>Ga0187872_10002196_pt1 | contig 17808 bp, 16 predicted proteins | sample June2016WEW_16_4_FD_132973 | JGI IMG/M metagenome (GOLD analysis project Ga0187872, IMG submission 132973) | Peatland microbial communities from SPRUCE experiment site at the Marcell Experimental Forest, Minnesota, USA - June2016WEW_16_40 | ecosystem: Environmental > Terrestrial > Soil >...
AGACGAGCCGTGGTCATCGACGCTGGGCCAAAGAACACGACGAACGAAGACGCTCTTCCGAGTGAAGGGAGAAGTCTGCTCACAAAACCTTTGACAGAGCCGACATTGTTAGAGATGTCCGATAATCCTATCAGGACTTGGCCCTTTCGCTGGGCGTTCTCATTTAATCTTGATGATGACCGGCGCGGACCTAACTTCATCCGCAATTAGCAGGCCCTGGGCTTTGGGTAACCCGACAAGGTCGCGGATTTGATCTTGGTCGGGTACATAGACTCCTACAACCTGGTATTTCCCCGGCTTGGTTCTGGAGGTGTCGGCGCTGCCGTGCCACGTCTCTTCTTCGTCCGGTTTCAGGAACACAAACTCCTCCTTGAACCTCTCGGACGGCAGCGGAGGTGGGCCCCAACGGTCGGCGGACCCGCCGAGGAGGGGTCCAGCATTCTTGCCAGCTAAGGTCAGAACAAGAATTTCGAATCCCGACGCATTGCCCATGTGACGACCGGACTCAGGGTCTAGCGGATTACGCGCCGAATGCATGCTCCATTTAGACACGTATGCCCCACGCGGGCCAGCGCGAAGCGCCAGGGTGACGTGAATATCCTCTCCGCGCTTGTACACAGCTTTGTCAACACGCGCCGAAAGCATTGCCAGCGGTGCCTCACTCGGCAAGTCCGGCGAAATGGTCTGTCCGCCGAGAAAGTCGCTCGATAGTAGGAAAACAGCGACAGCGAGTGCTCGCATCGTACGTCACACCGCCAACCGCATTAGTGTTAGACGCCGAACTGAACAGCTAAGTGCCTGATGTCATAACGCGCTTACCGGAATCTCGCTGACTCCCCATAAGTCCTGCCGACGCGCCCAGTGGATGCGGATTGATGCCGTCAACAAAATCCCTGACCTCTTGGAGAAGCTGATAAAAGAGGCGCAGACCACCGCCAAGCGCATCAAGCAGAAAAACGAAGACGCGAAGCAGATTACGAAAACCATCAAGGCGACCGCATCCCTGCTGTCTGCCGCGGAGAAGCAGAAGGCACAGTGACCCATGCTGTGAGCCATTTGCGTCGTGGTACCCGTGTGCTTCTTCGCGCTTACTTTCTACGCTGTGCATCGGAAGCGGCATGTCCAAGCAACCCTCAAAGGCCCGCTGCCCTCTGGTGGAGTTCGAGGCGAATGACGAAAGGCGGGATGGCGATCCACCGCCGCCGGAAAATCATTGTTGACTTGCGCCTTTCCTGCCGCGTGAACACTTGCGGCACTATGCAGGGAGGTAAGCCGTGCGCAAGTATCTAGTCGATGTGTCCAGGAGTCTGGTGGTCGCGTTCCTCTCCGCCGTAGGGGCCGCCTTGGTACACCAGTTCGTCCCGGCGAACCGGCTGCTGGCCAGCCTGTCGCTGCGGGAGCTGCTGACCTACGCTCTGTGGCTCTGTACGCTGGCGGCCGTGGTCGTGTCCTACCTTGAGCTGAGGAAGCTGAAAAGGATGCTCGTGCAGAGGGTTGACGGGCGGTGCTCGGAGCTGCTCGGCATCTGCAACAACATAAAAAACACGTATCCGAACTATGGCGGGCCGCTCGACGCCCGCACCTACCTTCCGACCGGGAGCGACCACGAGGCGGCAAGGGCTTCGATTTACCGATTCAACGGCCTGCTCGCCTACCTCATCGACGACCTTGTGCTAGTCAAAACGGCGACGAAGATGAGCCTCAAGGTAAATATGGGAGGGACAGCGACGGACATCAGCGAGGCTCTACGGGACGTGCATCACGGCCTTAGGGCGTGGCTGTTTTGAAGGGAATGCACAAGAGCCCCAATCCAAGGATTTGAAATCGACAGCCTTGGCTCTGTCCCCGCCGGCCTTCTTCCCTCGCTGCCCTGCCGAAGTCCACCACCATCTAGCCTTGAGACCGCGGGATATAAGCCTCGATCCAGAACTCCAGAGTTTGGTCGTGCTGTCTCGGATCACCGATGAGAATCGACCTCAACTCCCTGGCGTAACGCTCCCGCAGAATTACAGGGTCAAGGTGCGCCGTCTTTGCCAGATATTCAACATCCTGCCGGTCTCGCTCAATGTTCCGGCTCAGTTTCGAGAGAACCAAGTCGTATGGATCAGGAAAGAAGAGACGAAGGTTCTTGAAGCGTCCAGGGTATAGCTCAGTCAAGCGTTCGTCGTAATTTTCAGGTATCGCGTCAACGCCCGGATGTTGCACGTAGACTTTGTGCTTTTCAGCGAGGGCCGATCCGGGGCCTGCTAGCCGCTGCAAATCATTTATGCGGTTGTAAGGAATGAGCGTGCGGTAGTCCAAGTCGTTCGTGGCGCGCGGAAGGCCATATCCCGCGACAACTGCGAAGCCACCGATGCAATGCAGTTGAATCGGTTCGTCTAGGAAGGTGTCAAGCTCCCCTAGAAAGTTCCCCCACGGCGCAGGAAGGTCAGGCGTTTTCGACATAACGAAGCGCGTCAGGTTTGAGATCGCTCAACAGGTGCCACTGTTTAGCTTCTTCTGAACTGTGTTGCCGGAGCCATCCACGCTCTGCTTCGCTCAGCTCTTTGCAGTAGGAATCTTCCTTCTCAAGCTTGCTGTCCGCGAGCGTTTGTTCAAGCGACTGAAGGTCATCCCTCTGTGCTGCCCGCCTCCCTAGAGTCACCACGAAGCCCAGCCGGTTTTGAAGCGTTCGCGCACGTGCCTCTCGAACCAACCAATCGAGGGGCATGTCTCGATACCGCAAAACAAGCCAGGGAAGCCCCTCGGCAACGCGCGCCTCAAGGTTGCGCTGGCCCAAAGCGGTAACCAAGAATTCAGCAGGATTTGCTTTCCTCGCTCTCCCATGGAGATGAGCGAAGCCCGGGTATCCCAACGACGCAAGCTCGTGGGCCAGGAAATCAGGGGTAACGTTCTCGCGGACCTCTTGAACAGGAAGCACTGTCGGTGGCAGGTCATAGACCTGCATCAACCTGCGCGCAAGCGGCGCCGCTCTTCTCCGGCCGCTTTCCAGTAGCGAGAGATAGGCCTGACTCACACCCAGGCGGGTAGCAGCCTCCTGTTGGCTCCAGCCACGATCCACCCTCGCCTTCTTGAGTTGCTCGTAATTCATAGTCTCTTATAACATGACTTGTCATAAGATGTCAATCTGTGACTGCGGCCCGCGAATAGACGCCTCCGGGCCCACCATCCCCAGTTCTTGCCCTCTTCGAAGACTGCCCCCGATACGCTGCGCAAAGCTCCCGAAAGCTCTTCCACATACCCGTTCCCTGTAAACTTTTGATCACGCAAGTCGAAAATACTCGGAGAGATTCTGCCGGAAAGACCCCTCTGTATTAGTGAGGGAACATTTCGTCTATGCCCCGCGTGTGCTTAGGGCGGAGGCAGCCAGTGATCGAGTCACCGAAGGACGAGGCTGAAGTGCACTTCAGTATCAGACTTCAGGCGCAACAGTTGTTCGCTTCAGCTCCGACGGTTGAAGTGGACCTCACCTCGGCGCTGCACCCATAGCTTTGATTCACTTCACCTTGGCAGCGACGCGAACTTGTAAGAGACAGGAGAAATGCACCGTGAAGAACAGCCCGGAAGCACGCGGCAAAATTCAGGAGGGGCGGGAGCGACCCCACCCTTTGACGCACCGTGCGTCACGGTTGCTCGTGGGGTCGCTCCCGCCCTTCCTGTGCGCTGTCTGTGACCTGTTTGGGCCGCGCCACGGAGTCCGAGAGACCGTTTGTAAAGCACACGGCATTACATCTTGTAGCTGGAAGGAGTGGAAGCGTTCTACGACGCCTTAGCACCGCACGTAGCCCTAATCATAGTCGTGGACCCAAACTGTAAAGATTACCGAAGACCGAATTTAGTTGGTGAGGTTTTCCCGTTTTTCCCCCTCTGTATAGATGACGGGAGTTTTTGCTCAATGCCCAACCGTGAGCGTGGGACCACCGCTGTAACCTGTGAAGCAAGCAGGGCGATGACGAATCCGCGAGACTGGGTGAAGAAGGTAGAAATGACGCTCTGCACTTTTTTCCATGTCACTTTCTTCACCTTGTAGCGGAGCGAAGTCCTTGTCCGACAGAGGAACGGAAACGCTGCGCAGAGGAAAGACGCTGTGGACAAAACGCCAAATCGGGCGGGAGCGACCCCACTTTTTCGGCCTTCAGCCGCCCAAAAAGTTCGTGGGGTCGCTCCCGCCCTCGGCACGCTGGTCGCGTGCTCTAGGATTGCCGCGCAGGGATGCGGCAAACAATTTGTAATGCAGGCTGCACTACATCTCGAAAAGGAGAAGATGGAAAGAACATGGCACTGCTGAAACCGCCGTCGAAACAACCAAAAACTACAACTCTCCAGGTTCGCCTCGAGGAAGAAGTCAGACACAACTTGGACAGGTACGCCGAGTTCATCGACGCAACTCCGTCCTACGTCGTCAGTGAAGCGCTCAAGCTCCTGTTCAAGCGGGATGACGAGTTCAAGCGCTGGCTGGGCGAACACCCGGACAACATCAACCAGCAGCAAATCAGAGGAGCCGTTCTTACGAAGACCGCGTAACAACCATGAAGCCTCGTACAACCAAATTCGACGTGCGCGAGAATACAGCGTCCTCAAGACAGCATGCCCCGCGCTTCGCAGTGCGTTCGTTTCCGGCTCATTCCCCTCGGTCGTCACCGGCCTCGCAAGAGGATGTATCACTTCTATCGGCATCATCCCCACAAGAATCGTCAGCCAGATCGCCGAACAATGCCGCGCGCAACGCGGCCACAGGGGGAGATGCAAGTCAAGACGACCACCTCCTCACGGTTCGTGAAGTCGCCGACCTGTTGCAGGTACCACGGTCTTGGGTTTACGGACGGATGCGGAAACGATCCTTGGAACGATTGCCGGCTTACCGTCTCGGGAAGTACTGGCGATTCCGACAGGACGAAGTGTTGGCGTGGGTCGACTCACAACGGAGAGACTCCCATGTTGCTTGACGCGCGCGGTACACTCGAAAGCGACATAGGAAAAGGCAGACGAGCCAACCACTCGAAAGAGAGGAAAAGAATGGCTCGTTGCCGGTACCAAGATGGCTATCTGTTCATTCGGGGCAGGAAGCGGAAGATGTGGGTCGCACGCTGGAGAGAAGACGTGATCCAAGCTAACGGTGCGGTGCAGCGTGTACTTCGTTCGGAAACACTCGGCCCCGTCAGCGAAATCGCTGGACGGAGCGAAGCCCGCATGCTCCTGCAGAATCGCCTCGCATCTCTCAACTCTGGTCAGCGCCGAGCAGCTGAAGCCACGATGAATTTTGGGACCTTTGTGGCCGAACAGTTCGTGCCTGACATTCTTCCAACACTCAAGTATGCAACGCAGAAGATTTATTCGCTGCTTCTGCGGAAGCATCTACTCCCGCGCTTTTGTGACTGTCGGTTGTGTGACATTACGCGCGCGGCGGTTCAGCAGTTCGTAACAGGTAAGCTGAAGGACGGCTATGCCTGGGAGACGACCAGCCACCTCCGTACGTTGTTAAGCAAGGTACTCGGTACGGCGGTGAGTTGGAACTATCTCCCGGACAATCCTGTGCGTGGCGTAAAGATGCCGGAACGCACGCTCAAACGACCGCACCGCTTTCTCACAATGGAAGAGGTAAGGCGTTTGATCGCGGCATCAGATCAACCAGTGCGCACGATCGTCTTGCTGGCGGCAATGACGGGGCTACGCATCGGTGAGATTCTCGCGCTTCGATGGGGTCGGATTAACTTGACGGCTGGCGCTTTGCGCGTCGAAGAGACGTGCTATCACGGGCACTTTGGCACGCCTAAGACCAAAGCCAGCCGCCGAGAACTTCCGTTACCACCGGTTGTCGTTCAGGCATTGCTAGCGCACCGTTCGTGTTCGAGTGATACGTCAGCCGAAGCACTGGTATTCTCCACGTGTCGGGGAACACCACTCGCTTCAAACAATCTGCGTAAGCGGCAACTGCATCCTACATGTGCACGCGCCGAACTTGCGCCGATCAACTGGCATACGCTCAGGCATACGCACGGGACGCTTCTACACGAGCAAGGGACACCACTACGTGTGGCGCAAGCTCAACTCGGCCACTCGCACATGACGACCACGCTCGAAGTGTACACGCATGCCAGCGCGACCTCGCAGAGGCAGGCCGTCAATCAACTTGAAAATCAATTGTTCCCAAATGTTCCCGAGTTTGCCGAAGTTCGGCAAAGACCAAATTAGTAACTGATTGAATTTGCAGGCAGATGGTTGGTGGACGTGACCGGGATCGAACCGGCGACCCCCTGCTTGCAAAGCAGGTGCTCTCCCAGCTGAGCTACACGCCCACGGAGTAACTCTTTTATTCTACGGCATCCTCAGAGCAGCTTCATCTTAAGTCGTTGCTGAGCTGTGCTCAAAACCGTCGAGCCGAGCCTTCCGCGGACACTCTGACGAAGTAACTCTATTTAGAAGCTCTTGGGAATTCTCTTTAGATCGGCGATAAAACGCCCCATTTCGTCTTCTTTCATCTTTTCATCGGGCACCCGCAAAATCGAGGACGGGTGGACCGTAGCCATTACCACCGGTGACAGCGACGACTTCAAGAACTCGCCGCGATGTTGTGTCACTCGAAAATCGCGGCCCAATAGCGCCTGTGCCGCCGTTGCTCCAAGACACACAATGATTCGAGGCCGCACAACCGCGATTTCCGCGTCCAGCCATGGACGGCACGCTGCGATCTCGGCCGCATTTGGCTTTTGGTGAATGCGACGCTTGCCGCGCGGCTCCCACTTGAAATGCTTCACGGCATTCGTCACGTAGACTTCGGTGGGGTCGATGCCAGCTTCGGCGAGCGCGGCGTCTAACAATTTCCCGGCAGGTCCGACAAACGGCTTGCCCTCGATGTCTTCTCGATTCCCAGGCACCTCGCCGATGAGCATGATCTTGGCCGTAGCCTTCCCTTCGCCGAATACCGTTTGCGTGGCATTTTTCCACAAATCGCAGGCCTTGCAATTTCGAGCCGCTGCTTGCAGGCGTTCGAGCGTCGGGCTCTTCGGGATCAGTTCATTCGCAGGATTCGGCTGTTTTTTCATAACTTTCAGATGCGCGGCGCCGGCACGCTTGACAATCCTCATCCCACAAACATAGAATTGCCCAAGGCGAACAAAAAGCGAAACTGAAAACCCTCTTTTCGCGCCCTCGCCTTTCGCCATGAGCTCAAAAGCTGCTTCATTGCGTTTGCATGTCGAATCCGCGCTGGCGGGCCGCCTCTCGAATCCCTTCCAATATCACGATCGCCGGATCGTTGAAACCGTTCCCACCGGCGTTCTTCCTATTGATGATCTCACGGGGGGACTTCCCCGCGGCAGCATGACGGAAATCTGTGGCCCTCCCTGTTCCGGGAGAACCAGCTTACTGATTTCCGCACTGGCTTCTCGAACCACAGCGTCCGAAGTCTGCGCGCTCGTTGACGCGCGCGATGCATTCGATCCCCATTCCGCCGAAATAGCAGGAGTAAGACTGCAACAACTCGTCTGGGTGCGCTGCCGGAACGCCGACCAAGCTCTTCGTGCCACCGATCTACTGATCCAGGGCGGCGGCTTCGGTTTGATTGCGCTCGATCTAAGCGACACTCCGCTGCACGTCGTCCGTTCTGTTCCTCTTCCTGTGTGGTTTCGTTTCCGCCGAGCGGTGGAATACACGCCGACGATTCTCCTCGTTCTCGAGCAGGAATCGAACGCGAAAAGCTGTGCTTCTCTGGTGCTCCGGCTCCGGCCACAAGAAACGACGTGGTCGCAAATCTCTGGAAGTATCGAGGAACTCTCTTTGCCGCATTCACCGGGATGCCTGCTCGACGGTTGGAAAAGCTATGCCGAAATGATCCGCTCGCGCGGGGAACAGGAAGATCATCGATCGATTCGGCAGAATGCAATTTCCGTCGAGACCTGCGACGATAGCACCGATTTCGCGATTCAAACTATCTGGAATGATTTGCAGACGCCACCCAAACATAGCTCGGGAGGAACACGCAGAAAAAGGTGAAGAATTCCATGAATTCTTTTTGCCGCCTTTTCATCAAGCCGCTATGGCATTCGCTTCCATTTTCGTCCCCAATTTTATGGTGCAGGCGGTCGTGCGCGCCGAGCCTGCCCTGCGCGAACGTGCCCTGGCTCTTGTCGACGGAAATCCGCCTCTGTGCAGCGTTGTTGCCGTCAGCGAAAAAGCCGCCCATGCAGGAATCGAATGCGGGATAACGAAAACAAATGCGGCACAATTTGCCGGCGTGGAAATTCGTTCACGCTCTCGGCCACAGGAAAAGACGGCCCATGCGGCTCTGCTCGATATCGGCTGGTCGATCTCTCCGCAAATCGAAGACACGACCGAGGACACGATCGTTCTCGATCTATCTGGTCTGGGCCACTTATTCCCTGCGGTAGAAACCATTGCCACACACCTCGCGCGGCGCTCGGCCGAATGCGGCTTGCTGCCAAATGTCGCTGTCGCCTCGAACGTCGAAACAGCCCTGATTGCTGCGCGCGGTTTCACCGGGATCACGGTGATTCCGCCCGGACGGGAATCGGAATATCTGCGCCAATTGCCTGTCGGCGTTCTCTTTCCTTCCGCGGAAACTGCTGAAACGCTGGACCGCTGGGGCATACGCACGTGCGGTGCTTTTGCCGAACTGCCGGTTTTGCAGCTCTCCGAACGCCTCGGTCAGGAGGGGGTCCGCTTGCACGCGCTGGCGCGAGGCACGGGCTCGCGTTCGCTCGTAATTGCGGAACAAGAAAGCTCCTTCGAGGAAGAGATGGAGCTGGACGATGCCGTCGAGGAACTTGATCCTCTTTCGTTTCTTCTCGGGCGTTTGCTCGATCAGCTTTGCGCGCGATTGACGGCGCGTTCTCTTGCGGCTGCCGCCATTCGCGTCCGCTTTGAGCTACAACCCTACTTCGAAAATGCAACGGACTCTCGCAAAGAGCTGTTTCGTCAAAAGCACTCACCCGGCTTATACGAAAGCAAACTGGAGCTTCCCGTCCCGGTGCGCAATTCGAAAATGCTTTTGAAACTGCTCCGGCTGCGTTTGCAATTGAAGCCTCCCGCTGCGCCCATTCAAAAAATCGCGCTTGCGGCGGAATCCGTTCGGCCGCGCGCAATGCAAAGCGGTCTGTTTCTTCCTCGCTTTCCGGAGCCGGAAAAACTGGAAATCACAATCGCCCGCATTGCAAACGTCGTTGGCGAAGGGAATGTCGGATCACCGTCCCTGCCGAATACTCACCGTCCTGAAGAATTCCACATGGAACGTTTTCTCGCCTGTCTGGAAGACATAGAAACGAAACGCCCCCAAAATGATGTTTTCCGTCTTCAAAAACAGAATAAACACCTTAAAGTCCCGGCAAGCTTTCGGGCCTTCCGCCCACCCGTTCCGGCAAAACTCGAACTGCTTGCAGGCCGTCCTGTTCGCGTGGTTTTTCAAGGCATGCGGGGGGAAGTGCTCGCCGCTTCCGGGCCGTGGCGCACATCCGGCGACTGGTGGCGGGAAAATTCCTGGCAGCAGGATGAATGGGACCTTGAGATTTGCTTTCACTCTCCTTCAGCGGACCGCGGCCTCTATCGTTTCTATTACGACGCGCTGCGACAAGGCTGGTTCGTGCGGGGAATTTACGACTGATGTACATCGAGCTTCACGCGCGGTCTGCATTCAGCTTTCTCGAAGGATCTTCCCTTCCCGAAGAATTGATCGACGCCTGTGCGGCACACAACGTGCCCGCCATGGCCTTGCTCGACCGCGACGGTGTGTATGGCTCGCCCCGCTTTCACCTGGCGGCCAACAAACGCAACATTCGGGCCCACATTGGCGCGGAAGTCACGTCCACCGCGGGCTGGCGCTATCCCTTACTCGTGGAATCGCGCGAAGGCTACCAGAACCTGTGCCGGCTCATCACGCAAATGAAGCTCCGCGCACGAAAGGGCGAAGGCTGCGTTCGCCCTGAAGAAATATCGGGAATGAGCAGCGGCCTGATCTGCTTGACCGGAGGTGACGAAGGTCCGCTGGCTCACGCTTTGGCACAAAGCGGAATCGAGATGGCCATGGAATGCGTGCGGCAACTTTGCCGCGCATTCGGCCGGCAAAACGTTTACGTCGAACTCCAGCGCCATTTCTGCCGCGAAGAGGAAGCGCGCAACCAGGCCGCCGTGGAAATCGCACGGAAACTGAAATTGCCTTTGCTCGCCACCAATGGCGTGTCATACGCGCAGCCGCGCCAGCGCGAGGTGTTGGATGTTTTCACTTGCCTCCGCCATCACCGAAGGCTTGAAACCGCCGGCCGTTTGCTGAGTCGCAATTCCGAACGCCATTGGAAACCTCCCGCGGAAATGGCGCTTCTCTTTTCCGATCTTCCCGAAGCCATCGTCAACACCGAAATCCTCTCCGCGCGCCTGCAATTCGCTCTGAGCGACCTCGGATACAAATTTCCCGCCTATCCGGTCCCTGACGGCGAATCGCAGATGCAATTTCTCCGACGGCGCGTGCACGAAGGCATGATCTCTCGTTACGACGCCCACAACGAACGCGCGCGCCAGCAAATCGGCCGCGAACTGGCATTGATCGAAAAACTCGATCTGGCCGGCTATTTTCTGATCGTGTGGGACATCATTCGCTTTTGCCGCGAACAAAACATTCTGGTGCAAGGACGCGGCTCCGCGGCCAATAGCGCCGTTTGCTACGCGCTCGGCATCACCGCCGTCGATCCGGTCGGAATGGATCTTCTTTTTGAACGCTTTCTGTCCGAAGAGCGCGGCGAATGGCCGGACATCGATCTCGATCTTCCGAGCGGCGACCAGCGGGAACGCGCGATTCAGTACGTCTACGAGCGCTACGGCAAATTGGGCGCCGCAATGACGGCAAATGTGATCACCTATCGCGGGCGCTCGGCGGCCCGTGAGATCGGCAAGGCTTTGTCGTTCGATCCGGAAACCCTCGATCGCTTGTCCAGTCTCGTGGGACCGTGGGAATACAAAGACCCCGGCGATACGCTCGACCGCCAGTTTCGCAAAGCTGGTCTCGATCTTCAGCATCCTCGGGTCCAGAAGTTTTTCGATCTTTGCCAGGCGGTGCAGGATTTGCCGCGTCATCTGGGGCAGCATTCCGGCGGAATGGTGGTCTGCCAGGGACAACTCGATTCCGTCGTCCCACTGGAGCCGGCCACAATGCCAGGACGCGTCGTCGTGCAATGGGATAAAGAAGATTGCGCCGACATGGGGATCGTGAAAGTGGACCTTCTCGGCCTGGGCATGATGGCCGTGCTCGAAGATTCTCTCCAGATCATTCGCAAGCACTACGGAGAAGAAATTGACCTCGGGCATCTGCCGCAGAACGACCCCGCTGTCTATGCAGCGCTGCAAAAAGCAGACACAGTCGGGATGTTTCAGGTCGAGAGCCGGGCTCAAATGTCATGCCTGCCTCGCCTGCGCCCGAAATGCTTCTATGACATCGTCGTGCAGGTCGCGATTATTCGTCCGGGGCCCATCGTCGGGAAAATGGTTCATCCGTATTTGCAGCGCCGCCAGGGACTGGAACCGCCCGAGTGCCTTCACCCTTCGCTCGAACCCGTCCTGGCGCGCACGCTTGGCGTGCCTCTTTTTCAGGAACAATTGCTGCGCATGGCGATGATCGCCGCGGGATTCACGGGCGGTGAAGCCGAGGAACTGCGCCGGGCCATGGGATTCAAGCGCTCCGAGGCGCGAATGAAAGAAATCGAGATCAAGCTTCGGCGCGGGATGCAGGCGAAAGGGATCACCGGAGAAACGCAGGACAAAATCGTTCAATCAATCGCGTCCTTTGCCCTCTACGGATTCCCTGAATCGCACGCCGCAAGTTTTGCGCTGATCGCGTATGCCAGCGCTTACTTGAAATGCCGCTATCTTGCGGCGTTCACGGCTGGAATGCTGAATAACCAGCCGATGGGCTTCTATTCGCCGGCGACGCTTGTGAAAGATGCCCAGCGCCACGGATTAAAGTGCAAGCCCATCGATGTGACGCGTTCCGATTGGCTGTGCACGCTCGAACAAATTCCCCAGGGGCTCGCCATGCGCCTGGGGATGCGCTACGTAAAGGGCCTGCGTAAAGAGATCGCGCTCGAAATTGTGCGCCAACGCGACCTTCGCAAGTTTATCTCGATCGACGATCTGAAGCAGCGTGTTCCCGAAATACAAAAATCCGAACTGGCCGCGCTCGCCGAGGTTGGCGCGCTGAATTTCGTGCCCGCCAAGCGCAGGTTTCACCGTCGCGACGCTCTCTGGCAGGTCGAGCGCGCCGCCCGCCGGCCGGGTCCGCTTCTCGAAATAGAGGAGACTGCGCAGGAATCGGCCGCCGTTGTATCGCCGGAAGCAACGATCAACCCGGACGGACCCACCGCTTCCGGCTCACCTTTGCTGCCCATGACCGCTGAAGAAAGATTGGTCGCGGATTTCCACGGCACGGGAATGACGGTCGGGCCTCACCCCATGTCTTATCGCCGCGCGGAAATGAAGAGTCTCGGAATCCGGGCAGCCGTCGAGCTTGCAACAATTCCTGACGGAACGCTCGTTCGAGTCGCCGGCGCCGTGATTGCCCGCCAACGCCCCGGCACGGCCAAAGGTTTTGTCTTTCTCAGCCTTGAGGATGAAACAGGAATTGCGAACGTCATCATCATGCCGCGGCTATTTGAACGGGAGCATACGGTGGTCGTGCACCATCCGTTTTTGCTGATCGAAGGCAGGCTTCAAAATCAGGAAAATGTAGTTTCGGTGAAAGCGGAAAGCGTTCAGCCTCTGGTTATTACTCGTGCCGAGCCCGACTCCCACGACTTCCATTAAATCTGGCCGCTCCTGGTGCGTCTCGGGCAGGCGCGCCGAATGCCGGTTATGGGCGGTGCCAAGGACGCACGTCAAAAGACGCCGGCTGAGCCTTATTTTCGCCTGTGACCTGTATCACAGCCATCGCGCCTTTGGGCAGTAACAATTGCAGGCGACACAGAGGAGAGCCCCATGAAGATTCTGCTGGCAATCGATGGCTCCAAATTCTCGAAAGCGGCAACGCAGGCGATAATCGCGCGAACACGACCACGAGGAACGCAAGTCCGCGTTCTGCATGTCGTCGAACCGCCATCACTATTGGTCAACCGGGGGATGGGCGCATATGACGCGGCTCTTGATGCCGCTTTGGAGGCAGAATTGAAGGAGGCAGAAACATTGGTCGCGAATACCGCGGGGACGCTGCGCTCCAAGGGGCTGAAAGTAACTACGTCCGTCGAACCGGGCGATCCAAAATCCAAAATCGTCGACGCCGCGTCGAAGTGGCATGCCGACTTAATTGTGCTCGGTGCACACGGACGAAAAGGCTTGGCTCGCTTCCTGATGGGAAGCGTATCCGAAGGTGTGGCACGCCATGCCCCTTGCTCTGTGGAGATCGTGCGCATTCCATCAAGGCGCTGAGTGTCGGGAATTCAGAACGACACTTCCCCGAGGGGATGCCGCGAACTCACTTTGACAAATTCGGAAGCCTCAGGCGCTCAGTTCGAGTTCGTCAAACCGCCGCCATTTATAAACTGCGATGGACACAATCCAACTCAGGGCAAAAAGTCCCACGATGAAATAGCCGAGCGTGCCGAAGTTATCGTTGAGCCTGGCGACTTCGTACCAGAATCTGCCTTTGCCATGAAAGTGCCCGGCCAGCAATCCCAGAGCTTCAATCCCCCCGACCACGAGCGCGACGATTACTGAGACGCATGTGATGGTCATCTTGTAGTAGAGCTTGCGAACGGGCTTTACAAACGCCCAGCCGTACGCACCCAACATCAGTATGTTGTCCGTGGAATCGATGAGGGACATACCCGCGGCAAAGAGTATCGGAAATACAAGAATCGAACAGAGCGGCAAGCCCTTGGACGCTTCAGCGGCGGAAATGCCCAACAGACCGATCTCCGTAGCCGTATCAAATCCCAGGCCAAACAAAACGCCCAACGGATACATATGCCAACTGCTGCTGATCATCCCGAACATAGGCCGGAATATCCGGGCAAGAAATCCTCGATTGCCAAGCAGTAAGTCGAAATCTTCCTCCACGTAGGGCTCACCCCGGCGAACCCTGACGAACGCCCGAAAGATTGAGCGCAGAATGATCAGATTAACAAGCGCGATGGCAAACAGGAAAAATGCCGACACCAATGTTCCGACGATGCCTCCGATACTCCTTACCGCGTCCAGGCGATGTTGTAGCGCAAGAGCTGCCCCGGCAATCGCTGCCGCCCCGAGCACGACTACGGTCGAGTGTCCCAGCGAGAACATGAATCCAACCGCGACGGGACGCTTACCGTCCTGCATCAACTTGCGCGTCACGTTGTCGATCGCGGCGATATGATCTGCATCGACGGCATGCCGCAGGCCGAAGCTGTATGCGAGGAGGGCCATGCCCAGAAGCACGGGGTAATGGCGTAGGGCGATGCCCGCCCAAAGCCATGCTCCCAGATTGAATGCCAGCAAGATGCCATATATGCCAATCACTTTGCCGCGCAGGTTGTTGGGCGCATCGTTGAACAAAGTGTTCAGCCTAAGTCGCATCGCAAGCTTTCCTGGTGCGGGGAATGTGGGTTTCATCGTGGGTGGTGTGTGCTGCGACGAGCGCCTGTCCGAGGCTCAGACCACCGTCGCCCGCGGGAACCTCGGAATGAGTGAAAACTTCAAAACCGTGGGATTCCAGGTTACGAACCAAATGTTCGAACACAAGCAGGTTGTTGAATGTACCGCCGCTCAAGCAGATTTGATTGATCGAAGATTCTTGACGCAGCAAACACGCGAGGCGGCCGAGAGTCTCGACTAGCCCGTTGTGAAATCGGCGACTGATTGTTTCCGTGCATATTTTCCGCCGGAGATCCTCGACGATGGCACCGAATAGTGGAGAGGGGTCGATCTGCCAGCGTCCGTCTTGGCGACGAATGGCGAGAGGGTAGCTATCGGTTTCGCTCGACGACCGTCCCGCCATTTCCAGTTCAATAGCGGCCTGCGCTTCGTAGGTCACTTCTTGCCGAATTCCAATTAGGGCGGCGACGGCATCGAACAAACGCCCGCAACTCGAGGTCAGGGGAGAATTCACCCGCTGGGCCATCATGCGCAGAATGAACTCCGCCTTCCCGCGCCCCAGTTCCTGGACGAAGGGGATACCCAGGCCAAGGAAATCCTCGCCAAAAGTTTGCGCCAAGTAGCTCACCGCCATGCGCCAGGGTTCACGAATTGCGGCGGCGCCTCCGGGAAGCGCCGCGTACGCGAAATGCGCTGCGCGCTCGAAGCTTGCATACCCTGCGAACAGCGCTTCGCCGCCCCAGATCTGCCCGTCGGTGCCATAACCGGTGCCGTCCAGAGACAATCCAATAACCCGTCCATCGATCCGGTTCTCCGCCATGCACGCGGCGATGTGCGCATGGTGATGCTGCACGCCCACAAGACGCACTCCTTTTTGCGTCAAGGCCCATTTCGTCGCCCATTTTGTCGAAAGATAATCTGGATGAAGGTCATGCGCGATGACTTGCGGTTCGATTTCGAGAATCCTCGAAAGATATGCGACGGCATCGCAGAAGAAATCGAAACTCTCGATGTTTTCGAGGTCACCGATGTGCTGGCTCAGGAATGCGAAGTTGCGGCGCGTCAGGCAGATCGTATTTTTCAGTTCTCCCCCAACCGCGAGAATCTGTGGAAGTTCCTTGTGCAATCGCACGGGTGCCGGTACGTAGCCTCGCGACCTCCGTATCTGTCGCGGCCTCCCGGCCGAAGGACGAACGACCGAATCGTCACAACGAAGGAGAATTTCCCGGTCGTGCACAAGAAAAGAGTCGGCGATGCCGCCTAACCTCTCCACCGCCTCGCGGTTGTCAATCGCAATCGGCTCTTCACTCAGGTTTCCACTGGTCATGACCAACGCTGTGAACTTGCCCGCTGCAAAAAGCAAGTGGTGCAGCGGCGTGTAGGGCAGGAACAGCCCTAGGTCACGCTGGTTCGGCGCCACGGTCTCAGCGATTGCAGTGCCTTTCGTTCTTGGCAGCAGCACGATGGGCCGTTGCCGGCTGCTCAGAAGTCTTTGTGCTTCGGCATCGATCCCACAAAATCGACTGGCTGCTTCCAGATCGCGCACCATCACGGCAAACGGCTTTTCAACGCGCCGCTTGCGCTGGCGCAGCCGTTCGACTGCGGCGAGGTTCACAGCATCTACCGCGAAGTGGAATCCTCCGAGCCCCTTGACGGCGAGTATCTCGCCCAATCGGAGGCGCTCGACAGCCGCCTCGATGGGATCAAGTGCTGTCATCGCCCGGCCCTGGGCGTTCCAGAATTCGAGTTGGGGGCCGCATTTCCAGCAGGCATTCGGCTGCGCATGAAAACGGCGGTTCTGCGGGTCCTCGTATTCCGCGTGGCATTTTTCGCACATCGGAAATGCCGACATGGAGGTACGTGGCCGGTCGTAGGGAACATCGCGCACGATCGTGAAGCGCGGCCCGCAGTTCGTACAATTAACAAAAGGATAGAGAAACCGGCGGTCCTGAGGGTCGAATAACTCGCGAAGGCAGTCATCGCAGACTGCGACATCCGGGGAGATCAGCGCACTAACATGCTCGCCGGTATGACTCGGCAGAATTTCAAAGCACCGACTTGGCTTGCACGCCATCTCGCGAACCAACACGTTGGTTATCTGTGCAAGCGCCGGCGCCTCCTCGGGAAGGCGCGAGACGAAATCCTCGACCAGTTCCGGTGGACCTTGAATTTCGATGGTGACTCCTGCCGGCGTATTGCTGATATTGCCGCCGAGGTTTCGATCCGTCGCGAGCCGATGGACGTACGGCCGGAATCCGACTCCCTGTACGATTCCTGCGACTTGAATTTCCTTGCGGACTTGCATGGCGTTTCAGGAGGCGGACGCAGCCGCGCGCGAGATTTCCCGCTTGCGGTCCAGCCAAGCGAGCCATTCCGCCATTCCTTGACGCGTCTGGCAGGACACTCGAACAATGTCCATGTCCCGGTGGACGCGCCGCGCATTCTCTTCGGCGGCAGCGATGTCGAATGGTACATAGGGCAGCAGGTCGATCTTGTTCAGAATCAGCAGTTCCGACTTAAAAAAGATCGAGGGGTATTTGAGCGGCTTGTCCTCTCCTTCCGTGACACTGAGAACGACGAGCTTTGCGGCCTCGCCCAGATCGTAGCTCGACGGGCAGACCAGGTTGCCGACATTTTCGATCAGCAACAGATCGATGTCTTCCAAGCGCCACTCCAGAAGCGCCCTTTCGATCATCCGGGCATCCAGATGGCACGTCCCGCCCGTCGTAATCTGCTTCACCGGAAAACCGAATCGCGCTAGGCGTTTCGCGTCGTTTTCGGTCTGAATGTCCCCGGTGAGAACTGCCACTCGCTCGCGGCGGTCGAAGCTTTCGAGGGTGCGTTCGAGCAGGCTGGTTTTCCCGGACCCGGGCGAGCTGATCAGGTTGAGGCACAAAATATCGTGTTCGGCAAAGCGCGCCCGCAAGCCAGCGGCAATGCGGTCATTTTCGCTCAAAACCTTACGTTCCAGCTGCACGCGCTCCATTTTCGACCTCCAGGTAGGCGAGCTCGAGTTCGTCGCCTCCTAAGAATTGCGATCCTGTCACGCGGCACTCCGGACATAGTGAATCTTCCCTCGATGCGGCGTAGGAGTGCCCGCAGGCCCGGCATTGATAGCGGCGCGGGCAGTATTCAATCTCGAGTGCAAGCGGCTCTAAGTCGGTCCCGCGCACGAGAGCTTCAAAACAAAAGCTCATGGCATCCGGGTCAACGCCCGCGAGTTCGCCGATCCGCACCCCCACTTTG
>Ga0187872_10002198_pt1 | contig 17794 bp, 14 predicted proteins | sample June2016WEW_16_4_FD_132973 | JGI IMG/M metagenome (GOLD analysis project Ga0187872, IMG submission 132973) | Peatland microbial communities from SPRUCE experiment site at the Marcell Experimental Forest, Minnesota, USA - June2016WEW_16_40 | ecosystem: Environmental > Terrestrial > Soil >...
AGACGCGCCCCCGGCTAGTCCGATGATCTCGCCGCCGCATTACGGACCGAAACGCGACGGCCAGCCTACTGTGTGACGCCTCATCTCAACCGCGTAGGCGACGCTTGAGGAGACGCGCTACCTACTTTTGGTTAGGCAGCGAGAGCCAACTGTGAGTTGCCAGTTGTTTTGTTTCACCCGATTACGGGCAGGTGACGCCCGGCATGCCTTCGAGCCGCGGCAGCTTCCGTCGAAACCGTGTCGCCCCCGTCGGTACTTCTATGATAGCACTCGCATGGTGCGTCGCCAAATTCGCGCGTGCCTAGCGGGTCAGCCAGATAATGAGCGCTGAATACTGAGGGTACTCCGCGATCAATTCGGCGCGCTTGCCGGGCTCGTAATCCTCCGGATCGAACCCGGGTGCCATGGTAGTTCCCATCAACGCGAACTTGCCGCCGGGCGCGAGGCGCGAGCCCTGCCACGTCCCTCCCGGCACCACGTGTTGCAGACGCATCCCCGATGCGATGTTCTGGCCGAGCAGCACGGCCTCGCCCGTTCCATTCGGTTTCAACTGAAGCATCTCAACTGGGTCGCCCAAATAGAAGTGGTACACCTCATCCCCGCGCAAGCGGTGCAGGGCGGAAAACGTGTCCGGCGTCAGCATGTAGTAGATCGCCGTGGAAATGGCCCGCTCGCCCGGATAGCACGCGGGAAGCGCCTCCTTCGGCACCACATCTTTCGACCGGTAGTGCCCCGCAAAGAATCCGCCTTCGACGGGAAGCGGCTGCAACTTCAGCAATTCACGCAACTGTTCGGCTGTGAGCATGGGGTCGAAGATACGAATCGGGGATGGGGAAGGCAAGCGAAACCTCCAAGTCCGCACGCCTGCCATGGCATGGCCGCTACACAACCCAGGAACGCGGGTGCGGAATGTCAGTTGACACTCCAGTTTACGGTTTCCATAATCCACAAGGCGGGGAATCTCTTGAAAGAACGCCAAAAATCGCTCGAACAGGCGCTGGAAGACGCTGTTTCCAGGGCTTTGCGCGACAATCTGGCGCCCCTTCAGCGCACCGCGGACGAACTGCATCAGGCCTACGCCGATCTCGTCGCGGCGTGCTCGTCCAGCCGCCCGAGCAACGCTCTGCCTGCCATGCTCCGCGCGCAGACAGCGGCTTCCGCGCTTGCCGCAGGGCTATCCGTGCTCTCGAACTTCGTGGCCGTCGCTCTAAACCCGCGCGAACGCAGCGCCGCGGACGAGCAAGCCGCCGCAATGGCGTCCGCCGTGGCGGAGGCGGAAGCGGAGATTGACGCACAAGAACAGGAACCTGTCGGGGCGGCTGTTGAGGCACCTGTCGAGTTGCCCCTGGCCCCGGATCTGGAAACGCCCGCCGAAGTCGCCGTTGAGGAAGCGGCTGCTCAGGATGTGGCCGCTGCGGAAGCATCCGCGTTCGACCTCGCAAGCCTCCCGACCGAGCTCCGGGACTTGCATCGCCGGGCGAACCGGGTAGCCAAAGTCGCCATGCAAGACATCAAACTTTTGCGGCCCAAGGATGTACAATTGGGACGCGAACACAAAGACCTTTGTCATCGGTTGCGAAGTGATCTCGATAAAGCCCGCAAGGAATACGACCGCCGCTTCCGCGCGATTCAGGATCATCCGGTGGATTACTTCCATCACTGGATGGTGGAAATTCTCGCCGAAGGTGATGGCAGGGCCCTCGGTGAATATCCGTACCCCTCGCCCGTTCTGCGGCACTAGAAAAGTCGCGATGCGACTCTCCCGCCGCTTCGTTTGTGCGGCTGGCGCGCTTCTGGTCGTGTGCTCGGTTTCGTTCGCGGCGCCGGGAGTCGAATCGGCGTCCGCGAAGAAGGCCGCCGCACTCAAGGAAAAGCAGCTCGAGAAGCTGGCGCGCGTGCTCAAGGACAAGAATTCTTCCTGGGCCTACGGCCAGATGAGCTCGATCGCCACGGACAAGTCTTCCGGCGTCCTTGGGATGCGCGAGGCGCTGGCGCTCGGCTACCTCGACTACACCAAGGAGCGCTTCGCGCAGGCAGAGAAATGGCTCGCGCGCGCCAAGAGCGATCCGCTCCTGGGCGACTATGCGCTTTACTGGAGCGCCGAGACCCATCTCGCCCAGAATGACGGCGCCGATGCGCTCGCCGAACTCCGACTGCTTCGCAAGAATTTCCCCGACTCCGTGATGACCGAGCAGGCGCTCGAGTCGCTCGGCGCGGCGGCGTTCGCGTCGAAACGGCCCGCCGAAGCCGTGGCTGCTCTCGATGCTTACACGCTTACTCCGCAGACCCCGGCGCTGCTTCTCCTGCGCGGTCAGGCGCACGAGCAGGCTGGCGACACACTCGAAGCCGCCGCCGACTACCAGGCTGTTTACACGCGTTTCTCTACGAGCGAACAGGCGCGGCAGGCGGCCCAGAAGCTCAGGTTCTTGCGCACCGGTTCCGGCGCCAACATCCCGCCGCTGCCGCTCGACGTCCGGCTCGCTCGCGCGAACGCCCTTTTCGAGGCGGAGAATTGGAGCGACGCGCGCGACGAGTATGCCGACATTTTGCAGGCGCTTTCAGGCCCGTCCGCGGAGAGCGCCCAACTGCGCATTCTCGAGTGCGGACTGTCGCTTGGAGCCGGCCCGACCGAGGTGACCGCGCTTCAGATCACGGACCCCGACGTGGATGCAGAGCGTTCCTACGCGCTCGCCGACTTTTATCGTAGCCGGCAGCAAGAGGCGCAGATGACCGCCGCCGTCGAAGCCGCGGTAGCGCGCGCGCCTTCCAGCCAGTGGGCGGAAGCGGCGCTCTTTCTGGCGGGAAATTACTACTGGGTGCAGCTCGACCGCGACGGCGCCGCCGGCTATTACCAGCGGCTCGACGAGAAATTTCCGACGTCGGCCGACGCGACGGCCGCGCAGTGGCGCGTTGCCTGGACAGCGGTTCTGAAGCGCCAGCCCGAGGCAGCGGAACTCTTGCAAGAGCATCTGAAGCGTTTCTCCGGGTCGCCCTACACGCCAGACGCGCTCTACTGGCTTGGTCGCCTGGCGGAAGAGGCGGGCGTCGCGCCGCTCGCGCGCAGCTATTATGAAAAACTGACCGACCGCTTCCCGCAGAACTATTTCGCTTACCTGGGCTCGACGCGGCTTCAGGCACTCGGCGCCGGGGCGACGCAAGATTCTGTCGTGCTGGCGTCCATTCCCGCCCTGCCGGACCCGCCCAGCCTGGACAAGAAAGTCCCCGCATCCGCGGCGGGGAGGCAGGCGCGCGCCGACGCCCTGCGGTCGATCGCCTTCGACTCTTCGGCGCAGCTCGAACTCGAGGCGGGCTATGCGGCCACGGGCGAGCCGAGGTTGCTGCTCGAAGCCGCGCAGGCGGCCATCGCCGCCGATCAGTACGGCGCCGCGATCGTCCTCATCCGCCAGATCTTTCCGCAGCTTGGATCCCAGTCGTTCTCCGATGTGCCGTCCGAGGTTTGGCGGATCGCGTACGCGTTGCCGTATGCGTCTTCCATTCGTCGCTGGTCGCGCACGCGGGGGCTCGACCCGATGCTCGTCGCCGGCTTGATCCATCAGGAGTCCGCGTTTCAGCCGAATGCTCGTTCCGTCTCCGACGCGATTGGCTTGATGCAGCTTCTCCCCGGCACGGCCCGGGATGTGGCCAAGAAGGCGCGGACGCGCTATTCGCGCGCGCGGCTGGTCGATCCGGATTACAATGTGAAGCTCGGCACGGCCTACTTGGCGGCTCTGCGCAAGCAGTTCGACACCGTGGAAGAAGCGGTTGCGGCGTACAATGCCGGCGAAAACCGCGTGGTGGCGTGGACGACCGGGCAGACCTACCGCGAGACGGCGGAGTTTGTCGAGTCGATTCCTTTTACCCAGACGCGGCAATACGTGCAGATCGTGACCCGCAACGCCAACATCTATCGCCGGCTCTATGGAGCGCAGAACCAGAATGAATCCCGCACACACCGAACGGGCCACGGCGGCTAGGCCGAAACTTTCCTCCAAAGCCGAGCGCTTCACCGAGTCTGTGATCCGCGAAATGACGCGCCTAGCCTTGCGCTACGGCGCCGTGAATCTCTCCCAGGGTTTTCCGGATTTTCCCGCACCCGCTGAAATCAAGCGCGCCGCACAGGAAGCAATCGCTGCGGACATCAACCAGTACGCCATCACCTGGGGCGCGAAACGATTCCGCGACGCGATCGCGCAAAAGTTTGAACGCACGCAGGGAGTCGCGGTCGATCCGGAACGCGAGATTACGGTTTGCTGCGGTTCGACCGAAGCGATGATGTCCGCCATGATGGCGATCATCAATCCGGGCGATGAGGTGGTGGTATTCGAGCCGTTCTATGAGAACTATGGGCCGGACGCCATTCTCTCCGGCGCGACGCCGCGCTTTGTGAAACTCCACCCGCCCGATTGGACGTTCGATCCCGACGAGCTGGCGGCGGCGTTCGGGCAGGCGACGAAGGCGATCATCCTCAACACACCGAACAACCCGACGGGAAAAGTGTTCGAGCCCGCCGAATTCGAATGCATTCGCGACCTCTGCGTGCGATGGAACGCTTTCGCCATCGCCGACGAGATTTACGAGCACATGCTCTACGACGGCGCGCAGCACATATCGCTCGCGACTCTGGACGGCATGCGCGACCGCACGATTACGATTAATGCGCTGTCCAAGACCTACAGCGTCACGGGATGGCGCGTGGGCTGGGCGATTGCGCCAGCGGACGTCACAGCCGCGATCCGCAAGGTCCACGATTTCCTCACCGTCGGCGCCGCCGCGCCGTTGCAGGAGGCCGGGGCCGTTGCGATGCAGCTGCGGCCGAGCTACTACGAAACGCTCGCCCATGAATACACGGCGCGCCGCGACCGCATGCTGGGCATTCTCACCGGCGCGGGCTTCCGCTGCTTCAAACCGCGCGGCGCGTACTACATCATGACGGATATTTCGGCGTTCGGTTTCCCAGACGACGTTTCCTTCGCGCAGTATCTCGTGAAGGAAATCGGCGTCGCCGCCGTGCCGGGGTCGAGCTTCTACCGCGATCCGGCAGACGGCCGGACGCATCTCCGCTTCACGTTCTGCAAGAAGGAATCCACGTTTCAGGCCGCCACCGAGCGCCTGGCGAAGCTCAAAGCCGCGAGGTAGTCGAAGTGGGCGGCGTCCACAAGTCTTCAAACGCATCCCACCGCACAACTTGTCATTCCGAGGACCGAGCAGCCCGATTTTCGCGCCTGTGTCCTCATCTCGCGACGGAAATCGCGCGCTGTGACGCTAGACATTCAAATCGAAGGACTGCTTATAGGCGGGAATCGTCACTTCCGGCCAGTGGAACTGCTGCGCTATCGCGTCGCGCAGCCCGTTGAGCCCGCTGGGTTCGCCATGGACTAGGAACGTCCTCTTCGGAGGCGTTTGAATCCCCGAAAGCCATCGCAATAGCTCGCTCTCTCCGGCGTGAGCGGAGAGCTGGCCGATTTCGATGATCTGCGCGCGCACCGGGATCTGTTCGTGGTGGATGCGAAGAAACTTCGCGCCATCGAGCAGCGCGCGCCCGCCGGAGCCTTTGGCCTGATAACCCACGAGCAGGACCGTGCTGCGCGAATCGGGCAGCCTTCGCGCCAAGTGGTGCTTGACGCGCCCTCCAGTGATCATCCCGCTCGCCGAAATGATGATGCAGGGTAAAACCACGTCGTTGATCTTCTTCGAATCTTCCACCGTGCGAGTCATGTGGACTTCGTGAGCGTTCAGCGGATCAGGGTCGGCCTGTGGTTTCAGGTCATGGTCTCCGCCGTGGCGGATGTATATGTCGGTTATGTTGATGGCCATCGGGCTATCCAGATACACGGGCAGATGCGGAATCCGCTCCTGCTCTTCGAGTACGCGCATGTAGTACAGCAGCAATTGCGTTCGATCGACCGCGAACGCGGGGATCACCACGGCGCCCCCGCGTTTCGCCGTGCTGTTGATAACGTCAGCGAGTTCATCCGCGACGGAGCCGGCAGGATGATCGCGATCGCCGTACGTCGATTCGCAGAGCAGAAAATCCGCACGCGTGGGCGGCTCGGGATCTTTCAGTATGGGCTGATCGTAGCGCCCAACGTCCCCTGAGAAGACGACCAGTGTTTGCTTCCCGTTTTCAGTGATCGTCAATTCCAGCCATGTTGCGCCCAGGATGTGCCCAACATCGTGTGGACGAACCGAAAACTGTGGGCTGATTGTGAAGGCATCGTTGCTCGGAATTTCGCGGAACTGCTCCAGTGCCGTTTGCGATTCCGCGACGGTATAGAGCGCAGTGGGGGTTTGTGAGCGCTGTAGCCTTTCTTCGCGGCGTACTCCGCGTCTTCTTCCTGAAGGTGAGCCGAATCGGGGAGAAGCATCCCGCAGAGTTCCTGCGTCGCGGCATTTGAATAGATGGGTCCCCGAAAACCGTCCCGCACGAGCCGCGGCAGATACCCCGTGTGATCGATGTGCGCGTGTGTCAGGAGCACCCAGTCGATGGTGGCCGTGTCGATCGGAAAGCGCTCCCAGTTGCGCTGCTTCAACTCCTTCGAGCCTTCGAACAGCCCGCAGTCCACCAGCAGCCGCTTGCCCTCGGCCTCAATCAGATACTTCGAGCCGGTTACAGTTCCCGCCGCGCCGAGAAAAGTGATTTTCGCCATAGGGGGCGGTATTCTAAGAACGAGCCAGCACCTTTCCGCGCGATTCGCAATCTAACTGGCAGGAGGATATCAGATGCCAAAGAAAAAAGGTTCTAGAAGGAAATACGGTAAAGCAGCGAGCAAGAGCGTCGAAAGCGCCCTGCATCGAGAAAAGCTCGGCACGCTCCATTCCGGCAAAGGCGGAAAAGGCGGGGCGGTCACCTCTCGAAAGCAAGCAATCGCTATCGGCCTTTCGGAAGCGCGCAAAGCGGGCGCCAAGGTACCGAGAAAATCCAGCTAACGGTAACGCCCCGTCGATTGGCTTTGCAGGATAAAAACGAAAAACATGGTAAGCTTTCTGGTGATTTTCTACAGCGTGGGGCCGTGGCGCAGTTGGGAGCGCGCCTCGATGGCATCGAGGAGGTCGAGGGTTCGAATCCCTTCGGCTCCACCAGATTTTCGTCGGCTTTGTCAGCAGCAAACTACTGGAAACACGCCTGTTGGTTGGTAGTGCGCGGGTTCTTCTCCCCTAGTACGACCGGGGCATCTCCCACGCCCGGCTTTTCTGCTATCCTTGCAACATAGTGGGGCAGCCCGGTGTCTAAAGACGCAGGGAGATGCCCCGGAAAGCGCGGCGCAAGGCATGTCCGAACTGGCACAAGGTCTGCCGTGGGCACACGACGAGGCCCACTTGGTGACGGAGCTTCAAGCGGGCTCTGATGCTGCATTCGACTACCTTGTCACTTACTACCACGCGAACGTGTACAACCTGGTCTACGGAATCCTGTCCGATGGTGCCGACGCTGCTGATGTCACTCAGGAAGTTTTTCTCCGCGTGTTTCGCGGGATTCGGGGTTTCCGCCGCGGCAGTTCTTTGAAGACGTGGCTCTACCGCGTGTCAGTCCGCCAGGCGTTGAACCATCGCCGCTGGTGTTGGCGCCATCACGGGCAACAGGTTTCGATCGACGCCGAAGAGCAGGGGAAGAGTTTCATGCTCGAACTAAGCGATGACGAAGCCACGCCGTTCGAGCAATTGGCCGAGAAGGAAGTGCAGGCGACGGTGCGGCGTGCGCTTGCGGCGGTGCCGGCTCTTTTTCGGAGTGCAGTGATCTTGAGAGATCTCGAGGGACTTTCTTACGAAGAGATTGCTGAAGTTCTGGAAGTCTCGGCGGGAACTGTGAAGTCTCGCATTCTGCGCGGCAGACGAATGCTAAAGGAGATTCTCGATCCGCTTTTGCGCGCACCTCAGACGGAGGTCGCCGAAGCGTCCAGCCACACGGCTGCGCCGAGCTGCCGCGCGCGCACCCATTTCATGCCGGATCCCGAGACGCGAAGGCTGCCGCACGCGGCGGCTCGCGCTCTCGGCGGAATGCACGGGGCTAGGGAATGAACTGCAAACAAGCGCAACGACGCCTGCCCGGTTATCTTGACGGGGCGATTCGCGCTCAGGATCACGCCGGCCTGCGCCAACATCTGGCTTCATGCGCCGATTGCCGGCAGCACCTCGAGCGTTATCGCCTGCTGGCAAGCCGTCTGGCGAATGTCGAACTTGTCGCGGCGCCGGCCGATCTGGCGGTGCGCATTCGGATGCAAGCTTCGCACGAGCGATCTCCCTGGGCCGGCGTGGCGCGGGCATGGTCCCGGGCGGTACTGGTCTGCGAGAATATTCTCGGGCCGCTCGCGGTTCCTGCAACGGGCGGCGTTCTGACGACCCTGGGCGTTTTTATCCTGTTTGTGCACGGGATGCTGGGGGGCGTTCCGTTGGGCGGTGTCGTGCCGAACGATCTTCCGCTCAATCTGGTTCAGCCTGCGCAGATTGAAAGTTTGGCTCCCTTTCCTGTGGTCGTTGAGGCAAACGGGGGGCCAGACTCCGGCGGCCTGCTGTTGGAGGCGACGCTCGACGCGCAGGGCGAGGTCGTTTTCTACAAGATTCTTTCCGGCCCGAGCGATGCTACCGTCCAGCGGCAGATCGATCAGCTTTTGATGTTCTCCCGGTTCCGCCCGCAGCTGAGCTTCGGGCGTCCGATGGGGGGCGGGCGTGTCCTCTTGAGCTTCAGCGAGGTCCACGTCCGCGGGTAATTTCTCTCAGCCGCCTTTCGTGTGGTTCCTGCGATTCTTGACTCTGATCAGCCCGCCCGCTAAAGTCTCAGAGTAGCTGTGTCTGCGGGTTCAACGGGCGCTGCGAGCACATCGGGGAAGGTGCCCGTCCAGCGAGGGGAAGCCCACGAGATCGATGCGTTGAGGAGTCTGCACATCCGACAGTCCACCCGAGAATTCGTACGGATATTTCCCGCGCTTGCCGTTGCGGTCCTTTTGGGAACGAGTGCTTCGGCTCCGAAAGCGCAGCAGGTTGGGGAGAGCGCCTACACCGGCATCAGCGTGGAGGCCAGCCCGCAAATCTTCGCGACCATGTGCGCCCTTGACGCAGCGGGGTTCGGCGAGGATGAGAGCACCCTCGCGCAGCCCGCGCGGCTCGCGCTTCGCGGGGACCTGCTCAAGATGCAGGGTCCCGCCACCGATGCCCTGCGCCAGTTTTACCGGGACCACGCCTTGGCAGGTTCGGGTGAAACACTTTCCCGCTACATCACCTTCGCTCTCGTCGTCGGCCCGCCGCCGCAATTTCAGCTTGAGGGCAATCGCGACTTGCTTCCTCCGGACGTGCTCACGCTCGACGGATTCCAGGAGATCCTCGCCAGCTTCTATCGAGAAGGGCACCTCGACCTGCGCTGGGCCCGGATCGAGCCGGAGTACGAGCCGACCGTCGAGCGCTACCGAGACGCGGTGCGCCGGACTGTCACCGTTTCCAACGCGTATCTCCGCGAGATCGTCAAGCCGTCGACGGGACGCACATTCACCGTTTACGTCGAGCCGCTCGTGGGCACGCGCATCAATTTCCGAAACTATGGCGATCAGTACGCCGTCGTGGTCGGAACGGCTTCCGAGATGCCGGTGGACGCCATTCAGCACGCCTATCTGCATTTCATGCTCGACCCGATCGTCTTGCGCAACCGTTCAGCGGTGGACAAGAAACGATCCTTGCTCGGCGTTGCGGCTCGTGCTCCGCAGCTGCCGGCGGAATATCACGACGATTTCGTCTCCTTCACGGATGAATGTTTGATCAAGGCGGTTGAGCTGCGTCTGCGGCATCTTTCGGCGGATCAGCTGGCGGCGGCCTTGCAGGACGCGGATCAGTCCGGCTTCATTCTCGTGCGGCCCCTGGTGGCGCAGTTGCAAAAGTTCGAGAAGGCTGAACCCGCGATGACCTACTATTTCCCGGACATGATAGCGGGCATCGATGTCGACGCCGAGCAGAAACGTTTGCAAGGCGTCACCTTCGCCGCTGCGGGGACGGCGCCTCCGGCAGACGAGCACGGCGGCTCATTCGAGAGCGCTCCAGCCTCGGAGCTCGATCGCTGGATCGCCCAGGGGAATCTTGCCATTGCGCGAAAGGACGCTCCGGCCGCCGCCGCCGTATTTCAAATGGCGCTGGCAAAGTATCCGGATGATTCTAGGACGCTCTACGGCCTCGCCGTCGCATCGGTGCTTTCCGGCGACGCGGATCGCGCGAGGGAGCTGTTCGAACGAATCGTTTCCCCGCCAAATTCGAACGCGGACGGGGCCGGAAACTCCGCGCAGCCTGCGAATCCGTCGATTGTGGCATGGTCGCACGTCTATCTCGGACGCATCCACGATCTCGGGGACGAGCGCGATCTGGCCGTGAGCGAATACCGGGCGGCCTTGGCGGTGGACGGCGCGCCTGAAGCTGCGCGCGTCGCAGCGCAAAGCGGCGTGGAAACCGCCTACCAACCCCCGAGGCGTCCGGCAGAAAGCGAGCAACCACATCCCTGACCGAACCGTCTCATGCGAAGGCTCGCTCAGACAATATTCCGGAGGAGGATCAATCATGAAGACTTCGTCGATCTCAACTAAGGCATCAACTGCCGACAGTGGAGGGAAGAAGGCAAAGCTATGAGATTCTCAATCGCACGCGCCGGAATTCAAATCTTGGCGGCTGTACTCGGATCGAGTCTTTTCTTTGCGGCGGTCTGCCGCGCGCAGGGAACCAGTCCGAACCTCCAGCCGGCAAAAGAAGCGCAGCAGGACCAGGAGCAGCAACTCAAGCAACGGCAGATGAGCCAAGGCCCTCCGGTCGATCCGAAGGAAGAGGCTGCTTACAAAGCCTTCTTCGACGCAGGCCCGCAGGATCCGGACAAGCGGATTCAGCTCGGCCAGGATTTCATCCAGAAGTATCCGTCGAGCGTGTATGCGGAGGCCGTCCATGCTGGCTTGGTGCAGGCCTACTATACGAAACAGGACTGGAAGAATTTCTATGCTGAGGCGGACAAGGCCTTGGCACTTAAGCCCGACGATGTGGCCCTCCTCGCGATGGTCGGCTGGGTCATCCCGCACATCGTTACCGGGAGCGAACCTGATGCGGGCGAGCAGCTCGACAAGGCCGAAACCTACGAGAAACGCGCCCTGCAAGTCATCCCCACCTTGGCAAAGCCCGCGAACATGACGGACGACCAGTTCACCGCCGTGAAGGCTGACCAACTGGTTGAAGCGCATAGCGGTCTGGGCCTCGTCTACTTCCGCCGCCAGGATCCCGACAACGCGGTGAAAGAGCTTCAGCAGGCGACTCAGGACAACTCGAAGCCCGATCCAGCCGATTTCTTTGTCCTGGGAGCAAGCCTGCAAAGCTTGGGCCGGTACACCGAGGCCGCGGACGCATTCATTCGTTGCAGCCAGATTGCGGGAAGCCTGCAGGATCGGTGCAAGCAGAACGCGGACAACGTCAAGAAACTGGCTCCGCAGAAGAAGTAGCCGGCGAGGCAATCCCAGCTATGACCGAAGAGGAGCGCGCGGAACTCGAGGCGATCCTCGGTCATCGCTTCGAGCACTTGGAACGCCTCGAGCGCGCGCTCACTCACCGTTCGCACAGGCAGGATTCCGCAGGCATCGACAACGAGCGCCTCGAGTTTCTTGGCGACCGGGTTCTCGGCCTCGTCGCGAGCGAGCGGCTCGTCGATCTCTTTCCTCAATGGGACGCAGGCAAACTCTCGAAGGGACTGGCCCGGCTCGTCAGCGCCTCCTCGATTCACGCGGCGGCGCGCCGGTTGCGGCTCGGTCCTTACTTGCGCCTCGGGCCGGGCGAGGAAAAAACGGGTGGGCGCGAAAAGAAGAGACTCCTCGCCGACGCCTACGAAGCGATTGTTGGCGCCATTTATCTCGACGCCGGCCTCGCGGCTGCGGCGGCCTTTCTGCGCCGCTCTTTGCTCGATCCTGCGCTCCAGGGCGAAGTCGAAGGTCTCGAACGGCCCGACCACAAGTCGGCATTGCAGGAGTGGCTTCAGGAACGCGGCCTCGGCATCGTTGAGTACCGCCTTCGCAACTCGTCCGGACCAGAGCATCAGAAGACGTTCGAGGTCGAGGTCTGGCACAAAGGCCGTAGGCTTTCCGCTTCCGAGGGTCGCAGCAAGAAAGAGGCCGAGCAGGCCGCCGCAAGGCTCGCTCTGGGAATTCTGGAGAAAACCGCGGGATTGCCTGAATAGATCGTCCTCCGGCTGGGGTATATTCGGCTCTATCCACTGTGTCCAACGCCTACTCAGAACCCGTCACGCGCGCTGAGCCCTTCGAAGTGGCTCCCTCGAAGGTTCGCCTCTGGAATCGCTGGACGAAGGGAATTCTTCTTCTGGTGATCGTCCTCTGGGTTGTTTCGGAAGGCATTTCGTTGGCGGCCCAACACAGCCGCCTGCGAAGGAAACTCTCGGCGCATCTCGAAGCGGCCTTCGGGCGTCCCGTTGAGGTTGGCAGCTACGATTTTAGTTTCTGGGGTGGGCCTTCCCTCGAAGCTCGGTCGGTCACCATCGCGGAGGATCCGCGCTTCGGCCACGAGTATTTCCTGAGGGTCGATTCGATGGCCGTGCGGCTCCGCTGGCAAAGCTTGCTGCGCGGCCACATCGAGTTCGGAACTCTTTCGCTGACGCGTCCCAGCCTGAATCTGGTCCGTAACGCCGCCGGCGACTGGAACCTTGCCGAGTGGCTGCCCCGTCCGGTCGGGACTTCCTCGGCGAGTGTGCCGGTGGGTCCGCTATTGCCGTCCTCGGCGTTGCGCTTCCGCAGGATCGAGGTGGCCGACGGACGAATCAACTTCAAACGCGCCGACGAGAAGCTTCCGATCGCATTTGTCGGCGTCAGCGGAACGGTTGAGACGGACATGCCCGGGCGCTGGCAAATGAACCTTGAGGCGACCCCATGGCGGTCCGCCGTCGTCGTACAGCAGGCGGGCACCATTCGCGTTTCGGGTTACGTCGGCGGGACCTCTTCACGACTTCACCCCGCGGTGCTCGATCTCTCATGGACGGACGCCTCGGTCTCGGATGTGCTCCGTCTTGCCCAGGGCGATGATTACGGCGTCCGCGGCACACTTGCTCTCGCGCTCAGCGCCCGCACGCACGACCACGACGATGGCTGGTCCGTTCAGGGGCGCACCGAACTCCGTCAACTACATCGCTGGGACTTGGCCTCGCGTCCGGACAATCCGTCCCTCAATCTGATCGCCCAAGCCGAATGGCGCCCCGCCGCGGCGGATGTCGAGTTGAGCCGAATCGCGCTTGAAGCTCCCCATTCGAACGCCCTCGCCAGCGCCCACATCTTCTGGAATCGCGCGGAGAAGCTCAAAGCGCAGGAATTTTCACCCGTCCAGCTAGCCGTGTCTTCTTCGCAGATCGACCTCGGCGATCTGCTCGCCTGGGTGCGGGCCTTCCACTCGAATGTTGGGGATGACGTCTCTGTTCGCGGCTTTGCCGGCGCTAGCGCCACTCTTTCTGGTTGGCCGCTGAATTGGGTGAACGCGACAGTGTCCGGCGAGGGAGCCGATCTATCCGGCGCCAGCCTTCGCGTTCTGGCTCACCTGGGGCGAGTTCAGTTTCGGTACGACCACGGAATCGTTTCTCTTCTTCCAGTGACGCTCTCGTTCGGCACGCCTCATGGCCCGCCGGACGGTTCGTTCCAGTTGAGTGTCTCGACGAGCCCGCGGCGCGGTGCATTGCCGGACTGGCGCCTAACTGGGAGCACCAGCCAGATGCGCGACTTGATTGCAACAGCGAATGCGCTCGGCTGGAACACGTCTCGCGGCTGGGATCTTTCGGGACCGCTTGCATGCGACCTGCTCCGGCGCGAAGCGCGCGATCCGTGGAAGGCGCAGCCGACCGGCTGGATCGAATTCGGCGTGCCGGGACCCCGGGGCGGCGCCGCTCTTCGGTTGCCCTTCTTGAATCAACCAGTTGACGGTGTTCTGGTGCGTGTGGAGCTGAAAGCGGGCGCGCCTCACGTTGTGGTGTCATCCGCGCAGGCATTTGGCGCGCGCTGGACCGGAACCTTCGACCGCAGCGGCCCGAACGCCGAATGGCAATTCGCGCTGTCGGCCAACCGCCTTGCTGCGGCGGACCTTGACCGCTGGCTGAACCCTCGTTGGCGCCAAAGCTTTCTCGGGCGCATGCTGCCTTTTCTCAGCCCGCGCTCGCCCGCGATCGCCGTGCCGGAAGACCTGCAGGCCAGAGGACGTATCAGCCTCGACCAGTTCATCCTCGCGCCTCTTGCCGTGCACCGCTTGGAGGGTGATTTGAAGATCGCCGGCCGCCACGTGGAGCTCGCGAATGCAACGGGTCAGTTTTATGGCGGGGCGCTTCACGGAATGTTCGACGCGGACGTCGTGACCGCGCCATCTTACGGCGCGAGCTTCGACTTCTCCCGGGTCGATCTTTCGGCGCTCTCCGCGGCTTCGCCGGAGGTCGCCAATCTGTTCGCCGGCACGGCTTCCGGCGAGGCTTCATTTCATGCGCGCGGCGCCAGCGGCTCGGACCTTCTTGCCTCGCTCGAATGCCGTGGGACGGCGCAGGTGGCGGATGCTCAACTCCGAAACATGAATCTTCTCGAATCGCTGCGCTCGTCGGTCCACCGCCCGGGCACGAGCGCCTTTCGGCAGGCGTCCGCCGCTTTCAGTTGCGCCGCTGGCAGGATTCGGTTTCAGGATCTCCTGCTGTTGAGTCCGGACGCCAGAATCGACGGCTCGGGAACCATCGATTTTGAACGCAATCTCGACTTGCAGGTGCGCATCCTTCCGGCCGGTTCTGCGGCGCCCGGCGTCAGTTCGAATTCGCCTCAAGCTGTGTACCGCCTCACCGGCCCGCTCGCGACTCCGACGATTGGGCGTGCGCAGCTGCCGCGCCGCAATCGCTAGCGACACTCGCCTGCGAAACGAAGGAACGGAGCTCCGTTTGCCTCCCTCCGAACCGTGTGCTAGCGTTCCTTCGATGCGCGGGATCGCTGGTCTTCAAGCGCGAATGCATGGACTTCGTCTCTTCGTTCCCGCAACCTTGGCCGTAATTGCGCTCGCCTTCGCCGCCACCGCCGGACAAAAGCTGCGCTTCGCACCGAAGTACCTGCCGGGCGCAATATTCTACTATCAGATCGAATCGCGCACCACGACGACCGGCAAGACCACGACTCCCATCACGAATCCCGAGGGCCGCTCGAAGGCAAGCCAGGTGATCGATCTGCTCGTGCGCATAGATGTACTCGACGAGCCGCCGCGTCTTGAATCAGGTTCAGGTGCCGCGCGGCTCCGCGTCATGTACGAAAAATCTCAAGCCCAATCCGAAAGCGATGCCTTTGATCCCCGAGGTTCCTCGCTCGAAGACCAATATCGCCGCATCCAGGGCCGTTCCATCGAGTTCACCATCGAGCCCAGCGGCCAGCTCGCTGACTTCAAGGGTTTGGACCAGCTTTTTCCCGATCGCTCCGCCGCCGCGCCCGCGATTTCTTGGCTCGACGGGCTTTCGTCTGGCAGCGCGTTTCCAAAGAACGGCATCTCCATCGGCCAGAAATGGCGCGGTAAGCGGCCGGTCCCAGGCACGCCGCTCTCCGGTCTCACTTGGTTGACCGAATCCACCTATCTTCGCAACGAGCCCTGCGATCCACGCGGCAGCGCGCCGCGTGCAGGGGCGAGCCCGGGCGCATGCGCCGTGATCCTCACTCGCTTCGAAATCTCCCGCCACGGCTCGCCCCATTCCGACGCGACGCCCGAGGACTACCGCCGCAACGGCCTGCGCACTTCGGGTGCTTGGACGGGTTCGGGCGAAAGCCTCGATTCCATCTCGCTCGCCGACGGCCTCCTCGTGAGCTCCACTCAAACCAGCACGCAGGAGATGGACTACGAAATCGTCAGCGCTAGCACCGGTTCGAGCATCCATCGCACCGGCCGCATCCAGAGCCAGTCCGTAATCACCCTCGCCCCGAATTCGCCGTGACTCGGTAAACTTTGTCATTCCGAGCGGAGTCCCGCTCGCCCTGAGGAACGAAGGGCGCTTTCCGTTTTCCCCTCGGTGCTTGAGGGCGCGGGACGCAGAGAGGAATCTGCTTTTTGCTTTAGAATGGCGCCGCGCTAGCGACTGGCAATTTAGGGGGTCGGACCTTCAGGTCCGACAAAATGGATCGGCGCAAAGCGCCGCACCAATGCGCAGCTACACCCGCAGCAAGTACTCCCTATATTCGGCGGCGCGCTCCGGCTGAAGCCCCCGGCGCAGCTGCGCTATAATCAAATTTTTACGCAGTACCCATTGTGCGCCCTGAGGCGTTCTGACCATGAAATTCAAGCTTGCGAGCGACTACGAACCCCGCGGCGATCAGCCCGAAGCGATCTCACAGCTCGTCCGAGCCGCGACCGACGGCGAACGCCACCAGGTTCTCCTCGGCGTCACCGGCTCCGGGAAAACCTTCACGATGGCCAAGGTCATCGAGCAGATCAACCGTCCCGCGATCGTCCTCGCGCACAATAAGACGCTCGCCGCGCAGCTCTATCACGAATTCAAGGGCTTCTTCCCGCAGAACGCGGTCGAGTACTTCGTCAGCTACTACGACTACTACCAGCCCGAGGCCTACGTTCCCGCGAGCGACACCTTCATCGAAAAGGAAGCCACGATCAACGACGAGCTCGACAAGCTCCGCATGAGCGCCACTCGCTCGCTCTTCGAGCGCCGCGACGTCGTGGTCGTCGCCTCGGTGTCCTGCATCTACGGCATCGGCTCGCCCGAAGCGTACTACGGCATGTTATTGATGCTCGAGAAGGGCCAGTCGATCGCGCGCGAGTCCATCCTCCGCAAGCTCGTCGAAATCCAGTACGATCGCGCCGAAGATCTCCGCCGCGGCACCTTCCGCGTGCGCGGCGATACGATCGAAATCTATCCGCCGTACGACGATCTCGCCGTGCGCGTCGAGCTTTGGGGCAGCCAGATCGAGGCCATCCGCAAGATCGATCCGCTCGCGGGCGAAATCCGCTCGCGCGAAGGCGAAATCGCACGCATGCCCATCTATCCGAAGACCCACTACGTCCTCCCCGCCGAACAAAGGGAGCGCGCGATTCAAACCATCTACGAAGAGCTCGATTGGTGGAAGAAGGAGCTCGAGCGCCAGGGTAAGATCGTCGAAGCCCAGCGCGTCGTGCAGCGCACGCTTTTCGATATCGAAATGATGCGCACGATCGGTTATTGCCACGGCATTGAAAACTACTCGCGGCATCTCTCCGGGCGTCTGCCGGGCGAAGCGCCGCCGACTCTGCTCGATTACGTCCCCTCGGACTATCTGCTCTTTATCGACGAATCGCACCAGACCGTCCCGCAGCTTCGCGGCATGTACCATGGCGACCGTTCGCGCAAGCAGACCCTCGTCGAGTACGGCTTCCGCATGCCTTCGGCGCTCGACAATCGCCCGCTCACGTTCGAGGAGTTCGAGCACCGCGTGAATCAGGCCGTCTACGTTTCCGCCACGCCCGGCCCCTACGAGCTGACGAAATCTGGCGGCGTTGTGGTCGAGCAGGTGATCCGGCCGACGGGACTCGTGGACCCCGAGACCGAAGTGCGGCCCGTAAAAGGCCAGGTGGACGATCTGCTGGAAGAGATTCGCGTGCGTGCCGCGCGCAACGAGCGCGTGCTCGTCACCACGCTCACCAAGCGCATGTCCGAAGACCTCGCCGAATATTTCGCCGAGGTCGGCGTGCGCTGCCGCTACCTCCACTCCGAAATCGAGACGCTCGAGCGCGTCCGCATTCTCCGCGACCTGCGCCGCGGCGAATTCGACGTCCTCATCGGCATCAATCTTCTCCGCGAGGG
>Ga0187872_10002205_pt1 | contig 17743 bp, 13 predicted proteins | sample June2016WEW_16_4_FD_132973 | JGI IMG/M metagenome (GOLD analysis project Ga0187872, IMG submission 132973) | Peatland microbial communities from SPRUCE experiment site at the Marcell Experimental Forest, Minnesota, USA - June2016WEW_16_40 | ecosystem: Environmental > Terrestrial > Soil >...
AAATGCAGCCCGCAGTAATCCTACGGAGTGCAGGAACTGTAACCATTGGCACTCGTGCCAGTCGGTGCGCCGTCCGGGTACGTTCTTCATGTGGCGGGCATTTACCAAACAGGGACGAATGCCTCGTTGTTCAAGAATTTCAAAGAGTGGAATCCAATACACCCCAGTGCATTCCAGCGCCACTGTGGTTACCCCGCACTGCTCGAGCCAATCGGTTAAGTGCTCCAGATCTTCGGTAAAGGTGGCGAACACCCGCACGGGATTCTCGTCCCGCCCTGGAGGTACGGCTACAAACATTTCTCGTGCGCCAACGTCGATACCGGCTGCATTTGGCTCCAACACCGGTCGGTCTTCCAAACACATCCCTTTGTTTCGTCTCCGCCGCTTGGGCTTTACATCCTGCGCTTGCAGACTACCGCCCCGTGTCTTTTTCACTGGTTGCTCGCTTTCTGAGCTGCAAGCAACGGCCAAGCTGCGCAATCGAAGATACTCTTCCAAACGGAATCAGTTGGGTTTCCCCAACTGTTAACCACTGCTCTGCGCACGGAACTTGGAACCACGCTAATGATCGGCGTTCAAACTACACACCACTGCCATAACGGCCTACTTCCGTTGCCTGTCGCTCCGTCTCAGGATGCAGAAATGTCTTAGCCAACACAAGTTCCTTCCCGCTTTGCCCCGACCGGAGGCCGGGCCCTCCGCTAGTGAGGTCCTCCGGTCCTCCGCCTTCCGAGCGAGTCTTGTACGCTTCAAACCGGTTAACCCATTAGAAGTTATGACGATCCAACGGGACGTCCGGCCGCCAAGGACTGTTGTCAAGATTACGTAAACTCAGATATTCTCGAGATTTGACAGCCCGCTCCTAAGTTTCCTCGTACAATCAAATTCCAAAAACAAGGACAGGCCGCTCAGCGAAAACGAAGGAGAGAGTAAGGAGAGAGTTCTGTCCATCAGAACTTGCCGATGAATAGACTCTACGTTTCTGGAGGTCGGCTGCGAAGCACCGATATCGCGCAAGCTGGATTAAACTAGAGGTCCCCAACGAGAGAAAGCATGCCCGTGCTCCAATGTCTGAAATGTAGAGAGAAGCTGGACTGTGGCCCGGAACGCTGTGTTTGCCACGGATGCGGGGCCACTTGGCCGGTTCGCGACGGCATCCCGCGCTTCTTTCAGGTCCCCGATCACTACTGGGGCGAAGTTGGCCGCAAAGAGGCTCTTGCACTACTTGAGTCCGCACGTCGAGGGTCATGGGCGGATGCGGTGCGTACGCACTTTCCCGAGAATGACAACATGAGACTTGGGTTGCTCGATCTTCAGCGCGCTTCATGGGCACCCATGCTCGGGCTTGGTGAGCAGGCGACCGTCCTGGACATCGGGTCCGGTTACGGGGCTATTACCCATTCCCTTTCTCGTTTTGCAGCCGAGGTCTACTCGGTTGAAGCCATACCGGAGCGGATCGACTTTACCCGGGAAAGATTGCGGCAGGAGCGGATTCTCAATGTGCATCTCGTTCAAGCATCGGCTACCGCCCTGCCGCTGGCGGACGACAGTTTCGACCTGGTGGTCGTGAACGGTGTCCTGGAATGGGTTGGAGAATGGGACCTTGCAGTGGACCCACGCACGGCCCAGATAAATTTTCTCAAGAAGATTCGTCGCCTGCTCAAAAATGATGGCGCCTTGCTGATCGGCATCGAAAACCGATTCGGGCTGGACTTTTTCCTGGGGAATCGCGACCACTCAGGACTTCCATACACTAGCTTAGTTCCCCGTGCGGTGGCGACCTTCATGATAAGGCACAATTCCCAGCCCCATTACCGCACCCAATTGAGTTCGCAAAAGCAATATCGTACCTACACCTATTCGGAGGGCGGATACCGCAGGCTCCTTTCGGACGCAGGATTCGCAGAGCTTTCCTCCTATTGGGCTGACCCGGGCTACAACCAGCCCTACCATCTCATCCCGCTTGCGATTCCAGCCTGGGTACAACGACACTCCGCAGAATTGCTCCGCCATCCTGGCCCTGCTCCTCGGCGGAGCTGGAAGCGCACGGCGAAGAGAATCGCAATGCCCTTTTCTCAACGGTTCGTGTCAGATTTCGTGCTGCTGGCTGCGAAACAGCTCGGCCGCAATAGCAAACTGCAGAGATGGATCGAAGAGTGCGTGCTGGAATCCGATAAGACACGCGCCGATCGCGTGACAAGCCCCCGATCCATCGCGTGGGCGCTCCATACACGACCGTTCGAGGAGAGTTCCATCGTTCGCCTCGGGGATGCGAGAACAGGCGCCGATCGCGCGTATCTCAAAATCTTCACCGGAGCCCAAGAACGCGAGATCCCTTTTGACGCAGAAGTTACCAATCGGGGCAAGGTACAGGAAAGCCTGAATGCCTCGGCCGCCGCATTCCTGCGGGTCCCCCGCTCCTGCGGTACACTGCGAATCGGCGCCACCAACTATCACCTGGAGCAAGCGTCGCGCGGAACCCAAATAAGCACCATGGTTCGCGAGTTGGGTTATTTTGACAACTCGAAAAGAGTGGAGAGGGATTTTTCTCAGATCTGCGACCGCATCGTTGAGCTCACAACGGAGTTGCAGAACGTGTCCGGTGTGCGGACGATCCCACCAGCATGGCGTGAGATTCCCGAAATACTAAGTCCCGACCTGACGCGCGCGCTTGCGGAGAGAAGATATTTTCAACAAACCCTTCCGGAGTCTTCTTCGACCTGGATTCAGCATGGCGATCTTTCGGTTGAGAATGCTCATATTGACCAGAAAACCGGAGAGTTCGAAGTATTCGACTGGTGCGACCTGGCCAACGGCCTGCCGCCACTCTACGACTTCTTTCAATTTTTTCATTCCACCGGCTATCTTGCCCGGGCGGACGAAACCGTCAGGTTTGCATCCGAGGAAGACCGGTGGATTGCTACGTTCAAGGCGTTATTTCTTTCGGACTCAGCGTTTGGGCGGCTGACTCGGCGCCTCATCCTGCACGCATGCGAACGATTGCATGTTTCGCCACAGCACGTTCCGTCGCTGTTAATAGAGTTCCTGATCATCCGATCCAACTACTACCAGCTCAGGTCCGCCTTGCAACGAGGCCTACACCTTCGCTTGCTCGACCTCTGCATCACAGACTTTGAACGACTGCAATTGGCCTGGGAATAATCCAGGTCTATTTCACCATGGACGCCGGCATTAAATTCCAAGCGATTAATCCGCCTTGGAACTCACGTGCGTGCACTCACGAACTGGACGATGCCGGTATATAGGGTATATATCCATGTAAGGCTCTCGCCTCAATCGCTCGAATTGCGGATGGGGAGCCAAAAGCCCTCTCTCGCATCGAAGGCGCCCTGGCAAACATGACAAGCAGCTCCCGGGGCGATCGCTGAAACGGGTCTTCAATTCTCTGCACTATCTGATCCAGGATGCTGGGCGAGAAAGGCTTTAGAAGTACAACACCTGAGGCCCCGGCTCCAGTTCATACTCCAGCGCAGCTCCGGTGATGACCTCAATCTTGGAGCATCTGTGATAGCTACGGCGATAGCTCTGAAGATTTCGCTTGACGATTTCCGCCAATGGCGGTGCGAATTCCAAGCCAACGATCCTGCGAAGCAGGAATCCGATGCGATCAGCAGTACCCATCCTTTCACACCCGACGTCGATGAAGGTGTAGTCTTCGTGCCGGATAGCCAGCGCCTTCAGGCCGAGACGGATGACTGCCGGGTGGTGCGATTGGTACTCAACACCAGCCGTCTTGTTCTTGCTTTGAAAATCCAGGCCGATAATCGGGATTTCACCACAATGTCCACACCATGAATCAGATTCCAGGCTTCGCAACGAACATTGTTGACTCTCTTAAGAAGAGGCTTCAGCAAGGCATTCGACGCTACCCGGGACTTCAAGCTTCTAGTCCCTACTTTTTGTCACCGGTCTGCTTCTCCTGCCGTAGGCTAAGATTTGACCGGCTGTTTCCCAAACACTTTCCTGATTCTTCTTTGCAGAGGGAGGGGCATGCGGCGCACCAGATTTCTAGCCGTTCCGGCGATGCTCTCCTTCAGATCATGCCGGCGGAAGAGCGTGCGGTCCAACCGGTACCGATAAATCGGAACTACAGTTCCGCCCCATTTTCGCAGGAATGGATGTGCACCACCGAGAGAGTATCTTTTAAATCCATGCTGACACGACCACTCGATGGCTCGCCAGACCAGAAGGTCGTTGGGCAGCAGTTTCATGAACTCATCCAGCGAGCAGTTGTTCGCATATTCGATCAGACCGCCGGTACAGAGGCGAACGCCCGCGGCAGCAATTACTTTGCCTTGATACCTGGCGAGAAATCGGCGGTGATTCCCGCGCATGTGGTGAACTTTTTCAATGCTGGCAAAGCTCAGGTTGTGATGGATTTGCTTGCGCTCGGTTTTTCGCCACGCGGAATAAACTTCCCAATATGCCTGCAAGTCTTCAGCCGTGGTCGCTTCCGACACTTCGATGCCGTTTCGGATCGCAAGCCGGATGTCTCTCCTCCGGTTCTTGGCAAAATTGTCGAATAGTGCTTGCGCTCCGGCGCTCAGGTCGAGTACGACATTCCCTTCCATCTCTCGAACACCGAAGCCACGCTGCTGAAAGGCTGGCAGTGGAGTGGAGACCCAACTGTAGAGTGTGATCAAGTTGACTCCTCTAGCCTCACGGAGGAGACCCTCAGCCAGGATGTCCGTCGTGAGAACCTCGTCAGCCTTTTGATCGAGGCAGACCTGTGGTCGGGACGGCAGGCCGGAAACGACCTCCTCGCCCTCGTGAAGTCCAGTCAGAACTCCAACAATCTTCGAGTCAGCGAAAGCAAGGACAGCAAAAGGATGGTTGTCCATCCAATAGGGCTCGAGGAAAAATTCTGGGGTGTCGTAGTGCGCTGGGAACGCAACTCGGCCTAAGAACTCCCTCCAGAGTGCCTCGATTCCCGGGCCTGGGAAATCATGCAGGATGAGAAAGCGAGCCTTATCTGGAGAATGATTATTTTGGACAGGCATTGTCACGTGCTACCGCCTCCATTGCCAAACTCTATAAGCCTGCCAGGTACCGGGCTCTTGGAGTGTGTTGTTCGCGGTGCTCCGGGCTCACTTTCGTGCCTGCGAATGGGCTGCTGACGCACTTGCGAATTTTACCCCATGAATGCAGACTCGGTGTAAGACGCATCGCCGCCCGCGGCGTCGAATGACGCCTCCAATGCCGGCTCTAATCGCCGGATGGTTCTTCTTCTCTTTTGAATTTGAAATCTCGAGTTTCAAACGAGGTGCATAGTACGTCCGTGATGTACTAGTGTGGTCTGATAGGCCCTGGCCCTGCGTAATCTGCCCTCCCAGCCTTCCCTTCTTTACAGTGCTCACTAAGGACTCGAACGACGGTCCCCCAACTCCGTTCTGAGGATATCCTAAATGTGCAACGTCAGGCACTTGGACGTAGCAAAGCGCTATCGTGGTGATAGAAATCTTATCTCGAATTTTGTCGTCTTGTCGCTCTTGCTCTGCCTTACCGGCTTTACCGCCGCGTGTGGCGCTGCTTCGCAGAGCGCCGCTGGCACCTCCGGGGCTGCTCCCTCAACCGCACTCTCGCTTTCACCCGCCAGTGCGACCGTGGCGTCAATGGAACAGGTGCAATTCACCGCCCGCATCAGCGGACCTTCGAATACGGCTGTGACCTGGTTGGCAAGCGCGGGAACCATTTCGAGCACTGGAGTCTTCACGGCGCCTAAGGTGACCAGCACTACACGTGTCATCATAACGGCGACGACTGCCGCCAACCATGTGATCAAAAAGGGGCCGGATATAAGCAACGTCAGTTCAAACACTTCGGCTTCCGCATCGGTGACGGTCACCCCAGTGGCTCCTTTAGCTATCGCGACCTCCGCCCTCCCGTCAGCTGATGCCAGCATGGCTTATACCGCCTCGCTCTCAGCAACCGGTGGCGTAGCACCTTACTATTGGAGTCTCATAACCGGGGCCTTGCCATCCGGAATCCAGTTGCACGCCTCCAGCGGCGTCATCACAGGGATGACCGCACTTACTGGATCGTATCCCTTTACTGCAAAGGTGACTGACGCTTCCGGGCACAGTGCCACGACCGCCTTCACTCTTACGGTTTCCTCAAGCTCGGCCAGCGGAACCGTACTCTCGATTTCACCCGTCAGCACGGCCCTGGCGTCACAAGCACAGCAGCAATTCACCGCTAGCATCAGCGGAACAGCGGATACGGCCGTCACCTGGTCAGCTAGCGCGGGAACTATTTCCAGCAGTGGAGCCTTTACGGCGCCTAAAGTCACCAGCACTACCTCTGTGACCATAACGGCTACGAGTGTAGCCAACGCCAGTTCCCACGCTGCTGCAACGGTGACGGTAACCCCACAGGCTGCCCTGGCTATCGTGACCTCCTCCCTCGCGGGAGCCGATGCCGGCATGCCCTATACCACCTCTCTGTCAGCAACCGGTGGCGTAGCACCTTACCACTGGAGTCTTGCAACTGGGGGCCTGCCGTCCGGAATCCACCTGCAAAACTCCAGCGGCGTCATCACGGGAATGACCGCCCTTGCCGGGTCGTATCCGCTTACTGCAAAGGTGACCGATGCCGCATCGAATTCGGCGACGCAGAGGCTCACACTGGCCGTGTCGGCTGCCAAAGCTGCCAGTTCTGTCGGGTCATCCTGCGGCGCCCCCAACTACTGCTCGACCACCTCCACAGCGAACCCAGGCACAATCTCGCCACTGTTTACCGGGACTATAGGTGTTAACCAGACGGCTTATGACTCAACCTACAATCCAGCGCCTCTCGATTGCTACACCCGAGCCACGGATTCCACGACTTTCGTCGGTGATTCGGTCGGAGACAACACCTATTCTGGTGGCGACAACGACGTAATGTGGTCGAGAAACAGCGACTTCGTAGGCACGACCCGGCGCGGTTACGTTTACATCCTGAATCTAAACATAAGCGGGAACTGCGCTCAAGTTCTAAACACCGGGCAAATTTCCGGCGGGTCATCTTACGGTATTGGAGTTCCCGGTCCGTTCGCGTTCTCCCGGCAAACGGACAATGTGTTCTACAACGTGACAAACCATACTCAGATTTACAAGAACACGATCACGATTCCGTACAACAAAACCTACACGCCAACGCTGGTGTTCGACATTTCCACCTGCCCTCAATTTTCAGGACTCACCGGCTGGAGTTGGGACGGAATTTTGGGCGTCAGCGATACCGACACCCGCTTCAGTGTCTCCTTGAGCAATACGGGAGGGCAAGGCACTGGCCGGTGGCAAGTGGTCTACGACACTACACTGGGCTGCGCCACACTCAACACCAGCACCGGGGCCTACTATGCCTTTGGCGCAACCTCACAAACAGGTACGCTCGCTACGAGCACGGCCTCCTGCTGGGGCGGCCCGATCCACGATTCCCAGTTTAGCGGGGACGGAAACTACGTTGTCTTAACCAACTCCAACGATTCCCCGGCATGGACGCAAGGGGGGTGCGCGAGCCTCGGCACCACCAACGTCCTCATGATCTGGCAAGCTGGAACGCAGCACACCCAAGGCTGTAGTTATGGCGTGACCGGCTCTGTCGGTTTGCAATGCGGGGGCCACGTTTCGGTGGGCACCAGCAAGATAGTCGCAGTGCAGGGGGATGGTGCAATTGATTCTATACGCGCACTGTCAAACACGCTCACCTACACGCAATTTCAAACGGGGTCTCCCTGGGCCAGTCACGGCTGGTGGTCGCAGTGGGACAAGGCAGACGACTATCCTTGGGTGTACACGCCTTATGGCCTGACATCCACCGGACAAGATACAGGCTGCGGCCAACCGGGATATTGCCCGATCAACGGCGGCAACGCGATCTCCGCCATCTATCCCGGAAATCCGGGAGCATATCCACCAGGCCAAGCGAGAACTTATTTCGGGCACACCTACAGTTGCAGTGATGCAAATGATTCTCCAAGCGGAATTTGTACTGTACCCAGCGGTGCGAACTGGGCTGCGACGACGGGTTATACGATCACGCCGACCACTTCCATCATCACTCCCACATCGGGTAATGCGGGTAATTATTCCTTCGAGGCATCAGTCGGCGGGACGAGTGGTGGTTCCGCGCCAACCTGGACGCAAACCGTGGGAGCAACGGTGACTGACGGCGGGGTTACCTGGATCAATCTTGGTGTGGCGGGAGCGGCGCAGTACGACTCTGACTTCGGATGCCAGGAATCCATTATGAGCGTTTCGCAGGATGGCAACTGGGCGGCGCTGGCCAGCGGAATGCTGTTAAGTCTAGGACTGGATTCATCGGGTAATCCGCGCTGCGATATTTTCATCGTTCACTTACGCTGACGACGGATCTGATTGACGGCAACACGTGGGCGGATGATTTCGCGCAGTTACTTCAGTAAAACCATGCGCACCACCAAAGATTCTAACCATCGGTGAAATAAAGCGCCTGATCGAGGTGTGGCCCTGAACTCCGCGCTCGCTGACCCTCCTGGCCCAGGGCTCCACGATTACCGTGAAGGCGGGTGGCGACCTGCAAGATGCGCTGGACAATGCGAGTTGCGGCGACATCATCGAATTGGAGGCAGGCGCCACCTTCATCGGTGGCCACTTCACGCTGCCCGCGAAGGCGTGCGATGACCAGCACTGGATTATCGTCCGCACCAGCACTCCCGAGGGCACGCGCATGACTCCGTGCTACGTCGGAGTCGCGTCCCTGCCTAGTCGGCCTGCGTTTGCCAGTACCTCGACGCAGAAAGCTCTGGCGACGATCGTCTACTCGCGCGCAGGAGATGGTCCGCTCATTTTCGCCAACGGCGCCAACCATTACCGCTTGCTCGGACTGGAGATTACCCGCACCGCAAACGACGGCAAGTCTGTAACCGCACTCGTCGCACCGGAACTGGACGGTTCCATGAACCAGATCGATGGCACCTGAGGACGAGACCCGGCGGGGGGTCGAACTGAGCGCGGCAGCACCAACCGAGGCGCCTGGCTCGGGGGAAGCACCTACATATCGATCGTGGGTTCGTTCCTTACGGATTTTCACTGCGTCTCGCTCACCGGATCTTGCGGCGATGCTCAGGCAAAGCTGGTGGCCTTGGTAACGATCCGATGGGATTTTACAAGATCGTGGACAACTTTCTTGAGGCTGCAGCGGAGAACATCCTATTCGGCGGAGGCGCGGCAACTGCGACGCCGGCTGATATTGAGATCAGCCAAAATCGCATGTTCAAGCCTTTGACCTGGATGAAAGGGAAAGCCGGATACGTGGGCGGAACAAACGGGAATCCATTTGTTGTCAAAAATCTCCTCGAACTGAAAAACGCGCAGCGCGTTTTGATTGATGGCAACATCCTGGAGAACTCTTGGGTTGGTTTCTCTCGGGTGGGCTTTGCCATCCAACGCCAAAGAATCAGAGCAGTCTCTGCCCGATTTGCCAGGTCACGGATGAAACCATCCGAATCATCCTCAGCATGCCTTACCCTCTTCAGGCTCATCTTGTGTTGGAACCAAGCCCCTCTGATAAACTTTCCTTGAGTCGCGGTTTGATTACCCGTCCTAAGCGGGTCTTGCGTGTTCGAAATGACATTATCTGGCAATTACCGGCATGAGAAGGAGTCGACGAACATGAAGATTTCCGGCCGGTGGATGGCTGCGCCCTGGGTTGTTTTTCTTTTGCTGATCCTGGCTTCTCCCCTTCGTGCAGCGACTTCGGGTCAGTCATCCGCGTCCAATAGCAAGAATTCAGATGGTCCCGCAGAGCTGCCAAGGGAGTATGCAAAGAGCTCCTTGAAAGATACTCCTGCAGGCGGAAAGACTTGGATGGTGCGCTCTGGTGAAAATCTCGAGCTGGTTCTCGCTAGCGCATCCTGCGGCGATATCATTCAGTTGCAGGCAGGCGCCACGTTTAGTGGCAAGTTTGTGGTGCCCGCCAAGAGCTGCGATGACTCGCATTGGATTATCATCCGTACAAGTGCCCCTGATTCCAGTCTACCTCCCGAGGGCACGCGCCTGACCCCTTGCTACGCGGGCGTATCGTCTCTGGCTGGCAGACCTCAATGGAATTGCGCGTCCACCGCAAACGTCCTGGCCAGGATTGAATTCAATGGCAATGGCGGCTCAGGACCGCTCATTTTCCCTATTGGGGCCAACCACTACCGGCTGATCGGTTTGGAAGTGACGCGACCGGCATCCTCGGCTGCGGTTTACGACCTCATCGAGTTTGACGGTCCAGCCGATCATCTGGTGTTCGATCGGCTGTGGATACACGGCACTGCCCAAAGCGATACCGTCCGGGGCATCTTTTTGGGTCCGAGCCGGTATGTCGCTGTTGTGGATTCCTCCTTTACTGACTTCCACTGCGTGGCCAAAAGTAGCCCATGCGGGGATACGCAGGCGATCAATGGAGGTATCGGCGCCGGCCCTATGGGACCTTACAAGATTGTGAACAATTTTCTGGAGGCGGCGGGCGAGAACATTCTCTTTGGTGGCGGCGGTGCCACCATGACGCCGAAGGACATTGAAATCCGCCACAATCACATGTTCAAGCCTTTGACCTGGATGAAAGGGCAAGCCGGCTTCGTGGGTGGAACGGACGGGAATCCATTTATTGTCAAGAATCTCTTCGAACTGAAAAACGCGCAGCGCGTTTTGCTCGAGGGCAACATTATGGAGAACAGTTGGGGTGGTTTCACTCAGGTAGGCTTCGCCATCCTGCTAACGCCAAAGAATCCGGGTGGTACTACTCCTTGCGCGACTTGTCAGGTCACGGATGTAACCATCCGCTATAACTCCATTAGTCATGTAGGCGCAGGACTGCAGATCGCCAATGCCCTGGCAAACAACATCACCCCAGGAGTCGACGGTCAGCGCTACAGCATTCATGACATCATCATCGATGACATTGATGGTGTGAAGTATAACGGTACGAGCGACTTCGCGCAGGTCTCAGTGCAGGCGGGTGAGCCACTCCTGCAGAACGTGACCATCAATCACGTGACAGCCTTCCCGTCGCACACGCTATTTTTGATCGGCGATATGGTCGCAACCAGTGGGCAGATGAAGAACTTCGTCTTTACCAACAGCATTGTGAATGCCGGCATCTACCCAGTATGGTCCATAGGTGGTGGTCCCGCGAACTGTGCCTTCCACGAGTCCCCACTCACGACCTTCACCGCTTGTTTTAGCAGCTCTGCTTTTGCCGCCAACGCCATCATCGCTGCTCCCCCGGCTAATCCGGCGGCCGCCTGGCCCCCAAAGAACTTCTTTCCGACGTCGGCAGCAGCTATTCGATTCGTCAATTACAAGGGCGGGAATGGCGGCGATTATCACCTGCAATCCTCAAGTCCCTACAAGGGCAAAGGCACAGATGGGAAGGACCTGGGAGCGGATGTGGATGCGGTCCGATCGGCTACTGCTGGCGTGGAGTAGAGGCGTCAGCTTGTCCAAAAAGCACTTCCCCCCTTTTTGCAACCTGCGAGGACAGCGCAAGGTGCAGATTTTGTTCACAGTTTTTTAATCTACTATTCACCTCAGATTAACCCTAGGAGGCCCGGCATGATGGATTCTTGCTGTGAGTTTTCCAAGGAGGCTAAATGTCTGATCGCCCAGTGTTCGTGGTGGGGTGTCCGCGCTCGGGAACCACCGTCTTATATCACATGCTGCTATCGGCGGGCGATTTCGCTGTATACCGAACAGAGTCCAATGTGTTCAATCTGCTCGCACCGCGCTTCGGAGGAATGCGTTCGGCCCGCGATCGACGCCAGTTGATGCGCTGCTGGTTGAGAAGCATGCTATTCCGAAGGTCCGGAATCGACGCCCGGCAAATTGAGGCCATGATCATGGCTGAATGCCGCAGCGAGGGAGATTTCCTCCGCCTGGTGATGGGAGAAGTGGCTCGCGCGCAGAGAGTCGGGCGTTGGGCAGATTGCACACCTGAGCATCTGCTTTACATGCAGAAGATCAAGCGCCAGATATCGGAGGCACTGTTCATTCACATTATTCGTGACGGTCGCGATGTCGCTCTTTCCTATGCCAAGCAAGGTTGGTCCCATCCCCTGCCGTGGGACAGAGACGAGCGCCTTGGAGTCGCGGGATTATATTGGGAGTGGATCGTGCGCAAAGGGCGAGAGCAAGGGAAACGCTTAGGCGCAGATTACCAGGAAGTTCGCTTTGAAGAATTGGTTAGGAACCCGCAGCAGACGTTGTCTCGGCTTGGCGAGTTCATTGAGCACGATCTCGACTACGACCGGATTCGGCGCGTAGGAATTGGATCCGTCAGCCAGCCTAATTCTTCATTTGCTGGCGAATCTGAAGGATCCTTCAATCCGGTTGCCCGGTGGAAGACGAAGATGTTTCCAAAGCAGACTGCTGCCTTCGAAACCCTCGTCGGCGATTTTCTCCGGGAGTTGCAATATCCTATCGCTTCGGAAAACAGACAGCGCCTTCGCGCTGCACGCTTGCGAACCACGTATTTTGCGATGTTCGAGGGCAAGCGCTGGATCAAAGACAATACACCACTGGGCCGGTTGGCGCGGTTGGGGCACATCGAAATTGAGCCACAGCGTCCGGCTGCGGTGATCCGCTCTGGAGGTCGAAAAACAAACGCTAGTTTCCCCTATTGAAGGAGGGAAATTGTTGGGCACTTGCATATCGGACCAGGACACGCGAGTGGCTCCCGATCAATTGGCCAGCGGCACTACAACCTGCCGCCCTCCAGCCCATACAAGGGGACCTCTGGTAAAGCCCTGGGAGCCGCTGCGGATGTGATCGGTGCAGCGATCGCTGGCGTAGAATAGGGACCGGCCCGTTTGGGCAGTCCTGATGCAACCACAAAGGGATTTCACTCGCGACCGAGAACTCGAACGTGAGCTTCTGGCGCAACCAGCCTTCGCAGGCGGTACCCTGCAGTTAGTAAGACGACTATCCGCTGACCACTCCCAACTCTCGGAATACAGCTGCCAGTCCTGCGACGGAATAAAATCTTGGGTGGTCAAGCAACAGGCGTTGGGTCCCAACTCGGAACGGGCAACGCTTCAAGAATTCGCAAATCTCGGCAAGGTTAGAACCTTGCTGGGTCCAGCACTCGGGCGTAGCGTGCCAGAGCCTCTGTTAGCCCTGCCGAAAAGGGGCGTACTGGTGACAAGCAGGGTCCCTGGCGTGCCTCTGAACCTGATCCTGAAAAAATACGCCAATCGTCTCGCTGGCCCATTTCGCGCGTCCGCGCTCTGTGAAATGGCACGACGCGTGGGAGTGTGGTTGCGAATCTTTCAGGACGCGACCCATGGAGAACCATTTCCCTACAGTCGGGATTCCTATCTTGCGGACCTCGAACTGCGAGTCTCACGGCTACAGGAGAAAGGATTCGAACGTGGCCTTATTCGAGAAATTCTCCAGCAGGCGTCACTCGGTAGTGCGCCCTTAAATGGCCGATTCATCTCCGCCGCTGCCAGACACGGCGACTTTATCGCTCAGAACATACTCATCGACGATGAAGAGGTCGCGGTTGTGGATTTCGAAGGATTCGGCGAGAGCGAGGCTATTTATGATGATCTGGGTATGTTTCTTGGCTATATTCTTGTTTTGGGGGGGAACGCGCTTTACTCACCGCAGTCGCTCGATGCCGTCCGCCGGGGCTTTCTGGAAGGTTTTCTGAGGGGAGACGCAGTCGACGAGGCTTTTTTAAACATTTACATCCTGAAAGGGGCTGTACGCGTCATTGCTGACGGCCCGCCACTTAAAGGCAACTGGCGTCATTTCGGCACAATACGGAGGCTGACAAAGCGCCTCAGGGGCCTAGCTTCGGGAGAAGCGATGTGAGGTCGTGACATTCTTTAGCGTTAGGGAGTACCGAGGTTGTAGCAATCCTTCGACATTCGATTTCTGGGAACGAGGACTTAGATGGGAAAAAGCGAACTCGATAGAGATTTGGAGGTGGTTGATTATGAAGCTGGGGCAGAGGGCTATCGTGACGTTGCCAGCTACGATCACCGATATACGGGCGCACCGAATGAATACCGGCAGATCGTGATGGCTAATGCCTACCGGGGCCTTATGGGCACGCTGAAAGGCAAGCGCATCCTTGACGTTGGTTGTGGCTCTGGCCGCGGCATTGTCGCGTTTACGCCTGAAGCGGAGTTCACCGTCGGCTGTGACGCCTCAGTGGACATGCTCGGTGTTACGGCCCGCAAACTCGTGGGCGGAACTAGGTGGGCCTTGGCAAATGCATATGCGCAGCAGCTTCCATTTGCCAGCAACGTTTTTGACGTGGTCATCACCCTTAACTTTCTGCACCTGTTTAGCCTCAAAACCCAGCGCGATATGATTGTTGAGATGAAACGGGTCACAAAGGCCGGTGGCACGCTTGTGATTGAATTTGACAACGCGCTCCATGGCCTGGGCTTGGTGGGCTTATTTAAGAGATTCTTTCGGGATGAACGCGGAACGCTCCCTTGGGAAGCACGCTACGTCCTCGGCGATGACTGCCGCATCGTCAAAGTGCGGAGCGCGGTATTCCCCATTGTTTGGCGAATCTTTTATCACGCGCCCAGGATTTTCCTGCCGCTCGAAAAAGTTTCTTATCTTCCGCCGCTCAATCGCATTCTCGGACACCGGATCTACTACCAGGTCTCAAAGTAAAGGCTAGGCTAATCGCCGACGACATCCTCACAATGATCAATCGCTCCTCTGCCCATTCGCTCTAGTTCAGTTGGGCACGTAGGCGAGTTGTCCGCGCTTTCGCCTCGATAGAAAATGCCCAATGCCGCAGGCCCAGCTTTCGAACTCGAGATCGGAGCGACCAATCGTGTCGACGAGTCGTGGCAACAACAGAGGATTAGTCTCAGGCGTCGCAAATCCTGTGTCACAGGTCGTAGCGGAAACAACTTCTTCGTTTGCAAGCCAGCCCAAGAATTCTGGCCGGTAAGCGCCGCTCGGGTAGCAAAAGTGTGCTCTCTTGCCGCCAACGGCATTTGCGATCCGGACACGGTTGTCCCGGATCTCCCGCCGGAACAACTCCTCGCTCAATGGCATTCGGTGGCGGTGGGTATGCAGTTGGAAGTCGACGCCCTCAGCGGCAAGCTGCTTTACTTCTTCTGGGTTCATTAGGTGAAGGATGCGCTTCTGCTGCAGTCTCTGATAGTCGATCCCCAACCGCCGAGCCAGGCGCACCGCGACAAGATCTCTCTCTTCGCCGTTGAGATCTTGCCCAGCCGCCCACTGCAGCAGTTGGCTGACGACCTCCTCCCGTCCCTCCACCGAACTCAGCGTGACGGGGAGGTTAATCCCAAACTCATTCAGGTCGACACGTCCTATATCCCGCGCCTTCCACAGCATGTATGAGAGGATCAAATTGAGTACGGGAAGCTGCAACTCGCTGTAGTAAGTTGTCAGATACACTGTCGCCTGGAAACCATATCGCCGCAGCCGTGGCCACGCTTGTTTATAGAAATCGTAACCGCCATCGTCGAATGTAAGCGCCACGCTTCGCGGGGGCAAATCTTTCCGATAGAGCCGTTCCAGCGCTTCTGCCAGAGGCAGGACCGTGTACTTTCCCTCTCGTAGGATGTCCAACCGCCGTTCGAGTTGCTGAGGCCTCATGTAGAGAAAAGGCCGCCACTGATCCTCATCTTCGAGCGACACGCCGTGATAGCATAAAATTAATAGCTTTTGCTGCCGCCACCGACTATCTTTCACCAGATTAAAAGCTCCGCAGCTCTTGAGAATCGTGAGTGCCGCGCGCCGCAGTTGCTTTATCATTGCCTTAGTCTTCGGCTTTCCTCAACGGCGAAACAATGGTCAGGGTTTCCGCCGCGCACCAGCGATGAAGAAGAATCTTCCACGGGCTGGCCTGGATAGCCCTGCCGGACCCTTCTCGGAAATAGCCCAGAAATGGAACACCGATTGTTTCCCGTTCATCCCTTTCGCAAGAGCAATTGGCGAGCGGCTAGGTAAGGCCGACCTGCGACGTTTTTGGCGATTTTCTTAAAATTCCAAAAGAGCCATTGCCGGGACCGAGCTTCGGAAGAAACTGAAACTAAGTTTCCCGAAATCGCAGCCGGTGTCCCCCTGAAAATATTGTACCGCCCGACTACCGTACCGAGAACAGCATGAACCTTGGTCGTGGGTTCAGAATTAAAAAGTACTCGGACACCTGCGGCAGCCGCAGTCTCCCCGACTCGATTCGAATAATAGCCCCCTGGGACGGAAGCGGTATCCACTTGCGCCGGGCCAATACCACCTGATCCAAATGAGCACCCTCGTGGCAGATCAGGAGTGTCTTCATCGTTTCCGAGGATCGCGTTGAATGCGGTCCAGATGATTTTAACCTTTAGAACCGAAATATACATCCGTGGCCGGTTCAGCCTCTATAAGAAGGCGAAAATCGGGGTAACAGATTAAAGATTATGAACGGCGGTCACATCGATTTCGTCAATTACAATGGCGGGATTGGCCGCGGCCGCCACCTGCTGTCCTCCAGTCCGAACAAGGGAACCGGTGGTAGGGGCCTCGGATTCGGTAGAGACCTGAGTGCATTCCTACATCATGAAGATACTTTGGGTAAAGGCTGGCGGACTGGTTCCACCCGATACGGGTGGAAAAATCCGCAGCTATAACATTCTTCGGCAACTGGCGCGCCAGCATTCCGTCACTTTCTTCTCGTTCTATGCCGCGCACGACAACGACTCGCACCCCGACTTGAAGAACATTTTTGAGCGGGTAGTCTGTGTGCCGCTACGCCTTCCCGCGCCTAAGAGTCCCTCCGAGATCCTCGACTATGGCGTTCGTTTGCTCTCTTCACAGCCCTACAACATTACAAAGTATTGCCGTCCCGAGGTGCGCCACCGATTGCACGCGCTGCTCAAGCAGGAGACTTATGACGTCATCCTCTGTGATTTCGTGGTGGCCGCGGGCGTCGTCCCGTGGGATTGGCCTACTCCCAAGGTGCTGTTCACCCACAATGTGGAGGCTACTATATGGCGGCGTCACTATGAGGTTGCCACCAATCCAATCTGGAAAGCGGTCTCGTGGCGGGAGTGGCGAAAGATGGAAGCCGCTGAGCGATGGTATCTGCGGCTTGCCGACCGGGTGCTGACAGTTTCTGAGACGGACCGTGAGGCTTTCGCGCCTTTCGTCGACCCTGGAAAGCTAACTGTGATTCCCACCGGCGTGGACGTCGATTATTTCCAACCCATGCCCGTGGAAGAGACCCGGAATTCTCTGGTATTCACAGGTTCAATGGATTGGCTTCCGAACGAAGACGCAATCCTCTACTTTGCCGATGCCATCCTTCCGTTGATCAAACAGCAGTGTCCTGAAGTTTGTCTGGAAGTGGTGGGCCGAGGCCCTTCCCGCAAGCTGCAGGCTTTAGCCGAGACGGGAAAAAGCATTCGACTGACGGGTTGGGTGGACGACATACGGCCGTTCGTCGCGCGCGGCTCGATTTGCATCGTGCCCCTACGCATCGGCGGAGGCACCCGGCTCAAGATTTTTGAAGCCATGGCGATGGGTAAAGCGGTCGTTTCCACCTCGGTGGGAGCCGAGGGCCTGCCGGTGCAGTCCGGCGAGAACATCCTTCTAGCGGATACCTCCAACGATTTTGCCGATTCCGTGATTTCGCTGCTGCGTGATTCCACAAAGCGGAAGCAATTGGGCACTTCGGCCAGAACTATGGTCCAAGAAAAATACAGCTGGCCGAAAGTGGCTGAAAGTTTTGC
>Ga0187872_10002206_pt1 | contig 17737 bp, 16 predicted proteins | sample June2016WEW_16_4_FD_132973 | JGI IMG/M metagenome (GOLD analysis project Ga0187872, IMG submission 132973) | Peatland microbial communities from SPRUCE experiment site at the Marcell Experimental Forest, Minnesota, USA - June2016WEW_16_40 | ecosystem: Environmental > Terrestrial > Soil >...
GATTCAGAATAGCGGCTGCGGCGGAGCGGGTCAAGCAAGCGGGCCCATAAAAGCGGCCACGATTCGCGCTGAAAGGCCCCCGACTTTGTAGCGATTCGGGTTGGCGCCGCTCCTTTCTTTTCAAGAAGTTAGCCTGCCTTCTACTCGACAGTGTAGCGATTAGAAAGTCCGTGATTCGTGATTGGCGACTCGTGACTCCTGGCGCGCAAAGCAGGCCGGCGCTGCGGTTCCGTTGCCCCCGCGCGGGCAGGCGTCGACGCTCTCCCAAGCCATCCGGCTTGGTCTTCCCTTCCCGCGAATTGTGGACTTCTCTCATTTTGTTGCCGGAATCAGGCTAGCAAGATGCGGCGGAATTGCAAGCGCGAGGTTATGTGGACTATGGGCGGCACCGCGACTTGAGATTCATAGCCAAGTGCCCGTCAACGACATTGCAGCAATGAAATTGGCGGCAGCTAGCAACCAAAGCTGCAAGAGAGCGAGACTCGATGCGAACCACCGCAGCCCTTTCATTTTCCATATCCAGTAACTGCCGACAATCACAGAACTCACCGCAAAAACGTCTTCCGCTCGAAGTCCCCAATAATTCGGTCCTGGAAAGTGAGGCTGTTGCCAGTCGACTCGTCCGATGACTGCAACCGCGAGTGTTGCTGGGAAAAAGAGAAATTGCGCGATAGTAAACGGGTAGGTCCGCTTCCATATCGGATTGCGCAAGGGCCGTTGGCTAATGACCGCCGCGGCGAAATTGATCGCTAGTAGCAAGGTGACATAGACAAAAGGGGGCGCATACAAGAACCCCAAGCTCCAACGCAGGTACATCCAAAGGGTCAAACCGAAGTGCGCCATGATGTGACCTTGAGGCGAGTCAAGAAAGCTTGGCAATGAGTTTATCGGATAAACGCCATTCGTCGATACTGCTGTGCCCTCGTTAGCTGACGTGGTGAGGGTGGCGGTGCCTGCGATGGTGACGATGATGATGTGAAGATGCACTCACAGGGCCCGCCAACATCGAAATTGCCACCAGGCCCAACAGCAGCGCGAAAAGCTTGGAACGCCAAGAAGTCATAACGATTCTCCAGGGTACGTTTCTGACGAAACATACCTGATGGACTTACCGTAGCACGCCCATGCAAGCAAGATGCCCGGCATTGCCGGAGCGTTTCGCAAGCAGCACTCCCATGCGTGTGTCGAAAGCCCTAGCCTTCTCAAGTCAAATAGTGATTGAATGCACGGCGGCGAGGGCAGGCGCGTGTGGCAAGAACGCCGGCAAAAGCAGATCCCTCACCCCCATCCGCAAAGGACGCGGCTGGGTTCGGGATGACAACGTAAAAACGTGACGGAGCAGGGGGAGTGCGAATGAAACGAGTCGGGGTGGGGCGCGGCATGGCGGTGTGCGCGGCGGTGGTGCTCACCGCGGCGACGGCGACGCGGGCGCAGCAGTTCAATAGCAGGAGCATCGCCACCTTTACGGCGGCGCAGGCGGAAGCGGGCAAGGTGGCATACGCGAAGAGCTGCGCGTCATGCCACGGGCAAAACCTGAACGGGAGCGAGTTCGCGAGCGCGCTTTCCGGCCTCACGTTCAGCCAGAACTGGGGCGGAAAAACGGCTGAGGCGCTCTACACGTACATCAACACGAAGATGCCGCCGGACAAGCCGGGCAGCCTAGGCGAGCAGGCGGACGCGCAGATCGTCGCATACCTGCTACAGGCGAACGGCACGCAGCCAAGCGACAAAGAATTGCCGACGGACACGAACGCGCTCGCGTCGATGACGATTCCGCGAGGCGCGACGGCGCGGTCCGCGCCGATGATGCCCCTCTCGCCGCTCGCTCCCCCGATGCCCGAGGTGAAGCTGCCGAATCCGCTCGAGAACATCACGCCCGTCACCGCCGACGAGCTCGAAAATCCGCCCGCCAGCGAATGGCTGATCTGGCGCCGCTCCTACGACGATCACGGCTTCAGCCCGCTCGCGCAGATCAACAAATCCAACGTCTCCGATCTCCGCGTGAAATGGGCCTGGTCGCTTCCGCCCGGTCAGAATGAAGCCACGCCGCTCGAGCACGACGGCGTGCTTTTCGTCGACAGCTACGGCGACCACGTCGAGGCCCTCAACGCCGTCACGGGCGACCTGCTCTGGGAGTACTCACGGCAGCTTCCGAGCGACGCGCGGCTCGCGGTCAAGCGCGATATCGCTCTCTTCGGCGACCGCCTTTTCGTGGGCACTTCGGACGATCACATCGTCGCGCTCGACGTGAAAACCGGCAGCGTGATCTGGGATTCGCCCGTCGCCGATTACAAGAAGGGCTTTCAGCTCACCGGCGGCCCGCTTGTCGCCAAAGGCAAAGTGTTGCAAGGCGTCGGCGGACAATCTCCCGGCGGCAATTTCATCGTCGCGCTCGATATGGACACCGGCAAGGAAGCTTGGCGCTTTCACTCCATCGCTCAGCAGGGCGAGCCCGGCGACAGTTGGAATGGCCTGCCCAACGACAAGCGCAACGGCGCGTCCGTCTGGACCGCAGGGAGCTACGATCCGCAACTCGGCCTCGCGTATTTCGGCGTCGGTCAGACGTACGACACGGGACCCGTGCTGCACCGCGTGCCGGGATTTTCGAACGACGGCCTCTATACCGATTCCACGCTGGCGTTCAATCCGGACACCGGCAAGCTGGTCTGGTATTTCCAGCACGTCCACAACGACCAGTGGGATCTCGATTGGGCGTTCGAGCAGCAGTTGATCCATCTGCCGGTAAACGGCGCGGACGAAAAGCTCGTCGTGACCTCAGGCAAAATGGGAATTTACGAAGCGATGGACGCCGCCACCGGGAAATATGTTTTCTCACACGATCTCGGCATTCAGAACGTGATCGCGTCGATCGACCCGAAGACCGGCGAAAAAACCATCGCTCCCAGCGCCATCATGGGCGACGACAAGCCGCACCTGATCTGCCCGCATCCCGGCGGAGGACGCAACTGGATTCCGGCGTCCTACAACGCCGCCACCAAAATTCTCTACGTTCCGCTCAACGAATCCTGCATGGACCTGATTCCAGCGGGCCCCGGCCAGCGCGGCAATCTCACCTCCGGCTACAACTGGTTCATCCGCCTGCGGCCTGATAGCGAAGGAAACCTTGGCCGCGTCGAGGCGCTGAATCTCGAGACGAAGAAAGTCCTATGGATCGATCGGCAGCGCGCCCCGCAGATGACCGGCGTGCTTGCCACGGCGGGCGGCATCGTCTTCGCCGGCGCGTTCGACCGCGTCCTCAAAGCCTACGATGCCGATACCGGCAAAGCCCTCTGGCAGGTTCGCCTCAACGACGTACCGACCTCCTGCCCGATCACGTACAGCGTCAATGGCAAGCAGTACGTCGCCGTGGTGGTTGGCGCCGGCGGCCCGCTCACGGCAACGTACCCGGTGCTCGTCCCCGAAATCCAGAATCCGCCCGACCGCGAGTCCACGATCTGGGTCTTCGAGCTGCCGGAGAAGCGCTAAAGCGCCAGACCGGCGGCCTCACGAAAACATCGTAGGAACTCCCGCGAGCCCCGACCCGGCAGCGCGAATGACTCCGCCCGGGTTCATCATCAACTGCAAGTCAAAAGCTTCCTTGCGGACGCGCAAATCGTAATAGAAGACGGCGGTGGCGATCGTGAGAATCGGCGTCACGAGAGCGTACGCGACGAAGTTCCCTATCTGGGCGATGCCAAGCCACATGCGCATCGCGCCGGGATCGTGCGCGAAAATGCCGCCAACGAAGGCGAACGGGAACATAAACACCAAGAGCGCCGTGTAAAGCAGAACGAGATAGAGGAGGTAGATCACGAAGGACCGGCCGGCATTGCCTTCGGTGAGTGCGTAGCTGCGCGAGAGGGATTCACGCGCGCCGAGGTCTTCGAGCAGCGCGGCGGGCACGCACGTCGCGAGCCGGCAGGCCAACCATATCCCCGGCACGATCAGGAAGATCGTGGCGCCGAGAATCGCGAGGCCGTTCAGCAGCGTGACGCCGAACAGGTTCAATATGTGTCCGCGCATGCGGCGGAGCGAAGCGCCAATCGTGGTGGTGCGTCCGAGATACAGTTCGGAAACTGCGTAGACCGTTGCGCCCTGAGCGAGAAGGTACACAGCGAGATAGACGACCACGCCGATCAGCAGCCCGACGAATCCAACCGCCATGAATCCAGCGGAAGCCGACACCTGCGGCTGACCGAGAACCACCACTCGCCGCGTCGCAATGGGACTCGCGACCGGAAACGTCCGAACGAGATTGAACGCAAGGATCAAGAGATGCGGCAGCGCGGTAATGCCGAGGAACAGAAGGAAATTACGGCGATAGAGAGAGAACGTCCGGTCGAGAATCTCGCCGAGCGACAAGGGACGCAGATCCAGATCCGCCATGCGGCCTCCTGCCCCAGAGGATGAGAGCTTGCTTGGGCGCGTACTTTAGCAAAGAGTAAGCCGGAAGGCGAGGCCCACTCCGGCGCGCGGCGGCGGGCGGCAGGTGGAACTTTTGCACCCGCGGAAGCGTATCTTATCGCGAGGGGGGTGAACCATGGCAGACACGGGCAGTCCGCGACGAGGCTCGATCGTAGGCCCGGTCGTTCTGATTGGGCTCGGAGTCCTGTTTCTTATGGCGACTCTGCTGCCGGATTTCGATCTGTGGCCGATTCTCGCGCGATACTGGCCCCTGATCCTGATCTTCATCGGGTTGGGGCAGATCTGGGACTACTTCCGGAATCGCGAGCGTACGGACGGCGGGAGGCGCGGATTTTCCGGGACAGGAATCGCGTTACTCGTGCTGCTGATTCTCTTCGTGGTAGCAGTCTTGCACGGAGGTCGACACCCGTATGGAGGCTGGGGTTGGGGCTGGCATGGAAGAGACGATTGGCACGGGCGCAACTGGGGCGCCGGAATGCACGAACTGCATGACACGCAGGCGGTCGAGCTACAGGGAGCGAAATCGGTGAACGCGAACCTCGAAATGGGCGCCGGCGAGCTGACGCTGCGCGGAGGGTCGAGCAAGCTGCTGGATGCGGATTTCCGGTACGACGATTCGTACGGCAAGCCGAGCGTCGAATATCACGTGTCCGGCGATCGCGGCATGCTCGATGTCGCACAGCAGCAGGAGCACACGACCTTCGGATCGAGGGACAACGACTGGGACCTCCGATTGGGCGGCAATGCTCCGATCGATCTGAAGCTGAACATGGGAGCGGGACAGGGTGATCTGCGCCTGAACGGCTTGAATGTCAGCAGGATGGAAATCAACATGGGCGCCGGCGAGCTGCACCTGGACTTTACCGGCGTGCGGACGAGCACGCTCGAGGCGGACATTCAAGGCGGCGTCGGGTCGGCGACGATACGGTTTCCGAAGGATATTGGCGTGCGCGTGAATGCGTCGGGCGGACTCGGGTCGATCAACGCACACGGGCTGAAGCGCGACGGGGATGATTACGTCAACGACGCATACGGGAAGGCGGCGGCGACAATCAACCTCCGCATTCAAGGCGGCGTGGGGCAGATTACTTTGATCGGGGAGGAGTAAGGCGCGTTACTCAATCGCCGCAGGCGCGGCGGTTGGCTTTGACAGAGGCGAGGGTGTCCGCTAGCGTCGAGGATGCAGCGCGGGGCTTTTCTTCCGCGCGCCGACCAACAGGAGCAGACCTTGGCGCGGCCCATCGTCACACTGACTACGGATTACGGCACAGGCGACCATCTGGTCGGCGTCATGAAGGGCGTGATCCTGAGCATCAACCCCGAAATCAACGTTGTGGATATCACGCACGACGTCCTTCCGCACGACATCCTGGACGGCGCGCTCACGATCGGCCAGGCCTACAAGTATTTTCCATCGAAGACGATCCACGTGGTGGTGGTCGATCCGAGCGTCGGGACGGAGCGGCGGCCAATTTTGGTGGCGGCCGACCAGCACTATTTCGTTGCGCCGGATAACGGCGTGCTGTCGTCGGTTTACGATCAGACGGAGGCGCTCTACGTCTGGCACATCATTTCAGAGCACTATTTTCGCAACCCGATCAGCAAGACCTTTCACGGGCGGGACATTTTCGCGCCGGTTGCGGCGTGGCTGTCGAAGTCGTGGCAGACATCGGCATTCGGCGAGCCGATCACGGATTTTGTTCGCCTCAGCATCCCCAAACCGAAAGCCGCTGGCAACACTGTGAAGGGTGTGGTCCTGCGCATCGATCGTTTCGGGAATGTGGTGACGAATCTGACGGTGGAAGATGTGCCAGCGCTCGCTGCGGCCGATGGGAAATTTACGATAAAGGCCGGGAATGCTGTCGTGAAAAAAGTTGTTCCGACGTTCGCGGAAGCGCCGGCAGGCGAAGCGGTCGCGATCATCGGCTCGAGCGGCTACATCGAAATTTCCGTCAACAAAGCCAACGCGGCGCGGACACTCGGGATCGCGCGCGGTGCCGAAGTAGCGGTCGAACTCGCATAGCCATCCCCCACCCAACCGCAACATCCCTCGTCGACTACGCACCGGAACTGCGCGCCAGAGTGCGAGGCGCAGCAAACTCTCAACGAGCCAGCGAGGTCACAATCAAATACGAGCGCATGCGGGGGTCCATCCAGTCGCGAAGGGCGTCGCCGAGGAGATTGAAGGCGAGGACGGCGGCCATGATGGCGAGCGCGGGGAAAACGACCATGTGGGGCGCGTCGAATAAATGGCTGCGGGCGTCGTTGAGCATGGCGCCCCAGCTTGGCATGGGCGCGAGAACGCCGAGGCCGAGGAAGCTGAGCGTCGATTCGGCAAGAATCGCGCCGGCCATGCCGATGGTCGCCTGGACAAGCACGGGCTGAAGGATATTCGGAACCAGGTGCAGCAGCAGGATGCGCGCCGGCGACGCCCCGAGCGAGCGCGCCGCGAGAACGTACTCCATTTCTTTCGCCTGCAAGATCTGCGCGCGCGCGAGGCGCGCGTAGCCCGCCCAGCCGGTGATGATGAGCGCAAGGATCACCTTTCCGATGCCGGGCCCGAGAAACGCGGCGAAAGCAATGGCGAGAAGGATTCCGGGGAATGACAAAAATGCGTTGATCAGAACGATGTTGACCAGCCGGTCGAACCACCCGCCGCAATAGCCCGCAACCGCGCCGATCGAAAGGCCGACCAACCCCGCGCCGAGGACGACGCTGATCCCAACCAGCATCGAAACCCGCGCGCCATAGAGGACGCGCGAGAGGATGTCGCGGCCCAGCTCGTCGGTGCCCATCCAGTGCGCGGCGCTCGGGCCGGCGAGGCGCGCCGGGAGGTTTTGCACGGTGGGATCGGACAAGGCAATCCACGGCGCCACAAAAGCAAGAATGACGAGCAGCGCGGCCAGAGCAAGTCCCCAGCGCCCCGGACCGCTCTGGCGAAGGAAATCGCGCAGGCCGCTCATTCGAAGCGCACCCGCGGGTCCACAAGCGCAGACACAACGTCGGTCAGGAAATTGACGGCCACGTAGGAAACGGCGATCAGCAGAATGCACCCCTGCAACAACGGGTAGTCGCGCGCCGAAATCGCCTGGACGGCGAGGCGCCCGATGCCGGGCCACGAAAAGATCGTCTCGGTGACGATCGTTCCGGCGAGGAGCGTGCCGAACTGGAGGCCGAGGATCGTCAGAATCGGGATGAGGGCGTTGCGGAAAGCGTGCCGGAACAGCACCTGAGATTCCGAGAGGCCCTTGGCACGCGCGGTGCGGACGTAATCGCTCGAAAGCTCTTCGATGACGGACGTGCGCACCATGCGCGTGAGAATCGCAGCGAGCGCGCCGCCCAAGGTGATCGCCGGCAATATCAGGTGCGCCGGGCCGCCGCGACCGGAAACCGGCAGCCAGCCCAGAATCACGGAGAAGATGAGAATCAGCACGGGGCCGAGAGCGAAATTCGGCACCGAAAGGCCGAAGAGTGTGAAGACGCCGACGGCGTGGTCTATCGGTGTGCCGCGGCGCTCGGCGGCGAGCATGCCGGCGGGAATGCCAATCGCGACGCAAACAAGCAGCCCGAAGACCGCCAGCTCGAGCGTCGCTGGATAGTGCGAGAGAACAACGCGCGCCACAGGCTCCTGGAACCGAAACGACTCGCCGAGGTCGCCGTGAAGCAGGCCCACGAGATAGTGGGCGTACTGCGCGGGAACGGGACGGTCGAGCCCCAGGGAGTGGCGAAGCTGCTGCAAGTCCTCCGCGCGTGCGCCTTCGCCAAGCATCTGCTGCACGGGATCACCGGGAATGATGTGCGCGAGCAAGAAGACCAGGGTGACGATGAGCCAGAGCGCCGGGAGGGTGAGCAGGATGCGCAGGGAAACGTAGCGAATCATTTCTCGCGGCGCTCCCTGACGATGGCGGTCGCCTCTTTCGGCGCTTGGGCCGAGCCGGACGCCGCAGGCGGGGCCAGCGTCGGCCGGAGCGGCTTGACTTTCACGCGGGAGACGCGGCGGCCATCCATTTCGGTGATGGTGAAGAGGTACCCTTCCGACTCAAAGCTTTCGCCGCCGCGGGGAATGAAACCGAGGCGGCTGAGGGCGAACCCGCCAACGGTCTCGTAGGAGGGGTCGTCGGGAATCGCGATGTTGTACTGCGCATCGAGGTCGCGGACCTTGGTCGCGGCGTCGAAAATCATACCGCCGTCCGGGAGCGCCAGCGGGCGCTCGACCACATCGAACTCATCGTGGATTGCACCGACCATCTGCTCGAGGATGTCTTCGAGCGTGACGAGGCCGAGAATGCTCCCGAATTCGTCGACCACCATGGCGAGCCCCGTGCGGCGCGCGCGAAGCTCCAGCAGGAGCTCGCTCGCCGGCTTGGTCTCCGGAACGATGAGGATGTCGCGCAGAATGCTTTTCAACTGAAAAGCAGGCGGCTGCGCATGTTCTTCGACGCTCCGCGAACGCTCGAGCAGAACCCAGATCACGTCCTTGATATGCACAAAGCCGAGAATGTGGTCGAGCGAGCCTTCATAAACGGGGAGGCGCGAGCGCTGCGTGGTGGCGAACATCCGCATCACATCGTCGAGACTCGCGTCGAGCGGCAACGCGTGCACATCCGGACGCGGCACCATGATTTCGCGCACTTGTATCTTGCTAAGCTCGATCGCGTTTTGCACGAACTTCGCTTCCCTCTCGGGCAGCACGCCGCGGTCGCGCGCCTGCTGGACCATTATCTGAAGCTCTTCGGCGGAGCGCACGAGGGTGTGGCTGTGCGGCGCGACAACCCCGAGAGCACCAACGATCTTCTCGGCGGTTCCGTCGAGCAGATCGATGGCCCAACTGAAGGTGGTCAGAAACCACTGAAACGGCCGGGCGACGAGCAGAGCAAGGCGTTCGGCCCGCGCCAGGCCCAGGCTCTTTGGAACGAGCTCTCCGAAAACTACCTGGAGGAACGTGAGGAGGCCGAACACCAGGACGAGCGCCACGCTATGGGCAACGATCGGCGCCCAGGGGCGGGTGAAGGCTTGAACGAAAGGACGCAGGATGGCCGCGAGAGTGATCTCGCCAAGATAACCGAGAGAAAGGCTCGCGATCGTCACCCCGACCTGAACGCCGGAAACGACGCGGCCGAGATCGCCGAGGAGATGTTCGACAATCCGGGCGCGCGGATCGCCTTGCTCAACAAGCTGGCGTACGCGAGAGAGACGGACAGCGACGAGAGAGAATTCCGCGGCGGCGAAGAATGCGTTTGCGCCGATAAGGAGCACAATGCCGAAGAGGTGAACTGCGGTCATCGTGCCATAGTCCTTTTTGACAAGAGGCTCGCGCCGCAAGCCGGAGACTCGAATTGCCCATTCGCACGGAGGGAGGCGAAGCCGCGCGGAGGATCGGCAGAGGCTGCCATGAAACGCAATTCTAACAGGGCGCGCGGGGCGCAAAGGATACTTTTCTGGTTGGAATTCGGACAACTGCTCTTATTATGATTCTGCGGTATCTCGAGGAATCGGGACGGCGTGATGGAAAAGTTCCTCAAAGCTACGGAAGTGGTCGACTGGCGGCATCCCGACGTGCTCGCCAAGGCTCAAGAGCTGTCGAAGGGCGCGCGCGACGTGCGTGGTATTGCGCAGCGATGCTTTGAATGGGTGCGCGACCACATTCAACACAGCTCCGACTTTCGACGCAATCCCGTAACCTGTTCGGCGTCGGAGGTTCTCGCAGCGGGCACGGGCTACTGCTACGCCAAAAGTCATCTGCTGGCTGCGTTGCTGCGCGCGAATGGAATCCCCGCCGGGTTCTGCTATCAACGCCTGAGCGTGGATGAAACGGGAGCGCCTTACTCCCTGCACGGGCTGAACGCCGTTCGCCTGCCCGATTTCGGCTGGTATCGAATCGATTCCCGCGGAAACAAACCCGGCGTCGATGCGCAGTTCTCACCGCCGGTGGAGAGGCTGGCTTTTCGCATCGTGCTCCAGGAAGAGAAGACCTTCCCGGACATTCTCGCGGACCCGCTGTCCGTCGTCGTCGCCGCGCTCCGGGCTCACAAGACGTGGGACGAGATGTACCGGCAGCTGCCGGACTGGGACCTGCCTTCCCTTCCCGATGCCTAAGGGGCGGTGCGTTCCTTCGCGAGTGAACGAAACCGTGCACGCATTTTGTGCAGCAACAGCAGCATGGTTCATGCGCCAAAAAGCAGCCTTAATCGGCGCGAAAGTGCCTGTTGCGGCGTTGAATTCCCCCTTCTGCGACACATGGGCGCCGATTTGCGACGCTAACGCTGGGAGGCTTGGCCCTTCTCCACGCGAGCATTGAAGTCCGCTGACTTCCCACGCGGAATACTGAGCGAAGTCCATCGGCTGCCCGCGAAATGCTTTGCAATATAGACGATCTGTCCGATGTGATAGGCGTAGTGGGCGATCTGGCGGTTGATCGCCTGCATCACGGAATGGCGCTCGCCGCGAATGCGGATCGTGCGCCCGAGGTCCTCGTCGGTCAGAGAGGCAAGGACGTCGAAGACAATTTTCCACGCTTGCTCCCACAGCGCCAGAATCTCCGCGCGAGTCTGCGGCGGCGCTTCAAACTCCGCGTCGCGATTGCGGTTGGACTTTTCGCCGTCGGAGGTGAGAAAGTCTGTCCAGCGCGAGCGCATGTTGCCCGTCAAATGCTTCACGATGATCGCGATCGAGTTCGATTCCGGGTCAAGGGCGACGCTGAGCGCCTCGTCCGATGCCTGCGCGATGGCTTGCTCGCCGAGTCTCTTGTAGTAGCGCAGGATATCGGTCGAGTCTTTTACGTACGATGTGGTGAACTCGAGCGCCATGGGGTGATTGTGCATCTGCCTCGGTTGTCGCGCAAGCGTCCGCCGCAAACAGCCGGCCCTCGGCGGGCACGGGACGCACAAGGGCATTGTTGACGTTCCACGGCGTGCGCTAGAATGCAGCTTCCATCCGACGACCGACTCCGCGAGCAAGCGTCGCGGGGCCGGTGGATGATATCGAATGAGCTCAGCAACGAACAAGGCGGCCGAGCCACAGCGTAAAGGCGACTTCGAGAAGTCGCTCGTGCGCCTGGAAGAAGTGGTGAAGCGGCTCGAGAGCACGGACCTCTCTCTCGACGAGGCCATGAAGCTTTTCGAGGAGGGCGTGAAGCTCTCGCGCGAGTGCCAGAAGCAGCTCGAAGAAGCGGAAGGGCGCGTCGAGATCCTGCTAAAGAAGGCGGACGGCAAGATTGCGACCGAGCCGTTCGAGCCCGAAGATGAATCATCCTAGCACCCCCGAGATAGCCCGCTGCTCGACCCCGGACGCATGAAGCTCCCGGATTTCTTCGAAGCAGATCACGCCGCGATCGAGGCGGCGCTCGACCGGATTCTTCCTCCGGAGGATGCGCAGCCGCCATCGATTCACCGGGCGATGCGATACAGCGTGTTTGCTGGGGGGAAAAGGATTCGCCCCGTCCTGTGTCTCGAGGCGGCGCGAATGTTCACCGAGAATCTGGAGGGCGCGATCCAGGCGGGCTGCGCGCTCGAATTCATCCACACCTATTCGCTGATCCACGACGATCTGCCGGCGCTCGACAACGACGACCTCCGGCGCGGCAAGCCCACAAACCACAAAGTGTTCGGCGAGGCGATCGCCATTTTGGCCGGGGACGGCCTCTTGACGCTAGCGTTCGCGACCCTAGCGGGCGCGCCACTCGAAGCTGCGCGCCGCGTGCGCGTGATCGCGGAGGTCAGCGCGGCGGCAGGGACCGTTCGCGGCATGGTCGGCGGCCAGGTGGCGGACGTCGAGGCCGAGGGGAAACCGATAGACGCGGGCACGCTCGAATACATTCATCGATCGAAGACCGCGGCGCTGATTCGCGGCTCGATCGTGGCCGGCGCAATCGCCGGCGGCGCGGCCGATGCGGACATCGAGCGGCTGCGGCAGTTTGGCGACACAATCGGGTGGGCGTTTCAGGTTGTCGACGACCTTCTGGACGTCGAAGAGTCATCCGCGGCGCTCGGAAAGACGGCCGGGAAAGACCAGGCGCAGAAAAAGGCGACCTACCCGGCACTCTATGGCGTCGAGAAATCGCGCGCGATTGCGACCGAACTGGAAACGAACGCGCTGGCGGAACTCGATTGCTACGGCGCACGGGCCGCGCGGTTGCGGCAACTTGCTGAATTCCTAGTTGCCCGGCGTTCGTGACAGACTGTGTCCTCCGATGAGTCGTCCTCCCAAAAAGGCTAAACCGGGAAAGGCCCGGCTGGACGTGCTGCTGGTCGAGCGCGGATTGGCGGCGTCGCGCGAGCGGGCTCAGGCGATGCTGCTGGCGGGGCAAGTGCGCGTTAACGGCGCGCCGACGGGAAAGGCCGGAAGCCAAGTCGCGACAGACGCCAAGATTGAGATCGCCGGCGAGACACCGCGCTACGCGAGCCGGGCGGGGCTGAAGCTCGAAGGCGCGCTCGAGGATTTCCGCGTGGACCCGAAAGACCGAATCTGCCTCGATATCGGGAGCTCGACCGGAGGATTCACGGATTGCCTGCTGCAACACGGGGCGCGCAAGGTGTACGCCGTGGATGTGAGCATCGATCAACTTGACTGGAAGCTGCGGCGCGACCCGCGAGTCACGACCATCGAGAAGAATGCGCGCTACCTGCAGCCCGAGGACATCGGGGAGGCGCCGAGCCTCGTCACGGCCGACGTATCGTTCATTTCCGTGACCAAGATTCTCCCGGCCCTTGTGCCTATCGCGCCGATTGGGACCGACTTCCTTATTCTGATCAAGCCGCAATTCGAGCTCGAAAAGCGCGATGTCGGAAAGGGCGGGATCGTCCGCGATGCGGGCCTGCGCGAGAAGGCTGTCGAACGCGTTCGTGCGGCGGCGACCGAGACGGGGATCGAGATCCTCGGCGTGCGACCGAGCCGCGTGGCCGGCGCCGAAGGAAACCAGGAGTTTTTTCTCCACGCGCGGCGGCGCGGGTAGAATAGAATGCTGCGTCGAGACGCATGATTCGTGCCGTTGGCATCATTTGCAAACCTGTCCGGGACCTCGTGTCCTCCGTTGTGCCCCCTCTGATTGCGTGGCTGCGGGAACGAAAAATCGACGTCTTCATCGACGAGGAAACCCACGCCTGCATCAAGCTGGCTGCGCCGACCGTGGCGCGCAATGCGCTGGGCGAGAAAATCGACCTCCTGATCGTGTTGGGGGGCGACGGCACACTGCTTTCCGGGGCGCGCGCGCTCGGCAGCCACAAACTTCCCATTCTGGCAGTCAATCTGGGCGGCCTGGGGTTTCTCACCAGCGTGACGCTCGACGAGCTCTATCCGCTGCTCGAACAGGTGCTCGCCGGAAAGTATCAGACAAGCGACCGCATGATGCTCGACGCGGAAATCCTGCGCAGCGGGCAGCCCACCGAACGACAGTGCGCGTTGAACGACGCGGTTGCAAACAAAGGCGCGCGGGCGCGCATGCTCGATTTCGACGTCCACGTGGACGGCAATCACGTGGGGCGCTATCGTGCCGACGGGATCATCGTCGCGACGCCGACCGGCTCGACGGCATATTCTCTCGCAGCCGGCGGACCGATCATCGATCCGAGCATCGACGCGTTCGTGATCACGCCGATTTGCCCGCACATGCTTACGAACCGGCCGCTCGTGATTCCCGATACATCGAAAATCGAGCTCGATTTCACGGCCGCCGACGAGCCGGTTTATGTGACCCTCGACGGCCAGATCGGATTCCAGCTTCAGCCGAAGGACCGCGTCCGGATCGCGAAGTCGGCGAACCGAGTGGCGCTGGTCCGTCCTCCGAGCAAAACGTATTTCGAGATTCTGCGCAGCAAGTTGCGGTGGGGAGAACGGTAGACCGACCCTAATTGGACGGTGGCTGCACCTTCAGGACGACGAGAGTGCGATCGTCGGTCGGATGCTGGCCGCCCGAGAATGTATCCGCCTCTTCGAGGATTCGATCGGCGATGCCATCGGCCGTCAGACCCTGGTGCTCATGGACGATTTTCGCGACCCGGCGATGGCCGAAGAATTCTCCCGCGGGGCTCTGCGCGTCGCCGATGCCGTCGGAATAGAAGACGATGACGTCGCCGGGATCGAGGATGAAAGCCCGTTCGTCATAGGTCACTTCCTCGAAAATCCCGAGGGGAAAGCCCGCAAGCGGAATCTTCTCGCACTTTCCCCCATGACAGAGGATCGGCTGCTCCTGGCCCGCGTTTGCGAGACGCAGAAGGCGGCGCCGGCGATTCCAGGTGGCAAAGCAGAGAGTCATGAAACGGCCCTCGATCAGGCGCTCGCCCAGAAATCCATTGACGGCGCGAAGCATGTTCGCAGGCCGAGGCTTGAGCGAGCCGAGGCTGCGAAGGGTCCCGACGGCGACCGCGCCGTAGAGCGCGGCAGCGCTTCCCTTCCCGCTGACGTCGCCGAGAGCGATGCCCAAGTCCTGAGGGCCGTAGCGGAGAAAGTCATATAAGTCCCCGCTCAGCTCGCGCGAAGAGACGACGCGCGCGGCGATACCCAAGCCGAACTCGGGTCCGGGCAGGCGCGGCAGGAGCGCTCCCTGAATGCGGCGCGCGGCGTTCAGATCGCGCTCCATGCGGTTCTCGTCGCGCGCGACCTGCTCGTAGAGGCGCGCGTTCTCGATCGACACGGCAAGATGAGCCGCCAAGATCGAAAGTACCTGGACGTGATCGGGCGTGAAATAGTTCATCTGCGGACTTTCGAGGTCCATCACGCCGATCACACGGCCCTTGTTGATCATAGGCACGGCCAGTTCGGAGCGTGTCTCCGGATTCAACATGCGGTAGCGCGGGTCGAGAGAGACGTCGGGAACGACGATGGGGCGGCGGAGTTTCGCGGCCGCGCCGACGATGCCTTCGTGTTCCGGGACAGCGGATTTTTCCTGCACGCGCTGGCCGAACTTCACCGTGACATGATGCCGAAACACGCCGGCGGCCTGATCGAGGAGAAGGATGCTGAAGATCTGATAGTCAATCAGGCGCTTGGTTAGTTCGGCCGCGCGCCGCAAGACTTCATCGACCTGAAGCGTGGCGTTTGTTTCCCGGCCGATTTCGTTCAGCAGGAGCAGCGTCTCTGCCTGTTTCTGCGCGTTTTCGAAGAGGCGTGCGTTTTCGATGGCCGTGCCAATGCGGCTGGCGACGAGATTGAGAATGGTCTGCTGCGCCGGCGTGAAGTAGTCGGGCTGGCGGCTTTCGATGTCCATCACACCGATCACGCGCCCGCGGACAATCAGCGGAACGGCCATTTCCGAGCGAACTGCTTCAGCGGCGGCCAGGTAACGCCGGTCCTTCAGCACGTCGCCGACGCGAATCGACTGGCCTGTCTTCGCGACGGCGCCGATGATGCCGTCCCCTATGGGAATGCGCCAGTGCTCGACAACCTCCGGACGATGGCCGATGGCGAAGCGGATGTAGAGATCGCCGGTGTTCGGCTCCGGCAGAAGGACGGCGAAAATTTCGTAATCGATCAGGCGCTTGACTTGTGCGGCCGCGTTCGCCAAGACCTCGTCCAGATTCAGCGAGGCGTTGATCTCGTGGCTGATCTCCGCGAGGACCGCCAGGGTCTCCGCAGGGATTTCGAGCGCCGAGTTGAGTTCAGTCGAGTCCATGGATCTGATAAGCGCGCCTCTGGCTCTATGCGACACACTCGCTGGATGCCAGCGAGGACCCGATTCTCGCTGCGCGGACAAAAGACACCTCATTATAGCAGGCGCGGAATTGGTGGCCGGGGCAGAGATTCACGTTTCAAGGAAACATTATGGGTGCAATTTGGGCGAAGAGCGAAGCTTGGGGAGCTTTTTGGAGCGCTTAAGGCTCCTTGCCGTCCGCGGGAAGGTGCAGGACCCAAACATCCTTCAGGTTGCGATAGCGCTCGCCATAATCCAGCCCGTAGCCCACGACGAATTTGTTTGGGATTTTGAAGCCCACGTAGTCCGCCTTGACCGGCTTTATGCGGCGCGAAGGCTTGTCGAGCAGCGCCGCGACGCGGAGAGTTCTCGGCCGGCGCTGGCGCAACACGCGCAGCAAGTAGTTTATCGTCAACCCGGTATCAAGAATATCCTCGACAAGAATCACGTTCAGGCCCGCGATGCTGCTATCGAGGTCTTTCAACACGCGAACCTGGCCGGAGGATTCCTTCCCGCGGCCGTAGCTCGAAACAGCAATGAAGTCGATCGAACTGTCGAGATCGATTTCGCGAACGAGGTCGGAAAGAAAGATGCACGCGCCCTTGAGGACGCCAACCAGATGAACGCGCTGGCCCTTGAAATCCCGGGTAATGCGGCGCGCCACTTGCTTAACACGCCTCTCAATCGCAGCGTGGCGAATCAGGATTTCACGTTCTTCGGGTCGAGCAATCGGCATCCTTTTGGCTCCGCGCATTCGCGCCAGGGACGGCTACTCTATCGCAGGGGTGCGGGCCTGACAAGCGAGCGGGCTAGCGGTAGTAGGGCAATTTGAGGTCAGGGGCACTTATCCGGTTTCCGCTGGATTATCGGAGTTGGGAACCCTTTCAGCCCAGAGTTGGGTCTAATGTGCGTGCGAAAGAGAAGCATTTCCGCACTCCCTCCTGCTGTATAATCCACGCGATCATTTCCGTGTCCGCCGACATGTCAACCAGCCCTGCGCAGAACGCCGCCACTCCTCGCCCGCGCCGACATTTTCTCTGCGTCGTGCTGTGCGTCGCCGCAGTCGCGAACGCTCTCGTCCCCGCGCTCTTCTTTTCCGAAACACACCTCTTCGGCCCTGTGGACCCCCGCTACCGGGCTCTCGTCGCCGTCGTCGTGCTGGCCGAATATGCGATCGCCTTCCTGCTTCTTCTCCTGCACGCTAATGTGGGCTTTGCGAGCGGCTACGCGGTCGCCACCGCCGCCATCGTCACGCTGGGCTCCGCCATGCTCGCTTTCGTGACCGTGGCTCCTGCTGGTTGGGGCTGGAACGCGCTCTACGTGGAAATGCTCGTCCTCGGGGGGTTTGCTTTTGCCATTCTGTCCAACGCCGCCTTTCTCGTCGCGAGCATCCGTTACGCCCGCGCCATCCACCCGCGCCTGCACCTCGGCGGCTTCTTCCTCGGCGTCGCCGCCTGCCTCGTTCTTCCGTTTCTCTACGCCCACATCCTCCGGTAGCGTTGCCCAATCTTCGACGATGCGCTAAAACCCCAACCCCTCACCTTCGCTCCATTAGCCGAGTCCCGATAAGTTCTATAAAGGGAGGAGTCAAGAAAAAACACTTCTCCGCTGGCTGAAAGTTTTCTTGCTTCTCAGCCCACCTGGATGAGCAGGATCTGTTCTGACCTCCGGCACCATGTGCTCGGTGGC
>Ga0187872_10002207_pt1 | contig 17734 bp, 14 predicted proteins | sample June2016WEW_16_4_FD_132973 | JGI IMG/M metagenome (GOLD analysis project Ga0187872, IMG submission 132973) | Peatland microbial communities from SPRUCE experiment site at the Marcell Experimental Forest, Minnesota, USA - June2016WEW_16_40 | ecosystem: Environmental > Terrestrial > Soil >...
ACGGCAAGGCAAAAACAAAAGCATGATTCTTGAGCTGTAAGCGATCAGCCATCCAGCTATCAGCGAAGGCGATGGAACTAGCATCCCTGGTTGTGCTCTAAGGAAGCTCTGAACAAGCTCTCAACATTCCCTCGGGGGCTAAAGCCCCATTGATTATTCACGCTTTACGGCGGGACTAAAGTCCCGCCCTTTCAAAACGGGGACTGATTCAGAGATTCCCTAAGGCCTACTGGCGAACAAGAGCTCCACAAAACAACTCTGGCCTCCCGCTGGGGGAGGCCAGATGTCTGCGTGGTGCCGGTTCCGGGGCTTACAAGAGGGGAGCTGCCACTTGCACGGCTGCGGCTTCATTGAACTTTGCGATGGGGCGGACCGAGTTGCGGCCGCTTTCCTTGGCCTCATACATGGCGGCATCGGCGCGCCGCATCATGCCTTCCCAGCCGCCTTGCGCGGGGTCGAGCTGGGCCACGCCGGCGCTGATGGTAAAGCGGATTGGCTCGTCCTCGAAGGGAACTTCGAGGGCTTCCACGGTCTGCCTGACGCGCTCGGCCGCCATGATGCCCGCCGAAGCAGTGGTATTGGGCAGCAGGATGGTGAACTCCTCGCCTCCGGTGCGGGCCAGCACATCGTTGACGCGCATCATGGGTTTGATCTGGTTGACCAGGGACTGCAGGGCGGCGTCACCGGCGGCATGTCCGCGCGTGTCGTTGAGGTGCTTGAAGTGGTCGATGTCCAGCACGATCATGCAGGGCAAGTGGCCATAGCGGATGCTGCGGGTGGTTTCGCGCAGGGCCGCTTCCTCCATGGCGCGGCGATTGAGGGCGCCGGTAAGCGGATCGGTGCGTGCCTGCTCGGCCAGTTCCTTGCTCAACTCGGTGACCAGGAACCAGAGGACGCACATCACCATGCAGGTGGCAAGAAAGGCCATTCCGGCCAGCGAGTAGACCCATCTGGGATCGGTATGGGCACGGTCCGTCAGGTCAGCCTGCTTGTAAAAGAGATTGGTGAGCAGTGCACGGTATGTCATGATGACCGCATCCGCGATGAGGATCACCGCCGTGACTCGCGACACAGCGGCAAACGGTCCGCGCCCATGCTTCAGCAGGATCCACGCGGCTACGATGCAGACCAGAATATTGGGAATGTTGATGACATTGCTGATGTACGGGACCTTGTTGAGAAACAGGATGGTATAGGCCACCAAGGCAAGCCCGATTGCAACGAAGGGCCACCAGTGCCGTACCGGCTTGCGCAGCACAAACCAGCGCAAGCCCAACAACTGCATCACGAACGAGACCAGGTAAAGCTCATTGGTCACCATGTCGCCGAGGACCGGGGGGATCTTACCTTCCAGGCCCTGCAGCACCAGTTTGACCAGCCCGACGACCATGCCGCCGGCAAACCACTTCATCCCTGTCACCTTGGGGTTGTTCCAGGCGAGCAGACAGAGGCAGGCCGTGAACACGGTGACCGAGACGATGTTCGTGAAGAAAAACGTACCGTAATTGATCACGTTGAAATGGCCGCTCCCTCGCAGAACATAATAGACGCTTTGCGATGGGTTGTATGTTGCTTTAAGAAACAATGTCGTACCGAGCCAGGAATTTCATTCAACTGAAAACCCGTCCCGGCCGGAGCCTGAATGAACGATGCTGCCCTCCGCCTCCCGCTCTTCAGACCGGAAGCCCCGAGGTGAGGTCTTCGGCATCTTGCGGAAGATGGAACAGCTTCATTGTAGGAGGATTGCAAGAACGCGCCTTACAACTTTTGGGGAGGAGGACTACACCAATGGGGGGGAGGACTACACCAACGGGGGGGAGGACTACACCAACGAGTCATGGGACCGCGCCGGAAGCGGCGTTGGGCGGGTTTACCGAATGGAGTTACAAGTTGGAGGAAGTCTGCGCGGCTTGTCGCGAAGCAAACCGCTTTGCAGAACATCGCGCGACGACGGGGAAGGGGAGACCTCTCTAGGTTGTCTTGCGCGGCTTCTGCACCATCAGATTGACCGGCACGACGGCGCCGGCGGGGGTGGTCAGATTGGGCGCCAGCGTGGAGCTGTCGATCCACTGACCGGGAGTCGTACCCGGTTTGATGAGGTGGACGAGGTTGTCTCCCGAGGTGGCCGCGTAAAACGTGGAGTTGTCCGCGCTGACGACGCCGGCGATGGGAGCCGTAGCCGCGCCGGAGAGCTTGATGTAGGTAGTCGTGCCCGGTCCGCTTGCCGCCGGAGCATAGGCCGGAAGGACGCCGCCGGAGCCGGTGTAGGTGACAAAGGCGAGCGTCGAGTCCGAGGTTGGCCAGACCCCGGTGATGGCCGTCGCAGTGACCGGACCCAGAGGCGTGGTGGTGAGCGTGTTGGAGAAGCTCATCGTGCCTGTGGCGGGGCAGGCAACGCTGATGGTGGCGCCATTCATGTTGCCGGCAGGGATGCTGACCCGCAGATCGCTCAGGGTTGGCGTCGGCGTGGTTGCGGTGGCGCCAAGCACATGCATCCCGTCGTTGGTTGCGGCGAGCCGGTCGGTGATTGCCGGAGAGCTGTCGGCCGGCGGATAGAAGACATTGGCCTCGTTGGTGGGTGTGGTTAGGGTGCTGACCGAGCAGTAGCTGCGCGCTGTGGTGGTTGGGCCGGCAAAGTAGGCCCCGACTGCGGGCACCGTGACGGCCACGTCCGTCACCGGCGTTCCGGCCGATGTGGCGGGAACGATGTTGGTCCACCCGGTATTGGCTGAGTAGACCAGAAGCTGATTGCCGGCGGTGATATACACGGTCTGGCTGTCGGGGGCGAACTCGGCGTGCGTTGCCACACCGCCATAGGTGGAGAGGACGCCCCCCGTCGAGTTCTCGAGCGAGATGATCTGGCGCACCGGATCGCTGAGGACGATGGTGTTTCCGTTGGGCGAGACGGCGAGCACGGTGCCCGGCGACGAAGGGTCGGTGCGCGTGATGCTCAGCGTGTTCACCGCATTGACCACCATCAGCGCCGTCGCACTGCCCAAGTAGATGTTGGAGCCGTCGTTGCTGATGACCATGGAGTTGGGCACATAGGGCAGCAGGAAGGGCTGGCCCAGCACGGAGGTCGTGAAGTCGATCTGCACCATGTACTGGGACTGCGTGCTGGCCATATAAAGGACGGTGCTGTTGGTGCCGGGAACGGAGACATTCACCGAATTGGACGTGACCGGCTTGCCGTTGCCGAAGAGACCGATCTGGTTGTACGACGAGGGATTGCAACTGGGCGGCTGGCAGACCGCGGAGATGGAGGCCGCGCCGGCCAGAGTCGGCGTCACCGGTGCAGCCGCGGAAATCGTGGTTGGCTCGGTGGAGACATACTCCAGCGAAAGCCCGGTGAGGGTTACGCCATTGGTGTCGATGGCGGTAGCGACAATCGGCTGCGGGTTGTTCTGGTTGACCAGCACCGGATTGGCCGTCGAGCCGGGTGTCGTGAGGGTGATCGAGGCGGGCGGACAGGTGGAGAAGATGCCCGCCGAGCTGGCTGCGTTGGCTATGTTCGCAGAGATCAGCACCGATCCCGGCTGGTTTGCCGTGGCCACGCCGTTCTGGTCGATGTTGACGACCTGCGAGATCGCGGTGGTGGACGTTTCGCCCTGCGCGCTCAACTGCAGATGGCCCGCCAGGCAACTGATGTTGGTCTGGTTGGCGCCCGTTCCGGCGTAGACCCGGGCCACCAACTGGGCGGTCGATCCCTGCGAGATGCAGGAGTTGGCCAGGTACGGCGGAGCAGTGACCGCGCCCGCCGTCGCCAGCGGGCAGCAGGCGGTTGTGGGATCGGTTGTACAGTTGGACGACGGACCTCCCAGCACAATGCTGGTGACCACCGGATGCACGAAGACCGGCAGCGGATTGCTGGTGACCCCGTCCGCGCTTGCCGTGACGTAGGCGACGCCCGGCTTATTGGTGGGAGTGCAGTAGGTGAAGTCGGGAATTCCCCCGCCGGAGTTGCGGTTCCAGGTCCCCGCGCACAACTTTCCGGTTGTCGGCTGCACGTCCGCGATGGTCATGTCCGTGGTGCCGTAGGTGTATGCCGAGATCCCGACGCTCGAGCCCTTGCAGTCCGTCGTGGTAGGCCCCTGCAGCTGTCCGATCTCCGCGTAGTTCAGCGAGACTCCATAGACGACCGGCTGCAACGTGATGGTCGCGGCCTGGGCCGTGGTCATGCCCGAGTCGCCGCCATTGCAGAAGGTGGGCGCGGCAGTACCCCTGTTGCAGCCCGAGATCGAGACACCGAATGGGACCGTAGATAGAAGCAGAACAGACAACGTGACGAACCGACGCATTAACCCTCCCCGTCCAACCGGAACCAGAGCTGGACGGTCACACCGCAGACGCTAGAACCACAGATGTCAGTGTAGAAGCTGCGCAGACGGGACGCAAATAAGCGTCGCGGTTTCGACGCGCCGGGCGAGCGAAGGAAAGCAGATGCGCAAGCGCGGCTACTTTGGCGGCATCTGGGCCTGGAACCAGCCGATGGTGCGCCGCAGCAGGTCGCGCTGGTGGGCTGGGTCGACGAAGTGGTGGCCTTCGCCGGGATAGACCACCAACTGCGTCTTCACTCCCTCGGCACGCAGCGCGTGCCAGAACTCGAGGCTCTGCGGCGCGGGACACTCTCCGTCGCGGTCGCCGACCAGGAGCAGGGTGGGTGTTTTGACGTTTTTGATGAAGTTGATGGGGGAGGATTTGGCGTAGATTTTGGGGTCGTCATAGACGGAGGCGCCGAAGAAGGGGAGCATCCACTGGTCGATGGAGTTCTCGCCGTAGTAGCTCTGCCAGTTGGAGAGGCCGGCGCCGGCGACCGCGGCGCGGAAGCGCGTCGTCTGGGTGACGGCGAACATGGTCATGAATCCGCCATAGCTCCAGCCGGTGATGCCCTCGCGCGATTTGTCGATGGGGAAGCGCTTCTCGATGCGATCGACTCCGGCGAGGATGTCGCGCAGGTCGCCGCCGCCGAAGTCCTTGATGTTGGCCTGGGTGAAGCTCTCGCCCTGGCCGAAGCTGCCGCGCGGATTGGGATAGAAGACGAAGTAGCCCAGCGCGGAGAGAGGAGTCGCGCTGTAGGTTGCAGTCGGCCAGCGCGGAGTGAGTGCGCTGGACGGGCCGCCGTGGACGCTGACGATGAGGGGATATTTTTTCGATGGATCGAAATTCGCGGGATAGAGCAGCCAGCCCTGGATGGGCAGGCCGTCGTTGGTGTAGTCGATGGACTCGGCCTTGCCCCACGCGGGTTGGATGGCGTCGTTGAGGTGGGTGATCTGCTGGAGGGTGTCGGACGGGCCGGCCCAGACCTCGGGCGGGCGATCGAAAGACTGGCGGATGAGGGCAATGTTTCCGGTCTTGGAGAGAGAGACGCTCATCGAATCGTCGTCGGCATGGATCGTCTCGAGCAGCGTGATGTTCACGTCGGGATCGTCCTTGCCGGTGGCGAGGTCGAGCACGGCGAGGTGGCTGCTGCCACCGGCGTGCTCGGAGATGCCGAGGGTGTGGTCGTCCAGCCATGCGATGTAGGCGGGCGAGGCGGGACGGTTTGGGGTGACGTCCTTGGGTTCGTCGCCGGGCTTGAGGCCGGTGGTGGGGATGAGGTAGATGTCGCCGCCGGTTGAGCCCTGGTCGGACATGAGGCCGCCGATGAAGGCGATCTGCTTGCCGTCGGGGGAGAAGCGGGGGACGGCGATTTGCAGACCGTGCAGCGGACCAGGGGCGGCTGTGGGATCGAGAATGGACCTGAGCTGGAGGCAATCGCCATTGCTCGGACAGGGCTGGCCAGTTGCAACCCACGGTGGATCGACATTGCGGGTGTATAGTTTTGCGACCCACCAGTTGTTCTCACCCGGCGGATCGGTCGCAACAAAGGCTATCCGCAGGGAGTCAGGCGCCCAGTCGAACTCATAGGCGTGCAGAGTCGGCGGGGTGAGAAACCAGAACTCACCCCCGCTGGCGCCGACGGCTGCGACACGCTGCACCTCGACGTTGTCTTCGCCGATGACGCCGGACCAGGGCTTCATGGCGTCGGTTGCCCCGGCGCGGCGAGTGGCGTTCTCGACGTAGAGGAAGGCGATGGATCGGCCGTCGGGCGACCACTGGAGCGAGCTGACCTCTCCGTGCAGATGGCTCACCTGCTTGATCGCGTTGGGGGCCTGGGTCCAGACGAAGAGGTTCTGCTGCGCAGAGGGCTGCAACTTGCCGCTGCTGGGATTTTGGCCGCTGGCATTTCCGCTGCTGTCGGAGCAGTTGGAGAGGAAGGCGAGCTGCAAACCGTCGGGCGACCAGGCGGGATGCGAGGCGGTGCAGGCGCCGGGCTTGCTGCGCGTCGCGTCGCCGATGGTGTCTGGCGAGAGGACGCGGTCGGGCGCGGAGCCGGCAGGCGCGATGCGGGTAAGGTGCAGCTCGGAGCCGTGCTCTCCGTTGAAGGCCCAGGCTACCGTGTTGCCGTCGGGCGAGATGGCGGCGAAGGTTGGCGTGCGTACGCGGTCCAGAGAATCGAGGAGCGAGGCGAGGCGCGGATCGGAAGTGTTGCCGGTTGAGGCTGGAGCTTGTTGTGCAACGGCTGCGAGGTGCAGGCAGAGTACGGCTGCTACGGCGAGGAGGTTCTGCAAGAAGGGGCGACGCGACGGCACATCCATGCGGAAAGGCTAGCATGGACGCGCGAGGCAATGCAGTTTGTCGCTGGGCGTTTACCATCCCACCCTTCGCGATGAGACTGCGAAGGATGGGGCACCCTGCAACTAATGGCCGAGGAGGACGAGCTGGCGGGTGTGGCGGCTGGTCTGGGTCTCGGGGACGCCGCCGTCGTTGACCTCGACCTCGGCGGGCGTGCCGGCGAAGACGATGCGCGTGGAGGTGGAGGAGCGGCCGGGGATGCGCAGGCGCTGGGTCTCGGATGCTGTACTGGAGCGGACGGTGACGGGGACCTCGGCTGCGGCGTAGCCGTCGTTGCGGACCTCGACGGCGATGAGCCATCCGGCGGGCAGACCGGCGCGCGAGGTGAGCTGGCTGGGGGTGACGCTGACGATGGAGAGATCGGGCAGGCCGCGGTCGCGGTAGACCCAGTCGTCGAAGAACCAGCGCAGGTCCTTGTTGGAGGTTTTTTCGAGGGTGCGCTGGAGGCCGGCGGGGTCGCGGTCGAGGCGCGAGTCGAGGCGGTAGGCTTGCAGGGCCTGCTTGAGCGCGTCGTCGCCCACGATGGAGCGGAGCATCCACCAGACGGCGGCGGCCTTGGTGCGGTAGAAGATGTCTCCGGTGGCGGAGACGAGGCTGGAGCCGGCGGGGCTTCCGATGGCGGATGCGGAGTCAGGGTCTTCCGGTTCGGCGAGGGCGAGCGGGCGGGCTGCGTCCTGCAGTTCGGCCAGCGCGGCGGCGCGGCCAGCGGTGCGCTCGGTCCAGAGCACGGAGAGGAACTGGGCGAGGCCCTCGTCGATCCAAGGATGGGAGGAGTGAATCCAGACGTGAGTGAGGGAGTGGGCGAGCGAGGGAGCGAGGGTTGCGGGCTCGGCGGAGCGCATGGGGCGGACGAGGAGTGCGTCGTCCTCGAAGGGCTGGCCGGGGTGGTCGATGAGCGAGAGCGTGGCGAGCGGCTGCGGGCCAAGCCAATCGGTGAGGAGGGGCTCGACCAGCGCGGCGGCGGCGGCGTAGGCGGGCAGCGCGTCGTAGTGGTCGGTGACGGCGGCGATGAGGTCGGGGTTGGCGGGGGTTCCGGTCTGGCTGGGGGGGCGGTCGGTGACGAAGAGGCTGGGCGAGCGGAAGCCGAGGGGTTGGGCGTCGAAGAGGGCGGTGGCGACACCGGGCGAGATGGCCTCGGGCAGGTTGGCGTTGTCGCTGATGGCGGCGAGCGGCTGGCGCAGACCGCAGAAGAAGGCTGCGTCGGGCGGGTCGCCTGTGTACTCGACGGCGAGGCGGAGGCGGACGGTTGCGGCGGAGTTGCGCATGCGGGAGTTGCCGACGGACTGGAAGAGACGTGCGCCGTCGCCGAGGAAGACGGGCGGCGCGGAGGCGGGGAGCCAGAGGACGTTGCCGAATCCGCGCAGGGCGGTGAGAGGGGGAGAGATGGAGTCCCAGTCGGCGGCGAGGGCCTGATCGTCGGGCGCGCCGATGCGGGTGAGGCGCTCGGCCGAGGGCGGGATTGCGCCGGAGTAGAGCGCGATGAGTAAGAGGGACGCGCCGGGAGCGAGAGGATGCGGCAGCGTGACGACGGCTTCGTTCATCCGACCGGTGTGGTCGGCATCGGTGTCGATGAGGCGGGCGGCGAAGGGGAGGGGAGCGGTCGGGCCGCTGGGAAGGCTGCGGGTGGAGAGAGCGTCCCAGTGCAGCGAGGAGGAGATCTGGAGGACGAGGCGGGCGAGGGGTGCGGCGCTGTCGTTGCGGAGGGTGAGGCCGGCGCGGACGGAGATTGCGGCGGAGGCGGGAGTGAGGTGGACGTCGAGGTCGTAGGCGGTGAATGTAAGGGCGCTGCGTTCTGCGCCGGTGACTGCGAGGGGGTCGGATTGCGCGGGCGCGGAGGGATTTGTGTCTGCGGAGTTCGGCGATTCTGGCGAAGTATCGAGGTCGCGGGAGAAGAGGACCTTTCCGGGCGGCGGTGCGGGTTGGGCGGACTGGTCGGGTGCTGAGGTTTGTGCGGGCGCGGACGCAGAGAGCGAAAGTGCCATCGCAATTGCCAGAACCCTAAGTGACTGTCGAATGACCTTATCGGCTGATTCCGTGACATGGTGCATTGATAACGAGAGACCCATATCCCGGGGGCTAAAGCCCAGAACTCTGCTACTTCCGTTGTCCGGGCTAAAGCCCGGACCTATCTCAGGAGCAAGAACAACGGCAAGATCAGCGCATTCCAATGCTGTGGCAAGTGGCTTTGAGGAGCGACTCACCGAGGAAAGGACGTGGGGACGGGTCACGAGCCGAGACCTCTGCGCGGCTTAGCGGGCGCGGCGGATTTGGGATTCGGGATTGGTTGCGCGGGGCGGTTGCGCTGGCGCATGGCTTCGTACATGACGACGGCGCCGGCAACCGAGACGTTGAGCGAGGAGACCGCGCCGGCCATGGGGATGCGCAGCAGGTGGTCGCAGGTTTTTTTGACCAGGTCGTGCAGGCCGGCTCCCTCGCGTCCGAGGACGAGGACGCAGTCGGTGCGGAAATCGAAGTCCATATAGTCCGGAGCCCCGCGCTCGTCGAGGCCGAGGACCCAGACGTTGGACTGCTTCATCTGCTCCAGCGCGCGGACGAGGTTGGTGACGCGGGCGATGCGGACGTGCTCGGAGGCCCCGGCGGAGGTCTTGGCGACAGTCGCGGAGACCGGGGCGGAGCGGCGTTCGGGCAGGATGACGCCGTCGATGCCAGCGCCGTCGGCGGTGCGCAGCAGAGCGCCCAGATTGTGCGGGTCCTCGATGCCGTCGAGTGCGAGGAAGAAGCGGTGGGCGGGCTGGCTCACTTCGCTGGACCTGGCTGCGTTTTTGGTTACGGCTTTCGTCACGGCTTTGGCCGCGGGTTGGGGTGCGAGGAGGTCTTCGATGGTGAGGAAGGCTCGCTCGCGGACCAGGGCGACGGCCCCCTGGTGGGCGTCGGTGCGTGCGAGGCGGGTGAGCTGGTCTCGGGATTCGAGGGTGAGGCGGACGTTGGCGTCGCGGCAAAGCTGGGCGAGGCGCTCCAGGCGGGCGTCGCCGCGCTCGCGGGCCAGCAGGACGCAGTCCAGCCGGCGCGCGCCGGAGCGGACCGCCTCCTCGACCGGGTGCAGGCCGTATAGAACTTCCATTGGACTAGTTTACTTCCGAAATAGGTCTCGCCAAGACTGGCTGGCTGGCCTTACAATCAGCTATCGGGCTATTTTTCAGCGTTTTCGGCCTGCGGACGCCGGCTTCGGAGGGATTCTTCGGATGAGGGACCTATTTCGCAAGGAAAAGAGCGGACGCGACCGAGACTTTTCCCTGCAAGATGGCGTCTCTAAGACTATGGGCAGCGCAGCGATCGCCATCCCGGCGGAACAGGCGGAGCAGAACCAGCGTGAGAACGCGGCCATAGCGCGCGGCCTGAAGAACCAGGACACGGAACTTCTCGACCATCTGATTGAGCTGTACCAGCACCGCCTATTGCGCTACCTGCTGTTTCTGACCGGCAAGCGCGAGGTGGCGGAAGACCTGTTCCAGGAGACCTGGATGCGGGTGCTGCTGCGCGGCGGCCAGTACAACGGGAAGGCGCGCTTCGACACCTGGCTGTTCACGATTGCGCGCAACCTGGTGATCGACCTCTCGCGCAAGCGGACGATGGCGTCGCTGGACGAGATGAGCGAGCCGGGCGATGAGGGGCGCGCATTCGAGATTGCCGCCGATGGGCCTTCGCCGCTGGAGCAGTTCGAGGGGAGCGAGGACCGCGCCGAGGTTGCCGCGGTGCTGCTGAAGCTGGAGCCAAACTATCGCGAGGTGCTGACGCTGCGCTTCCACGAGGAGATGTCTCTGGAAGAGATTGCCAGCGTGACGCGGGCCCCGCTGTCCACGGTGAAGTCGCGGCTGTATCGCGGGCTGGCTGCGCTGAAGCCGGAGATCGAGCACCTGCGCGGCGTGCGCGCGATGGAGGCGACCGGATGAAGGCCTCTTTCGACCCACAATTCGATTCCCAATTCAATTCTCTGCCGGACGATGCAGCAGTCCTTGCGTATAGTGAGCAGGACGGCGTCGGTCTGGGCGCGCGCGGCTGTGTGGTGAACCGCACGCACCGCGTGGTGCGCGAGCGGGCCACGGTGATACAGGCGCGGCGCAGCCATGCGCGCAGCCTGATGGTCCCGTTGATTCTCTGCTCCGCTCTGCTGATTCTGATCGGCCTCGCGATATGGAGCGGGCTTTATCAATATCAGGCCGCCGAGGCGGCCCAGGCAGACGTTGCGTCGCTTGCAACCACGGACCCACTCAACCACTTTATCGTGGTACTGCTGTGGTTTGTGCCAGTCTCACTTGCGCTGCTGGGCGCTGTCCTGTTTCGCCGCTCTCGTAACAGCGCCGACCGCGGGACGATCCGATGAGCGAGAATTGGGACCACAAGACATCCGAATTTTCAGAGTCCCGCGAGTTTGGCGACGGCGACAGCCTGAAGCTGGTTCCGCTGTGGTCGATCGTACTCGCCATTCTGGTGTTTGTGGGCTGGCAGTTCCTGTCCGTTCGCACGCAACCGCACCACCATCCGGGACCGCTGCCGATGCGTCTCCTGATGGATTACATGATCGGGACCTTGTTGGCGAGTTACGTGCTGCTGGTCGGTTACGTGAGCCGAGATGTGAAGCGACGCAAGATGCCGTCGGTTCTGTGGATGCTGGTCGCGGTGGTGATGCCGTGCGGGATTGGCGCGGTGGTGTATTTTCTGCTGCGCCAGCCGGTGATGATCCGCTGCCCAAGCTGCAACACGGAACTGGCCGCAGGGCTTCACTTCTGTCCGCAGTGCAGGTTTCAGGTGGCACCGGTGTGCGGCCAGTGCTTCCGCGGAGTGCAGGTCACCGACGCGTACTGCCCGCAATGCGGGCACAAAGTGGCGGATGACGGCGGCCCGTCGCGGCTGCACGCCTACAGCGACAACTAGGTCCTAGGTCCGAGGTTCAAGGTTCGAGGTGCGGCGGTTGCCGAGCTTCCTGTGACCTTCACGACGACAACTCTACACCTGACAGAGACCCTGCTGAGCGAATACAGTAGTCGAAGAATGTTGTCCGGTCTGAGGCTGCCGTGTATCCGGCTTCCCGGACCTGCCGGCAACTGAGCACTATTCCTTTGCCCCTGACCGCGCTCATCATCGACGACGAACTGCTTGCCCGGCAGGAGTTGCTGTATCTGTTGCAGTCGGCGGACGGGGTGGAGGTGGTGGCGCAGGGATCGAACGGCATCGAGGCGGTGGAGTTGGTGCGCGCGCACCGGCCGGACGTGGTTTTTCTGGACGTGCAGATGCCTGGGTTGGACGGGTTTGCCGTGCTGAAGAAGCTGATCGACAAGAAGATGGGGTTGCCGCAGATCGTCTTTGCCACGGCGTTCGACCAGTACGCGGTGCGCGCGTTCGAGGTGAACGCGGTGGATTACCTGTTGAAGCCGTTCGACCGCAAGCGGGTGCTGAAGACGATCGAGAAGGTGCGGGCGAGGATCGCAGGTCAAGCCAGCCGGACGGATGCGGCGGTCGAAGCACCCAGTACCGACGCCCGGCTGGACGAGCTGCTGCGGCTGGTGGAGGAGCGCACGCAGCCGGCAAAGCCCCAGTCGGGCAAGGTGATTGTGCGTGCGCAGGGGCGGCTGCTGCTGGTGGACCAGCGGGAGATCTGCTTCATCACAATCGAGGGCGGAGCGATCAGCGTGGTGACGCGCGGGGTGGAGGGGCAGTCGAACTGCCGCACACTGGAGGAACTGATGGAGCAGCTCGACCCGGAGGCGTTCTGGCGGGCGCACCGCTCGTTCATCGTGAACATCCAGCACATCCGCGAGGTGGTGCCGTGGTTCAAGTCCAGCTACCAGTTGCGCATGGACGACGCGAAGAAGACGGAGGTCCCGGTGAGCCGGGCGCAGACCAAGCGGCTGCGCGAGCTGTTCAACCTGTAAGCCGCTCGATCTTGCGGCCTACGGCATTCCGAGCTTGCCGAAGCGGTAGACGAGGCCGATGGATCCGAGGGTGGAATAGAGCTTTCCCGAGGCGGTTGGCACGGTGCCCCATTGCTGGACTTGGCCATCGATTTTGATGACAAAGTGGTTGCTGAGGTCGTAGTCGAAGCCGGCGCCGGGGGAGTAGACGTAGGACGTGGAGACCTGGTAGCAGTTGTTTCCGAAGACGTATCCGAACCCTCCCGTCGCGTTACAAGGCGTTTCGGTGTAATTCATCTGGCCACGGCCGAAGAGAAAGTCGCCGTAGGGGTGCATGCGATGGCCCAGGAGGAAATCCAGCCTGAGGCCACCGAGGACATCTTTCTGGGAGACGATTTTTCCCTTGTCGATGGGGTAGATTCCGCGGATCTCCAGGGTGGGGCGCATCCCGTGCCAGGGGGCAAGAGCGAGGTCGATGCCGGCGGTGACGCTGAGGTTCCTGCCGCCGGAGAGGCCGGTATAGTCGCCCGATGCCGCGCCGAAGACCGAGAGCTGAATGTCCTGGGCCGCGGTGGGCTTGGCCGACTGCGCCGCCGCAATGCCCGGCAAGAAGAACGGTGCCAGCAGCAACGCCAGCGTCAAAACAGCTTTGTCTTGCTTCATCCCGGTACCGGCCCCTTGGTTTGCGATCCACGGGTTGTGGAGAATTGGACGCATCCCATCTTCTCATCTTGCGATGAGCGCGGGGCGTAAAAAAATCTTATCGGCGGGTTTTGCCCGGCCCATCATGGCTTCGCGCTTGACACGAGCGAAAGATGGCCTCCCGCATCCGCGGCGGGCGGAGTAACATCAAAGTATTGTGCCGACGGACCGCGCAATCCCGGTGAATGCTCCCCGCGTGACACGCTCGCGTCGCGATCATCTCTAGCTGCGCCTAACCGCACTTCGACGGTGCGGGCCGATGCGCCTGAGCGCCGCGCGCCAATCTCAAATTCAATCAAAATACGGGGATTCTTCGCTGCGCTCAGAATGACAGCAAAATTTCCCAAAGCAGCAATCGTGAATCGCTCTAAATTTCACGCCTGAACGCAGGATGGACCCCATGTTCGATCGGCTGGAACAACTGGAAGCACGCTACGAAGAGCTAGGACGGCAGATGTCTGACCCGGCGCTGGTGAACGACCAGGAGAACTTTCGCAAGACAGCAAAGGCGCATCGCGACCTGGAGCCGGTGGTGGAGAAGTTCCGCGCGTATCGCAAGATCAGGGACGGGATCGCAGAGGCGCGGGCGATGCTGGCTGACGCCGATCCGGATGTGAAGGCGATGGCCGCCGAAGAGCTGGCGCTGCTGGAACCGCGGCTGGCGCCGTTCGAAGAGGAGTTGAAGGTGATGCTGCTGCCCAAGGACCCGAACGACGAGAAGAACGTGATTCTGGAGCTGCGCGCGGGGACGGGCGGGGACGAGGCGGCGCTGTTTGTGGCCGAGGTCTTCCGCATGTACATGCGGTTTGCCGAGCAGAAAAAGTGGAAGGTGGAGGTGCTGTCGCAGACCGAGTCGGGGATTGGATATGGGCTGAAGGACGTGACGGCGATCATCGAGGGCACGAATGTTTACTCGCAGTTGAAGTACGAGTCGGGCGTGCATCGCGTGCAGCGCGTTCCGGAGACCGAGACGCAGGGGCGGGTGCATACGTCGGCGATTACGGTGGCGGTGCTGCCGGAGGCCGAGGAGGTGGACGTGAAGATCGAGGCGAAGGACCTGCGCATCGACACGTTCTGCTCGTCGGGCCCAGGAGGGCAGAGCGTGAATACGACCTACTCGGCGGTGCGGATTACGCACCTGCCGACGAATACCGTTGTCTCGTGTCAGGATGAGAAGTCGCAGATCAAGAACCGCGAGAAGGGAATGCGCGTGCTGCGGGCGCGGCTGTATGAGGTCGAGGCGGACCGCATCCACCAGGTGCAGGCCAAGGACCGCAGGCAGCAGATCGGCTCGGGCGACCGGAGCGAGAAGATCCGGACATACAACTTTCCGCAGAACCGGATGACGGACCACCGGATCGGGCTGACGACGCACCAGTTGGCGCAGGTGATGGAAGGGCAGTTGCAGCCGACCATCGATGCGCTGATTGCGCACGCCACGGCGGAGAAACTGAAGGCGGAGACGGTGGCGGGGTGAGGTGAGCCGTCAAGTTTTCATCCGGCTTTCGCCGTCCTGGGTGCGATTGTGCGCATCGAATGGGGTAGCGTTTGTGCGGGATGATTTTTGATTCAGATTGGATTCGGATTCTTAGTCCATTTTTAGTTTTAGCTTTTTCGATCAACCAGGAACTTATCAGGAGAGATGCTATGGATCGCAGCGCAAGTGCAGTTTGGAATGGCAGTTTGAAGGAGGGGAAGGGGACGATCTCCACCCAGAGCGGGACGCTGAAGGAGACGCAGTACAGCTTTGCGGCGCGGTTTGCGGAGGGCGTGGGGACGAACCCCGAAGAGTTGATTGCGGCGGCGCACGCGGGCTGTTTCAGCATGGCGCTGAGCGCGGAGCTGGGCAAGGCGGGCTTCACGCCAGAGTCGATTGAGACGACGGCCGTGGTGACGCTGGACCTGCATGACAAGCCGACGGTGACGAAGATCCGCCTGACGACCAAGGCGAAGATCCCGGCGATCGACAAGGCGAAGTTCGACGAGATTGCCAATGGCGCAAAGGTGGGTTGCCCGATCTCGCGGCTGCTGGCGGCGGCGGAGATTACGCTGGACGCGACGCTGCTGTAGGCTCTCAGTCCCCTACGTCGCAGGTGATTCGTTGCCAATAAAGGACTTTGAAATTCCCTGAGGTTAAACCCAAAAAGCCACGGCGATGGCGGGGCTTTTCCGGTTTCCTCCGGCTGAGTTGGCGTGGTCCTCAGAAGTGAGACAGCGGAGGGCATTCCGGGCAAGGGAAGGCCGTTGCAGGGCCAGGCATATAATCTGGGTCATTCGATACTAAAGTTGGGTACATGGTTCGAGAAAGCAGTACGGCACCTCCTTCCTTTGGCGGATTAAGGCCTACCGGCCGCGTTACGAGACAGCGTTGGGTGGTTTGCGCGCTGCTGTTTCTTGCGACTGTCATTGCATACCTGGACCGCGGGGTAATCGCGTACCTCGAGAACTTTCTTGAGGGCATCATTCCGGGACTGGACAGTGAGAAGTACGGCATTGTTCTGGCCGGTTTCCAGGTGTCCTATGCCATTGGCATGTTGTTCGCCGGGGGATTGGCGGACCGGCTGGGAACGCGCAAGGCATTTGCGATTGCAATCGGGTTCTGGAGCGTGGCGGCCATGCTTCCAGGCGCTTCCTTCTCGGTGCTCACGTTCGGCATTGCCATGTTCCTGCTGGGCCTGGGCGAAGCGGCAAACTTTCCCGCGTGCATGAAGGCCGTGGCCGAGTGGTTTCCCAAGCGGGAGCGCGCCCTGGCCACGGGGATTTTCAACTCCGGGGCCAACATCGGCAACATCGCGGTGCCGCTGGTGGTGCCGCTTCTGGTGGCTGTGTTCAGTTGGCGCGGCGCCTTCGTTGTGACCGGAGCCATGGGACTGGTGTGGCTGACGGTCTGGCTGATTTACTACCAGCCGCCGGAGAAGCACCGCAGCGTTTCGGCGGAGGAACTGGCGCTGATCCTGAGCGATCCGGTAGAGAAGGTCCAGAGTGTTCCGTGGCAGCGGGTGTTTCCGCGCAAAGAGACGTGGGCCTATGCGATTGCGAAGTTTCTGACCGATCCGATCTGGTGGTTTTATCTATTCTGGCTGCCTCGATATTTGCAATCCACCTTCCATCTAAGCCTGTCCGCCAACTGCTTGCCGGTGGTTGTGGTCTACGTCATTTCCATCTTTGGCAGCGTCGGCGGCGGATGGCTCTCCTCGATCCTGATGAAGCGGGGAGCGTCCACCAACACGGCGCGGAAGACCACGATGTCGATCTGCGCCCTGGCTGTGACGCCGGTGTTTACTACACCGTTTGTGCATCACCTGTGGTTGGTGGTGGGGCTGATTGGCGTGGCTGCGGCGGCGCACCAGGGATGGTCAGCGAACCTGTTTACGTTTCCGTCGGACGTGTTTCCGAAGGCAGCAGTGGGCAGTGTAATCGGAATTGGGGGCATGTTTGGGGCGCTGGGCGGAGTGCTGTTGCAGCTCTCGACGGGCGTGATTGTGCAGGTGACGCACAGCTATGTGCCGTTGTTCGTGCTTGCCTGCTGCGCGTATCTTGCGGCGCTGCTGGTTATTCAGGTGCTTTCACCGAAGCTGGATCCGGTGGAGATGGAGTGAGAACGGCGTCTTGAAGCCTAGTGGAGTGGCCGCGGTGGTAGGCGTCTCTTTTTTTGTGCCGCGCAGGCAGGCTGGACGCCCATTTCGCTGGGAAATAGCGCTATGGGACGGTAAAAGGATCTGATCTGGCTTTGTGCGGATGGCTCTTGTTGAATGCTTCGCAGTTCGCGAATTGTTCTCTCTTGCGATAGAGCATCACAACACGATATGTTCCGGGCCATGGCTTATGAATGGAAAACGACTGCTTGCCTCCAGCCTGGAACCAGCTGATCCAAGAGTCCGCCGTATCATTCCCGATCACTGGACGCCACTTCCCCCGAGAGAATGATTCCAGATAGAAAGGGGTTATGTCGTTCACGATTGGCTCGGCACTTATATTCCATTCGTCGGTCACACAGACGCTGAGGTCGTACTTGTTGCGATTCTCTACCAAAAAGGTCACCGCAGGGGCATTGAACCTGGGGTCTGGCTGATCAGCAATTCGCACAGTGACTTTTTGCGCCGAACAATCCCAAACTGTACCGAGACAGATCACGAGTGTAGCCGTGTAGGTTTTAATGTGCATGGCTATGGCCGTGGTGGGTGTGGGCGGCTTCGGCCTCCGGCGGGGCGGAGCAGCCGTGGGTGGTCTCGCAGCCGACGATCTCGAACTGGATGGTGGTGTGGGTGATGTGGAAGCGGTCGCGCAGGGCGCCGTTGATGGCGTCGAGGATTGAAGCCGAGCCGGAGATGGGCATCTCGGCGATGGTGACGTGGCTGGCCAGTGCATGAGATGACGAGCCGAGCGACCAGACGTGCAGGTCGTGCACGTCGAGGACGCCGGGGACGGCTGCGACGGCGGCGCGAATCTCGGCGAGGGAGAGCGAGAGCGGGGTGCCTTCGAGCAGG
>Ga0187872_10002208_pt1 | contig 17731 bp, 16 predicted proteins | sample June2016WEW_16_4_FD_132973 | JGI IMG/M metagenome (GOLD analysis project Ga0187872, IMG submission 132973) | Peatland microbial communities from SPRUCE experiment site at the Marcell Experimental Forest, Minnesota, USA - June2016WEW_16_40 | ecosystem: Environmental > Terrestrial > Soil >...
CGCCGTAGAAGTTGTAGCCCCAGGCGAAAGCGCGGTTGCTGGCCCAGACCAGCACCAGGTCACTGCCGCTGCCGCCGTAGTAGTTGGCTACGAACCGGTAAGTGACCCCGCCGTAGCTCAACGCCACCGCCTGCCCCTGGGCGAGGTTGTCGAACGTGCCGACAATGAACCCGAGTGCCGTGTTGCTCACCACCATCAAATCCGTGCCCGTGGCGGGCGCGAAGTTGAGCGTGAAGTTCACCGTGTTGCCCGTGGCCGTGTAGCCGTTGGTCGTGACGGGCACGTCCGTGGCGGAGTTCCAGACGGCGTTCACTGTGGCCGCCGATGCCAGCCTGGCCGCAAGGCACAGGGCGGCGAGCACGACCGCGCCGAGTCCCCTTGTGAGGCTGAAACCTTCGATTGCTTTCATAGACTCAAGCTTGAACTTGGCAGCCTTTGTGACCTGCTACTGCTCTTATGCCAAAGTAGAAAAAGGAATGCAAGCCCTTTTCGCCATTATTTGCGCGCCCCAATCACTACGATTGGCCCTCCCCGCCGCCCTCCGCGCCTCCGGTGCTTGCCAACTGAAAGGCTCAGGAGTATGTAGTCTGCATGAAAGTCGAGAAGATCAGGCAGGCGCTGCATGCCCAGCCGTTCCGTCCCTTCTTCATCCATTTGGCCGATGGCGGACGTCTTCCCATCATGCACGAGGACTTCGTGGCTTTGGAGCCGGCGGGGCGCGAGATCATTGTATATCTGCGGAACAACACCCACCAAATCATTGATGTGCTGATGATCACCCGCCTGGAAGTCGGGGTTCGCAATGGCGCCAGGAAGCCGCGCCGTTAAACCACGCTTCGATCCTGCTCAAGCATGAGCAACGCTGTTCGCCAGGCGCCGAGAATTGAATGGCCGGTCTGGGGCGGCCTGGCGTTAGTCATCTTGCTTTTGCTCGTGCTACTCAAGTACCAGGGCGTTTCCGACCAGCCACTTCCCGTCTATGGCCAAATCGCCGACTTCACGCTCACCAACCAGAATGGCCGCGCGGTCTCGCTGGCCGACCTGCGCGGGCAGGTCTGGGTGGCCGACATCATCTTCACGCGCTGCCCCGGCCCTTGCCTGAACATGACCAGGCAGATGAAGGCCCTCCAGGACGCGCTGCCACCGGGCAGCCAGACTAAACTCGTTACGCTGACCACCGATGCCGATTTCGATACCCCGCCGGTCCTGAAAGCCTATGCCGAACGGTTCGAGGCCGACCCGCGCCGCTGGATGTTTCTAACGGGCACGAAACAGGAGCTTGCAAAGCTGGCCATTGACTCCCTCAAGTTGACCGCCATCGAAAAGAAACCCGAAGAGCGCGAGTCGCCCCAGGACCTTTTCGTCCACAGCACCATCTTTGTCATCGCCGACAAGCGCGCCCGGTTGCGCGGCGTGTTCGAGACCACCGGCGAAGGCATCAACCCGCAGAACGTGAAAGCGCGGATTCTCGCCGCCGTCAGGCGATTGGAGCGCGAGCCGTGAGCCTCGCCGACCTGCCTGCCGTCAACGCCTCCCTCAACGGCCTCAGCGCGCTCTTTCTGGGCGCCGGCTATTACTTCATCCGCCGCAAGAACCAGGCCGCCCACCGCAACTGCATGATCGCCGCGTTCGCCGCGTCCACGCTCTTCCTCGCCTGTTATCTCACCTACCACGGCTGCTTGGCGTACTATCTGCACCGGGGGCCAACCGTCTTCCGGGAGCCGGGCTGGTTTCGCCCGGTCTATTTGGGGATTCTCCTGACCCACACCCTACTGGCCGTGGTGATTGTGCCGCTGGCGCTCATCACGCTTCAGCGCGCGCTCCGGCGGCGGTTCGACCGGCACAAGCAGATCGCCCGCTGGACGTGGCCGTGCTGGATGTATGTCTCCGTGACCGGCGTGCTGATCTACCTGCTGCTCTACCGGATCTTCCCCCAGAAATAGGCGGAAATCGGCCTCCGGCTATTTGGCCGGCTTACAGAGGAGTGCGTAAGATACGCTACACCCGGCACGTGTGGCGGCTCTCCCTCTCCCCATCCGATGGGGAGAGGGCCGGGGTGAGGGGGCACGGTGCGTAGTCTATCCTCCAGTCTGCCGTGTAAGATTGCGCAGTTCATCGCGCACTTGCGCCGCCCGCTCGTAGTCCTCGCAATTGATCGCTTCGTGCAATGCCCGCTCCAGCTTCTCCCGGCGCGACAGCGGGCGTTTGGCGCGGATTTCCTCCAGCCAATTCTCCAAGGACTGCACCTCGCCGCCCGTTTCGGCGGCTTCACCGCGCCCATGTTCATGGCAAAAAGTGCGAATCTTCTCCAGCCCCTCTTCAATCTGCTGCATCGCCAGCCCGTGGTCGTTGACCGCCAGTGCCTGCGCCGCCCGCGCGCGGGTCAGCACCATCAGCAATTGCGGTCGAAACTGCTCCAACGACCAGGCCAGTTCCTCGCTCTCGGCGTGTTGGCTGACAAAATCGAACACCGCCAGGTTCCGCTCGGCGTCGCGTATCACCCCGGCGTAATCTTCCAACTGCAAGAGGCAGATGTAGCGATGGTGATATTGCAGCGCCTCGAGCTGGAGCCGGGCGCAATCCTCCGCCTTCAACTTGAACCCCTGGTCGCTGCCGCCGTGCGCCGCCACGTACCGGTGCAGCCGCGCGCGGTAGTGCTCAAACAGGGACGGCTGGCCGAAAGGCCGCTTGCCGTCCGGCCGGCCCTCGGTGTTCATTTGCAGCAAACCCAAGTCCACGCGAAGCTGGATTTTCTCCCGCCCGTCCTTGGCCTTGAACCGGCGCACGACCACCTGGCCCGGCTGGTACTCCCACTGGTCCAGGAAATGCGATATGTCGAAATCCATGCGCCGAATATGGCGGCGGCTTCCCGCCAAGTCAACGACTCACCCACAGACTGCTCACCTCCGCTCGGGCGCATCTTCTCGTGGGGTATCACCAGTTCGCGCGCTGGCTCCCTCTCCCTGCGAGGGACGAGCGGGGAGAGGGCCGGGGTGATGGGTCCGTCTTTGCCTTGGGGTTCAGGGGCGCAAAGCGCGTCAAATGGTCGGGGCGTTCTCTCCCGCCAGCTCAGACTTGAACTGCCGCCCGCTTTCCGCCAAAACACTGGCGCATGTCATCCATTGTCCAGGTCGCCATTCACGCCAGCCAGTTCCCGGAGAATGTCCGGCGCGACTTGCTCGAGTCACTGCGCACCCGCCGGGTGAACCACAAATTCCACTACGACAGCCTCAAGCAAACCCAGCAATGGCTCGCGTTGCACCAGGCCCTCTCCCCCTCGCGTACCGACCCGGACTGCGCCGCCACTTACGATCGCAGCTTCGCCGCCGTCGCCGCCCGCCTTGACTCCCGGCGCGTGCATCTCATCGGCCTCGGCTGCGGCGGGGGACAGAAGGACACGCGCCTGCTGAAGCTGCTTCAGGCGTCAGGCCGGAAAACGTTCTACACCCCCTCGGATGTCAGCGCCGCCATGGTCCTCGTGGCGCGGCAGGCAGCCACGGCGGTGGTTTCCCCGGAAGACTGCTCTCCGCTGGTCTGCGATTTGGCCTCCGCTGACGATCTGCCCCAGGTGCTCGACGCGCTCCCCGTGTCCGACGCCACGCGGCTCATCACCTTCTTCGGCATGATTCCTAACTTCGAGCCGCAAGTCATCTTGCCGCGGCTGGCGGGACTGCTGCGCCCCGGGGATTATCTGCTCTTGAGCGCCAATCTCGCCCCCGGCGCCGATTACGCCGCCGGCGTCCAACGCATCCTGCCCCTCTACGACAATGCCCCCACCCGCGACTGGCTGATGCTGTTCCTGCTGGACCTCGGCGTGCAGGCCAACGATGGCGAACTCCGCTTTGCCCTCGAAGACGATCCGGCGGGCAGCGGCCTCAAACGCGTGACGGCCTCTTTCCAGTTCGCTCGCCCGCGCGAAATCCAAGTCGAGGCGCAGCGATTCCACTTTCCCCCCGGCGAATCAATTCGTCTGTTCTTCTCTTGGCGGCACACCCCCGCGCTCGTGCGAAGCCTGCTCGCTCAGCACAGCTTGAACGTCCTCGACCAATGGATCACAAGGTCCGGCGAGGAAGGCGTGTTTCTGGTCTCCGTAAACCGTACCCACGCGGAAAAGAACCACAGATGAACACAGATTCATTCGTTCCTCCTAATCTTAATCTTAATCTTAATCTCCACGCTGTGTCCATCTGTGTCCATCTGTGGTTGCCTTGAGTTCTTCCGGCTAAAACACCCCCAGCGTCCCCAGCACCGCCCGGATGCGCGGCACTTCATGCGTGCGGAACAAATCCGTCTTGCCCAGCGCCGCCAGCACCGCGAAAAACGGCTCCGCGCAGCGCACTTCCTCCCCGAAATACTCGAAGGCGTGCGGCAACGCGTGGCAAATCGGGAACCCCAGCGCCCGCAGCCGGAACGTATTCAGGAAAACCGTCATTTGATGCCGCACGCGCACCGCGCTGTCCTGCAGGTTGCGGTAGTAAAAGCCCAGGCCCGGATCAATCAGAACCTTCTCCACCCCGTTGCGGGCCGCGATCTCAATCTGCCGCGCGAAGAATTCCTGCATCAACGCAACCGGATCGGCGCTAAAATTGAAATCCCCCACCTCCCGCACGTTCCTCCCCTGCACGTAACAGATGATCACCGCCGCGTCGTGCGCCGCCACCATGCGAAATAGTTCGTCAGTCCGGTCCGCGCCCGTGAGGTTCAGGATATTCGCCCCCGCTTCGAGGCACGCGCGCGTCACCGCCGGCTGATACGTCTCCACCGAAACCAAAATGCCCGCCCCCCGCAACGCCCGGATGACCGGCAGCAACTTGCTGTTTTGCCCCGCCTCATTCACCCGCGCCGCTTGGGCCAGCGTGGATTCCGCGCCCACGTCAATGATCTCCGCCCCCTGCTCCCGCATCACCCGCCCCCGGCGGACCGCGCTCTCCGCCGTCAGACAGACACTCTCCCGATACCACGAGTCCGCCGACAGATTGATCACCCCCATGATCGCCGGCTGCGCATTGAACGCAAAGTGTTGGCCGCCGATGGAAAACTCCTTCACGCGCGCCTTCGCCGCCTCGCGATTCTTTTCGAGCAATTCCGCCAGTTGTTCCAGTCCCAGCATGGCCGCCAGCCTATCGCAAATCCCGGTTCAGGAAAGCCATAACTCGCCCCCCTGCCGCGCCGATTCTTCGCTCGCCGTCCGCTTTAGTCCCTCAAGTCCCTTTGGTCCCTTCACACCCTTCGCACCCTTCACCCCTCCCCGGCAAAACGAAAGCAGGCGCGCCAAAGTGAACCGTTATGCTTTCACCACTTTTTTGCCCCTCCGCCTTGATTGGCCGCATCCTCCTTGGCCCTACATCTCGTGTTGAATAAAGCTCGTGAAGTCGCGGTAACAAACAACACTGCCCAAGCCGGACTTTCCGCCTGGAATCTCTGCGAGAGTGACTTTCGGACATGCTTTCCTCAGCATCTTCTGAAGCTGGTCCACATGACCGTTGACCGGTGGTGAACTGTCTTTGTAGCCTGCAGGCACACTGTCGGGGTTCGCTGTTACAATCTCCAATGGCAAATTCTCACCTGCCTTCAGCTTTTCGGCCCGCTTCTTGAAAAGGAATTGAAGTCCACCCGCCAACAGGTCGTGAGGCTGCAAACCAATGAAAGAGATTTTTTCCGCGTCTGTGATTTCCCTTCGCGCCCGCCGCCAAACAGCCGTGAACAGTTGATCATCGCCGGTTTTGCGTCTGTCCTTCCAGTATCTGAGGGGAATACTGTAAATTTCACTTTCGCGGCGGGGAAAGTCACGTGTGAAGTTCCCATTCTCCGTGATCCTCTCCCATGGGAAAAAAATCATCGGTGGCCTCACCGCCTCTCCCTTGACCGCCTTTGGCAACTGAGACCTGTCTTCGAAGACATTGGAAAAGGTCAGGATGGAATTGATTGCGGGCGAGACGACCCTTGGATTTAAGAAATCCAACCACGGGACGACACTTGTTCCGTGGAGTTTTAGCAAACAAAACCCGTTCCCCTTACGCAAGCGATCTGCCTTCCGGTCGCCAAACCCGCTCAATAGCGCCGTCGGGATTTTACCAGAATCCCTGCCAGCGACTTCCCGCCGGTTTTTGAACTCTCCTGAAAGAACAAATTCGAGATAAGGGTCGTAGTTGTACGTAAGGACAGAAACGTCTTCACGGAGATTGTGGCCTTGTTCGTTGAAGAGCTTTTGAACGAATGTAACATAATCCGATTGGGTATTGGATTGACCGCCTCTGGGATCATGCAGTGCAAAAACCAGAGATGTGAACCGTTTGAGCTGCTTAACCAAAGCGTCATAGCCTTGGTTCCTTCTCAGCGAGAAACAGAATTGATCCACAGTTTTGTAGCTTGTGCCTTGAAAAAGCTGCCCTGCTCTCGTGCCCAGAAAGGACTTGAACGCATTCACAAGTCTTTGCTTCACCTGACCCTTTGAATCGAGGTTGCCAAGTTCCTTTTCAATGTATTGCCCAAAACAAGTGTGCGAGGACAGGATTTCCCGTAAAGGTGCGGCTAGGGGATAGCCGGAGCTTTGCGATGCTCCCGCACCAAGAATGATGATGTGTTTAGCCATGTGCAGACTACCATGTGCAGACTAGACGGACTTGCTACAAGAGATTACTACGGTCCTCGTTTTGGCCTCAATTTGAAATATCCATCCGGGTCAACAAAGACGAAATTGTTGTTGCTCAAGAAAACTTGTGCAGTTCCGGCGTTGGTCGGCGCATCGACCAACCAGTAATACTTTTCTGTCTCGTTCAAAACCGCCCGTTGTGCGCTTGCAAAAATCGTGAGCGCCTTGTCACAAGGATAAGCGAAGGAAAACTTGCCATCAGCATCAGTAAGCGTTTTCTCAAAGACGACCGGCAAGAAGTCTGCGAGGCAATCCTCGGCCGTTGGGGAATTTTCCAACTGCGCCTCTGCACTCACCACGCGGGATTTAGCGACTTCAAACTTGTTGGTTTCTTCTGCGTCAGCACGGCGCAAGGCATCCTTACCTTTCTCAAGCAGGAGTGCCGCTTCGGCGTCCTTTTGTTTCATTGTTTGGATGATTGCTTCTTCCTGTTCTAACAGAGCATCGGCCCTGGCAGAATTGTCGGCTCTCTTGGCCAAGTCGTATTGCGCGTCTAGTGAGTAGAATTGCCGGTTCAAAGCGGCCTCTTGCTTAAGAATAACATCTATCTGCGCGTTTATTCTAACGAAATCCGCATCTGGCGCGGGACGGCCCTTCGTCAAGAACCAGTCGAAGGCAGCTTGAGCTTTTTGGGCATCCTCTTTCGCAGTAGCCAGAGCTTGTTGCCGGGATGCTATTACCGACTCAATGGCAGGCTGCTTCTTCTGCAAAAAATCGGTGACTTGCGGCTTTTCAATCAACAGAACTTCAACCGCTCCAAGTTTAACATTGTCAGCACCGCGAGTGACGATGAAGACTTGTCCTGTCACTGTCGTTTGCCGCTCGGCGGCGGTCTTTCGGGCGAATTCCTGTCCGGCTTTTTGTTTCTGTCGCCATAAAAACAACCCCACAACGACCAGCACCGCAATTGCCAAGCCAATAAACACAATTCGCGCGCCCCGCCGTTGCGCTGGCAAAGTGAGCCGCAACTGACAATGCGGACAATCAATGGCGGCGCCCGCCGCATCAGAAGGATACTCAATTCCGCCACCACACTTCGGGCAATGGAGTTTGAAGAACTTCACGCGGCAAGATTAATTGGTTTCTACCGGCTGGCAAGCCTCACGCATGGCCTCACATAATGCCGCAAAGCCCGCAAGTCTTTTTGCTTCGCGTCTTGGCGGCTTAGCGTGAGACTCAGAGCCGGGCCTTGGCCGCCATCCCCGTGTCCACCAGCCAGACTTCACCGTGGCGCGGGTTCATGGCCGTCGAGGATGTCCAGAACCTCCTGCTCCACTTCGCGTGTCGGCAACACGTCTGCCCATGCTTCCTCTTCCCGTTGGCGCGTGAGGAGCTTCAGGCAATACCAAACTTCGCGCAACACCGGCTCTGGCTGGCGCTTGATTTCCTCAAGAAGTATTTCCTGCGTGCTCATCGGCCAAGCTTAAGAAACACCTTTCGCGGGCCAAATGCAACCTCAAAACCGGCCTTGGCCGGCTGGCACCACCCCGCCAGTTCATGGCCGCTGTGCCTGCCGCTGCGTACAGGCCAGCGCCGGCCATTGCTGACCCCCATTTCTACACCACCCGTCCGGCTCCGTGGCACGGGGCGCCTTTCCACGCCATAAAATAAACCTGGCTAATAGTTAGCACTTTTGGACCTGCAATCGCCCCCCTGGCCAATTATACCACTTCCAACTCGAAAATGCGCTATTCCGAGGATGCGCACCCCCCGCGCTCCCCCCATATGAGGGCCGATCACGTATCACGCATCACGCATCACGTTTCCCCCGCTATTATTCACTGAGTCCTGCCTGCGGCTTCGCCCTCAGCCCAGGAAGCCAATGGGTCTAACTCTCTACTTGACAGTGTGATAGAAATAGTATAAGTACCCCCCAGCCTCGTGGAATGCTCAGACCACGGCTCCGGTGAACGGACCTCAGAACCGTTGCCGGTAGCGTCGAACCTGACACGATTATGGGCGCAAGGGCAGAAGACACCCCTGCGCCCCTTCGTGCGGACGAGCCGAAAACGAAAGAATTTGCGAGGAACACTGGCAATGGCATGATGTCCCTCCCATGATCCTCCCAATACCTTCCACACCGCTGCCCGCCGTAGTCTTCGTGCCAGCGGTTAAACCCGAGGTGTCAGAAGATATGGCACAAACAACTGTACCTGTGTCTATCCTATTGCTAATCAATGACTTATGCAATCAGCCGTGGGAAAATGGTGGCAAACAGGGCGTAAACGCAGGGGCAACTGGGTAATGTGTGGTGGGTCAGCGACCCTCTTTTACCCCACTGTCCACAAACAGGACACTCGGGCGCTGCCGAGTTACATTATAGCCGTTAATACACTCACAACACCAATCACCAGTTACCAATCGGCGGACAAAACGTCTTGTCCGCCGATCAGCGTCCAGGCTGGACAGAAACCGGACGGGGTTCGGGGGAATAAGGTGTCCAGACGAAGGTTGACTAAGCAGGCTGGTTCGTGTAACTTTCGTGTATGCCCAAATGCATCACAGTTGATGACGATGTTTACAATCTCCTGTTGGCCTTAAAGCGGCCGGGGGATTCCTTCACCAAGGTCCTCAGGAGACACGTTGCCAAGCCTGCTGATACCTGTGGCGAGCTGTTGGATGCGATGGAGCAGATGCCGCCGCCCGAGGTTGACCTGGCAGTGCTGGATCGGATTGAGAGGGAACGCGGACGACGATCAGGCGGGCGTAAATGATCGCGGACACGACTTTCCTCGTCCACCTGGTCCGGGAGCAGCGGACCGGGAGAGCAGGTTCCGCGCGGGCCTTTCTGGCCGCACACCGCCGTGAAGTCATCCGCACCTCCATCATCAGCCTGGATGCTGCCTTTGATCGGGTGCCGCGGCTGCGCCGGTTGCCTTACTAAAACACCCGCCCATCGAGCCGGGCGCGTGAGAGCCGGTTCCAGGCGGTGAACCTCCCCAGTGGCGGCACCCCCATTCCCCATCAACTGTCAAATCTCCACCATCAACTAATTTGGCTCAACGGGCCGCTTCTGCCTTCTTCCTTCTTCCTTCTCCCTTCCCCCACTGATACCCTCGCTTCCCATGACTGAACAGTCCTCCATTTTAGCGCCGTTCGCTCCGGTGGATACACCGGCCTTGCTTTTGGATGCGGGCGCCTTGAATGCCAACATCCAGCGGATGGCGGCTTTTTTCGCCCCCCGCCCTTGCCGGCTTCGGCCCCATTTCAAGAGCCACAAATGCACTGCCATTGCCAAATTACAAATGAAAGCCGGCGCGGTGGGCATCACCTGCGCGAAACTGGGCGAAGCGGAAGTCGTCGCCGAGGCCGGCATCCGCAACATCTTGATTGCCAATCAAATCGTCGGCCCGCTCAAAATCCGCCGTCTGATTGAACTGTGCCGCCGCGCCGATCCGATGGTCGCGGTGGATTCGGCGGACAACGTGAAGATGCTTTCGGAAATGGCCTTGGCGGCCGGCGTGAAGATTGGCGTCCTGGTCGAGGTGGATGTCGGCATGGGCCGCTGCGGCGTGGCCCCGGGACAACCCGCCCTCGATTTGGCGCGCCGGGTCGCTGCGTCAGCCGGGCTGAGGTTTGAAGGGTTGCAAGGTTATGAGGGGCACTGCGTTGACCTTCGCGATGAAACCGAGCGCGCCAGACAGACGCGCGCATCCCTAAAGCTCCTGGTGGAGACGCGCCGGCTGATCGAACGCTCCGGCCTTCAAGTCAACCTGGTCAGCGGCGGCGGAACCGGAACTTATACCCTCACCGGAGACTGTGAAGGCGTGGACGAGGTGCAGGCCGGTTCTTATGCCGCAATGGATTGGTGGTATGGCGACATCCGGCCCGAATTCAAGCAGGCGATGAGCATTCTCGCCACCGTCATCAGCCGGCCCAAACCCGGCCTGATTGTCATTGATGTGGGCCGGAAGGGAGTCGGCGCCGAATGGGGCGCTCCTCGCGTCAAGAATCTGCCCGGGGGTCAGGTGGCCAGTTATGGCTCCGAAGAGCACATGAAAATCTCGGTGCCGCCAGATTCGGCGATTAAGATTGGCGACCGCCTCGAAATCATCCCCTCCCACGGTTGCACCACCAGCAATTTGTACTCGGAATTCATCGTCCACGAGAATGGTTCGCTAACCGGGAAATGGCCCATCGAAGGCCGCGGGAAGCTCCAGTAAGCCAATGGAAGCGCAAGCCTTGCGTGGTCTTGCAGGTTCAAGGCCCTCACCGTGCCGGCAGGGCCGAAGGGGGGGGCGCCGGACGCCGGCTGGCGTCGGTCCAGCCCGCCCGCGACGCCAAGGCCAGGCTCAGGCCATCAGCGCCAGCCCGGCCCGCTGGGGCGGATTCGGCTGCCAGCTCGCGAAGATACCGCTGGTTGTCCTTCTGCCAGTCCCGGTTGATCTTCCACGCGTAGAACGACAGGCCCGCCGCCACCAGCCTGCCGGTGGCCAGCTTTTTGAGGTTCTCAGGCAGCGTATAGAGGCGGGTATGCCCGTACACCTGAGCACACTGAAGCTCGAAGGGCGTGAAACCCGCCGGCCGATAGACCACGTGATGTGTATCGTAGAGGTCCCAGTCGAAGGAGGTAATCCGCCTTTCGGCAGCCAGACGATGGTAAAGCTCCGACCCGGGCAGCGGAGTCAGGATGAGCAACTGCACGCTGGTGAGCTTCATCTTGCGGGCGAAGCTGACCGTGGCCTCGACGGTGTCCCAGTCGTCCTCGTCAAAGCCGAACACGAACATGCCGTGGATGTGAATGCCGGCTTCCTGGACGACGCGGATGGCGTGGCGGATGTCCTCCAGGTTCTGGCTCTTCTTCATTTCGGCGAGGCTTTTGGGGTTCACCGATTCGAAGCCGATGAACACCGTATGACACCCGGCGCGTTTCATCAGACGCGCGAGGCCGGGATCGCGGGCCAGATCGGCGCGCACCTGCGTGGACCATTGGAAGCGGAATCCTTCGGCGATCATCGCCTCGAGCAGTTCCCGGGCGCGGCGCTTGTTCGCCGTGAAGTTGTCATCGCAGAAGAACACGAAGTGCTGCCGGGTGTCGAACTGCCGGAGTTCGCTCAGGATGGCCGCGACCGAGCGGTAACGGAACTTCTTTCCGAACATGCCCGTGACCGAACAGAAGGAGCAGTCGAACGGGCAGCCGCGCGAAGTCTGCACCATCACCGTCCTCTTGCCGCCGATCACGCAATCGGCCGTTCCGCCGGCCAGTGAGAAATCCGGCGCGGGCAGCGCATCCAGGTCGGTGATCCAGGGTGCCAGGTCGTTATGCCGAATGACTCCCGCGCCATCCTTCCACGAGAGATTCGGAACCGCGGCGTGCCTGAGGTCGGTCGCTGCTACGCGGCCTCCGCTCCAGAGGTCCAGCAGGGCGTTCATCGCCCCTTCGCCTTCTCCCCGCACGACGAGGTCTCCATGGGCCAGCGCTTCGTCGGGAAGGAAAGTGACGTGCGGTCCGCCCAAGATGACCGGTATGCCGCGCGAGCGGCATTCATCCGCCAGCGCGTACCCGCGTCGCGCGGTGGCGGTGATGGTCGAGATGCCCACCACGTCCGGCTGGCCGTGTGCAGTGATCCAGGTTTGCAGATCGAAGCGCTGCCGGCCCTCGACAAACACCCGCGCGCTCCAGCCGTCGCGGCGGTTCACCAGCCCGGCCAAAATGAAGCTCCCCAGCCGCGGCAAGGTGAACTGAGTGAAGATGTTAAGCTGCGCGCCCGCCGGCTCAATGAACAGCATGAGACGTTTCATGAGCAAAGCCCTTTCAGTAGTCGCGCACACATCGCACGGGATATACTCCAAACCGAACTCTGAGACAAGACGCGGCGAAGCCGCAACCAAAGGGTTAAATGAGTTAAATGGGCCACATCGGTTAAATGGGGAAAACCCATTCTGCTTGCGTTCTTCCCCCGTCCGCCGTAGAAGCCCGGTCGTGCGTTGCCGAACGAGAAATCCGTGGAACAAGCAGCTTGCGCGGCGATTTGGGATACGGGCTTCTGCCTGGTGCTGGCGGAGCGCAGGGTGGTTGCTTCTGTTCGCGGCCTGGGCGCAAGCCTTTGGCCAGGTCAGCGTGCTTGATTCTTCCTTCAAGGTTGGCCCGGGAGCCAACGACGCCGTTGACGGCCTGGTTGTGCAGGCCGACCTGCGCATCCTGGTGGGGGGAGAATTCACGTCCATTGGCGGCCAATCGAATTCCTTCCTGGCCCGCCTTAACTCAGACGGCTCCGTTGACGCGTCGTTCAACCCGGCGGGGCAAACGGATGGGGCCGTCCAATGCCTGCTGCAACAACCCGACGGGAAGGTCCTGGTCGGCGGCGGCTTCGGGCTCCTGCTGGGCCACGCCCAGCCTGCCCTGGCTCGCCTGCTGGAGGACGGCTCGGTGGATGCCTCCTTCGATGCCAGCGCCGTGTTCAACACCAATACGTGGGTCTTTTCCTTGGCCTTGCAGGATGACGGCCAGCTTCTGGTTGGCTATCAAGGACTGGATGACCAGGTGTCCCGAGTCGTGCGGGTCAATACCAACGGCACGCCGGACCCCACGTTCATCTGCACAAACCAGATCAACAGCTATATCTTCGCCTTGTTGCCCCAGCCGGACGGCAGCGTTCTGTGCGGCGGAAACCCTGGCGGTCTGGGCGGCAGCGCTCCCGACGCCTTGTTCCGACTGAAGCCGGATGGGGGGGTGGATGACACCTTTGACCCCGGACTGGATTTGTCCTCTGTTTTTTGTCTGGTCAGACAACCCAATGGGCAGATCCTCGTCGGCGGCCTGCTCAACCGCACGGGCGCTTCCAACAGCGTTCCGCTGCTCCGTTTGAACGCTGATCTTCAATGGGATGAGAGTTTCAGCACCGATGCTTTTGGTGAAACCGGTCCGTCAATCTCCGCCCTGCTGCTCCAACCGGACGGCCAGATCGTCGCGGGCGGATACTTTTTCGAGGTGGGCGGCTACTGGCGCCGGCAAATTGTCCGGTTCACCCCTGCGGGTCACGTGGACGGGTGCTTCGATCCAGGACTCGGGCTGGGCGGCTTCACGCAGGCCGGCGCTGTCCAAGCCATGTCCTTGCAACCGGATGGATGCGTTCTGGTTGGGGGGGTGTTCCAGGGAGTGGACACGGCTTACGGGCAATTCAATCTGGCTCGCCTTTTGCCCCACAGCGATTGCGATTTGATACGCGTCTATCTCAAGGGCGGGTCTGACACGTTTGCGGCAGCGACCTTTCCGCCCGGCGGCACCAATTACCTGGAGGTGTCGGCCGATCTCACCAACTGGCAGACCGTCCAGACCGACACCAGCCCGTACATTTACGATAGCTGGTTTTCGATGGCCGCCGCGCCGCAGGCCTTCTTCCGGGCCAGACAAGAGCGCTGAGTTGGCGCTCAACGGCTAGCCGGGAAATTTCATAGTGTGTAGCCGCCGACGGCAGTCGGCGCTGATTCTCAGTCCCGAAAGATGGCGCCGCCTGCCGTCGGCGGCTACACCCTGTCGGCGGTTTGTGCGAGGTATGAGAATTCCGGGCTAGTCATTACGGCTACTTCTTGGAACGAGACTCCCCGCTATTGGCCGGGGACGAAGGTGAAGCCGATTGGCGCTCATCGGATGGCGGGAGCGACTTGATTTCGGCGGCTTGATGATAGCTCTTCGGATAATATGCAGGGGTGTTTCGTCCCTGAGCCGGCGTTTGGGCGGTTGATGACGGAGCCGCGGCGTGGGGGGTGTTGTAGGCGGCAGCCAAACCTGTGGTGGAACTGTAGCCGGGGGCCGAGCGGGTTCCTTGCTTCCAGTCATCGGGGGTCCGGGATGCTGTTGGGGCAGAAGACGTTCTGGCCGTCGGCTGGTAGGTCTTCGAGGTCGGCTGGGATTGCGAGGAGGACGCGGGTTTGGCGTTGCTCAACGAGGAGGAGGCTTTAGGCGGTTCGGGTGCCGGCGCAGGCTGAGCGGTCCTCGGGGCAGGCTGGTATGGCGAGGAGGACGAGGGCTTTGCGCTGCTCGACCAGGGCGAGACTTTGGGCGCTTCCACGACCGGCCGGCGTGGGGCAGCGACGGGAGCCGACCCGCTGCGGCTGAAGGTGGAGGGGGGTGCCGTTCTCACCGGCGCAATGGGGGCGTGCTGAATGACCGGATGCTGCGTATCTACTCTTTGGGCCACCATATTCACTGGCCGCGCCGGAGCCTTGGGCTGCGCCCGATAGACCACCGCCCCGGTCCGGCTGGGCATTCCGGCGGAACCGGCCGGCAAATCGCGGATGGTTGCCCGGGGGACCGGGACACGGGAAGCCGCGGCCACGCGCTCGACCGCAATGCCTCGGTTTACGACGGCGTTATTGTTCACCACATAGTTGTTGATGATGCTGGTCTGGCGGTAAATGGCCGTGACCCGGGCCGGCGGCAGGCAGCGATACCCCAAGTCGTGGCTGCAAAAGTCGCCCAAGGCGACAAAAGCAAAGGCGTTGATGCCGAGGCCAAAGTCGAAATTCGCCCCGACGCTGACCCCATTGAAGCGCCAGCCAAGCCGCAGATCAAATTCGGCGCGTGGCGGCAGCGGTGCCCAGCCGCAAGTGTCCCCGGCGACCCGCCAAGTGACCCAGGCCGGCCCCCAGACCCGGTCGGGCAGCCAAACCCAGCCGGAGCGCGGGTGCAAATACCATCGGCCATAGTGAAACGGCGCCCAGCCCCACGAATAGTCCGATTGCCAATACCATCCGGCATCCGTATAAACCCAGTGGCCGCCATCGCAGTAGGGGCGCCAGCCGCGGGACATCACGACCGTCCGGGGTTGCCAGCACCAGCCGTATCCTTCCAGGGACACCCAGGCGCCATAGGGCGAAAGATCATTGTAGAAGTAACTCACATCGGCGGGAGGACTGCTGACATAGGCCGGCGGCGGGGCGGCAGCCGGGAGCGGCGGCACTGCCGGCGCCGGAGCCGCCGGGGCAACTGGAGGCGGTGTGGCTGGGGCTGCCGGCACATATTGCTGAGGCTGGTTCCGCAGCGTGCCGTCGTGGCTCAGCATCGCCGCGGTCACCTGCGGGGACAGGCCGACATCCTTAAGATAAAGGACATCGTCTGCGGAAAGATTGAATGGGGCTTGCGAATTCTGGATGTAGGCCAGAACGACATCATCACCGACCCCCGAACCGGCCAGCCGGACGACTTCGGCAGCCCCTGGCGATAGATTGGCCGGGGCCGCTGCCTGCGGCGTTTGACCATATCCGGACAATAGTGGAAAAGCCAACGCTGTAACCAACCCGACCCATTTGATGTTTCTCATAACAATCGCACTCGCATTCTTGATTAACTCTTTAGACCGCGCCGGCGCAGGTTTATTCAGCCGACTGATCCGCTTCATATTAAGGGAGATACAAGGCACGAGCAATCAAATGCCTAACTACACTCGCCCCAGGCGCTCCAGCAGCTTCCCGTGAATCCCGCCAAAGCCGCCGTTGCTGAAGACGACCACGACTTCACCCCCTTGCGCGCGCTGCGCGACGTGGGCCACAATGGCGTCCACGTCGGGCAAATAGGCGGCGTCTTTGCCCTCCGCCTTCAAATCCTGCATCAGCCGCGCGGGGTCCAGGCGTTCCTGGGGCGCCAGCAATTCCAGCCGGGCCACTTGCGCGACGACCACCGCGTCGGCATCCGCAAAGGCGCTCCCCAGCTCGGCTTGAAAGACGTTGCGGCGGGTCGTGTTGGTGCGCGGCTCGAAGATGGCCCAGACTTTTTGCGTGGGATACTTGATGCGCAGCGCGCGCAAGGTCTCGCGAATCGCGGTGGGATGATGGCCGAAGTCGTCCACCACCGTCACCCCGCCCGCGATGCCGCGCACTTCCATGCGGCGCTTGATGCCTTTGAAGGTGTCGAAGGCGGCCTGAATCTGATGGTTCTTGAGGCCGCAATGCTTGGCGCACGCGACGACCGCCAGCGCGTTGCGCACGTTGAGTTCCCCCACGAAGTTGGTGTGGAACTTGAAGCTGGGAATCTCGAACTCGGTCGCCGTCGGCCCGTAGCGGATGTTGAAGGCCTGGACGGAGTTGCCTTCGCCCAGCCCGAAGCGCTTCACCGGGCAATGCGTCACGTTGAGCAGCGGCGCGAGGTTCGCGTCGTCGCCGTTGGCCAGCAGCAAGCCGTTGCGCGGAACGAGCCGGATGAAATACTTGAAGGCAGTCTTGATGGGCTCAAGGCTCTCGAAGATGTCGGCATGATCGAACTCAAGGTTGTTGATGAGCGCCACCTCCGGCAGGTAATGCACGAACTTGCTGCGCTTGTCGAAAAAGGCGGTGTCGTATTCATCGCCTTCGATGATGAACCATTCGCTGTCGGTGAAGCGGGCGCCCTGGCCGAGATTATTCGGGATGCCGCCGATGAGGTAGCTCGGGTTGAGGCCATTATGCTCGAAGACCCACGTCAGCAGCGCGGTCGTCGTGGTCTTGCCGTGGGTGCCGGTGACGACCAGCGAACGTTTGCCGCGAATGAAGAACTCCTTCAGCAGTTCCGGCAGCGAACAGTAGGGCAGCTTGTGGTCCAGCACGTACTCGGCTTCGGGATTGCCGCGGGAGATGGCGTTGCCGATGACCACGAGGTCGGGCCTGCGAGCGAGGTTTTGCTCCGCGTAGCCGGGGATCACCTCGATCTTGCGGTCCGCCAGAAACGTGGACATGGGCGGATACACGTTTTGGTCGGAGCCGGTGACCTTCACGCCTTTTTCCTGCATCGCCGCCGCGGTCGAAGCCATAGCCGTGCCGCAGATTCCGACGAAGTGGACCGACTGAATGCGCGAAAACATCGCCTCCATGATATAAGCGGGGTTCCGGGTGGAAAGAGAAAAGGACTGAGTTGACCTTTCCCCTTGTCACCGCCCGCGGTCGGTTCTAAAGTCATCGGGTGGTGAAGCACCACCGAACGATATGATTGAACTGATTCAATTACCCTGGAGCCCCTACTGCATCGTCCAACGGCGCATCCTCGAGTTCGCCGGCGCCCGGTTCAAAATCACTGATATTCCCACCGGCGACCGATCCCGGGTCTGGCGATTGACCCGCCAGCGCTACTACGGCGTGCCGGTCATTCGGAGCGGCAAAGCGGTCATC
>Ga0187872_10002209_pt1 | contig 17725 bp, 8 predicted proteins | sample June2016WEW_16_4_FD_132973 | JGI IMG/M metagenome (GOLD analysis project Ga0187872, IMG submission 132973) | Peatland microbial communities from SPRUCE experiment site at the Marcell Experimental Forest, Minnesota, USA - June2016WEW_16_40 | ecosystem: Environmental > Terrestrial > Soil >...
CGTCTTCGACTATCCCTGGATCTACGCCGTCGATGTTCACACCTGGACCTTCACCCCCGAGGAGGCCAAGCGCCTGCACGATTACCTGTTGAAGGGCGGCTTCCTGATGGTGGACGACTTCCACGGCACCGACGACTGGGAGCATTTCATGGCCGGCATGCGCATGGTATTGCCCGACAGCCCCGTCGAGGATCTCAAGGATAGCGACGAGATCTACCACGTCTTGTACGACATCGACGAGAAGTTTCAGATCCCCAGCGAGGTCTACGTCAACACCGGCCGAACCTATGAGAAGGACGGCTACGTGCCCAAGTGGCGCGCCATCCGCAACGACCATGGCCGCATCATGGTGGCAATCTGCGCCAACATGCATCTCGGTGACGCCTGGGAGTGGGCGGATAGTCCGCAGTATCCCGAGAAGTTTTCCGGACTTGCTTTTCGCATCGTCCTCAACTACATAATGTACGCCATGACCCATTAGGCATGAACCTCGCGCGCCTCTTCCTACGGTCCGTGAGCAGCCCACGAGCACATGTTCGAGTTCTTTTTTGAGTATCCGCGTTCGGTGTATGCACGCGGCCAATTCGCCCTTTTGGGCGCATGGCCAAAGTGGATGCTCGTGTTGCTGATCCTGGTCACGGCGGCCGGTCTGGCCTGGCTGATCCGCTCCCACCTGGCGCGAGCCGCGCCGGTCATGCGCGGTTGGCGAGCCTGGGTAATCTGGGGCTTGCAGACGCTCCTGGCCGCGCTGCTACTGGTGCTGCTGTGGCAGCCGGCGATCACCGTCGCCGAGTTGAAGCCACAACAAAACATCATCGCCGTGCTGGTGGACGACTCTCGCAGCATGGCCATATCCGAGAACGGTTTCACCCGCCAGGCCCAAGCCGTTAAGGCGCTTGAGAGCGGCGTCCTGACCAGCCTGAATCGCTCCTTTCAAACGCGTCTTTACCGCATCGACAACGTGCCCGCCCGTATCGACAGCCTCAAGGACCTGCAGCCTAACGCGCCCTCGACCCGCATCGGCGACAGCCTCAAGCAGTTGAGCGAGGAGACTTCCGACCTGCCCATCGGCGCCGTGGTGCTGCTCAGCGACGGCGACGACAACACTGGGGGCATTGGCGCGGACGCCATTAGCGCGCTGCGCGCCCGCCACATTCCCGTTCACACCGTGGGCTTCGGACGCGAGCGCGCGGAACATGACGTGGAGTTGGATGATGCCGTCGTCGCGCCCCGCGCCTTGGCCGGCTCCCGCGTTGCCGCCAAGATCACTTTGCACCAACGCGGATACGCTGGCGCCAAGATAGACCTGACGGTCCGCGACGTCAGCGCCGGCCAAGTCAAGGTTCTTGCGGCTCGCACCATCAGCTTGGGGCCGAACGGCAACCTCCAGACCGAGACTTTGATGTTCGATATCGGGGGCGCCGGCGCCAAGACGCTCCAAATCGCGGCTGCCCCGCTTCCAGGCGAGGAGAACACGGCCAACAATACTTTGAGCCGCGTGATAAATGTCGGCTCCGAACCGCGCCGCATCTTGTATATGGAGGGTGAACCGCGCTGGGAGTACAAGTTTATCCGCCAGGCGGAAGAGGACGACCGCATGGTGCAGATCGCCTCCATCGATCGGACAACCGAAAACAAGATCTACCGCCAGGGAATCTCCGATCCCAAAGAGTTAGCCGGCGGCTTTCCTTCCCGCCCGGAGGACCTTTTCGTCTACCAGGGATTGATCATCGGGTCGGTGGAAGCCGGCTATTTCACTCCCGGCCAGCAGGAATTAATCCGCGAGTTCGTGGATCGCCGCGGCGGCGGCCTGCTGCTGCTCGGCGGTCAGTTCTCGCTGGCGGATGGCGGCTGGAACACTTCGAACCTTACCGACCTGCTGCCGACCACGCTGCCAACCCAGCCGGGCACGTTTCACCGCGAGGCCGATCCGAAGAACGGCACAACGCATGCAACCGCCGAGCTGGCGCCCGCTGGCGTGGATAGCACGATTACCCGCCTGGTTGACGACCCCGCCGCTAACACCGCCAAGTGGAAGAAGCTGCCCTACCTGATGGACTATGAAGATCCCGGCACGCCCAAGCCGGGGGCGGCCGTGCTCGCCAACACGATTACGCCCGAAGGCCGAAAGTTGCCATTGCTGATTACGGAGAATTTCGGTCATGGCCGTACCGCGATTATGGCCACCGGAGGAAGTTGGCGTTGGCAGATGAGCTCACCCCTGGGCGACACTGCTCACGATTTGTTCTGGCAGCAGCTCCTGCGGTGGCTGGTTTCGGATACCCCTGGGCACGTGGCAGCTTCCGTCCCCGCTCAGATGCTGCTCGACGACGGCGCCGTAACTCTCACCGCCGAGGTTCGCGATCAGCAGTACAACCCCGCTCCCGACGCCAAGGTCGAGGCCCATATCCTGGGCCCGAGCGGCGCCAGCGCCCTGGTCGAGATGACACCGGTGCCCGATAGTCCCGGCCAGTTCCAAGCCGCTTGGTCCGCTCCCAAGACCGGCGCCTATCTGACCGAGGTCACGGCCCTGCGTGCCGATCCCAATAGCGGCACAGTCAAGGAATTAGGCCGCGACGTATTGACCTTTCAGCGCATGGACGGCGTAGCGGAGAATTTCCATACCGAACAGAACCGCGACCTGCTCGAACGCCTCGCCACCCTAACCGGTGGTCAATATTGGAAGCCCGCCGACCTCGGCAAACTCGCCAGCGCCATTCCCTTTTCGGAGGCTGGCGTGACCATGCGCGAGACCAAGGATCTGTGGGATTTGCCGCTCGTATTCCTGGTGCTGCTGCTCCTGCGCTTTTCCGAGTGGTGGCTGCGGCGGAAGTGGGGGATCGTTTAGCTCATTATGTTGCAGCGTTTCCTCAATCCTTCCATCCTGGCCGGCATCTCTGGCCTCGATCTGGTCGCCAAGACCGTGGTCGATGGCTTCGTCGCCGGCATGCACCGTTCTCCCGACTTTGGTTTCAGCCAGGAGTTCGCCGAATATTGCGCCTATACTCGTGGCGACGATCTTCGCCACGTCGATTGGAACGTCTACGCACGAACCGAGCGGATGTACCTAAAGCGCTTTTTCGGCGAAACCAATAGCTTGCTGACGATATTGCTCGACGCCAGCAACTCGATGCAGTTTGGCTCCCATAGCGTCAACAAGATGGATTATGCCCGCTACCTCGCCGCGTCGCTCTTCTATCTGGCCATCCGCGGCCAGCGCGATGCCGCCGGGCTGATTACCTTCGACGACGAGGTCCGCAACTACATCCGCCCCTCTACCCGCCAGGGCCAGTTGCATCGTTTGCTGGCCGGTCTGGAACAGGCCGAAGCTCGCGCCCGCACTGATTTCGCCAAGCCGATGCGCTACTTCATGGAGTTGCTGCGGCGCCGCGGCATGGTGCTGATTGTCTCCGACTTCTGGGACTCGCCCGAGAGCATTGTCCGCACCATCGAACCGCTGCGCTTCCGCGGCAACGAGGTGGTCTTGTTCCACATCCTCGACCCCGAGGATGTGCATCCCAAGTTGAACGGCCCGTCCATCCTGGTTGACCTGGAGACCAAAACGCGGCTCGAGGTCACTCCCGATTACACCAGGCATGAGTATCGGGAAAAAATCGAGGCGCATCTTGCCGATCTGCGCGATCGTACCCAGGCCGCGGGCATGGGCTACTACTTGCTCATGACCGACCGGCCGCTCGACGAAGCCCTGCGTGAATACCTCACCCTGCGCGGAGGCCGCAATTAGATGGGATTCTTCGCGCCCTGGTTCCTTGCCGGTCTGGCGGGGATCGCGTTTCCGTTCTACCTGCATTTGTTGAAGCGGCAGACCCGCACGCCCAAGCCGGTGAGTTCGTTGATGTTGTACGAGTCGCGCACACAAAGCTCGACCCGTCATCGCCGGCTCCGCTACTTTCTGCTGCTGTCGCTGCGGCTGCTAGTGCTGCTGCTGTTGATTCTCGCCTTCGCCAATCCCTTCATCAACCGCAACACCGCCGCCATTTCCAGCGAACGGCTGGTGCTGCTGGTGGTCGACAACTCCTTCAGCATGCGTGCTGGGACCCGCTTGGCCGATGCCAAGGACGCGGCCATGAGTGTGCTGGCCGGAAAGGGCTCCGCGCGCGCCCAGGTGGCGGCATTTGGCTCGCAACTGCGGCTCATGACCCAACCCATCGAGGACCAATCGGCGTTGCGTGCGGCTGTCGAGGCCATTCAGCCCGGCGATGGCCATGGTAACTTCGGCGAGCTGGCGCGCGCCGTGCGTGCCATGGCCGACTCGGTCCATACTCCGATCGAGCTTCATCTATTTAGCGACATGCAACGCGGCGACCTGGCCGCCACCTTCTCCGACATGATGCTGCCCGCCAACGTGAAACTGGTGACGCATGCCGTGGTCACCAAGGCGCAACCCAACTGGACGGTCGAATCGGTGGATGCCCCCGGGCAAGTCTGGGGCAAGGACGCCAAGCCGGTTCACGTACAAGCTGTGATTGCCGGCTACGGCACTCCCGCCGCGCGACGCCGCGTGTCGCTCGTCGTGAACGGCACGACCACCGCCAGCAAGACCGTGGCGGTCCCCGCCAACGGACGGGCCACCGTCGACTTCCCGGCGCTGGAAGTGCCCTATGGCTTCAGCCGCTGCGAGGTCAAGATCGACGCCGCCGACGCCTTCCCGGCCGACGACCTCCGCCGCTTTGCCGTGGAGCGTTCCGACCCGCAAAAAGCCCTGCTGATCCATAACTACGGCGACAACCGCTCACCGCTCTACGTCGGCGCCGCGCTCTCGGCGGCCGCGCAATCGGCCTTCATCCTCGAATCGATCAACGTCAACGAGGCCGCCGACCGTCAGCCGTCCAACTACGCTTTCATCGTTCTCTCCGATCTCAATACGCTGCCTTCGCTTCTGGAAAACTCGCTCACCGGGTACGTGCGCTCCGGTGGCAGCCTCCTCATCGCCGCCGGCACCTCCGCCGGCAGCCGGTCGAGGATTCCCATTTTCGGCGCGCGCATCGTCGAGACCCGCGACTACAGCCGCGTTCCCGATCGTTACATGGCGGTCGGCTTCAGCGACTCCTCTTACCCCGCCGTGGCCAAGGCAGCCGGCTGGCCGGACGTGAAGTTTTTCTACGCTCTCGATGTCGATCCCGGCGACGCTCGCGTGATCGTTCGCTTAGGCGACCAGACGCCACTCTTGCTGGAGAAACGCATCGGCGAGGGCCGCGTGGTGCTGCTCACTTCCGGGCTCGACAACCTCACCAACGATTTCCCTTTGCATCCCGCCTTCGTCCCCTTCATCGAGCAGACTGCGCGCTATCTTGGGGGCAGCGAGCGCCAGGGCGGCGCCCGTCCGGTGGACGCCTACCTTGAGCTCCGTAATGCCAAGGAACGAGCCCAAGGCGTCGAGGTCACCGACCCCGAGGGGAAGCGCCCGCTCACCCTGGGCGAAGCCGCCTCGGTCCAGTCGTTCCAGCTCACCGAGGCCGGCTATTACCGGCTCCGCCTCGCCGATGGCCGCCACGACGAAATCGGCGTCAACCCCGACCCCAAGGAGTCGAACCTCGACGTTATCCCCGACGATGTCTTGGCCTTGTGGCAGGGCAAAGGCGGCCAATCTTCACAAGAAGCGCCGGCGCCCGGCCCGGCAACGCCCCACAGAACGCCGCAGACCCTTTGGTGGTACGTCATGCTGCTTTTGCTCGCCTCCGCCGTTGCCGAATCGGTCCTTGCCAGCCGCTATCTCGGCACCCAGCGCGAGGAATCGTAAGGGTTGCCGAACTCTACTTTAGGAAATACGCACGAAGTCGGCTTCGGCTTCTTCCTATTGTACTGTCGTACCCTTCATGCGCCGATTGGCAGCCTGCCGCCACCGCCAGTGCGATATGCTTTAGGTAATAGCGTTGGGCACGCCGTTGGAGGGTTCCATGAGTTTCCGCGAACAACTTCGCGCATACATTGCGCAACTGGAACAACGTCTGCGTTGGAGCACCTTGCTGCGCGGCTTGGCCATTCTCACCGGCAGCGCTTTGGTGGCGACGTTGGTGCTGGTCACAATTGCCGATACGCTCGCCTTTTCGCATGGAAGCGTGACCGCCGCGCGCTTCGGACTGATCTTGGTTCTGGCCATTGCCGCTGCCGCCGGATTGGCGCTGCCCTTGCGCCGCCTGACCCGCCGCCGCGCGATCGGAACCGCCGAAGCCGCCTTCCCGCAATTCCAGCAGCGCCTCACCACCTTCGCCGAGCGCGACGGCCAGGATCCCTTTATTGAACTGTTGGCCGGGGACGCCCTCGAAATCGCCCAATCCGCCCAGCCCAGGCAGATAGTCACCGACCGCCGCCTGTCGATCTCGCTGGGCGCCGGCGCCGGCGCTTTCGCCATCCTGGCCTGGATGATCGCCGCCGGGCCCGGTTTCCTGGGTTATGGCGCTTCGCTGCTGTGGACCGGCCCGCACCACAACAAGCCCGCACTCTACGACCTGCGCGTGACTCCCGGCGACGCCGTCGTGCGCCGCCACGCCGACCAGTTGATTTCGGCGCTCCCCACCGGCCTGCGGTCGCCCAGGGTCAAGTTGTATGCCCGCTTTCAGAGTTCCTCCCAGTGGGAAGAGATTGCGATGCAGCCCAAAGCGGTTGGCAGTTTCGCTGGCGGCTATCAGTTTCTGTTTGCCGGTTTGCCCGAGAACGTCGAATACTATGTCACCGCCGGAGCGATGACGTCGAAGCACTTTAATATTCGCGTCACCGACTTGCCCGCGGTGAAGCAGATTCGCGTCACCTACCATTACCCCGCCTGGACCGGCATGCCGACCGAGGTAGAGGAGCGCGGCGGTGATTTACGCGCCGTCACCGGCACTCAGGCCGAACTCGAGATCTCGACCGACCGTCCCCTTCAGGTCGGCCGGATCCAGCTCGACAACGGACAGCAGATCCAGCTCGCCGGCGGCCAGAATAACGTCTATCGCGGTACCGTCAAGATGGATCAGGACGGCGTCTACCACATCGCTGGCGTTGAGGCGGGCCAGCCCGTTCGCGTCAGCGAGGATTTCTTCATCGAGGCCCGCAAAGCCAACCCGCCTCAGGTTTCGTTGGTGCGTCCCCGGGGTGACTACCACGCCAGCCCCATTGAAGAGGTAACCGTTGCCGCCAAGGCCACCGATGAGTACGGCCTCAACGGCGTCGCGCTGCATTACTCGGTCAACGGCGGACCCGAGACTACGGTGGATCTGTTAAAGCAAAAGGGCGAAAGACAAGCCGACGGCTCGACCACGCTCTCGCTGGAGGATTTCAAGGCCGTGCCGGGCGATCTGGTTAGCGTCTACGCGACCGCCAAGGACGCCAACGCCGAAGCCCGCACCGATATGATGTTCATCCAGGCCGACCCATTCGAGCGCGAGTTTTCGCAATCGCAACAGTCGGGCGGCGGCGGTGGGGGCGGGGGCCAAGGCAATCAATCCGAGCAGATCTCGCGGCGCGAGAAGGAGATTATATCCGCCACCTTCAGACAACAGGGAGAGAAAAACCCGACCCAACAGCAGGCCGCCGACATCGCCAAGCTGCTGTCTCAATCCCAAGCCACCTTGCGCGATCAGGCCGTCTCGCTTTCCGGTCGCTTGCAGGCGCGCGAGTTGACCGATGAAGTAGAGGCCATCAGCGACTTCCAGAAGGATATGATGGCCGCCTCCGCCGCCATGGCGCCGGCAGCGCAACAATTGCAGCAGGAGAAGTGGAAGGACGCCATCCCCAACGAGCAGAAGGCTCTGCAATTTCTGCTGCGCGCCGAAGCCACCTTCCGCCAAATTCAGGTTGCGTTTGGAGCGCGGGGCGGGGGTGGAGGCGGCGGTGGAGGCGCGGCGCGCGATTTGGCCAGCCTCTTCGATCTCGAGCTCGATACCGAGAAAAACCAATACGAGACCCGGCAAACCGCGGCTACCACCGCCGAACAAAAAGCGCAGGCAATCGACGAAGCGCTGAAGAAGCTCGACGAACTTGCCAAGCGCGAGGAGGATCTAGCCCAGCAGCAACGCAATGGCACCCAGACTGCCGAGGAAAAATGGCAACAGGAGATGTTGCAACGGGAGGCGCAGCAACTCCAGCAGCAGATGGAGCAACAACTTGCTCAAAATGGCCAACAGAGCCAGCAGAGCAGCCAGAGTGCTTCGGCTTCAGGACAATCCGGCGGACAGGCGGCCCAACGCAGCGGGCAAGCGGGCAGTTCATCCGCCAGCCGTAGCGCTGGCAGCCAATCGGCCGGCCAGGACAATGCCAGCGCCGCCAATCCCCGGCAGTCCGCGGACCAAGCCGCCGACAGCCGCCAACAGGCGGCCCAACAGGCGCTCGACCGCTTGCGCCAAGCCAACGACGACATGAGGCGCGCCATATCCCGGAATGCCAGCGCGGCCGATTCCCGCCGCGCCGCCGACCGCTTGCGCCAAGCCACCGACCTGCTTGGCGGCATCGAGCAGCAGGACGCCTCCAGTCGGCTCAACTCGATGGCCCAAACGGCCCATCAATTGGCGGCCCAGCAAAAGCAGCAAGCGGATCACGTGCGCGGCTTGGTGGCTCAGCAGAATGCGGCTCGCGCCTCCGGCCAACCGCAGAGCTACCCTTCCGCCCAGGAAGTCGACAACATAGTCAATGATCGCCAACAGGTGACCGATGATCTGGCGCGGCTCACCCAGCAAATTCGCACCGCGGCGCGCGAGCTCGCGCCCACGCAGCCGGCAGCTTCCGGCAAGTTGCGGAGCGCGCTCGATGGCATGGACGAAAACGATCTCGCCACCCGCATGCAACGCAGCTCGGATTGGCTGCGTAGCGGGGACTTCTCCGATCCGCTGGAAGGCGGCCTCACCAGCGACCTGCAAAAGCTGGGTCAACAGGTCAGCGACGCGGCGCGCGCCGTGGGCAGTGCTCAGAGCACTTCTCAGGACGCCGCTCTCAACCGGGCCATGGACAATCTATCCCGTCTGCGCGACCAACTCGCCGGCCTTGGCGGGCGTTCCAACTCTGAACCTCAACTGAGTCAGCCCGGTCAGCAAGCGCAAAACGGCCAGCCTGGGCAACGGGGCCAGCAAGGCGGGGGCCAGCCCGGTCAGGGTGATCAAGCCGGCGGGCGCCAGTCGGGTCCGATGGGCAACCGCCTTGCGGGTCCGATGGGGAATCCGGCCGGTGGCGCTGGCAATCGCGATAGTACGGTATTTGGCAACTATGACACCGGCAATACTCGCATCTCCGGTCAGGCCGTGGCGCCCCAACAAGGTCCCAACCCGGCCGACACCCAGCGCCAGATTGACCAGGGATTGAACCTTCTCAACCAGGTTCGTGCCGTAGTGCAGGATAGTCCCGAGGCGCGGCGGCAGTTACAGTCCCTGATCGATCAAATGCGCAATCTGGATGCCAGCCGTTTCCCCGGGAATCCCGCACTGGTCGAGCAGATGCACCAGCAGCTCGTCAGCAGCGTGGACGCGCTGGAACTGCAATTGCGCCGCCAACTCGATGAAAACCAGGGCGGCACGATCCGCAACACCGATCCGACCAAGGTCCCCGCCGGCTATCAAGACTCGGTCGCCGAGTACTACCGCAAACTATCCGGCGGCGGCCGCTAGACACCACCTCTCCACGTCTCACGCTGGGCAGGTAGTAGAGACCTTCCCTGCGGATTGTGCGTGCGCAATCTGAGAGCATCGCTCTACTCCTGACCGACATCGTCATGCAATAGCCGAATTGGGCCTTGAGAAACCGACGACCTTAGTCCTTCACTTTTGTCCCTTGCGCTGACGGGAGAAACCACCGAGAATATCGGTACGGGACATGTGCGGAATCGGAATCCCGGACGGGAGTTACAAGTCGCCGCGCAAGTATGAGTGGGTGAAGGTGACGTAGGGCGGCAGGTCCATTGATTCGTTTGTTGCTCACCCGCGATCGCGGGACCCACGGGATAGCGCTGCCCGGAAATCCGTTCTAGGGCCGGAATAAAGCGCCGTCTGCCACGGCGTCGGTGTGGGCAGGCCAGAGACGTCCGGCTTCCCGGGGTTCACACGCAGCCGTGGACGGGACCGGACGCGGTGTTACCAGAAGCTCGTGGAGAATGCGAAACCGATAATCATGAAACTTCGGACTTTGTTGTGCGCTACTCTCGTGTGCCCTCTCGCCCTCGTCGCGGGTCAGGGCCAAAGCGGACCGGTCTCAACCGCCTCCGCTGCGGACATCCCTCACTTGCGGACGCAGGGTACTGCCACGCAACTGATCGTCGACGGCCAACCATTCCTGGCTTTGGCGGGGGAATTAAACAACGACAGCGCAACCAGCCTGGATTACGTGAGGCGGTTATGGCCGAGGCTCGTTGAGGCGAAAATCAACACCGTCCTGGCGGGCGTTTCCTGGAACCAGATCGAACGGCAAGAAGGGAAGTTCGACTTCAGTGTACTGGACGGTGTGATCCAGGGAGCGCGAAGTCATAACCTGCGTCTTGTGCTTCTGTGGTTCGCAAGCTGGAAGAATAGTCTGTCCAGCTACCCGCCCGACTGGGTGAAGAAGGACTTCGACCGCTTCCCCCGCGCCCGGACCAAAACCGGCAAAACCCTGGAGCTGCTCACGCCATTGAGCGACGCCAACCGGGACGCCGATGCGCGCGCCTTTGCCGCCCTGATGGGGCACGTCAAAGCAGTGGATGGCCACGAGCACACCGTCATCATGATCCAGGTGGAGAACGAAGTGGGCATGCATGGCGACTCCCGCGACCATTCCGCCGCGGCCGACAAGGCCTACGCGGGGCCCGTGCCCAAGGAGCTGATGGACTACCTGCAGCAGCACAAGGATACGCTGATTCCGGAGTTTCGCAAGGCGTGGGAGGCGGCCGGCTTCAAAACCTCCGGGACCTGGGAAGAGGTGTTCGGGCCGGGCGCCGCGACGGAGGGAATCTTCATGGCCTGGCACTATGCGCGCTACCTCGACCGGGTGGCTGCGGCGGGCAAAGCCCAATACCCGTTGCCGATGTTTGTGAACGCGGCACTGTACGGAGTTGGGAGGACGGAGTTTCCACCTAGCGGTGGCCGCCCTTGGGACCTGATGATGGACGTCTGGAAGGCCGGAGCGCCGCAAATCGATGTGCTTGCACCGGACGCTTATGGTAACTTCACGGAGTTCTGCGCAAAGTATAGCCGGCCCGGGAACCCCCTGTTCATACCCGAATCGCTGAATGGGGCCGTGGGCGCAGCCAGAGTGCTGTACGCCTTCGGGCGCCATAATGCCATCGGTTTCTCGGCGATGGGCGCCGTCGAGAGGTCCAGCACTCCCGACACCGATTTGATCGGCAGCTACGACCTGATCGAGCAATTGGCGCCCCTGATTTCGGAACACCAGGGCAATGGCACCATGTCCGCGGTCCTGCTGGGTCCCGATGACCCGCCCCAAAAGGTCCAGGTAGGGAACTACACCCTGGAGGTTAAGTTTGTGAAGCCTCGGGTTGCGCCTCTGACACAACCGACGCCCATCCCGCCCAACACCTTCGCAGCGGGGATTTTCATTGCAACGGGGCCCGACGAGTACTTCGTGGCTGGCATGGGAATAGACATCACCTTTGCTCCCAGCACGCCGGGGCTCCCGCTGGCCGGATTGGCCACCGTGGAAGAAGGGAGTTTTGTGGACGGCCGCTGGGTTCGCGGGCGGCTGCTGGCCGGCGACAGCACCGAAGAGGGGGAAAACATCAGGATATCCTGGCCCCCGGGAAGCTGGGTGCCCGAATACCGCCAACGTGCCAGTCCCGACGCCATCCAACGCGTCACACTGTACCGTTACCGTTGAGGCATTCCAGCAAACGGCAAAGCGGGCGAGGCGGGCGGAACGCCCCCAGCGAAAGAGGAACGTGGTGTTTATGAATTGGAACGAATCGACCAAGGGCGCAATTTCCCGGCGTACCGCCGTGGCCGCCGGGCTGGCGCCGCTGGTGGTGGCACGCCATGTGTTGGGAGGCGCCGGTTACCAGGCTCCCAGCGACAAACTCCGTATCGCCTGCGTCGGCGTCGGCGGCGTGGGCGAGGACTATGTGGCCGGCTGCGCGAGCGAAGAGATCGTGGCCCTTTGCGACCTCGACCACGAATTCTCCGCGCCGGTGTTCCGGCTCTATCCCAAGGCTAGGCTCTACAAAGACTTCCGGCAGATGTTCGACAAGGAGCATAACAACTTCGACGCTCTGATCGTGGCCACGCCGGACCACTGGCATTTCCACCTGGTGTTGGCGGGTCTGGCCATGAACAAGCACATTTATTGCGCCAAGCCGATGACCCACACTATTGCCGAGGCGCGGAGGGTCAAGGCCGCGGTGCTGGCCTCCAAGGTCACCACCAAGGCGAGCATTCAGGATTCGCGCACGTCTCCTGCCCGGGCCACCACAGAGTTGCTGTTGAGCGGGGCCATCGGGCCGGTACGTGAAGTGCACTTCTGGTGCGGCACTCATTCCCCCAGCGGGTTGGCCAGACCCAAGGAGGTGCAGAAGCCGCCCGCGGGGATGAACTGGGACCAGTGGTGCGGCCCGTCTCCGGCGCGGCCATACCATAAGATCTACCATTACGGCAACTGGCGTCCCTGGTGGGACTTCGGCACGGGCAATCTGGGCGACGCCGGTTGCCATGCGCTGCACGTGTTCCATGAGGAACTCGAGATGGGTGCGCCGGACTGGGTCGCGGCCGACGCTTGCGAGTCCTTTTCACTGGAAGGCTGGGTCTCGAACACCGAGTGCGCGAGCAACTCCAACTACGTCCAGTGGCACTTTCCGGCGCGCGGCAAGCACCCGGAGATGATGGCGTACTTTTACGATGGGGGCCTGCAGCCGCCGCGGCCGTTGAGCATGCCCCCCGAGATGGGGATGCCGGGCCGGGGCACGATGTTCGTCGGCGAAAAGGGTGTTCTGCTTTCCGCGTTCTATGGCGGGAATCCGTGGGTTCCGGACCATTTTAGTCCCCCACCGGGCCAGCAATTTCGAGGGCTCCCCGGCGGCCAACTCCTGCCGGAGAGCCGTTTCAAGGACTTCCAGCAGCCCGAACCATACCTGCCGCGGTGCGAGAGACCGGACCATTACGCCGAGTGGATTCGGATGTGCAAAGCCGGCAAGAAGTCGATTACGCCTGTCGAGTTCGCCTGCGACCTCACGGAGTTCGCCCTGCTCGGGACGGCAACGCTGCGCAGGTACAGCACTCCCGGGGTCATGCCCCCGCTCCAGACGCGCATCCAAGCCAGCCGGGCGGACTCCGCGGTGGTGTGGATTCCCGCGTCGAATGACGGCCATATCCATGTCCCCAACGCGCGCCCTCTAGCGAACAACCCCACGTATGCAATGTACTGGCGAAGTTCCAAAGTCCTGAAATGGAACTCGCAGGCCGGGAGTTTCAGCAACGACGAGATCGCCAACGGCTACGTTGACCTGCCCTATCGCAAGGAGTGGGACTACAAGGTTTAGCCGCCAACGCCTCTAAAACTGAAAACGCAAAGCTACGATGCGGAAATCTACTCGGACGGACCCAACGCCGCTGCGCAACCGAAAGATTCGATTGTGGAGAAACGCCGCGTGAGGGCCGAGACGGTCTTACAGTTGAAGCTGGCGCCGGGCGGTGGCAGTGCCATACGGCTCGTCCCGGTGCAAGGAGAAGGCAAATGAAGGCAACGATTTTGTATCCATTGTTTCTGTTCTGTCTGTCGCTCCCCGCGACAGCGGACGTGACCGTGGCCAGCCCCGATGGCCGCGTGCGGTTTGTGCTGTCGTCGGACGCACAGGGCCACCTCGAATACACGGTCACGTTCAACTCGAAGAACATCATCGATCCATCCCCGCTGGGCATCGTGGTGGATGGCGTGGATCTCGCCGGCGGCGCCCAGACCGGGAAGGCGGAGAGCTATAAGATCGACGAAACCTACCCCTGGTACGGCCCGCACTCCACCGCGGTAGACAACTGCAACGGCGTCAAAGTAGCCGTGACACATCCCAAAACGGGAACGTCCTATACGCTGGAACTCCGTGCATACAACAACGGCGTCGCGTTCCGCCACCTCGTGCCGGGCCAGGGTGCCCGAACGCCCGACGAGGCCACCGTGTTCCGTGTTCCGGCGGGGAGCGTGATCGCGCCGCAGAACTACGTGTCCGGCTACGAAGGGCTCTATCCCTGGCGAACCACGACAAACACGATTGAGAGCATGATGGACGGCGAGTGGACAAACCCGCCGTTCACCTTCGTGCTGCGCGACAAGAGCGCGTACGCTTCCATCACCGAGGGCGCGCTGGTCAATTACAGCGGGATGGTTTTCCAGGCGGATGCCACCCAGACGCTGCACGCCAGGCTGGGCCACTCCGAGCCGGCGAGTTTCGGGTTCCGCTCGCGATACGCCAAGGACGTCGAGCGCCTCAGCCATCCGGCCGTGATCAATGGGCCTATCACTACGCCCTGGAGAATTGTGATGATCGGCGCGGACCTGAATGCCCTGGTCAACTGCGACATCGTGCACAACGTGGCCGCGCCTCCGGATCCCAAGCTCTTCCCCCAGGGCCTTCACACGGATTGGATCAAGCCCGGCCGCGCGGTCTGGAGCTATCTCGACGGCGTGGACGCGTCACCCGAAGGGCAGAAAGAGATGGCGCGGCTCGGTTCACTAATGGGATTCGAATACATCGTGATCGAGGGCTTCTGGCGGAACAGTTGGTCCGAGGCGCAGTTGAAGGATATGGTGAGTTACGCGCGCGAGCATGGAGTCAAGGCCTTCGTGTGGAACATCCGCTCCCTGTTGCAGGACCCCAAGGCCCTTCAGGAGACTCTCGAAATATGCGACCGGGTGGGCATCGCGGGCCTCAAAATAGACTTCTTCGACCACGAGCACAAGGAGGTCGTCGATCTATACGAGATGCTGGCCAAAGCCGCCGCCCAGCACAAAGTGATGGTCGACTTTCATGGCGCCAACAAACCCACCGGCCTCGAGCGAACCTATCCCAACATCGTGGGCATCGAAGCCGTCCGCGGCATGGAGTTTTTTCCGCCGTACGCGCAGCACGATGTCGTCCTGCCGTTCACCCGCTTGCTGGCCGGGATGGCCGATTACACGCCTACCCACTTTGGCGCGCTGATCGCCGATACCACGTGGGCGCACCAGGTCGCCAATGCCATCATCCTCCAGGCTCCGCTGCTGGTCTATGTGGCGCACCCCCAGCATATGCTGGATAACCCGTCCGTGGACGTGCTCAAGGCCATCCCCACCTACTGGGATGAAACCATCGTTCTGCCGGTCTCCGAAATCCGGCAAGTCGCGGCCTTCGCCCGGCGCCGCGGCAACACCTGGTTCCTGGCGATCACCAACGGGGCCACCGCGCGCAACGTGCGCATCGATCTCTCCTTCCTCAGCGCGCCACAGGCCTACAACACGCGCAACGCCCCCTACCTGGCCACCCTCCTTCGCGATACTGCGGAGCCGGCGGCCCTTAAGGTCGAGCACGTTACGCTTACTGCGAGCGACTCGCTCTCTATCGATCTGCGTTCCGGCGGCGGCTTCGTCGCCATGCTCAAGAAATGAACGAAACTGTCAACCAAAGGAGAATTGCAAATGGCAAACGAAACACAGGACACTCAGGCGACCCGTCGAGGTTTTCTGAGCAGCATGACGGCTCTCACCGCGGCATCCTATAGCCGGGTCCTCGGAGCCAACGATCGCGTCGGCATCGGTTTCATCGGGTTCGGATTGATCGGCAAACAGCACATCTATAATTTCAAGACGTCGTTCCCGGACGTCGACCGGGTGGCCATGTGCGAGGTTTACAAGCCGCGCCTGGAGGAAGGCTTGGCATATATGGAGAGCCCCAATGCCAAGGGCTACGGCGATTTTCGCAAAATGTACGAAAACAAGGATATCGATGGGGTAGTCGTGGCCACGCCCGACCACTGGCATGCCATGCTCACCATCATGGCCTGCGCCGCCGGCAAAGATGTCTATGTCGAAAAGCCGCTCACGCTTTTCGTCGACGAAGGCAAATGGATGATTCAGGCGATGAACAAGTACAAACGCGTGGTGGTGGTGGGCACGCAGCGAAACCACAATCCGGGCCACCAGGTGGCCAAGAAGATCGTCGAGAGCGGCCTGCTGGGCAAAATCCAGGAGGTCAGGCTCGGAAACGGCGCCCGCAACCTTTATCCCGGCTTCGGCAAGACGCCCGTCGAGAATCCTCCCGCCACTCTGGATTACGACATGTGGCTCGGGCCGGCCCCCAAGAAGCCTTATCAGAACCACCGCGCCCTTTATCACTTCCGTTGGTTCTGGGACTATTCCGGTGGCCAACTGACCAACAACCACGCCCACACCATCTCTGCGTTCCTGTTGGTCATGGGCGTGAAAGCGCCCACCAAGGTGCAGTCGTTCGGCGGACGCTACACGCTCGAGGATGACGGAGAAACCCCCGACGTTCAGGACGTCATCTGCCAGTTCCCAGGGTTCATTATGACCGTGGGCGTTCGGGATGCCAACGCTTACCGCGACTTGACCGCGCCCGTGGTCATGGGCAGCAAGGGCAACCTGCTCCTCGGCAGCAACCAGGTGGTTCCCGAAATGCATGGCGATCCGGTCAACGCCATTCCACGGTTCCAGGGCCAGCCGACCGGCGGTCCGGTTTACAGCGACACCAAGCCGGTGCCGTGGATCGAAGCTCAGCCGGGTTCGGGCGGCAGGGGCGGCCGCGGACGGGGTGAAGGCGGCAGAGGCGCCGCCCGCGAAGAGACCGGGGGGGCTGGCGAGGGGTTTACCACTATGTCGGATGAAGACCGGTGGTTCAACGCCAACAAGCGCGACTGGATCAGTTGCATGAAATCCCGCAGCAAGCCGTTCTGCGATCTGGAAGGCGGCCATCACACCGCCGTCATCTGCAACCTGGCCAACATATCGCTTCACCTTGGCGGGCGGATGATTAACTGGGATCCCGAGAAGGAAGTGATCGTCGGTGACAAGGAAGCCGCCGCCATGTGCGTCCGGCCGTACCGCGCTCCGTGGGATGGCATCCTGCGAAGCATCCTCAAGGTGTAAGGAGAAAAGTCATGAACATCCGTCGCCTTTGCTGGAATGTTGGCGTTCTCATTGGAACCGTTCTGTTCCTATGCTCACCGGCCGCCGCCGCCACGGCCGGGGACGCGCGCGAAGTCCGTTCGCCCGACGGGAAGATCGCCGTCGCCATTCACACCGACGGCCCCCTGGGCTACAGCATCACCGTGGACGGCAAGCCGCTGTTGCTGCGGTCTCGCCTGGGGCTGGAACTGGCCGGCGATGTGAAGCTGGGCGAGAAATCCGTCGTCCAGAGCGAGAAGCGAAACTCGGCCGACAATCATTGGGTAAACGAGTGGGGCAAGAACCGCAATGTGCGGGATCATTACAATGAACTGACTCTTACGCTGAAGGAAGGCGATCACACCTTTGGCGTGATCGCACGGGCCTACGACGACGGCGTGGGCCTCCGCTTCGTTCTCCCCAAACAGCCCGGGATGGATTCTTTTACCATCACGCGCGAGGCCACCGAGTTCACCTTCCCCGACGACTGTCCCGTCTGGGCCGGCTGGAGCAACCCCGACGGCAGGAGCCGCCCGGAAGGCGGATTCGTCGGTTCGCAGGAATGGCGATTCCTCCCCAACAAAATTTCCGGGCTGAATCCCAATTTCAAACATGGACTGCCGTTCCTGGTCCAGACACCCGCGGCCTATGTCGCCATCACCGAGTCCGA
>Ga0187872_10002211_pt1 | contig 17702 bp, 9 predicted proteins | sample June2016WEW_16_4_FD_132973 | JGI IMG/M metagenome (GOLD analysis project Ga0187872, IMG submission 132973) | Peatland microbial communities from SPRUCE experiment site at the Marcell Experimental Forest, Minnesota, USA - June2016WEW_16_40 | ecosystem: Environmental > Terrestrial > Soil >...
AGCAGCGGAGATGCTGAAGTCAAGGCCTGTGACATAGAGCGACAGCACGCCGCCGGCGATGGCAAAAGGTATTCCGGCCAGCACCAGAAGGCTGTCAAGCATGGAATTGAACAGGCCGTAGAGTATCGCTACGATCAGAACGAGACTGATCGGTATGATGACCTCCAGCCGCTTTGCTGCGAGTTGAAGTTCCTCGAACTCGCCGGCCCACTCGATCCGGTATCCACTCGGCAGCTTCACATTCTGCACAATACGCTTTTGTGCGTCGGCGACGGCGCTTCCAAGGTCGCGGCCCCTTACGCTGAACTTGACCGGGATATACCTCTGGTTGCGTTCGTGATAGATATAGGATGCACCCGTATCCAGGGATATGTCGGCGAGTTCGCTGAGCGGAATATACGCATTTGAGCCGTTGCCGGTTTGATAGCCGACCTTGATGTTTCGCACCGCATCGATGCTGCTTCGATACTCGGGCGCCAGGCGAACGGTGAGGTTGAATTGCCGGTCTGCCTCAAGGACCGTGGTTGCTGTCGCGCCGCCCAAAGCTGTTTGTACAACCGTGTTTACATCACCGGCATTGAGGCCGTAGCGGGCCGCCTTTGCACGATTCACCTTAACGTTCAGGTTCGGCTGTCCAAGGACCCGAAAGATCCCGAGGTCCTCGACTCCTTTGACCTGCTCCATTTCGTGCCGTACATGGACGGCGATCTGCTCTAATATCGCCAGATCGGGACCGACGACCTTGACGGAATTGGCGCCTTTGACACCCGACATGCCCTCTTCAACGTTGGTCTGTATGTACTGCGAGAAGTCGAAGGTGATGGAGATGAACTCCCTGGAGAACTCCGTCTGCAACTCTTCAACCAGTTTTTCTTTGGTCATGCCCGGGGGCCATTGGTCGAACGGCTTCAGAAAGACGAATAACTCGGCGTCGTTGAACCCGCCGGAGTCGCTGCCGTCGTCCGGCCTGCCATGCTGGGAGATCACGGTGGTGACTTCCGGACGGCGCAGGAGAATCTCGCGAATCTTTGTCACCGTCGGCATGGCCGCTTCAAGCGATATTGTCGGGGGCATCGCTGCATGAATATCGAGATTGCCTTCCTCGAGGGCAGGCAGAAACTCGGTGCCCATCAGCGGGATGAGAAACCCTACCGCCGCCAGAAATACGAGCCCGATTGCGACAACCATCTTCGGGTTTATAAGCGTCCGGCGCAGGACAGGGGTGTAGGCAGCACGTAGCGCCCGCACCACGATGGTCTCGACTTCTTTGACCCGGTCGGGGAGCAGAAGCGAAGCGAGTACAGGAGTCACGGTGAAAGTCGCTATCAACGCCCCTGCCAATGCATAGCCGTAGGTCCTGGCCATGGGACTGAAAATCTGCCCTTCGACCCCTTGCATGGTGAAAAGCGGGATGAAAGCCGCAACCGTTATCATGCATGAGAAGTATATCGCTCTATCCACTTGCAGGGCGCTGATGTAGATCATGCGCAGCCCATCGGTCCATCCCTTGCCGGTGGCTACTTTATGGCTGGTCGGGTCTGACCCGAACTGCCCTTCGGCAAGGTTTTCCAGGAGCAGATTTCTTTCATCACCTTTCGCCTGTAAATTCCGAAATATGTTCTCGACTAATATGACCGCTGAATCCACGATGATGCCGAAGTCGATGGCTCCAATGGACAAGAGGTTGGCGTCTTCCCCTCGCAACACCATAATGATGATGCTGAAGAAGAGCGCGAAGGGAATATTGATACCGACTATGAGGGCGCTGCGCAGATTACCCAGAAAAGTCCACTGGATCAGGAAAACCAGCAGGAAGCCGAGGAGAAGATTGTGCAGGACCGTATTGGTGGTTACCGAGACGAGCCAGCCTCGGTCATAGAAGGGGACCATCTTGACTCCCGGAGGCAAAGTGCCGTCGCTGTTGATCTTTTCTACCTCGGCCTTGACGCGCGCCAGCACATCTTTTGTCTGTAGCGTCCGGTTCATCACCACGATGGCCGTTACCGCGTCGTCATCCTTATCGCGGCCGCACTTACCGAGGCTCGGCACATGACCGACATAGACCTTCGCAACGTCTTTCACCAGGACTGGAATGGAGTTGGATTGTGTTAGGACGATATTCTGGATGTCATCGACTTTCCAGCCCTGGGTCAAATCCGTGGCGCCGCCGCTGTCGATCAGGCCGACGCCGCGGATGTTCACGGACTGCTGCCCAATATTGATCGTTCGCCCGCCCACATTGATGTTAGCGTTGCCAATGGAGGCGACCAATTGGGGTATGGTCACATTGTATGCATCGAGCTTGTGGAGATCGGCCTCGACTTCGAATTCCTTGGTCATACCGCCCCATGTGTTGACCTGCACAATTCCGGAGACCGTAAGCAGGCGGCGTCGCAGGACCCAGTCCTGGATTGTCCGAAGATTGGTCAGGCCAAAATTTGGGGGACCGACCACCTGGTAGCGGTATATCTCCCCGACCAGGCTGGATTCCTGGATAACAGGCTGCACGTTGTTGGGAAGATTGACCTTTTGCTGCAGGTTAATCGCTGCCTGCGTGTAGGCGAAGTAGTAATCTACGCCGTATTTGAATGTGACCCGGACGAAGGAAAGACCGTAGAACGACGTCGAGCGGATGGTATCGACTCCAGGCGTAGAGGAAAGACCGACTTCAAGCGGAATTGTGTAGTAGCGCTCCATCTCCTCTGCGGACTGGCCGGCGACCTGGGCGGTAATTTCAAGGATCACGGGCGCCGGATTAGGGTAGGCCTCGATGTTGAGCTTCGAGTAAGCAGCGAACCCGCCCGCGAGAAAAATCAGCAGGCCAAGCAGGATAATCGGACGGCGGCTCAGTACGAAGGCAAGAATGGATTTTAGCATGGGCTACCTCTATTTATTTGCGCCGCTGAACGAAAGGTTTTCAACGGGATGCATTCGTAAAGGCGTTGCTCAAGAACAGCGCACCTTCGGTTGCTAGCAGTTCCCCGGGCTGCAGGCCGTCGACGATCTGATCGAACCCATCTTGCTGGAGGCCCACCTTGACGGTTCGTTTGGCGAAAATATGGCTGTCTGTGGTGACCCAAACGGTCATGGTGCCATCGCCTTCCCGGACCACTCCGCCGGCCGGGACTGCGGTTGCGCGTACCGAATCGCCCGTAAGAATTACAAAGGTGGCGAACATTCCCGGCCGCAGTTCGTGCTTCGGATCGCGGATTTCCGAGCGTATCAGGAGCCGGTGAGTAGCGGGGTCGACGGAGGCCCCTATGGTGGAAACCTTGCCTTCGAATACCTTGTCGGGGTAGGCCATTACCCTGACCTTGACCTGCTGTCCCACATGGAAGAGCGGACTGTCGCTCTCGATGACCTGCGCAAGCATCCACATGGTCGAGATGTCTGCAACAGAATAAGGAGCGGGCGCCACCCCGGGCTGCACCAGGAGTCCGGGCGCGGCATTGCGGGCAGTTATGCGGCCTGTTATCGGGCTCGGCACGACCATAATCGGGTCGAGCCTGCGCCAGGCCACAATTCGATCGACCTCAACTTCAGTCTTGCCGAACAGGCGGACGGCATTGCGGGCGGCCTTGAGAGCACCCTCCGCGCTTTGCTGATCGGAGACTGCCTGCTCCAAGTCTTTCTGGGAGATCCCCTGGGTCTCATAGAGTTTTTTGGCGCGGGCCAACGTGTGGGTGGTCAGCTCGAGCACTCCCGCCGCAGCGATCAGGGTCGATTCGGCCTGGCCGAGGTCAGGGCTGTCTATCGTATAGAGCCCCCGGCCTTTGGTAACTTCATCGCCGAGTTTTGCAAACAGTTCGACGATTTTCCCCTGGTACGGTGAAAAGACCGGGACCGTCATGTCCTGGTTGAAGTCGATACTGCCGACCGCTTCCCGCTGGATAACGAAAGTCCGTTCTCCCGCCGGCTCTACCTTGACTGTCTTAGCCTGTGTTTCATTGAGTTCCACGCTTTTTGCCGTAACAGCATCGGCCTGTTTGGCATTTGGTTCCCCGGCACTTCGCTCGGATGCCGGCGGATTGCCTGAATTCTTGGCGAAGTAGACGCCGGTCGCGATGATAATCACTGCAACCGCCAGGGCCGTGCCTGCCAGGATAGTTTTCTTTTCGAATCGCATAGTAAGCCTCGGTGCTGAATCAACCTTAGAATGTATGATAATACGTCGGGGGCAAGCTCAGCCAAGCCGCCAGCGAGAAGATAAACCTTATAGGAGTTATGTTACGATACGATTACGATAACCCCGGAAACCGTGTGAATACTGACGGGAAACTACGAAGGCCGGGCAAACGAAGGTGGGCCGCGAACCCATAAACAGGAAAGGATGGGAATTGAGTGAAATTCCGATTTGGGAGGCCGGCAAATGCCGGATAATAGTGTTGCGGTGTACAAAAGAAGAAGGAACAGGATGACTTGCGCTGTCTGGAACGCCTTTACGATCATGCACGCCAGGCATGGCTGCTCAGCTCCCCCGTTCATCGCATTACTTGCCGCAAAGGAAGCGGGTTCACAGGCGGTTGACTGAAAATCGGTCTTGCTGTGGGTTAAATGGACCAGGGCGGTGACGCTGAAAATGAACAGGGCCAAACCGAGGCTGAGGTAACGCGAGATAGCAGTTTTGTTATTTAAGGTCGCCGGGCTGCCCAATTCCAATTCCTCCCCCAAAGGCAATGAGTCTAAGATACTCTAGCCCGCGAAAATCCCTTGTCAAGATAAATTCTGACGCAGTCGCGCTTGCCCCGGTTCAGGCTGCAAGCTCATGACAGGCGGCTGTAAAGAAGGATTACAAGAGCCAGGCCGGCTGCCCAGATCAACGCCGCCAAAGTGGCAAGCACACAAATTACTCCCAGAAATCTATGATAGAAGTTCTCTTGATTTTTTTCCTGATATCCCAGAAGAAATCCCGTCAGTACCCCGCAAAGCATTCCTCCGCCATGAGCCCAATTGTCAATTCCAGGGACAAGAAAACCAAATATAAAAATTCCAACGGCCCAACCGCCCACCTGCTGATAGACCGCTTGCCCGAACTGCCCGCCCCTGCTTCTTCCGAAATAGAGCGCTGCGCCGATAAGGCCGCAAATTGCTCCCGAAGCTCCCAGGGTAAAAGGGATTCCAGCGGCGTAAGACGCAAGATAACCTCCGATCCCGCTCAGCGTGTAAATCGAAACCATTCTGTAGCTGCCGTATTCCTGGACAATCAACGGACCGAGTTGCCGCAAAGCCATCATATTGAAAAGTATATGCAGAATGCTTCCGTGCAGGTAGATGGCGCTCAAGACCGTCCACCAGCGATGAAACTGGTCGATAGGCAATGTTCCCGTAGCTCCGAGGAGCAGCAGGCTTTTGGAGCCAGGAGACAGAAAACTCAATGGGTTGGCGGAAAAACCGATGGAGGCCGGATTAATGAGAATCGACAAAATGAACATAGCGGCATTGACCGAGATGATGTTAATAACGATCCGGTCCGGGCCGAGCAAACCTTTGCCGAGGGAAATGTTTTTCCAGCGCGATCCCGGATTTCGCAGACCGCAATAGGGACAATGCTGCTCGTCTGTGCTGATAAGCCTTCTGCAGTTTGGACAAAGTATCGAGTTTCTGTTTAGTTTTTCCATGGTTACCCAATATCTCCGGAACGGGTCTGAACTCAGGGGACGTAGCGCCGTCTATTTAACCATATCTTCAGGTCCAGGCAACAAAGAGCTAGAGATGACGCTCGAAAATTTCTTCCGAAGCACCTTTTCATCCTCCAGCGAGTGCCGATAAACCGGCTGGACAAAACGGACTGTCTCATCTATTGTTTGATAGTGAGCCCATCACACCTTTACGACATTGAATTGTCCAATTTGAAGCTGGAGGTGCAGGTATGCTGAAGCATATTGTTATGCTCAAATTCAAAAAAAGTGCGTCTGAATCCGCCATAACCGAAGTAGAGAAGGGGCTTGGCGGGCTTCCGGGCGTCATCCCCGAGATAATGAAATTCGAGTTTGGACGGGATGTATTGCGTTCCGAGAGATCTTATGATTTCGCGCTCGTATCGGAATTTGAAAATCTTGATAAGTTGGAGCGGTACAGGGTTCACCCCGCGCACCAGAAGGTATTGATGAAACTCAAAGATATTTGCGACAGCATCCTGATTGTTGATTTCGAAAATTGATACATGGAGGCGGAAATAGTCTGACCGGTATCGCCAGCATCCAGTGCATGTACGCTCTAGAGTTCAATAGTCACGCTGAGAGCCTTGATCTTGAGGTGAAATGAGGCGTGGGAGGAGCCACAGATGCATGAGGAGCGCTTATGAGTTTTTGGGGCTGTTTGCAAAGTCGAAGGTTCAAGAATACTTGCCTGTTTTTTAGCTTTTTTGTAACAATCCTCGCTTGTGGCAATTTCGAAACGCTTGCGCGCTCCGGCGCCGGCCAACTCCACTACAACCAGGCCATCATTGATTCTGTCGACCGGGAAATTGCCCAGTGCAGCGACGAACGCTATCTGGCGGTATTGCGCGGGTTTCGCTGGTGTGTGGCGTTTTGCGATGACGATTCAAAGTTCGACTTCACATTCAGCAACTACGTCGTCATGCTGGACGAGTTGACGCGCTATCGCGCCCGCCCGGCACTGGCAGGCATCGTTCATGCTCTTATCGTAAGGGAGTTCGAACGCGCCCTGCCTAAATTCTCCGCAATATTCTCCACCGATGCAGACGGGTACGAAGACTTCATTTCCATCCTGCCGATAGCGTATCGTCATCAGGTGCCCGCCAAACCACTTAAAGAATTTGCTTCTCACCATTTTGGCGCAGTCACCCCCATTGACCGGTTGCATGAATTTCGACAGGCTGTAAAAAAGCGAGACTATGACCACCTGACCGATCTGGTGGGCTGGGCGGCGTTTTTGAACATGGCTTATCGCTGGCAGGTAGACAGGGACTTCACTCTGCCACCCGACAACTACCCGACCATTATGACCGAATGTGCCTCTATCCCGTTCGCGGCTCGTTTCGACCAGGATGCCTACCACGATCAGAACTACTACGCCACACATGTGCTGCTCGCGTTAAACCACTACGGGCAGCGGTCTGTACTTGCTTCGGTCACCGCCGACAAGGTCTTTTTCTATCTCGCCGGTAACTACGATGCGGTTCGCTATCGCGTCGGCGATTTCGACCTGTTGTGTGAATACCTCTATTGTTTTCGGCAATTTGCACCTGAGGGAGTTCAGTTCATCTCGGAAGGAGAAAGCTACGTTTTGTCCCAACAGCGGGAGGATGGCTCCTGGGGTACTGCGGAAGATTTTGAAGGTGACCCCTACGACCAGCTCCATCCCACCTGGACGGCTATTACTCTGTTGATTCAGGGGGGGGCGGCTGATTCTCCCTGATCATGCCACCCGCAGCCAGCCCACGGCGTCTCAAAACGCGGTCCAGCGTGGGCCCCGGCGCGGAGAACTTGTCCTAAGCCCTTCGACAGGCTCAGGGCAGGCCCCGTTGTGCCGAATGCAGCAACGCCTGGCCGGTTTCGTGCGGCAGGGTTGTCTTCGAACCGATGTGGATTAACCGTATGGCCGCCTTTGGATTTTTTGAAGAAATTCTGCGGAGTCCTTCCATCTGGCTTTGCATCGAGTGTCAGAGCTGTGCCAGGGCTGGTCCGCAGCAGGTGAAAGGTAACCTTACAGATTACTGATCGCTGTTTACCACGGGAATCCCTTATATTGTTTATGACCGACAACCTTATCGGAGGCCAAATCAGCCGTGCTCCAGCCTCCGCCCAGGGCCTCGACCAGGAGCACGTCAGCGTTCAAGCGGCGGCCCAGTACGTTGACGGCGGTCAACGCATCATTGAGCGCTATGGCTTGAACCACTATGACATCCAGGGCGCTTGCTGTCCCCGCCTTGTATTGATTGCTGGTTATAATCACATTTTTTTTTGCCGCATCGGCTGCGGCATCCGCTGACTTCGCCTCCTGCTCCAGAATGCGAAGTGCGGCCAGGTTGTCTTCAACCTGCTGAAAAGCCGTAAGCACGGTCTGGCGGTAAGTGGCCACACCCGCATCATAGGCTGCGCGGGCCTGTTCGGTCTGGGCACGCCTTAGTCCCCCGTCGAACAAGGTTTCCTGAACTGAGGCCGGCCCGAGCGTCCAGAATCGGCTGGGCCACACAAACCACTTGGCAAGAGATGAGGCCTCGAATCCGCCCGTTGCAGTCAGTGAAATGGTCGGATAATAGGCGGCTATGGCTACTCCAATCAGGGCATTTGCGGCCGCTGCCTGTCTTTCGGCGGCGGCGATATCGGGCCTGCGTTCGAGAAGTTCCGAAGGTATGCCCGATGGTATGTCGGGCGGCGTCAAGTCAAGAGGCGTGGGAGGAATAGTCAGGTCCGACGGCGCCTTGCCCATCAGTATGGCTATTGCGTGCTCCATTTGGGTCCGCTGTACGTCCGTGTCGATCAACTGGGCCTGGGACGTCTCGAGCTGGGTTTGCGCCAAAAGTACATCGGACTGCGCCGCCACACCGGTTGCGTACCTGTTCTTTGTCAGTTCGAAAAATTTCTTGTAGTTGGCAACGGTTGTCGTGAGTATCTGTTTCTGGGAGTCCAGGGTGCGAAGCTGGAAATAGTCCTGGGCAAGCAGGGCGTGCATGCTGAGGCGCACTCCCTCAAGCAGCGCATCACTGGCCTGGGCGCTTGCTTTGCTTGACTCGACCTGCCGGCGGACCTTGCCCCAGATGTCTGGCTGCCAGGATACCTCGCCCGTAAGGAGGTAGTCGGAGTTGGTATTAGATACCCCCTGCGCCCCGGGGGCATTGGCCGATGTGCGGAGTCGAGTGGCGTCGGGGCCTGCGGTAGCCGTGGGATAATAGGCCGCTCGGGAGATCTGCACTTGGGCGAGGGCCTGCCTGTATTGCGCTTCGGCGGCGGCAAGGTTCTGGTTCGAGACATTTACCTGCTCTTCAAGCGCATTCAACTGCTGGTCGTTATAGATCTTCCACCAGGGGCCGCGGGGAATATTGTCCTGCGGCTCTGCCTTCTTCCAGCCTTCAACTTCCTTGTAAGAGGGCGGGGTCTCAGCCTTGGGCTTTAAGTAATCGGGGCCGACCGTACACGCCGAAAGGATCGCAAGCAGCAAAGGAATGGTTGCATGCTTTATGAGTTGTAGTCGCGCCATACCTGTCACTTTCTCCGCGCTCGCGGGGAGTTGTGGGAAATGCCCGCGAGACGCCGTTCGAGTCTGCCGAATTTCCCTTGATGGGCCCCGTGCTTACAGGTCCGCTGTTCCAGGAAAAGACTCTCTCTTCACTGGTCCTTTTCCCCGCCTGTTTAAAGACCAGAGCCGCAAGCGGTCCATATAAAGGTAAATTACCGGAGTTGTAAAAAGGGTCAGCATCTGGCTGAAAATCAGGCCGCCTACGATGGATATACCGAGCGGCCGCCGCAACTCATACCCGACACCTTTGCCGATCGCCAGCGGCAGCGCCCCCAGGAGCGCAGCCATCGTGGTCATCATGATCGGACGAAACCTCAGCAAAGATGCCTGATAAATCGCCTCGACAGGGCCCTTGCCTTCGTTTCGCTCAGCTTCCAGGGCAAAATCGACTATCATGATGCCGTTCTTCTTGACCAGGCCGATCAGGAGGATAATTCCGATTACGGCGATCAGGCTGAGATCGGTTCGGCAGATCAGCAGGGCTAAAATCGCTCCTACGCCTGCGGATGGAAGCGTGGAGAGAATGGTGACCGGGTGGATGTAGCTTTCGTACAACACTCCGAGCACTATGTAGACCGAAATCAGCGCAGCCAGGATCAGAATGGGTTCATTGGCTAGAGAGGCCTGGAATGCCTGGGCCGTGCCAAGAAAAGTTCCTTGAATGTCTTGCGGCATTCGCAATTTAGACGTTGCCTTTTGAATGGCCTCTACTGCATCCCCGAGCGCAACGCCTGGCGCCAGGTTGAAGGAGATCGTTATCGCGGGAAACTGGCTTGCATGGTTAACGGAGAGCGATGTGTTCGATGGTATGAATTTGGTGAACGCGCTCAACGGCACTTGGGCCCCGGTGGAGGAGTGGACATAAACATCGCGAAGAGTTTCAGGCCGTTGCCAAAAATGCGGGGCAAACTCCATTACTACATGATACTGGTTTAACTGGGTGTAGTTGATGCCGACCTGTCGCTGGCCGAAAGCTCCGTAGAGGGTGTTGTCAATTAGCTGCACAGAGATGCCAAGACGCGACGCGGTGGAGCGGTCGATCTGCAGCAGGGATTGCTGCCCCCTGTCCTGCTGATCGCTGCTGACATCCACCACTTGAGGCAAGGCACGAACCTGTTCAAGTACGCGGGGCGCCCATGTATTGAGGTCCGGCAGGTTCTCGCCCCGCAGAGTGAATTGATATGCGGCATTGCTGATCATTCCGCCGATCCGCAGGTCCTGCACCGGTTGCAGATACGTGGGGGCGCCCACCACCAGGGGGAGCTTTTTGCGCAGCCGCGCCATAATATCCGTCACCGTTGCTTTGCGCTCTCCAAAAGGCTTGAGCGCAATGAACATTCGACCGAAGTTTGTAGTGGAGGCGCCCGCTCCTGACCCGCCGGTGAAGCCCATCACATCCGCGACATCGGGATCGGCTTTGATTATGTTTACCACTTCCGTCAATTTTTGACTCATGGCCTGAAAAGAGATATCCTGCGCTGCCTGGATTCGGCCGCTGATGCGCCCGGTGTCCTGGTCCGGGAAAAAACCTTTGGGAATGAACCAGAACAACAACACATTGATCCCGAGAGTGAACACCGTAATGAAGAGCATCGTGAGAGAATGCCGCAGGGCCCAGCGCAGACTTGTGTCGTAAGTGCTCCGCATTTGGTCGAACATCCACTCCGTAGCCCTGTAGAGAAAATTATGAGCGCGGGTTGTCTCCTTCTTGAGGATGGTTGCGCACATCATCGGGGTTGTTGTAAGAGAGACAACAAGGGAGATCATGACGGCCGCTGAAAGAGTGACCGCAAACTCGCGGAATAAACGGCCCACCATTCCCCCCATCAAGAGGATGGGAGTGAATACCGCCACCAGGGAAATACTCATCGACAACACGGTGAAGGCAATCTCACGAGCGCCACGCAGGGCCGCCTGCATGGGAGACAGCCCTTGTTCCATGTACCGTGTGATATTTTCGAGCACAACGATAGCGTCGTCCACCACAAACCCGGTGGCGACGGTAAGGGCCATGAGAGAAAGGTTATCGAGGCTGTAGCCTAAAAGATACATGACCCCGAAGGTGCTGATGAGCGAGACCGGAACGGCGATGCCCGGAATGATTGTGGCGCGCAGGTTGCGCAGGAAGGCGAACACGACGAGAATGACCAGTATGCCCGAGATGACGAGCGTGTGTTCGACATCCTGCAGAGAACCGCGGATTGGCGGACTTCGATCGAGAACCACAGATAGATCGATGCTCTGGGATATGGTGGTCGCCAACTGCGGAAGCATTTCGCGGACCCGGTCCACCGTCGAGATAATGTTGGCCCCCGGCGACCGGAACAAGACCAGCATTATTGCAGGCTTGCCGCTTACCGAACCCGCCGCCCGCAAATCTTCAACCGAATCCTCTACGGTCCCGAGGTCCGAGAGGCGGACCGGTGCTCCATTATTATAACTGACGATAATGGAACGGTATTCTTCGGCTTTATGCAGTTGGTCGTTGCATTGGATTTCCAGGGTTTCGGACCCATTGGCAAACTGTCCTTTGGGCTGGCTTATGCTGGTGGTCTGGAGTATGGCGGCGGTATCATCCAGGCCGATCCCGTATTTGTTCAACGGTCCTGGATCCAATTCCACACGGACCGCTGGCAGAGATCCCCCTCCCACGAAAACCTGGCCGACCCCTTGCACCTGTGCAAGCTTCTGTGCAAGTATCGTCGAAGCCGCATCGTACATCTCCGCCTTGCTCACAATGTGGGAAGTAAGCGCGAGGATGAGGATCGGCGCATCCGCCGGGTTGACCTTGCGATAGGTTGGGTTGCTCGGCAGCGTGGTGGGCAGGTAACTTCGCGCCGCGTTGATTGCAGCCTGCACATCGCGTGCAGCGCCATCTATATTGCGGTCCAGCTCGAACTGGAGGACGATAGACGTCGAGCCCAGGGAACTGGTCGAGGTCATCTCTGTAACCCCGGCAATATGCCCTAACTGCCGTTCCAGGGGGGCGGCCACCGATGTAGCTATAGTCTCGGGGTCTGCTCCAGGCAGGGTCGCCGAGACGCTGATCGTGGGAAAATCGATCTGCGGCAGAGGTGATACCGGTAAAAAACGAAACGCGACAATTCCGGCCAGGGTAATTCCCAGCGTTAAGAGGGTCGTGGCCACGGGGCGCCTTATAAAAATAGCGGAAAAGTTCATACCGGCCCCGCCCCGATGCCTTCATCGGAATCTTTGGAAGGAACTCTGCCCAGGCGCCTGGCCAAACGGTCGAACCACAGGTAAATTACCGGAGTCGTATAGAGAGTGAGTACCTGGCTGATAATAAGGCCGCCTACGATGGAAATACCCATCGGCCGCCGCAACTCGGACCCCAGCCCGGTGCCCATGGCCAGGGGAAGCGCGCCCAGAATGGCGGCCATCGTAGTCATCATGATTGGCCGGAACCTGAGCAAACACGCTTGATAAATGGCCTCGACGGGGTCCTTGCCCTCCCTTCGCTCGGCGTCAAGCGCGAAGTCCACAATCATGATGCCATTTTTCTTGACGATCCCTATCAACAGAATAAGGCCTATCAGCGCGATCACACTGAACTCGGAGTGAAAGAGCAGCAGCGCCAGCATGGCCCCTACACCGGCGGAAGGCAGTGTGGAAATTATTGTAATCGGGTGAATATAGCTTTCGTACAATACCCCGAGCACCAGGTAGACCGTTATCAGCGCCGCCAATATAAGGATCGGTTCGTTGACCAGGGCGGCCTGGAAAGCCTGGGCAGTGCCCTGAAAGCTTCTTTGAATGCTGGCCGGCATGCCGAGTTTGGCTGCGGTTGCTTCTATGGCGTCAACCCCTTCTCCAAGCGAGGCCCCCGGGGCCAGATTGAATGAGACGGTCGTGGCCGGAAATTGCCCCAAGTGGCTTATGACAAGTGGGCCGGTTGTTTTTGAAAAGCGGGTGACAGCACTCAGGGGGACCTGAACCTGCGGGGCGGTAGAGGTTGAAGTCACAGCCGCTGTCGAATTTGCGGCCGTAGTCGCAGCCGTAGTCCGGGTCACAGTCACAGTCACAGTCGTAGCCCCGGCCGCGCTCGACGTCCCCGTGGCAGTTGCGGCTGCGGCCGGGATGTAGATGTCCTTGAGTTTGTCGGGGCTTTGCTGGAATTCGGGTTTGACCTCGAGAACAACCCGGTACTGGTTCAATTGCGTGAAAATGGTAGATATCTGCCGCTGGCCGAAAGCATCGTAGAGGGTATTGTCTATAAGCTGTGTGGAGATCCCGAACCGGGAAGCAGTGTTGCGGTCAATTTCCAGCCGCGCCTCCAGTCCCAGGTCCTGTTGATCGCTGCTCACGTCGCTAAGCTCCGGTGATTTTTGCAGGGCTTCGACGAACCTGGGGGTCCAGGCGTTCAATTCGGCAATATTGGGGTCCTCGAGGCTGTACTGGAATTGCGTCCGGCTCACGCGGTCCTCCACCGTAAGGTCCTGGACCGGTTGCATGTACAGCGTAATGTCTTTGAGTTTTGCCAGTGCCGGCTGGAGGCGGCGAATTACCTCGCTTGCGCCTACACGGCGATCTTCGAGCGGTTTTAAGTTTATCAGGACCCTTCCGGTGTTCAGAGTAACATTGGTCCCGTCTATTCCGATGAACGAGGACAGACTTTGGACCCCGGGATCTTCGAGAATTATTTTGGCAAGGGCCTGTTGCCTTTCCGCCATAGCTGCAAAAGATATCCTTTGGGGCGCCTCGGAGATGCCCAGGATGATGCCGGTATCCTGGACAGGGAAGAAGCCTTTGGGCACAATAATATACAGGAATACGGTGAATACCAGTGTCGCCACCGCCACCAGCAGGGTCGCAGCCTGCCTGTCGAGCACCCAGTGAAGCGTTTTTCCATAGAAGGCGATAATACTGTCGAATGCCTGCTGAGATCGCCGGTAGAACCTTCCCTGATCCTTTTCGGGCTTGTGGCGCAAAAGACGGGCGCACATCATCGGCGTCAGGGTGAGTGATACAACCGCCGAGATCAGGATTGTAACTCCAAGAGTGATTGCGAACTCACGGAACAGCCTCCCCACAACGTCACCCATGAAAAGCAGAGGAATAAGAACGGCGATAAGCGAAATGGTGAGGGACATGATCGTGAAAGCGATCTGCTCTGACCCCTTGAGGGCCGCCTCAAGGGGTGAGTCCCCCTGTTCGATGTAGCGGGTGACATTTTCAATCATAACAATGGCGTCATCGACCACGAAACCCGTAGAAATGGTAAGCGCCATCAGGGAAAGGTTATTGAGGCTGAACCCGAGAAGATACATCACCCCAAAGGTCCCGACGAGGGACAACGGGACGGCGACGCTTGGGATGATCGTGGCCGACAGATTTCGCAAAAACAGGAATATCACCATGACAACCAGCACTACGGCCAGCATCAGTTCGAACTCAACGTCGTCGACCGAGCCGCGAATGGTGACCGTGCGGTCAGTCAGGACCTGTATGCGCACCGTTGAAGGCAAGGTGCTCTGCAACTGGGGCAGAATCCTCTTCACCCTGTCCACGACCTGGATAACGTTGGCCCCGGGCTGCCTCTGTATATTGACTATCACTGCGGGGGCTTCATTCATCCAGGCCGCCTGCTTTACGTTCTCGGCGTCATCGATCACGTCGGCGACCTCGGACAACAATACCGGGGCGTTGTTGCGGTAGGCGATGATGAGAGGACGGTATTCCTTGCTGGTAAGAAGCTGATCGTTTGCCCCTATTATTGAAGACTGACGCGGGCCGTCGAACGCACCTTTGGCCTGGTCCACATTTGCGGCCACAACGGCCGCGCGAAGGTCTTCCAGGCCAAGGCCGTAGGCAGACAGAGCGGTGGGGTTAGCCTGAATCCGCACGGCGGGCCTCTGGCCGCCGCTTATACTTACCAGCCCAACTCCCGGCAACTGGGATATCTTCTGAGCAAGCCTCGTGTCGGCCAAATCCTCAATTTTGGGCAGAGGAAGAGTGTCCGAGGTGAGCGCCAGCGTCAGAATCGGCGCGTCAGCCGGGTTGACTTTGTTGTAAATCGGTGGGTTTGGAAGGTTCGGCGGCAGAAAAGTGCCCGCAGCGTTAATGGCCGCCTGCACTTCCTGCTCGGCGACGTCCAGGGTGATCTCCAGGCTGAATTGAAGTATAATCACGGAACTGCCGCTCGAACTGTTGGAGGTCATCTGCTTTAGACCAGGCATTTGCCCGAACTGGCGCTCGAGGGGGGCAGTAACCGTTGCCGCCATTACGTCCGGGCTGGCGCCCGGGAAAAACGTCAATACCTGGATAATGGGATAATCCACTTGAGGCAGGGCTGAAACAGGCAGTTGATGGTATGCTACTGCGCCGGCAAGAAGAATGGCCACCATCAGCAGCGTGGTCGCAACCGGCCGAAGGATGAAGTTTTTTGAAGGATTCATCAATTGCCCTTACCGGAGGAATCCGGAGCTTGCGCTTGCACTACGACCCTGCTGCCTTCTTTGAGCCTTTCGGCGCCCTCCACCACAACGAGATCACCGGGAGAAAGTCCCTCTTCAATGGACACGTTGTCCTCTTCGCTGGGCCCGAGTTTAACCCAGCGCACCGTTACGGTCTGGTCCTCCTTTACCATGAAGACGTACGTCCCCTTCGGGCTGCGCTGTACGGCGGCAGTGGGAACCACCGTCACGCCGCGCAAGGTGTCCATAAGAAGCCTGGCATTGACGAACTGGTTGGGAAAAAGAGCGCTGTCTTCATTTGTGAACAGCGCTTTGAGCCGGTCTGTCCCTGTGGTGGTATCGATCTGATTGTCGGCTGTCAGCAAATGCCCCGTGGCAATTTTTCGCGTTTGCGCACGATCGAAAGCTTCGACCTGCAGGCTTTCGCCGGTCCTGAGCTTCTTCAAAACGGACTGCAGACTGTCTTCCGGAATGGGGAAAATGACTGTAATGGGCTGCTCCTGCGTGATCACGGCTATCCCTGTGGTGTCGGTTGTATGAACGATATTGCCGGGGTCCACGAGCCGCAACCCGATTCGTCCGGTGAAAGGAGCAGTGATGCGCGTGTAAGCTAGATTCACGTTGGCAGCGGCGAGATTTCCCTGATCGAGTTTGACCGTCCCCTCATCCTGATGCACCAGGTATTCCTGGTCATCCCTTATCTGCTGTGATATCGAATCCTGCTTGGCAAGGATGTCGTACCGCTTAAGGTCCCGTTTGGCTTGTTCAAGCAGCGCCTTGTCCCTTTCCAGTTGGCCCTCCGCCTGAAGCACCGCCGCTGCGAACGGCCGTGGGTCTATCTCCACCAGCAGGGCGCCATTCTTCACGACATCACCCTCCTTGAACGGGACCTTCAGTATCTCCCCGTCAACCCTGGTATGCACGGTAGCGGTATAGAGCGCGGTGACTGTCCCGAGCCCTGTAATATATATATTGACATCCCCCTGTTTGGCGGCGACGGCAGCAACCGGAAGGCCCGGTGGAGAAGGGGGCGCTTGCCCGGCCGCGCGGGTTCCATTGCCCAAAAGTATCCAACATGCGTAGATGCCATAACACCCCAGAAACGCCGCAAATACCCCAAACCGCCATTGTCTGCGCCCGGCATGGGTTGTTTGCATCCCTGTATTTCTCTTATCCTCTGTATCTTTTGGGAACTCCATCAACACTTACACCTCGCACGGAATGTCTTGGTGAATACGCGGCTCGCGGCCCCTCATGCGCCTGAACACATTGAAATTATGTCTCACGGGGAACCATCCCGGAACAGAAAAGACGCCTCTTTCCCGCAAGCTGCCCGAATTGCGGACCTGGTATCGGGGGAGGCGGTTTTTGAGTTTTTTAGCACCTCACCTATTTTGACGCAAGCACAGCTTTAGGATTCTAGCAGCCCCCCTGCGGTTGGCGAGCATATTTTTGTAAAGAGTTGTCAATTCGTTTTACTTTTCTTAACGAACGCAAATCTTACGTGGGGAGACGCTCGGCGGATTAATCCGAGGCAACCGGAGCGGCTGCGGCCGCGGTCATGTCAAGACGAGTGATGGCATTGGGGAATTGAGCAATTGAGAAATTCATGAAATGAAAATTCCCCCTGCTCAAACAAAATTGGGCAGGGGGAATTCTTAAGAACCGATCCTACTCTTTAACGTCAGCTCTGAGGGTTTCTGAAACTTTACAGCTTCCCCAGGCGCCTTCAGGTGTACGCAGGGCGCAATATCAAAAGCGAATATTGCGCCCTCAGTTCATGTGAATATCTTTTTACGGTCAAAATCTTACCGTTGCCCGTAAAGATCCGATCCATATTTCGTGGGAGTGCATATCTATTAGCGTTTCCCACCGTGACCGCCACCACCGTGACCGCCACCACCGTGACCGCCACCACCATGACCGCCACCACCATGACCGCCACCACCGTGACCGCCACCACCGTGACCGCGACCACCGTGACCGCCGCCACCGTGAGCGCCGCCACGATGACCGCCGCGACCGAGAACGCCACCACAATGAGCGCCGCCACCATAACTGACACAA
>Ga0187872_10002216_pt1 | contig 17677 bp, 11 predicted proteins | sample June2016WEW_16_4_FD_132973 | JGI IMG/M metagenome (GOLD analysis project Ga0187872, IMG submission 132973) | Peatland microbial communities from SPRUCE experiment site at the Marcell Experimental Forest, Minnesota, USA - June2016WEW_16_40 | ecosystem: Environmental > Terrestrial > Soil >...
TGAAATCAAGGAAGTGCGGGAGACCTGGCAGTTTTACCGCGACCGCCGCCCGGAAAGCTACGACGAGATCACGCGCACGCAGACCGGGGTCGCGCGTTCCACGCAGGCGGCCAATTGACTAGCGCCACTGTCACCGCGCCCCTTTGCCGGAACTTCATCAACGGCCGATGGGTGGAATCCCGCTCCGGGCAGACGATCGAGCGCCGCAATCCCGCCAACATCAAGGAAGTGGTGAGCGTCGCGCCGCTTTCCACGCGCGAGGAAGTTCGCGAGGCGATTGCCGCGGCGAAGGCTGCGTTTGCAGGCTGGCGCGACACTCCGGCGCCCGCGCGCGGACGCGTGCTCGCCCGCGCCGCCGCGCTGATGGAGAAGCAAAAAGAAGCGCTCGCGCGCACTCTGAGCCGAGAAGAAGGCAAAACGCTGAAGGAATCGCTCGTCGAGGTGCGGAGATCGATCAACATCCTCGAATTCACGGCGGGCGAAGCGCGGCGGCTGGGCGGCGAAACGATTCCGAGCGAACTCCCGAAAACCTTCGCGTATACGATCAAGCAGCCGCTCGGAGTGGTGGGGGTGATCACTCCGTGGAATTTTCCTGTGGCGATTCCCGTGTGGAAGGTGGCTCCGGCGCTGGTTGCTGGCAACACGGTGGTGCTCAAGCCCGCCGAGCTGACGCCGGAAAGCGCCGCAAAGGTGGTCGAGATTTTTCAGGAAGCCGACGCGCCGGCGGGCGTGCTCAACATGGTCCTCGGGGCCGGAGAAGAAGTTGGCGATGAGCTGCTGCGGGATCCCGAGGTTCGCGCGATTTCGTTCACGGGCTCGAACGAAATCGGCAGCCTGATCTATTCGCTGGCCGCGCGGCAAATGAAAAAGTGCCAGTGCGAAATGGGCGGCAAGAATCCGGTGGTCGTGCTGCGAGACGCGGACCTGGCGCTGGCGGCGGAGTCCGTGGCGGCGGGAGCGTTTGGATCGAGCGGGCAGCGCTGCACAGCGACGAGCCGCGTGGTGGTGGAAGACGCGGTGGCCGACCGGTTCGTCGAGATGGTCGTCGAGCGGGCGCGGAAACTGAAGGCCGGGAACGGGCTCGATGCCGATGTGGACGTTGGACCGCTCGTGGATGAGAACCAGCTCAAGACCGTCTTGCGCTACATCGAAACCGGAAAGAAGGAAGCGCGGTTACTCGTGGGCGGCGGCCGGATGTCCGGGGCCGAATACGACAGCGGGCATTTCGTGGCGCCGACGGTGTTCGATCACGTGCGATGGGATAGCGTGATCGCTCAAGAGGAAATTTTCGGCCCGGTGCTTTCCGTGATTCGCGTGCCCGATTTCGAGGAGGCGCTGCGCGTTGCGAATTCGGTTAAGTACGGCTTGTCGAGCTCCATCTATACGAACGATGCGTCCAGGATTTTTGAATTTATCGACCGGATCGAGACTGGGATGACGCACGTGAACGCTCCCACCGTTGCGAGCGAGGCGCAATTGCCTTTCGGCGGCATGAAAGCCACAGGCGTGGGACTGCGCGAAATGGGGCGCGTGGCCATCGACTTTTACACGGAACTGAAGGCCGTCTATATCGACTACACGGGCCACAAGCGCTGATCGAATGACCATTCACGAATAACCATTGGCGATGACGGACGCAACAATCCTCCCAACTGGCGAGCCGCGCATCGAGGCGTTCGACGCGCAGGCCGTGTGCCATAGTTCCCTCTACAACAAAGACCTCGCGCCCGTGCCGGCGGAGCGGCGCACCTGGGGAACTTACAATTACGCCGCGCTGTGGATCGCGATGAGCGTCAACATTCCCACGTACCTGCTCGCCAGTGCCATGATCGCCGGCGGCATGAACTGGAAGCAGGCGATCTTTACTGTATTTCTCGGCAATGTGCTGGTCTTGATCCCCATGCTGTTGAATGCGCACGCGGGAGCGCAGTACGGAATTCCGTTCCCGGTGTTTGCGCGCTCGGCATTTGGAGTGCTGGGAGCAAACGTGCCGGCAATCCTGCGCGCGCTCGTCGCGTGCGGGTGGTTCGGGATTCAGACATGGATCGGAGGCGAAGCCATCTACGCGATGATGGTGGCTTTGGCGCCGTCGTGGAAGAACTTCGGCTGGGGACTGGCGGCGTGCTTCCTGTTTTTCTGGCTGCTGAACGTGCTGGTGATCGTGCGCGGTATCAAGACGATCCGCTTTCTGCAAGGGGTCACGGCGCCGTTTCTGCTGTTGATCGGGCTGGCGCTGCTGCTCTGGGCGCGCGGCAAGGCGGGCGGCTTCGGCCCAATGCTTTCGACACCCTCCGCATTCCATACTTTCGGCCAGTTTTTCCGATTTTTCGTGCTGTCACTCACGGGCGTGGTGGCGTTCTGGGCGACAGTGGCGCTGAACATTCCGGATTTCACGCGGTACGCACACAGCCAGCGCGAGCAGATGGTCGGCCAGGCACTGGGGTTGCCCGCCACGATGACGTTTTATTCGTTCATCGGAATCGCAGTCACGTCAGCCACCGTGATCCTGTTCGGGCGCGCGATCTGGGATCCGGTTGCGGTGCTGGCGAAGCTCGGAAATCCATTCGCGGTGATCGTTGCGATGGTGGCGCTACTGATGGCGACGCTCAACGTGAATGTGGCCGCCAACATCGTTTCGCCTGCAAATGACTTCTCGAACCTCTGGCCGCGACGAATCAGTTTTCGGACGGGCGGGCTGATTACGTGCGCGATCGGCGTTGCGATGCAGCCGTGGAAACTGCTGGCGACATACGGCAACTACGTCTCGGGTTGGCTGGTCGGCTATTCGGGTTTTCTCGGGCCGATCGCAGGCATCCTGATCTGCGACTATTTTGTGCGGCGGAGGACGATTCTGAAGGCCGAGGATTTGTACCGGCGCGGCGGCATATATGAATTCTCAGGCGGGGTGAACTGGAAGGCAATTGCGGCGCTTGCGATTGGCTGCGGCGTGGCGTTTGTGGGACTCGTGTACGCGCCGGTCCGCGTGTTGTACGACTATGCGTGGTTCGTGGGATTTGGCGTGAGTTTTGTCGCGTACCTGGCGTTGACAACCGGCCGCGAAACCCCGAAGGAAAGCTAACGGCGGGCGAGCGAGGCGGATGGGCGGCATCGAGCCAAGCACGTGCCCGTACGGCAGGAAAAAGCAGATCCCTCACCTCCATCCGCCTAAGACGCGGCTGGGTTCGGGATGACAATCGCTTGTCCGTGAGTGCCGCACTCTAATGCGATCAGTCGCCGCTGGGCATGGGCGGCGTGCAGGAGGCGGCCGATTGCCGCATCCGGTCGTTCCAGCTCATGGGCGCACGGCCGCTATCGACTTCCTTCATGGTGATGCAGTTCTCGACGGGGCAGACGAGGGCGCACAAGTTGCACCCCACACATTCTTCCTCAATGATGCGAGGCACGTGCACGCCAAAGCCGTTTGTATTCTTCTTTGCCAAGGCCTTGTAAGGCTCGATGCACTGATGCGCGCCATCCTCGCAGGCCACGTAACATAGCTGGCAGCCGATGCACAGGTCGGAATTGATCTCGGCGATGACTTTGTAATTCAGATTGAGATCGCCCCAATCCTGAACATTCGGCACGGCGCGGCCGCGGAAATCCTCGATCGTCTTGTAGCCGCGGTCGTCCATGTATCGGGAAAGTCCGTCGATCATGTCCTCCACGATGCGGAAACCGTAGTGCATGGCCGCCGTACAGACCTGGACAGTCGAGGCGCCCAACGCGATGTGTTCGGCGGCGTCGTTCCAGTACCCGATCCCGCCGATTCCGCTGATCGGTATGCGCGCATTTTTCGCCACGGATGACAACATGTGGAGCGCGATCGGCTTTACCGCAGGACCGCAATAGCCTCCATGCGAGGATTTCCCTCCGACGGCGGGGCGAGGTACAAACGTGTCGAGGTTCACGCCCATCAGCGAATTGATCGTATTGATGAGGCTGACCGCATCGGCGCCGCCACGCTCGGCGGCTGCGGCAATATGAGTGATGCTCGTTACATTGGGGGTGAGTTTGACGATGACGGGCGTCTTCGCGGCTTCCTTGACCCATGACGTGATCCTCTCCGTGTATTCTGGCACCTGGCCGACAGCCGCACCCATGCCGCGCTCGCTCATCCCGTGCGGGCAGCCGAAATTCAGTTCGAGAGCGTCCGAACCGGCGTCTTCGGCGCGGCGCACGATCTCGTGCCACGTTTCGCGTTTCGATTGAACCATCAACGACGCGATCACCAGATTCTTGGGGTACCGCTTCTTGACCTCGTAAATTTCGCGGAAGTTGGTTTCGATCGGGCGGTCGCTGATCAGCTCGATATTGTTGAAGCCCATCACCTTGACGCCATTGAGATCAATGGCGCCGTAGCGCGAACTCGTATTGACGATGGGATCGCCGATCGTCTTCCAGACGGCGCCTCCCCAGCCGGCGTCGAACGCACGCATGACCTGCCCGCCCGTGTTGGTCGGAGGGCCCGAAGCAAGCCAGAACGGATTCGGGCTGGTGACTCCGGCAAACTTCACGCTTAGATCAGCCATTATTCACCTCCGGGCATTCCCACGGGTCATCGCGGCGAGCCGAGCCATGCATCCAAACCGTTTGCGGCGGCCATGCCTTCGGCAACAGCGTCGACCACTTCTTTTCCGCCGTTCGTGCAATCGCCGCCTGCAAAGTATTTCGGGTGGCCGGTCTGATGCCGCTCGTTGACCTTCACCGTGCCATCTTCGTTCAGCTCGAGACCTTTCACGGCTCGCAGAAACTCCGTGACGGGCTTTTGTCCAACAGCGCGGACGACCATGTCGACGTCGAGCTTGAACTCCGTGCCCGGCACCAGCACCGGCGGTCGGCGGCCCTTCTCGTCCGGCGGGCCGAGTGCGGTCCTCACGCACTCGAGGCCGGTGACTACTCCATTGCTTCCCAGGACGCGCACGGGCTGAGTGTGCCAAAGGAAAGTGACAGCGTCCTGTTTGGCGAGCTGATATTCGTACGCGAATGCGGGCATTTCCGGCTCGCCGCGGCGATAAATCAGATAGACGGCTTCCGCTCCCAGCCGCCGCGCGGCTGTGACAACGTCGATCGCGGTGTTGCCAGCACCGATGCAGGCCACGCGCTTGCCCACCTCAACGTCGTACAAGGGCTGGACCTTCGTTTTCGCAATGAACTCAATCGCGCCGTAAACGCCGTGAAGATCTTCCCCGGGAAGGTTCAGCGCCCACGTTTCGCCCAGGCCGACGCCGACAAAGATTGCGTCGAATTGCTTTTCGAGATCGTCGAAGGCGATGTCGCGCCCGATTTCCACTTTCTGCCGGAACTTTACTCCCAACTGCGCGACCAGATCGGCTTCGCGAATCGAGTCGGATGCGCGCGTCTTATACGCCGCGATGCCGTAGGTACTGAGGCCACCGGGGAGTTCGTCACGGTCGAAGATCGTGACGTCGTACCCACATTTCGCGAGTTCCGCGGCGCAAGCGAGCGAAGCAGGACCCGAACCGATGCACGCGACGCGTTTCCCATTCGGCGCGCCGGCGTGGAAGAGCTGAATCTTATTGTCGAGCACGTAATCCACGGCGTACCTTTGAAGGCGTCCGATTTCAATCGGCGCCTCGCCGTTTTCGTGCATGACGCAGGCGCCCTCGCAAAGGACTTCCGTGGGACAGACGCGGCCGCAGCTATGCCCCAATATATTGGCGGAGAGGATTACGCGGGCCGATCCCAGCAAGTTGCCGGTCGAGATCTTCTTGATGAAGGCAGGCACGTCGATATGCGTGGGGCAGGCGATCGTACAGGGCGCGTCGAAGCAGTAAAGACATCGCGAGGCTTCGATGGCCGCCTGGCGCGGGTTCATGGCGGGCGCGATTTCCGCGAAGTTCTTTTCGTATTGATCCGGGGAAAGCTTCGGCGCTGTTTCGCGAAGCGGCATAGGGAAACCGGTTGGAATCTCCGAATCACACGGCCGGGTGGGACGAATCCTTCCAGCGCGTAGTGGTGCCTGTAAGGCCGTCATTCTAGCACGATGAACCAGTTGCGCCATCTTTCGCTATTGCCCTAAGATGCCTAACCTGCTGTTTCGAAGGAGATTCGATGCGTTTTGACACCGTGATCAGAAACGGCACCGTCGTGACCGCGACAGACACGTACGCGGGCGACATCGGAATCTCGGGCGGCCGGATTGCGGCCATCGCGCAGGCGCTGCCCATCGAGAATGCCGGCAAGGTGATGGATGCGGCGGGGATGTTCGTGATGCCGGGCGGGATCGACGTCCACACGCACCTGGACATGCCGTTCGGCGGCACGACGAGCGCGGACGATTTCGAGTCCGGGACGGTTGCCGCTGCGTTCGGCGGCACGACGACACTGATCGATTTTGCCATCCAGACCAAAGGGCAGAGCCTGCGGCAGGCGTTCGAGACGTGGATGAAAAAGGCCGAACGAAAGGCCGCGATCGACTATGCATTCCACTGCATCATCACCGATCTCGGCGACGCGCAGTTCGAAGAGATGGGCACGCTGATTCAGGAAGGCGTGTCGAGCTTCAAGCTTTTCATGGCGTACCCGGGCGTTCTGATGGTGGACGACGCCACGATTTTCCGCGCGATGTCCCAGGCTGCGAAATACGGCGGGCTGATCTGCATGCACGCCGAAAACGGCGGCGTGATCGACGTGATCGTTCGCCGGGCGCTGGCCGAAGGCAAACGCGCGCCAAAATATCATGCGCTCACACGGCCGACCACCGCCGAAGGCGAAGCGACCAGCCGGGCCATCGCGCTGGCAGAGATGGCGGGCGCGCCCGTCTATATCGTTCATCTTTCGTGCAACGACGCGCTGGAAAAGGTCCGCGAAGCACGCGATTGGGGATTGCCAGCTTACGCCGAGACCTGCCCACAGTATTTATATCTTTCGCTGGAACAGATGGAGGCGCCGGGATTCGAAAGCGCGAAGTATGTTTTCACCCCGCCACTCCGCGAGAAATGGCACCAGGAAAAACTATGGCAAGGCCTCACGCACGACACACTGCAAGTGGTGTCCACCGACCACTGCCCGTTCTGCTTCAAAGAGCAGAAGGAACTCGGCAAGGACGATTTCACCAAGATTCCCAACGGCGGCCCCGGCATCGAGCACCGGCTGAGCCTGGTGTACACCGGCGGAGTGCACGGGGCGCGCTTTTCTCCGAACCGCTTCGTGCAACTGGTCGCGACCGCGCCGGCGAAGCTCTTCGGACTATTCCCGCGCAAAGGGACGATCGCCATTGGGTCGGACGCAGACCTGGTCGTGTTCGATGCAAACGAGGAGCAGGTGATCAGCGTCAAGACGCACCACATGCGCGTGGACTATTCGATGTTTGAGGGAATTCGCGTCAAGGGAGTGCCGAAGACGGTGTTGTCGCGCGGCAAGCCCGTAATCGAGAACGGCGCGTTCGTCGGAAGAGCCGGAAGCGGGGAGTTCGTCCGGCGGCAGAGATACAGCGGAATCTGAGCTACGCCTCCCCAATATCCTCTTTCCAGACCTCAGGGTGATCGCGGATGTAATCGGCCATCAGCGAGACGCATTCCTCGGAATCGAGATCGATCACGCGAATGCCGAGCGAGCGGAGCCAATCGAGCCCGCCGGCAAAGTTGCGGCTTTCGCCGACGATCAGGCTGCCGAAGCCGAACTGCCGGACGAGTCCGCTGCAATACCAGCAAGGCGCCAGCGTCGTCACCATGATCTTGTCGCGGTAGCTGCGCTGCCTGCCGGCGTTGCGGAAGGCGTCCGTCTCGCCGTGCATCGAAGGATCGCTATTTTGCACCCGGCGATTGTGGCCCGACCCGACGAGACGGCCGTTCCCGTCGAAGATCGCCGCCCCAATGGGCAGCCCACCCTCGGCCAGGCCCTTGCGCGCTTCTGCCAGAGCTACAGCGAGCATCCCGGCGTAGATTGGATCCGGCTTCATTTTTCGCTCAGCGCTAATGCGGTGACGGAACGGTTGATTCGCGTTCCGCCCAGTGCTCGACGATGTCGCGAACAACCTTATCACCGACGCGCTCCGCCGCCTCCAGCGCTTCCATGTAGGCCGAGTAGTTGCCCCTGGCCATCTGCTTCAGGCTCTCGGCAGCGGTTACACCGGGCGCCTCCTGGTCGTAGTTGCTTACCGTGCGCAAGACGAGCACGCGGCGCAAATCGACGCGGCCTGCGTGATTCAGAAACGTGAGAGCTTGCAGCGTGCCGGTGTCCTCCATCGCAGAAACCATGAAATTGCCCTTGCCGGCTGTGAAGTATCGCACCCAGGAATTCGCCCACTCGTCCATGAGCTTGCCGTGCCAGAAGGTGCTTCCCGACAATGCGTCACCTCTCGTCACGAACGGTGGCCTGATGGCGTTCGGAAAGCCGGTGAAACGGATCCGAGATGCGCGCAGGGAGTCGGAGTCGGCAAGCGGAACGTCCTTCGTAAGCTGCAAGGCCCAGGTTATCAGTTCTGGGTTGAGCGCAAAGATTGGGTCATCCGCATTTGGGGATGCGGGCTGCTCATAGGGTGTCGCCTTCCGCAATGGGACGCGGCCCGTGGGCCAATCCTTCGGAATTTCGCGCGCGTCGATTTCATATCCCAGATCACTGTCGATGACGTGGTCTGCCCAAACGGCGGAGCCGAGGGATACATCGGCCGGGTCGCCGCCACCAATTCCCGCCACAATCCAGTATGCTTTCGAGAGGTCGAAACGAGGATCTGTGCCAAGAGCCATCACGGAGGCGGCTGCCTTGGCTGTGCCGACGCCCGTCAACATGCCAAGCACGCCGTCCTTGTTCAGACGCACGTGATGGTAGCCCGCAGCGAGTGGAAGAACCTGATCGAGATGCTCGCGCTCCACCCACAGTTGGAATTCGCCGGGGGCGTCTCCGATGTCTTCGCCGCGTTCAAACATCGTGACCACGACGACCTTAATGGGGATTGGATTCGGCGAGGTTCCTGACTGAGCGCCAACCGGGCCAGGGACGCCTCCAAACGCTATCAGTGCCGCCAAGAAAAATCCGACAAACCGGCTCACGAATTCTCTTCCTTTGGGTGAAACGCTGCGGACCGCCGCCAAGAGTTTACATCACGGCGACGATTGCGAAATTGTCTTTGTCGCGCCGAGCAGTAGAATGTATCCGAACTTTTTGGTGGCAAGCGCGATCAGACAAAGGATACGAAATGACTCTCCGCTCCAGATGGTTGTGCGCCGTGGCCGCTCCTTTCCTGTGGGTTACGCTTGCATCAGGACAGGCGAACGTCCAACCTGCGCCTCGTCCGAAGGAAGCAGGCGCGGAACAGCGGACGGCGCGAGCGTTAGAGGCCGCGCGCGCAAATCTGCTCGACCTGCGTGCGTTCCTTGTGGGCATGCCGAAGGGCGGGGACCTGCACGTTCACTTGAGCGGCGCCGTGTACGCCGAGTCGTGGATTCGCGCGGGAGTCGAAGACCAGCTTTGCGTAAACATTTCTTCTTTGTCTTTCGTAAAGCGGCAGTCGGGGGCGTGCGAAACAGGCGACGTTCCAGCGGAGCGCGCCTACCAAGATCAACATTTCTTTGATGCTCTGGTAGATGCCTTTTCAATGCGCGGTTTTGTGCCGACTCCAGGGGTGACCGGCCACGACCACTTTTTCGATGCGTTTCCGAGGTTCGGGAGCGTCGACGCGCGCCACACTGGGGAGTGGCTCGATGAGGTGGCCAGCCGCGCAGCGGCGCAAAACGAACAGTACATGGAATTAATGGTGACTCCGCCTTTCGACCATACTGCGGCCATCGCGAAGGAACTCGGATGGCACGCCAATCGCGGATTCGGCGAATTTCGCGAGCAGCTTTTCGAGCGCGGATTGCGGGATGACGTCGCCGTGGTGCGCGCGTATCTGGATCAGGCCGAGTCGATTCGCCGGCAGAGCGAACACTGCGGGGAACCGAATCAGGCTGCCGGATGCACCGTGCAAATCCGATACATCTATCAAGTCCTGCGGGCATTTCCTCCCGAACAGGTTTTTGCGCAGACTGTGCTGGGCTTTGAGGCAGCTTCGGCTGATCCGCGCGTTGTCGGCATCAATTACGTTCAGCCGGAAGATGCGTACATAGCCATGTCGGACTACGCACTACATATGAGGATCCTGGCTTTCTTGCACGGCCTGTATCCCAACGTACACATCAGTTTGCACGCCGGCGAGCTCGCGCCGGGGCTGGTGCCTCCCGATGGGCTTTGCTGTCATATCCGCCTCGCTGTCGAACAGGCACATGCCGAGCGGATCGGCCACGGCGTTGACGTGATGCATGAAGACCGACCCTACGATCTGTTGAAGGAGATGGCCGCGAAGCACGTGATGGTGGAAATCAATTTGACCAGCAATGACGTGATCCTCGGCGTTACAGGCAAGGACCACCCGCTGCCGGTCTACCGGCGATTTGGAGTTCCGGTCGCGCTCTCAACAGACGACGAAGGTGTGTCGCGCATCGATCTAACGCACGAATATGTCCGCGCCGTCGAAACCTATGGGCTGACGTACGCAGACCTGAAGCCGCTGGTGCGAACCAGCATCGAGCATAGCTTCCTGCCGGGCGCGAGTTTGTGGCGCGATCGAGATAGCTTTGCGCATTCTGTCTCGGCATGCTCGCGGGACATATTGGGCGCCGATAAGCCCTCGCCAGGATGCGCGGCTTTTCTCCAGTCCAGCGAGAGGGCGCGGCAGCAGTGGGAACTTGAACGGCGCTTTCGGGCATTCGAATCAAGTCACTGACGCACTTGGAAAGGCGTGCTCCGCAAGAACTCCGTACGAGGGGATTCATGCCCGAAGGGTCAGCGGGCCGCAATCACGGGCGGGACCATTTGCGTTCGAGGAGAGAGTAGAGGACGGGCATGACGAGAAGGGTGATAAAGGTCGAAAGCAGCAGCCCGCCGACCACGGCAAGAGCGAGCGGCTTTTGCAGCTCCGCGCCCGAGCCGATTCCGAGCGCGAGCGGGAGCAGCCCAAAGAGCGTGGCGAGTGTCGTCATCAGGATCGGACGAACTCGGATTTTCCCCGCAGCCACGAGCGCCTCTCCGAGCGGCATCCGCTCTTTCTCGCAAAGCTTCTGGACGTATTCGAACAGGATGATGCCGTTCTTCACGACCAAGCCCACCATGAGGATGATCCCCATGAACGAAGAGACGTTGAGCGCCGTGCCCGTGACGAGCAGCATGGCGAACACGCCCACCAGTGACAGCGGCGCCGCCGACAGAATGATCAGCGCCGGCGTGAACGCCCGGAACTGAATCACCAGCACGATGAACACCACGCCAAGCGCAAGACCAAGCACGGAGAGCAGATCGTGGAATGAGCTCTGCTGGCTCTCGTACTGGCCGCCGATGTCGTAGGTTGTGCCCGTCGGCAGCTTGATGCCGCTCATCATCTTCTGTACGTCGCTGATCGCGCCGCCGAGATCGCGGTTTTCCAGGCGCGCGGTCAGCGTGACCATCAAGCGCTGATTCTCGCGCTTCAACTGGGCTTCCCCGTTCACTTTCTCGACTTGCGCAAACGAAGAGAGCGGCGCGATCTGCTTCGACGGCGTAACGATGGGAAACTGCTGAATGTTCGAATAGTTGTAGCGGAAGGAATCGGGAAACCGCACGCGGATATCCACCGTGCGGTCCGCCTCACGGAACTCCGTCTCGGTGAGGCCGAGCAGGCCCGCGCTGACTTGCTGCGTCATCTGATCGACAGTGAGCCCAGCCCGTCCTGCCAAAGCGGCGTCCACGTGGAAAACGATTTCCGGGTTGCCCTTCTGCACTCCGACGAAATCCACAATGCCCGGGATCTTCTCGAGCTTCGGGCCGATCTCGTCCGCCACCTGTTCGAGCACGCCCATATCGCTGCCGAAGATCTTCAGCTCCACGGGTTCGGGCGAGCCCTCGAGATCGCCGAGCATGTCCTGCAAGATCTGCACGAACTCGACATCGATGCCCGGAATATTCTGCGTGATCTGTGCGCGCATGTCGTCGATCACTTCCTGCGCACTGCGCTTGCGCTCACTGGCAGGACACCCGATCCAGGTCACGGGCCAGCGGCAACGTGGCTTGAGCTTGACCAGGATGTCGCCGGTGTTCTGCTCGGTGGCGTAGAGGCCCATCTCGGCGCCGGTGCGCCGGGAGAATGCCGCCGTCTCGGGCATTTTCGCGACGCGCTGCTCGACTTGCTCCAGAATCGTGTTGGTTTGATCGAGTGACGTGCCTGCCGGAGTGCGGTAGTCCAACACGTAACCACCCTCGTCCATCTCCGGCAGGAAACCAGTGTCCAACCCCATATACAGGACGATACCCAGCACGACCGACGCGACGACGGCCGCGCCGATAATCTTCCGGTGCTCGAGCGACCATCTCACGGCCCTTTCGTACACCCGGTTCACCGGCTCGATGAAGTGCGCGGATTCCTCCCGATGCGTGACGGAAGACAGAAATCGCTGTGACAACAGCGGAATAAGCGCCACGGCAAAGACCAGCGAAAGCAGGACCGAGACGCCGAGGGTCAGACAAAGGGCCGAGAAGAACTCGCCGACGACCCCCTTGAGCAGGCTCAGCGGCAGGAAGACGACCAGGGTCGTGGCCGTCGAGCCAACCACCGCACCGAGAAGCTCCTGCGTGCCGCGCTCGGCCGCCATCTCCTGCGATTCGCCGAGTCCGAGATGGCGGTAAATATTTTCTATGATGACCACGGCGTCGTCGATGATGAGACCGATGGCGATGGCCAAGCCACCGAGCGACATCAGATTCAACGTGCCGCCGAATATCTTCAGAAAGAAGAACGTTCCGATCACAGACAGCGGAAGCGATGTCGCGGCAATGAGAGTGGTCCGGCCGTCGCGCAGGAAACAGAACAGGATCAGCACGGCCAGTACTGCACCGATGATGATGGCGTCGCGCACATTCTTGATCGATTCCGTCACGAACTCCGCGAGGTCATACACGACGGAGATGTGCAGGGTCTTCGGAATGGCCGATCCCAGGTCGCTGATTTGGCTTTTGATCTGCGAAACGAGCTGGAGAATATTCCCGCCGATTTGCCGCGAAATGTTGATGAGCGCGGCGGGCCGGCCGTTTCCGGTGATCAGCGTCGTGCGGTCCGTTACGCCGAAGCGGACGTCTGCCACATCGCGGACACGAATGGCCGCGCCGTTGTCGACCGCCACGACCGTGTTGCGAATGTCATCAAGGCTGACGAACTGGCTCGTCGTCAGCACCAGATACTGCGAGTAGTCCTTCGCCAGCCGGCCAACGGACGTGACCTGATTGGTCGCGCGCAGCTCGTTCGCGATGTCGACAAGCGACAGCCGGTGCGCGAGCATCCTTTGCGGATCGACGACCACGGAGACTTCGCGCGTGTCGGTGCCCTGCACCTGGATGGTCCCCACGCCCGGCACACGGCTGAAGAGCGGGCGCAGGATGTAATACGCGTCGTCACGCAGATCGGCGTCGGGCACGTTGCCGTTCAAAATCAAGCTAAGGACGGGGAACACAACGGGCGAAAGCCGGTCCACTTCTATCTCGGTATCGGGCGGCAGGCTACTGCGGGCCGAACTCACGCGCGCCTGCGCCAGTTGCAGCGCGTACTGCATGTCCATGTCCGGCTGGAAGAGGATGTAGATTTCAGTGTTGCCGCGGATCGTCTTGGAATCGACGCGCCGAACGCCCAGCGTCGTGCTGACGGCTTCCTCGAGCGGCCGCGTAACAGTGAGCAGCATCGTATCCGGCGCGAGGTCGCCCGCATGCGCCAGTACCACGACGCGCGGAAAATTCAGCTCGGGATAGATATTGCTTGGAAGTTCGAAAACGGACACGAGGCCCGCGATCGTGAGAAACGCCGTCAGCAAATAGACGGCGTAGCGATTCTCGCGGCAGAAACGGACGACGTTCATTGCCCTGGGCCGGATTTCACCCGGACGCGAGCCTTGTCGCCGAGGCCGTAGCCGCCCGAAAGGACCACGGTGTCACCCTCCTTTGCCCCGGCGAGCAACTCGACCTGATCTTTCGTCTCGATTCCGAGCTTCACCGGGACGGCCGTCGCAGAGTCCTGAGTCACGGCGAACACGCGCGGCTCGCCCGCTTCGTCTCTGTACACGGCTTCTGGAGGAACAACCAGTGCGTGTGAGTGCGTGTCGATGGCGAGCTGTGCACTCAAGAACATGCCCAAACGCAACAGTCCATCGGCGTTGGGCACGCGAATGCGGACCAGTCCTACACTCGTCGTAGGATCGACGGCCGGCGAAATCGCCACCACCCGTCCAAGGACCTCTTTGCCGCCTGCGGCTTCGCCCGTCAACCTGACCGGTTCGCCGGACCGCATCTTGCCGAGATAAGTCGCCGGAACGTTGGCCTGCAATTCGATCTCGCGCAGATTCGCGACTTCGACGATGGGTTGCGCGGCGGTGCCGTCGACCTGCTCTCCGACGCTGACGAATCGCTTGGCCACCACACCGTTTAAGGGCGAGAGGATCTGGGTGCGCGTCAACTGCAAGCGCGACAGCTCGAGCGCGGCTTCCGCTTGTCGCAGCGCTGCGGCGGCGACGCTTTCCTGCGTCCGCGCGTCCTCGAGGTCTTTGCGCGCGGCAATGCCGCGTTGAAAAAGGTCTTCGTTGCGTTTCTGCGCCAGCTGCGCGTTTTCGAGGTTGGCCTTGGCTTGTTGCTCGGCGGCCTCAGCCTGCTGGAGTTGATCGCGGTAGGGACGATCGTCGAGCTTCGCAAGTATCTGGCCGGTGTGCACGCGGTCGCCTTCGGCCACAACCAGGCTCGCGATCCGGCCCGGGACCAGGGCGCTCACGCGGACGTCCTCGTTCGGCGGGGCGGCGGCTGTGCCCGTCAGCGTGAGCGTGTCGGAAATGTCGGCGCGTACGACGCGCGTGAGCGTCACTTCGGCGTTCGCCGCGGCGCCTCGGGCTTCTTCATCCGCCGATGGATGCGAGCAGCCTACGATCCCGAGCGCGCAAACGCCCACCGCGAGCAACAGTTTCGAGATTTGCCTTCGGCTAAGCATTGTCGCAAGCTTCATTCAATCGAGCGGCGCGCCAACCGCTTCTTCCAGTCGCGCGAATGCGGATTGTACCGCAAGCAAGCTCCCCAGGTAATCGCGCTCCGCCTGCTGCACGTCTCGCTGGCCAGTGATTCGCAAAGACTCCATGGGGTGAAGGGAAAGCGGTTTTCTCCGGGCAAGCGACGGATTCTCAGATTCCTGTTGCGGAACACCTCACGCTCATAGCAGATTACGGCTGGATGGAGATCCCGCCCGAGAGCATGCGGACAAAAAAGATCCTGCTCGCTGTGTCCTTTGCGGTGGCCGCAATCCTCGTTTTCCAGGCGAGCGAGATTTGGCTCGCCGACCATCGAATCAATTCCGGAAAACCCGAGCAGATGGAGCGCGGCGCCGCGCTTCTGCCGGGCAACGCCGACGCATGGGATCTCCTCGGACACTTCTATCAATGGGATTTCATGCACTCCGACATGCCTCGCGCCATCGCCAACTACCAAAAAGCCGTCCAGAGGAATCCTCTGTCCGCGCACTACTGGATGGATCTGGCGAGCGCGTATGAAGCCACGGGCGATGATGCCCGCGCGCAGCAAGCCTTCGAGAGCGCGAAGGCCGTCTATCCCACTTCCGCGGAAGTCGCGTTTCACTACGGAAATTTCCTTCTACGCGAGCAGAAGTATCCCGAGGCCTACAACGAACTCCGGCAAGCCGTTCAGACCGACCGCACGCTTCTGCCGCTCGTGATTTCGCGCACGTGGCGCGCAAGCGGGGATGTCAATCAGCTTCTCGATCACGTCCTCCCGGCGGACGTGGACGCGTATTTGCAGGCGCTCGATTTCTTCGGGTCCGTCCACGAGGCGGAGCCTGCACTGGCGATCTGGGACCCCCTCCTCAAGCTCCGGGAATTCGTTCCTCTGTCGCGCACGTTTCCGCTGCTGGACGAACTGATCAGGGAAGATCGCGCCGATGACGCCCGCCGCGTCTGGCGCGAGGCTCTTGGCGCCGCCGGCCTGCCTCATATGGACCCAGCCCGCGATTCCCTGATCTGGAACGGAGATTTTCGGACGGAATTTTCCAACGGCGGGCTCGGCTGGCGCTGGGATCCGACTCCTGGCGCAGCGATTGACTTCGATTTCCAGGCGGGACCCAACGATTCGCGCGCCGTCCGATTGGACTTCACCGGGGGGCACAACGTCAGCTTGAGTGCGCCCTTTGAGTTTGTTCCCGTCGAGGCAAACCGCGGCTATCGCTTCCAGGCGTACATGCGTACGGAGCAGATCACGACCGAAAGCGGTCTGCGCTTCTCGATCACGGACCCGAATCACCCGAACGCCCTGAATGTCCTTACCGACAATTTCACGGGATCGCGGCCGTGGACGGCCGTGGAGGCTGATCTTTCGACCGGGCCCGAGACGCACTTCCTGCTCGTCCGGTTGGTCCGCGACCCGAGCCGGCTCTTCGACAACAAACTCAGCGGGACGGCGTGGATCGCCGACGTGTCGCTCGTTGCCTCCAGTGCTGCCTCCGGCGCGGCGACAGAGCAGCGGTCCCGATGAAGGCGCTGCGCATCGGGCTCTGCATGCTGCTCGCGTTCAGCGTGCTGGCTTTCGGCGCCGTCCAGGTGTGGTCCGAGTCACTGCTCGAAATCGGGGCGGCGCTGCTCTTCCTCTTCTGGGCGTGGCTTGCCTATCGAACTCCCGACGCCAAGGTTGAATGGAATCCGCTCAATTGGCCTCTGCTCGGCTTCATCGGAATTGGACTGCTGCAACTTCTTTTTCATGGGACTGCGTACGCGTTTCTCACGCGGACGGAGCTGCTGAAGCTCGCGGCCTATTTTCTGTTCTTTTTTCTGGTAGCGCAGGCGTTCAGAACACGAGCCGACCTCTCACTGCTGGCCTGGTTTCTGATCCTCTTCTGTTTTGCAGTTTCGTTGCTCGCGATCATTCAACACTTCACCTCCGGCGGCGAGATTTATTGGATTCACTCGCTCAAGATTGAGGGTGATCCATTCGGCCCCTACGTGAACCGCAACCATTTTGCCGGATTCGTCGAACTGACGGCGCCGGTGGGCCTGGCGCTGATGGCTTTCCGCGGCGTGCGGAGAGATCTATTTGCCTTGACGACGCTGCTCACGATCGTTCCTGTGAGCGCGATCGTTCTCGCGGGCTCACGTGGGGGAATCGTCAGCTTTGCTCTCGAAATCGGAATTCTTGCCCTGCTGGTGCGGAATCGGCGAGAGCTGCATGGCGGGCGCGTGGCCGTCGTCGCACTTGTGGCTGCAATAACCTTGCTGCTCATTTCTTGGGTTGGAGCGAGCCGAGCCATCGAGAGGTTCTCGACTTTGCGCCACTATGACACTTCGCTCAGTCGTCGCGTCTCGATGTTTCGTGGTGCCGCGCACATCCTCTTCGACCACCCGATAAAGGGATGCGGCCTGGGAACGCTTGTGGCGGTGTATCCGCGCTATGAGACCGCCTACGACGGCCGAGTTGTCGAGCACGTTCACAACGACTACATCGAAACGCTGGCCGAAACGGGGCTTCTGGGCGGGCTGTTCGGTCTGATTTTCCTGCGAACGCTCTATCGGGAAGCGCGAAAGAACTTCACGGCTGAACAGGCGCACTTTTCTCAGGGGCTTCACGCGGGAGCCATCGTCGCCGTCAGCGGGCTGCTGCTGCATAGTTTCGTCGATTTCAA
>Ga0187872_10002218_pt1 | contig 17661 bp, 10 predicted proteins | sample June2016WEW_16_4_FD_132973 | JGI IMG/M metagenome (GOLD analysis project Ga0187872, IMG submission 132973) | Peatland microbial communities from SPRUCE experiment site at the Marcell Experimental Forest, Minnesota, USA - June2016WEW_16_40 | ecosystem: Environmental > Terrestrial > Soil >...
CTGCGACACTTGCTGCGGCGGGGGAGCAGCATCGCAAAGGCACTGCAGGAAAATCATCCAAGGCGACCGCGCCAATTGCAGCGACTCAAAAAACTCACGGTCCGGTAGGTTAATGCTTATGGGAGCGACACCCCTCTCAAGTGGCTGTTGACACGGCTACCGTCCATTTATTGGACAAAACACGATGCCAAACCAGTCACCAGTCACCAATCACCAACCACCAGTCACCAAACATGAGAAACCTGCGTCAATCCCTGTCCAAATCCTGGTATGACGCAGGGAAACCCCGTTGGTAATTGATTCTCCGGCTGCCCGACGCTCTCTGGCGTTGACCCGGCGGCTACGGCCGGACATGCTCACCGTCATGATCAGAAGCCCGCAAAAACAGCCCCCTGGTATTCGCAGACGGCGCCCCAGGCCCGATCAATTATAACCACCCCTCCGGAAAGAGCGGCTCATGCCCCGTCCAGCCCCAACCTTCACTTGGCTTGATACCACCGTAGTGATTGTTTATTGCGTGGGCATCACGCTGTTCGGGCTTTGGATCTCTCGCAAGACGCGCACCAGCGGCGGGTACTTCCTCGGCGGACGACAATTACCGTGGTGGATCATGATCGGCCAGGCCTTTGGCACGGGCACACATGCCGAGGGGCCGGTGGGACAAGCCGGAGCTTCCTATCAACATGGCTTTGCCACCATTTGGTATCAGTGGAAGAACATGATGGCCACCCCGTTCTACTGGCTGATGGCCCCCTGGTATCGTCGCACCAATCGCACGACGGTCGGGGAGATCGTTCAAGACCGCTACGGCCAGTTTCTGGCTTTCCTCTATTCGGTATTTGCCATCCTGTATTTTGTCTTCAACCAGGGGACCATGCTCAAGGGCGCCGGCAAGGTGATTGCCGTCGCGACCAATAACGCCATGACACCGAACGAGGTTGTCCTTAGCATGGCGGGGGCCTTCCTCGTTTATAGCTTCTTTGGCGGCTTGCGGGCGGCGGCCTACACCAATTTCATCCAGGGCTTCCTCATTATCGTGCTCTCCTTCATGCTCATCCCCTGGGGCTTGAAGGAAGTCGGCGGGATCTCCGGGATGCGTCAGTGCTTGCGCCCCGAATTCTTCCAGCTTTATAACCAGTTCAGCCAGATCAATCTCACCATGATTGCCATGCTCACCCTCAACGGGCTGGTGGGCATCACGGCCCAGCCGCACATCCTCTCCATGTGCGCCACGGGCCGCACCGAGCGGGCCGGCCGGGTGGGCCAGACCTACGGCTCCTTTGTGAAACGCTTCTGCACCATCGGCTGGGCCTTTACGGGGCTGATCGTGGCCGCCATGCTCTGCCGCCGCCGGGAAACTTTGTCTGATCCCGAACAGGCCTTCGGCTACGCCTGCCTCCATCTCCTCGGGCCGGGCTTGACGGGCCTATTGGTTGCCTGTGTCCTGGCCGCGAACATGTCCGCCTGCTCCAATTTTATGGTCAACATCGGCGCCTTGTTCACCCGCAACTTCTACGTTCGCTTCTTCCGCCCCTCCGCCTCGGATAAGGAACTGCTGTGGGTCGGTCGGACCTCGGGCCTGGCGTTGACCTTGGTCGGCGTAGGCTTCGCTTTGATCATCAAGGAGGTGCTGCAAACCTTCCTGTTCAACGAGACCCTCCCCGCGTTTATGGGAATCATGTTCATGGGCGGGATCTTATGGCGCCGCGCCAATCGTCATGGGGCGACGGCATCCATTATAGTCGCCTTTGTCGTGTATTATGTAATGAACCATCACCTCTCGGGGGCGTGGCATCTGGTCTATAAGTGGCAGGCGGCGCCGTTCGGCTGGGCCATGCTGGCAGGCTTTGTGGCGCTGTTGGTTGTGAGTATGGCCACGCCGGCTGAAGCTCCGGCCCGTATTAACGCGTTCTTCGACAGCCTGCGCCGCACCAGCAACGAAGCCGGTTTGCCCGCCGGCCAGCCCCAGCCCTGGGCCGCCGACTGCGGGGAAGACCTGCTCCTGTACGACCTGCCTGGGTGGCTGACCCGCGAGCGCTGGCACCGCTTTTTCTATCGCTATCGCGAGGACCTGGCCGGCTTCCTGCTCGCCTGGGTCTCGGTTGGGTTGATCATAGCCTTCGCCTGGGGTCTGATACAGATATAGCCTCGCACTGAAGGCATTAGGACGCGGGGCCCGTGGGATCAGCTAATCGGCCCAGAAACAGCAGGCTGCCGGAATGGGTGTCGCGGATGCAGAAGATGAACGGATGATCCGCGCGGAAAACGGGCGGCGGAGCGGGCTTCCTGGGCATGGCGTGTTTAGACACTCCCACAACTGTCGCCGCGGCGGCTTCGGTGCCCGCCTCGTTCACCTCTACCCAGGCCTTGTGGAACACATCGGAGATAAAGAGAAACCGTGTCCCATCCAGGCCGGAGAAATCGGCCTGCGGCCCGAAGGCGTCGGACATGCCCATTTGGCCCAACGTGCCGTTGAGCTTGAAGCTGGACTCCATCTTGAACCGGGGCAGAAACAGCTCGACCCGCTGGCGTTTCATCTCCCCCAGGCAGCGTGAGAGCAACGCCGGACTCAACTGGCCTTCGAGTTGGCCGCAACCCTCGATTCTCCGGGGGAGCAACACCACCAGGGAAAGCTCAGCGCCGGCATAGGGCAGCTCGACGGCTTGGAACGAGTCGTTCTCCATGTATTTGACCGTGTCAAAATGGTGCATGAGCGGCACGTCAGTTTGGCGATTGGCGGTGAGATGGAACGGTTGCGTGGACGTTTCGGCTTTGCGGAAAGGCTCGGCCCAAGCGCCCTTGAAATAGATCGCGTTAGCCAGGACCAGCCGGGTGGACGAATCCAGGCTTCCCGCCGGCAGGATGTCCTGAATCTTATCTTTGGTCTGCTGCACAACCCAGCCGTTGATTTCGTGCCGGGCGGCCTCCGCACCGGTCTTGAAGTCAGCCAGATTGAGGCTGGCCTGGTATTCGTATTTGCCGATGTTCAGAAAAGGCGGGAGGAAGGGATGGCCTTGTTGCGCCCACAGGGCGTTGGCGAGGCTTAACTCGATGCCTTTCTGCTTTTGAGCCTCGTTAAGTTGCCGTTGCAGCGCGCCAAAGGCGGAATGGAGCCCTTGTTGGCTTTTCCCGAAGTGCAGGACCTGCGCCATCTGCGTTTCGGTGTTGCCGCGGGCGCCGGCGTATGTCATCGCCAGCGCGGTGGAGACGCTGTAAGGGGAGAAGAAGAGGTTGCCTGGGCTGTTGCGGAGCTGGGCGTAGAGGTCGCAGGCGAAGGCGGTGTTGCCGTCCACCAGCGCCTGGGTCTGGCCGGGCAGGGCGGCGCGAGCGAAGCCGCCAGCGAGGCACGGCAGGAGGCCGGCCAGAATCACTGCGCAAGCCCTGCGCGAAGCATTCATAATCGAACTTCTTGTTTTCATGCTCTGTTGGACGGCAAGTGTGCCGAAATGCTCCCCAAAAGCAACCAGCGCCAACTGGTTCATCCGCGCGGTGTCAGCCGCGACATAAAGTTGGATTCGACACTGCTTGCTGTGACAAGAAAGGTTCCCGAGCCGGCTAGACCTTAACCGGGAGATTTCATAACGTGTAGCCGCCGACGGCAGTCGGCGCTGATTTTTCAGCCCCGAAAGATGGCGCCGACTGCCGTCGGCGGCTACACCCTGTAGGCGGTTTGTGCGAGGTATGAGAATTCCGGGTTAAGCGCCCAACACAGAATTAGCCTTGGTTCAAAATCCTGGCTGACGCAACAACAGTTGCAGCGAAGCCGCGGCCCAGCCCGTCTGACACGCTCCCCGCCACCCCCGGGCTTCCGCACCGCGGCTCACTTCCGCCCCGCCAGCGCCTTGATGCGCTCGACTTCCGCGTCGAGCGCCGGCAGCCAGACCTGGCCGGACTTCCTTTGCACCGCCTGCGCTTTGAGCAGCCACTGCTGGGCTTCGCCATAGTTGCCTGTGTTCCAGTAAGCCACCCCGATGGCGAACAGAGCGTGCGTGACGCCTTCAGCCCGTATGACTTCGTAGTTGCTGCTCTGGGCCAGCGCCAGGGCGTTTTGAAACTCCGGGATCGCCTGCGCAAACTTCCCTTCGCTCACCAGCAGCCGGCCGCGGCCCATGAAGAGATTGGGCGCGCTCAAGGTGCCGCGGCGGGCGAGCGATTCCTCGAACCGCTTCCACGCGAAATCCCACAATTGGTCCCGGTAAGCGATAGAGTTGGTCCTGGCCGGCGCGATTCCCGTCCACTCGGCCCGCAACCGTTCCACGGCCGCTGCATCGCCGAGCACGGCGCGGGCGAACGGAAGCTCATTGGTCAGTTGGAGCGGGGTGCCGGACTTGACGAAGTTGTTAACCCGGTCCCCGGCGTTCTGGTAAATCTCGCCCAGGAATTGCTGCACTTGCGAGTTCGGGGTTTTCCAGTGCGCGCCATACCAAACCGAGCGCGGGTCGCGCCACTCGTTGAGGTAGTTCCAGGTCTTCGCGCCCCACACCGCCCCGAGGCCCGCCAACAGGGCCCACACGAACCACCGCGCGCGCGCCCGCCGTCCTTCGAGCCCGGCAGCGAGGTCGGCCAGCAGCAGGCAGACGCCGACCGAGGGCAGGAACAGGTAACGGTCTGTAATCGGGACGATGAACCCGAGCAGCATGGGCGGCACCATTTGAATGAGCACCCAGTAACACAGCGCAGCCCGGAGCGGCTGCCGCGCCCTGTAGAGGACCAGGGGCAAAGCCCACACCAGCATTGCGGCGACGCTCAGCGCGAGCCGGGCCGCCCGACCCCACGCCGCCGCGTCCGGCGCAGGGCGATAAAGCACATACTGGCCCAGCCCGGTGAGCAGCCATAGATTCGTGAACTGTGTCACCGCCAGCACGAAAGGGTGCAGCCCCTGGTTCGTGCTTGGCTGCGCGTGCCAGGTCATCCAGCCGAAGAAGAGAGCGACCAGGCCAAAGGGGACCTTGTCGGCGAGCATTTTCCAACTCCGGCGCCGCTCGACCAGGACGTCCCAGACCAGCATCACCGCCGGCAGCAACAGGACGGATTGCTTGCCCGCGCTGGCCAGCAGGAAGGCCAGCACGCTCCCCGCGTACCAGGCACAGCCGCGCCCGGGTCGCTGCCGATACACGAGGTAAGCGGCCATCGAGAGGGCGGCGAAGCCGGTGGCGACCAGGTCTTTGCGGCTGGAAATCCAGGCCACCACCTCCACATGAGCCGGGTGCAAGAGAAACAACACGGCGGCAGCAGCCGCGGGGAAGATTCGAGGGCGGATGGTGAACGCCAGCAGATAAACCGTGCACACCACCCACCCATGCCACATCACGTTGGAGAGGTGAATGGCGGCAGCGCTCTTGCCCTTCGCCAGCGCAACGTCCAGCGCGTAGCTGAGGAGGTTCGCCGGCGCGTAGTTGGCGGCATACGGCAGGGTGAGGATCTGCTTCAGGTTGGCCGCGCGGAAGCTCTCAATGTATGGATTGTTCTGGACGTAGTCCGGGTCATCCACCGCGAGGAAGCCGAGGCCGATCGTGCCGTGATACAGCGCCAGGTTACCCAGCAGGAGCCCGAGCACCACGGCAAGGTGCGTCCACCAGGGAAAGGTCCTCCCGCCTGACCCCGAGCGGTCGGCGGGCGCGGCTTTCTCCAGGTTGGCGAATCTTTTAGGGCGCTTGGGCTTCATCGGTCCGGCACAAACGATGACGCTGGGATACCCTCCAGGCCCGGCCAGGGCAATCCGTAAAACCAGGCAGCATTCCCCGTATCCTGCCGGACGCCCACGAACGGCGGCAGACCTCGACAACCTCTGCCTCGGGGGATTACACTGTCGCCCATAGGCACTAACTGAGCAAATGGTCGCCATCGCCAGCATGAATCCCAGACAACGAGTTGTCGCCATCCTGAACCGCCAGCCGGTGGACCGCTTGGCCGTGGACCTCTGGCATACGCCCGAAATCGCCGCCGCCCTGCGCCGCCACTTTGGCGTCGCCGACGACTTCGCCATGTGGAAGGCGCTGGGCCTGGACAAGATCGTCTGGGTCTTCATGGACTACCAGACCGAAGCCGGCGACCGGGCCGGCGCGCAGTCGGGCGCGGGCGCGGAGTCCGGCGGCGACCGCACGATGTGGGGCGTGCCGCTCAAGGAAATCCAGGCCGGCGAGGCGCGCTACGCGGAATTCGGCGCGGCGCCGATGGCCGGCTGCGACACCCCCGCCGCGGTGGACCGTTATCCCTGGTGGCCCAAGCCGGACCGCTTCGCTTACGAGGCCGCCGTCGAACTGGCGCGCCGTGCCGCGCAGGAGTATGCGGTGATCGGCCCGTGGGTGTCGCTCTTCGAGATTTATTGCCAGCTCCGCGGCCTCGAGCGGGCCCTGATGGACCTGGTGGAACACCCGGAACTGGTCGAGGCCGCGCTCGACCGCGTCGAAGCCATCCAGACCGAGATGATGCGGCGGTTCTTCGCTCGCGCCCGGCAACACCTCGACCTGGTGTTCGTCAGCGACGACATCGCGGGCCAGAAGTCACTCCTCCTCTCGCCGCGGATGTGGGAGCGCCACCTCCAGCCGCGGCTCAAGCGCTGGTGCGAACTGATTCACGCGCACGGGCTGCGGGTCTTCTATCACACCGACGGCGCCGCGCGTCCGCTGCTCAAGGCCATCCTGGAGTGCGGCGTGGACGTGTTGAACCCCATCCAGCATGCATGTCCGGGGATGGACCTGGCCGGTTTGAAGCGGGAATTCGGATCACGAATCATCTTCCACGGGGGCGTGGACAATCAGGCGGTGCTGCCGCGCGGCACGCCGGAGCAGGTGCGCGCCGAGGTGCGCGAGTGCCTCCGCACGCTGGGGGCCGGCCGCGAGGGCTTCATCTGCTGTTCCTGCCACAACGTGCAGGCCGGCACTCCTCTGGAGAACATCTTGGCGATGGTCCAGACCGTCCGGCAGTCCTGAAGCCGGCCCGGCGCCCGGTTGGACGGCACGACCTGTGAGAACTATCCGGCCTACGGGCCGAGCATCACGCGGTAAAATCGCTGTATGTTGGTGGCCCGGTTATCCTGTATGAAGACCGGGCTGCCCGACAGGTTAGTGATCAACAGGGTGTGCCAATTGGTCGAACCCAGGTTGGTTGAGACCTGGACGGTGTAATTCTGATCCGCCATGCCCGACAACTGGAATTGGAACAGGTTGCTGGACAGCCTGGCCGGCTGGCCCACCACGGGCGTGGCGGAAGCCAGCGCGAGCGGGAAGGAGGTCATGGCCGCGACAAGCGTCACGCCGGGTACCCCTGGATACTCGGTCGTGTTTTCGCTTGTGATCTGGGATAATATGATCCATCCCGTGTAGGCCTGGCCGGGTTGGAAGGTGTTGGTCGGGATGATCACCGAGGTGACGGTGCCGTTGAGAGCGTCCCGGGGATCAATTGGTGGTATGGGGGTGCTGAAGACTACATTGTCGTTGGTATCGGTGGCGTGCACCCAGATAAAGTCGCTGGTCGTCGCGCCCGGAATGGCGTTCCATTGCAACGTGAAGGGGGACAGCGGGTTGATCGCTTGCGCCGCAGCGAAGTTGCTGACCGTAAGTTGAGGAGGATTGGGATACGCCGCGGACGGCAGCGTAAGGACGGGAGACTGCGTGCCGTCGTCCAGCGTGTCCAGCCAGAAAGTGTAGTTGCCCGGCGGATAGGCGGCGTCCATTGCCGCCTGGGTGGGGAAACTTTCCTTGGTTTCCACTTCGAGGCCGCTGCTGCCCAGCGGCAGAGCCACCTCCGCGCCGGTGGGCAAAACGACCAGGGCAAACCACACCGTGTCCGGGGCGGACTGGACAACGCTCACGTAGGTATGGAATGGCCCGTAGTTGGTATTGAGCACGAGGTTCGTCGGGCCAACCTGAAGGTAGGCCTCCAGTTTCATAACATAGTAGTCGAACACATCGGGCTGTCCTTCCGAGAGGATGGTCAAGGATACCAATTGGGTCACCGTATTGGGCGGAGAGGCGCTGTCAGACACTTCCACCCGGAAGGTGTAAGACGAGTTGGTGCTGGGGAAGCCGGAAATGTTCGCATCACTGGAAAAGAACTCGTCGGGGGACAGGCCCGGCGGCAAAGAGTTCGTTCCCCCGGGCAGCGACCAGTAGTAGGGCGGTTGCCCGCCGGCAGCGCCCAGCGACTGGCTGTAGTAGTTGTCCACCATGCCGGGGGGCAGATTGCTGGTAGTGATTTGGAGCGGAACCACGGGCTGGACCGCAAAATCCACCACCGGGTTATTATTGGAGATGATGACTACCTGGGAGTCCGGGTCCGGGCATAGATAGAGGCTGCTCGACAAGCAGTCACTGCAATCACCGCAATTGACGTTCACGCTCCAGGTTCCGTTGGCGACATTGTTTGAGTAAAACCCGTTGCTGTCCGTGCGGGCGTACTGCATGTACTGAACGCTATTAATAGTGGCCCAGGCGGGCACGCCAACGTTCGCGATCCCCTGGCCGGTGACCGCGTTGGTCAGGTAACCGGTGATGTGATTGGTGGCGGGGAGGGCGGCAAAATAAGCCTTGCCATTGTTATTGGAAATCACCACCGTTTGAGTCGGGGGGCCGAGATAATTGCCGGGCAAACCATCACTGCAATCGGTGCAAGTCTCGATGCCGACATACCAAGTGCCGTTGGCCACGTTCAGCGAATAATTGCCGTAGGCGTCGGTATCCACGTCTCCCTGGTTGTAGTCCACTCCGTTGATCGTTGCGTTGGCCCACACCCCGACCCCGGCGATGGGGTTGCCGTAGTTATTCGTGAGAGAGCCGGTGATGAGATTCGTGGCAAGAAGGGCGGTGAAATTGACGAGCAGCGCCTGTCCGGCGTCGAGGTTGGTGCCGCCGTTCTGATCGAAGGACGGTTGAGGGAAGATATAATTAGTGGGAGCGTTGTCGCTGCTGATCTGCACCTGCCAACCATCATTGGCCGAACCGCCGACCACCGGAGCCACAAAATATCCGTTCGCCTCGGTGTAATAGTCCTGATAATACTGGCCGCTATTGTCTTGGCAGGAGATGTCAAGTCCCGCGAAAGGCTGACCCTGGCTGTTGGTAACGAAGCCATAAAAAAGGGCCGTGGCTTTGGGCAAGGCCAGGGTCATGCCCGACACGCTCCCGGCGGTCGTATCCACCTGCGGGTTGTTATTTAGACCCAGGTAACCGTAAGTTCCAAGGTCCTGATTGGCCATCGAGACTTCCCATTGGCCGGCGATCACCGGCACGGTGAAAGCGCCGTTGGTGTCGGTGCAACAGGCCCCCGCCATGAGTTGCCGGTCGGGGGTTTCGCAAACCATAAAAACGTCCGGCAACCCGGTGTTGGTATTGGCGGCATCCACCAAACGGCCGGAGATGCTGTTGGTGGCCGGAATCAGAAAGGTCAGGTTGGTGTTGAAGGTGGCGCCGTTGGTCAGGGTGAGCACGGGCGACTGGCTCAAATTGGCGACGTAGTTGCTCTTGAAGAGATAGAAGCTGTAAGTGCCGACCGGCAGGTTGAGCATGTAATTCCCGGAGTTATTCGCCATCACACCGGCAAACGGACTGCCGTGGCTGTTGCCGAGCTTGACCATGACGACGACGTTGGGGACGTTGGCGCCGGCGTATTGCACCGCGCCGGTAAACGACTGGGCGTATGCCGAATTGATCACATTGAAGAGGATGTTAGTGGGCGCGAACCGGTTGGTCGGGCTGGAGAGCCGGAAGATATACTGCGCGACAATCTGCTGCACGATATCGCTGGCAATGCTCAATTGCGCCGTGATGGCGCCGTTGGTGGGATTGGAATCGCCGGGGACATTGATGTTCGTGACGGCGGTTGCGCCGTCGTAAAACACGCTGGCCTGGCCATCCGTCAGCAGGAAGCTTTGCGTCGGCAAATCCGCCGCATCAATCACGCCGTTGCCGTTGGCGTCCAGGAACTTGTCAATCCGCACGGTTTCGCCGGTGAGCAGCCCGCCGACTTGCAGCGTGATCACCCCGGCGTAAAGGTTGCTGACGGAGGTGGGCGCGACGCTAAGGCTCACCGCCCTGGCCGTGGATTCAATTTGTTGGCACGCGGCGACGGCGAGCAGAATAAAACAGGAGCTGAGAATGTTTGGTTTCATACGTCGGAGCAGAACATAAAGGCAAGCAAGTTGTCCAGATAAATCTGATCCATCTGATGGGAATTGAGGTATCATAGCTTGTGAACGTCACCCGATCATCCCCGCCGGCCCGGGGCGCCGGCAGCAATCCACCCAATCGCTTTGAACACCTCTCTTTTGAGCGGGACGCGGATTGGGACCCGGAGCAGGACCCGCTGCCGCGCACCGTGTTCCTGCGCGACCGCAGCAGCAAGATTATCACCACCAACGACAGCCCGGACGTCGGTTTCGAGCACAGTATCAATCCGTACCGGGGCTGCGAGCACGGTTGCGTCTATTGTTTCGCGCGGCCCACACATGAGTACCTCGGCTTTTCCGCCGGGCTGGATTTCGAGACGAAGATCATGGTCAAAGAGGACGCGCCCAAACTCCTGCGCGAGGAGCTGTCCGCGCCGGGTTGGGTCCCGAAGGTTATTGCCCTAAGCGGGGTGACGGACCCTTACCAGCCCGTCGAGCGGCGGCTCAAGCTGACCCGGGGCTGCCTGGAGGTGCTGGCCGAGTTCCGCAATCCGGTGACCGTCGTGACCAAGAATAATCTCGTGACGCGCGACCTGGACTTGCTGGCCGAGCTGGCGGGCTGCCGGGCCGCCGCTGTGTTCATCTCGGTCACCACGCTCGACACCGAACTGAGGAAAATCCTAGAGCCCCGGACTTCGCCGCCCGGGGCGCGGCTGGCGACGATTGGCGCGCTGGCCAAGGCCGGGATTCCGACCGGCGTGCTGGTCGCGCCTGTGATTCCAGGGCTGACCGACCATGAGGTTCCGGCGATCCTCGAGGCGGCGGCGGCGGCGGGAGCGAGCTTTGCGGCCCAGGCCACGCTGCGGCTGCCCTACGCGGTGGCGCCGCTGTTTGAGGAATGGCTGGCCCGGCACGTGCCGGAGAAGAAGGACAAGGTCCTGAACCGCCTCCGCGCGCTGCGCCGGGGGAAGCTCAACAACTCCGAGTTCGGCTTGCGCCTGCGCGGGGAGGGCATCTTCGCCGAGCAGATGGCCCGCCTGTTCCAAGTCGCGTGTCGGCGGGCCGGTGGCCTTGACCGGGAGCCGGAATTATCAACGGCATTCTTTCGCCGGCCCGCTGGCGCGCAGTTGGAGCTGGGCCTGCCGGAACCCGGCGGTCGCGCCGCCGAGGGGAGGCAAACGGGCCGCTGGCCGCACGGTTCCTCTACCGGAAGCTGAGAAACCAATCTTCCGCTTTGGCTCGCACCAGGCCGTGATTGAGGAGGCATCTGGAAGGCAGCGACACAGGCGGACAAGTTCAGCTTCAATGCAAAAATGTTATGTCAAAATTGTTATTGTCTGCGGTCAGGTGATCCCTTAGGCTGACTGCTCGTAACGCTGAGAGACAGATCACAAACTAAAACCGGCTATTAATATGACACAACAAACAACTTCCCCAATTCGCGGGTGGACCGTGGTGATCGCCGCGGTCTGCATCAACCTGATCCTGGGCGTCCTGTACGCCTGGAGCGTGATGGGCAAAGCCCTGGTCCTCCAATGGCATTGGAAAGCGGCCCAGGCCTCGTTGCCGTTCACTATTTCCGCAGCCTCCTTCGCGCTCATGATGATCTTCGCCGGCCGGTGGCAGGACAAAATCGGCCCACGTTACGTGGCGATGCTCGGCGGCATCATCCTCGGGCTGGGGCTGATTTTGTCGTCGTTTGCGAAGACGCCCGAGATGATGTTGATCACCTTTGGCCTGGTCGGCGGCATTGGCATCGGCCTGGGCTATTCCGCGACCACCCCTCCGTCAATCAAATGGTTCCCGCCCGCCAAAAAGGGTCTCATCACCGGCCTTGTGGTCAGCGGGGTGGGCTTGGCGGCCGTGTATATCGCGCCCCTGACACAGTATCTGCTCAAAGCTACCAGCATTCCCCAAACTTTTCTGATTCTCGGCGTGGGGACGATTATCCTCGTTTCGCTTTTGTCCCAGATTCTGGCGAATCCTCCGGCGGGCTACACTCCGGTCGCCGCCGCCCCGGGAATGACCGCAGCCAAAGCGCCGGCGGCCCGCCCGAATCTGGACTGGCACGAAATGCTTCGCACGGGGCAGTTTTACCAGCTCTGGCTGATGTTCGTGCTGGCGGCCTCCGCGGGTTTGATGATTATCTCCCAGGTCGCGCTCATTGCCAAAGACCAGGCGCACATCGACAAATTAGGCTATGCGCCGGTTGCGATACTGGCGATCTTTAACACGCTCGGACGGGTGGTCAGCGGTTTCCTCTCCGACCGGATTGGCCGGGCCAACACCATGATCCTCGCCTTCGCGCTGCAAGCGGTGAATATGTTCGCCTTTATTCACTACACCACTCCCGCCCTGCTGATCTTCGGCGCGGCATTCACCGGCCTCTGCTACGGCACGATCTTCACGCTCTTTCCTGCGACTACGGCTGACTTTTATGGCGTCAAGAATCTGGGCGTGAATTACGGCCTGGTGTTCACGGGATTCGGGGTCGCCGGGGTAATCGGCCCGATGCTCGGCGGCAAGATTCGCGACGCCTTTGGTTCTTACCACAATGCCTTCACCATTTCGGCGATCATGCTCCTGGCCGGCGCGGTGCTGGCGTTCATCTTGAAAGCCCCGAAGACAGAGCCCGCTCCCCTGCCCGCCGCCGGCCCTGTCGGCAGTTAAAAGAGCGAGGGCCAAGCCGAGGGACTCAGGAAATAAGCCATTTTATAGGCACTTACCGCTCGGGGGGTGCGGAGCGATGCTCCGCCACTCCAGCATTCCATCCGCCGCCTACTTCAGCACCGGCTTCAGGACAATATTGCGATATTCGATGCCGGTATGGTCGCCCTGGAGGTAGATCGGGCCGGGGCGGGTCACATCGGACCACAAGGCGCCGCCGGTGCAACCCGGGATCGGCTGGTTGTCAATGATCTTCTTGCCGTTGAGAATCACCGTGACATGCCGCTCAACGAAGGTGATGTCCATCGTCTGCCATTCCCCGGCGGGTTTCTCGGCGCTCGCCGTGGGTTTGATGCGGCTGTAGATCGCCCCCATGTTGTGCGGATCGAGCGGCTTGCCGCAACTGTCCAACACCTGGACCTCGTAAATGCCGCGGATATAGACCCCGCTGTTGCCGTCTTTGGGCACGCGGACTTCCAACGTTAGATTGAAGTCCTCGAACTCCTGGTCGGTGCGCAGGTTGCCGAAGTGCTTATGCGGTTTGCCTTCCTCTTGCGACACCTCGTTGGCCAGCAGACCGTCTTTCACGCTCCAGCCGTTGACCGCGTTCGGGTCGGTGAGCCGCCAGCCGGTGAGGTCCTTGCCGTTGAACAGCCTAACGGGTTCGCCAAACTTCACTTGGGCGAGATCAGGGGCGGGCGGCATCGGCGGCTCCCGACGTCCGGTGAACTCGGCCCTGTCCTCGCCTTGGCCGTTCTCGCGCGGCTTGATGCTGGTAAGCTTAAGGGCGTCGCCATGCACCCTGGCGATGATCGTTTCGAGGCTGCTTGCCTTAACGGTCTTGCCGCTCTCGTCCTTGCGCTGAGACGTATGTTTGCGCGTCAAAATGAGCTTCCCCATCTCCATCTTGGCAGATTCGAGCGGCACCACGCTGCCTCCGCCCCAGAGCAGACTGGCCTGGAGGCGTCCGCCGGCCTCTTCAACGCCCAGCCAGCCCGCCGCCCCGCCGGGAATGGTCAGCTCCCATTCGCCCACGAAGGGATTGTCAGCGGCCACGGCGGCTCCGACGGCTGCGGTCAAAAGGGATAGGCAAACGATTGCACGAGTATTACGAAAGCGTATAAACATGCGGTCCTTATGCTTGGCTTCGGCAGCCAAGGCAAGGAAATTTGGTCCCTCCCAACAGGCAATAAATGACCGAACTTACGGCCCGGAGCACTCAGCCCGAATATTTCATGCTCCGCACGAAATACCGACAGGTCGGAGCGCCGGCATGTTGCCGGCTTACGTGGTCCGAATGGTCTAAGCCGGCAACATGCCGGCGCTCCGGCCCCGCAGACATGAAATATCCCGGTCAGCTTCGAGCGGGCGGCTGGGCCAGTTTGCTCCGGCGCACCCCGTAGCTGAAATAGACCGCCATGCCGATCACAAACCAGACGATCAATCGGAGCCAGGTTGTCCGAGGCAGGGCGGACATTAAGGCGATAGCCGAAACCGCGCCGGCGGGCGCGACAAACCAGACGGCGGGCGTAGTGAATCGGCGGAGCAGGTTGGGCTCGCGCACCCGCAGCACCAGGACGCCAACTGAGACGATCACAAAGGCGAGCAGGGTGCCAATCGAGCAAAGGCTGCCGGCCTCGCGCACGGTGAACACGGCCGCGAAAAACGCCACGCCAATGCCGGTCACGATGGAGGTAATCCACGGGGTCCGGAAGCGCGGATGCACCCGGCTGACTACCGGCGGCAGCAGGCCGTCGCGGGCCATGCTGTAAAACACCCGGGATTGGCCCAGCAGCATGACCAGAATCACCGAAGACAGGCCGGCGATGGCGCCGAGCTTGATGAGCTTGCCCATCCAGCCCATGCCCGCGCGATCGGCGGCGACGGCAATCGGGTCCGGCACGTCCAGTTGCGTGTAGGGAACGACCCCGGTGGCAATCGCCGAGACCAGTATGTAGAGCACGGTGCAAATCAGCAGCGAGCCGATAATGCCGATGGGCATGTCACGCTGAGGATTCTTGGCCTCCTGCGCCGCAGTGCTGACGGCATCGAAGCCGATGTAGGCGAAGAAGACAATGCCCGCGCCCGTCATAATGCCCGACCAGCCGAAGTGTCCGGACTGGCCGGCGTTGGCGGGGATGAATGGGTGCCAGTTGGCGGTATGGATCGCTTGGGCCGCGCCCGCGATGAACAGCAGCACCACCGCCACTTTCACGAAGACGATGCCGTTGTTGAAGTTGGCCGACTCTTTGATGCCGACCACCAGCAGCGTGGTGACGACGAAGATGATGAGCACAGCGGGCAGATTGAATATGGCGGTGACATGCGACAGGGCCGCCGGGTCCGCCCCGAGCGCTTGGATTTGTTCGGCGAGGCCGGCGCTGAAGGCCGTCCAGCCGGCCCGCATCTTCAGACCGGCAGCGAGCGCGGCGGGGAGGTCGATCAATTCAGTGCCGCGCGCGGCGGAAAGCTGGGGAGGCACCACGATGCCAAAATCGTGCAGGAAGGAAACGACGTAGCCCGACCAACCAATGGCGACGGTGATGGCCCCGACGGCGTATTCAAGGATCAGGTCCCAGCCGATGATCCAGGCAAACAATTCCCCCAGCGTGGCGTAGCCGTAGGTGTAGGCGCTGCCGGCCATCGGGACCAGCGAGGCGAATTCGCTGTAACAGAGCGCCGCGAAGATCGAAGCCAGGCCGGCCAGTATGAACGACAGCACCACCGCCGGGCCGGCGTTTTGCGCCGCGACCGTTCCGGTAAGCACAAAGATGCCGGTGCCGATAATGGCCCCGACGCCCAGGGCGGTGAGGTTCACCGGTCCGAGTGCGCGGTGGAGACTATGGTCGGTCAGCGCTTCGGCTTGCAGGTCGGTAACGCTCTTGCGTCGGAACAAATTCATGGGCAGCCGGGTTTGGGTAATTGTGTTGTTGGCCCGGGTTAATGGGCTACGGGGGAATGGAAGTCAAGTTCCAGAGGAAATAGATGGGCACGCCCGCCAGCACAATCAACAGGCCGGGCCAAGTGGTCTCTGTCTTGTAGAGCAGCAGCACCAACATGATGGCGCTGGCGACCACGAGGTAGAGCGCCGGCACAATCGGGTAGCCAAAGGCGCGATAGGGGCGCTCGGCCTCGGGCCGCTTGCGGCGGAGGATGAACAGGCCCAGAATGGTCAGCACGTAGAAAATGAGCACGGCAAAGACGACGTAGTCGAGGAGGTTGCTGTAAAGATTGCCGTATTGCTCGACGCCGGTGAGAGGATCGAGTTTGGGCGCTCCGGCGGCGTCACGCAACCGCGTGCGCGGCAATACGAGCAGGCAGGTCCAGAGGCATTGGAGGCCCAGCCCGACCCCCGGCACGCTGCGGTCGTTGAGCTTGCCGGTGGCCCGGAAGAAAAGGCCGTCGCGCGCCATGGCGTAATAGACCCGCGCGCCGGCAAGGATCAACCCGTTGTTGCAGCCGAAGGTCGAGATCATGATCGCAACGGCCATGATCAGGGGGCCTGCGCCGCTGAAGACCGTTTCGATGGCGGCGGTCGCGACACGGTCATCGGGCGCGTTCTGGATTTGATCGAGCGGCAACAGGCAGAGATAGGCGACATTGGCCAACAGGTAGAGAATGGTGACCAGGCCCGTGCCCGCGGCGAGAGAGAGAGGAATGTTGCGGCGCGGCTGCTTCACTTCACCGGCGGTAAACGTGATGTTGTTCCAGGCGTCAGAGGAAAAGAGCGAGCCGACTTGGGCGACGCAAAAGGCGAGGAACAGCCCGAATGCGCCGCCGGCGGCGGAGACGGTTGAGATGAAAGGCCAATCCGGTTTGATGGGCGTCACGCCGCGCGGCGTCCAGAGGTCGCTGAAATTGGCTTTGACGACGCCGGCGTGGCGCGCGAAGAGCAGGCCGATGAGAATGAGCGCGACCAGCGAGAGGGTCTTGGCGGAAGTAAAGATGTTCTGGATGAGCTTGCCGATCTGAAGGCCGCGTGAGTTGATGAAAGTCAGCAGCACAATGAGGAGGATGGCGGCCAACTGCTGCGTCGAAAGGCTCACCGCATAGCTGGCGGAGAGATTGATCGGCGGGACGAGCCAGCACGTCGGCGATATGGCCGGCGCCAGCACGCCAAAGTAGCGGGCGAAAGCGATGGCGACCGCCGCGATGGTGCCGGTCTGGATGACCAGAAACAGGGTCCAGCCGTAGAGGAATCCCCAGAGCGGGCTGTAGGCCTCGCGGAGATAGACATATTGGCCGCCCGCGCGGGGCATCATGGCGGCCAATTCGCCGTAGCTCAGCGCCGCGCTGACGGTGAGAGCGCCGGTGACCAGCCACGCCGCCAATAGCCAGCCAGCGGACCCGACTTGGCGGGCGATGTCGGCGGAGACGATGAAAACGCCGGAGCCGATCATGGACCCGGCCACCAGCATGGTCGAGTCCAGCAGGCCGAGGCCCTGAAGGAATGTCTTCTCAGGCGGGGAGGGGCTGGTTTCAACTGCCGGCATATCTCGGCACAGAAACTAACGCAAGAACGCTGGGAGGCAAAGACGCAATCAAAGGAGTTAAATGGGTTAAATGGGTTAAAGAAGTTAAATGAGGAAACCGCGTTGGGAAATTTCTTCGCAGCCTGCGAACAAGTTGGACTATTGCACTGCTAAGAGGCAACGAGGCAATCAAAGGTACGACTGATTGGCGCAATTGGCCACGTCGCCAGAGCAGAGGCGCCCCGCCCGCTTGAAATTCGTAATCCCTCAGTGATGGCGGGTTTGGGGTGAAAATCAGGATGTCAAAACTCATTTGAAATGTCCCCCTGTTAACTCACGAGAAAATGTCCCCTTCTCGGGTTGTTATTCGTTGATCTGTTCCCCCCGGCTGGCGGCGAGGGACGCAGGGAGGCCGGA
>Ga0187872_10002226_pt1 | contig 17608 bp, 8 predicted proteins | sample June2016WEW_16_4_FD_132973 | JGI IMG/M metagenome (GOLD analysis project Ga0187872, IMG submission 132973) | Peatland microbial communities from SPRUCE experiment site at the Marcell Experimental Forest, Minnesota, USA - June2016WEW_16_40 | ecosystem: Environmental > Terrestrial > Soil >...
GGCATCAAATTTTTCTTGAGCCGGAAGGGGTTGAAACTGACGAATTCTACGTCAACGGCTTCTCAACAAGTCTGCCGTTTGAAGTCCAAGTGGAACTGGTAAGGACAATCATAGGCTGCGAAAACGCTGAAATCATGCGTCCAGCCTATGCCGTGGAATATGATTTCGCTTACCCGACACAATTACTGCCGTCCTTGGAAACAAAGGCTTGCAAGAATCTGTTTTTAGCCGGGCAAATCAACGGAACCTCCGGATATGAAGAGGCTGGAGCCCAAGGGATCATCGCCGGGATTAATGCAGCCAGAAGAGTCAATTCCCTCGATCCAATCATCCTTCGGCGTGATCAGGCGTATATTGGAGTCCTGATTGATGATTTGATTACCAAAGGCACGACTGAACCCTACCGCATGTTCACATCGCGCGCCGAATATCGGCTTTTGCTCCGTCAGGACAACGCCGACATGCGACTTTCAGACATTGGACATGAAAACGGTCTTTTATCCGAACGCAAGTATTCAATATTTTGCACCAAGCAAAAATCCATATTTGACGAACTAACACGTTTATATTCAACGTATTACATAAGTTATTCTTTGGCAAAAATGCTCTCTAGGCCTGAAGTGGGCTACAAAGACTTGCCGAATCGCAATGACGCCCTGCCCGAAGAAGTAATCCAGCAAGTTGAGATTGCCATCAAATATGCCGGTTACATCGAACGGCAGGAGGCGGAAGTTGAGAAATTCAAGAACCTGGAGGACAAGCAGATTCCCAACTCTTTTGAATTTTCGTCGGTGCCAAGCTTGCGTCTTGAAGCCCGGCAGAAACTTTCAAAAATTCGTCCAACCACCATCGGTCAGGCGGCCCGAATTTCCGGGGTGTCGCCTGCGGACATCAGCATCCTCATGGTTTGGTTGAGGCGTTGTGGCGGGGCAGGCGAAGGAAACGATTTGTCAACCGATGCCGAAGCTTGCAGTGCCTGTGAATCGGAACTCGACGGCTGATGTGAAGTGATTATTTGGCTGCCCGCCTTGTCTGGTTTGCGAACAATTCGGTTTGAAGTTCCGCTGCTTGGCAAAACCTGAAAGCCTGCAAACTTTTCGGGTTTGAAAATTCCCCATTCGTGTTCACGTGATTGTCATACGGCTTGCAGATTTGAAGGCCAAGCAGGATGCCAATCATGCGAACGGTCACCCCATAAATGACTGGTCGTGTCAAATTTACAACCAGTGCCCCCTACCACTGGACTTGCCTCCGCCGGCCTTTGCAGGTAAAAAAATCGCGTGTCACAAAAGACCTTCCCAGGGCGAATGTCCATTCGTGGACGAACGCTGCCGGTTTGGCAGGGCGGCTTGATCGTTCTCCTTGTCTTCCTGGCCTATCTCCCCGCCCTGCGCGGCGGTTTAGTCTGGGATGATGACTACTGGACGACGAACCTGTTAGCGCTGTTTCAGGACACATCCGGTCTGCGCTTGATATGGTTCCAGCCCACCGCCCTGCAACAGTATTATCCGCTTTCGGGCACGACCTTCTGGCTGGATTATCAACTCTGGAAGTTCTGGACGACTCCCTACCACGTGGAGAACGTTGTGCTGCACGCCCTGGCCGCGTTGCTCTTCTGGCGGTTGTTGCTTCGACTCCAGGTGCCGGGCGCCTGGCTGGCAAGTGCCATCTTCGCGCTGCATCCGGTCATGGTCGAATCCGTCGCTTGGATCACTGAACGCAAGAATGTGCTCTCGTTGGTCCTTTACCTCGGCGCATTGCTGGCCTATGGACGGTATGCGCAATGGGTGACAAAAATGGAGAAAATCCCGGTCCCTGACTCGTCACGCGGCACGTGGTGCCCGCCACTTTTTTACGGTCTGGCCTTCGTCCTGTTTCTAGGTGCGTTGCTGGCCAAGACGACGACCTTTTCGCTGCCGGCGGTCATGCTGTTGATTGGCTGGTGGAGATGCGGACAAATCCGGTGGCGGGCGGACGTGTTGCCGACCCTGCCCTTCTTCGTTCTGGCCCTTGGTCTTTGTGCAATAACCGCCTGGCTGGAGAAAAACCATGTGGGGGCCCAAGGGTCGGTCTTTGACCTGACGTTCCCGCAACGCTGCCTGGTTGCCGGCCGGGCGTTCTGGTTTTACCTCGGCAAACTGTTCTGGCCGGCGAACCTTTGCTTCGTTTACCCGCGCTGGCAACCTAATCCTGGCGTGTGGTGGCAATGGCTCTATCCGGCAACGGCCCTCGGCGCCCTTTTCACATTCTGGCTGGCCCGGGGGCGCCTTGGGCGCGGGCTGGCGACGGCGCTATTCTTTTATGTGGGAACCCTGTTTCCGTTGCTGGGGTTCATGAACGCGTATGGGATGCGTTTTTCATTTGTGTGGGATCACTGGGTTTATCTGCCCGCTCTCGGGATCATCGCGCTGGTTTCGGCACTGGTGGTGCGGGTGGCTGAATCCCGGCGCACATCGGCGGTGGTTTATGGGTTTGCCGCCATCGTGCTGCCGGTGCTCGTTCTCCTGACTTGGCGGCAGGCTGGGATGTACACGGACATGGAAACCCTCTGGCGGACGACATTGGCTAGGAATCCGGATTGTTGGATGGCGCAAAACAATCTGGGATATTTGCTTAGAAACCAAGGGCGCATTGAAAAGGCAATAGAACACTACCAGAAGGCCATCCAGCTCAATCCGAATTCCTCCGAAGCACTGAACAATCTGGGTCTCGCCCTCGCCGATGAGGGCCGGTTCGATGAAGCGATCAAGAACTATTACAAGGCCATCCAGATCAATCCGAATTCCTTCGGAGCGCTGAACAATCTGGGTCTTGCCCTCGCCGCCAAGGGCCGGTTTGATGAAGCGATTAAGAACTATTACAAGGCCATTCAGATCAAACCGAATTTCTTCGAAGCACTGGACAATCTGGGCATCGCCCTCGCCGCCAAGGGCCGGTTTGATGAAGCGATCGAGAACTATCGCCAAGCGATCCAGGTCAATTCAAACCGTCCCGAAACATTCTTTCATTTGGGCCTGGCCCTCGGCCAATTGGGCCGCACCCGGGAAGCAGTTGCCCAATACCGGGAGGCACTGAGATTAAATCCCAACCTAGCCAGGGCGTTGAACAACCTGGCGTGGGTGCTGGCCGCCAGTCCCGATGACGAGCTGCGCAATGGGGCCGAGGCGGTCCGTTTGGCCGAACGCGCGTGTAAGCTGACTCATTATGACGAACCCTTGTTCATCGGGACGCTGGCCGCCGCTTATGCCGAATCCGGCCGTTTCCCGGAAGCGGCAACCACCGCGGAAAAGGCGGAGCAACTCGCAACCAGTGCCGGGCTGACGGACGTGGCTGCGAAGAACCGGCAATTGCTTGAACTCTACCACGCCGGCAAGCCCTATCATGAGCCTGCCCCAACGGGGCAATGAGTTCCGTTGAACATCGCAGATTTCTCCTAACCAGCTTTAGACAGAATTCATCTTCAAGCGACCCGGTCGGGGGCGGGACCCGGTCTAAATGTCACACTTGGGCAATTACCCATTCAGTGTGCTACACGCCTGTCTCTCCAAGCGACATTCGCCCTTACCACTTTGAGGACCGAAGCCGCCTATGATTTCAACAGCGAGACCGCGTTGAGAAACCTGCGCGAATTTCGGAACGTGTTTGGAGCACTCACACCACAGGAAAGGCCGAGTCCATGCGAGGTCTATTGAAGCAAATCAACGCTTTGCCCGGAAAGCTGGTATTGGAAGTGTATGAATTAGCGGACTTTAAGAGAGGTTCGCAAAAAAATCCAGATTGGCTGTCCGACATGGATTCGAACCAACTTTCAGAGGGTTCTCACCACTTCCCATGATTGCCTCTAGTTGAGTATTCATTGCCTTTCAATATACACAGGCAATCAATGTTTGCAAGCGTTATCTGTGCATTTTTGGGAAGGGGCGGGAAGAAAAACGTGTGCAAATCGTGTGCAAGAAAGGCGGCTGTGCAAACTTTGTGCAAATCGAACTCGCCCCGGAATCTGTGCAAACCTTGTGCAAAGATTTTGGCCTGCCGTGGCGCGTGGCTGGCCTGTGGCGCGTCCCGATCACCGCCGGAGGGTCAAGGCAGCATCCGGGGACTCAAGACGCCGGGAAAGCGCGTTAGGGCTTTTTCTTTCCCTTTGCCGGTTTCAATTGCTTCAGCTTTTTCACCGTCGCCTCAAATTCCTTTTCCACTGGCGACGGTTTCGCATCTTCCAAGGCGCGGAATTTTGAAAATTCCAGTTCCGCCGTTTTCATCGCCTGCTCATGGGAAACCGTCCCGGCGTGATCCAGCAGCTTGCGCCCGGAGATTTTCAGGAACTCGTCCAGCTTCGTGATCCAGTCACGCATCGTCATCGGCCTGCGTTCCAACGCCTGCAACTCCGCATATTCGATGTAAAGATTCACAATGCGGTTAAGCACCTGCAATTCGTCTTCCGTGAGGTAGTTCTTGGCAATCGCTGCGTCCTCTTTCCGCACACGCCCGCCGGGGCGCGTCGTCAGCATCCCCATGAACGGTTTTCCGGCATCCGCCCGTTTATGGATGATTTCCGCCGCCGTGTGGCCGTGCGTCGCCCAGTGCATTTTGTTCTGCACCGTGGCGAAGAATTTCTGCGACACCTCGGCGTCGGGTGTGTAATCCACGCTCGTCACGTAAATATCCAGCACCTTTTGATAGAACCGCCGTTCCGAGGAGCGGATGTCCCGGATACGCGCCAGCAGTTCGTCGAAATAATCCGTCTGCCCCTTGCCCGGCGGATTTTTCAGCCGCTCGTCGTCCATCGTGAATCCTTTCACGAGATATTCCTTCAGCCGCGCCGTCGCCCAAATGCGAAACTGTGTGCCACGCGGCGATTTCACACGATAGCCAACGGCGATAATGGCATCCAGATTGTAAAATTCGATATTCCGCGCCACCGTGCGCCCGCCCTCCTTTTGAACTGTTGCAAAATTTGCAACAGTTGCCGCTGCCGACAGTTCGCCTTCCTCAAATATATTTTTAAGATGCTTGGAAATCACCGATTTGTCCCGCTGGAACAACTCCGCGAGTTCGTTCAAAGACAGCCAGGCCGTCTGTCCGTCCAGCCGCACTTGCACGCGAGTCTGCAAATCCTCGGTCTGATACAGGATCACTTCACCGCCGGGTTTATTTTCATTCGCGCTCATGCCATTGAATTATTTCGGTTTCAATTCCAAAAACGTCGCGGACAGATTGCGTCATTCAGGCAAAGTGTCAATCAGGGGAATTATCATTCCGGCGGATGCTGGTGACGCAGCAGCGCGGCCTCGACTGACGGCCAGTGAAACAGGATGCGACGCCCGCCCAGCCGCACGCATGGAATTTTGCCGGTCGTGCGCCAGTTGAACAGCGTGCGACGGCTGATTGGCAACCGCGCCAGTAATTGCTTTTGGTCAATGAATCCAGCTTCGCCTGCCGATGTTTGGTTTTGTTCGGCGCGGATGCCAGTGCCGGTCACGCCCGCGCTGGCAGGCGGCGTGACGCTCAAAAAATCTTTCCGTTCACCATTCATACACCGCAGACTTTGAGCTAAACAGCGACCGGGCGGGTGTGTCACGCACGCAGGATTTCAAAAGCGGCTGATACGCTGCCGAAATGGAAAGTGTCCTTTTAATCTGTCCAATCGCATCCGCGAAGCTGGCAAATCGGTTCTCACCTGATCCGCAACGGACTGGCATTCGCACGGGCGCAACCTACTGGTTTTGGACGAGGCACGCGTTACCCCTCGGCAAACCGAGGTTTTTGAGTCCGCGAAACAGTCGCGGTGAAACCGCAATCTGTCCGGGCAAATGGCCGCGCCGATGTCCGTAGCCACGGGCAGTCCGTGTCCGATCCGTGGCCGTGGCCAGTCCACAACCGCGCCGTGGCCACGTCCAGTCCGTGACCGCATCCGCGTCCGCTATTTCTCCGTGGTCGCGCACAGTCCGTGTCCGTGAACAGTCCGAAGCCGTCGCCACAATCGCGTCCGCAGTCAGTCCATGTCCGTGAACGTGACCGCGCCGCGAATGTCCGTGTTCTGGCCGTAGGCCGTCCGTGAACCAACCGTGTCCCGATACTTGGACTGGCCGGGAAGTGTCCGCGCTGCGGCCTCGCATTTCCGTGTGATGTCCCAGCCAACGGCTGCGACACTGCCCGCGTGAATCCTTAATCGCCAGTCTGACTTCCGGCGAAGCGAGCATCGTCATAGGTGGAAGTCGCCGGGCATAACGGCGAAACTACCTTGACGACGCGCAGCGAGCCACACAATCGCAGGGCGATTCACGCGGAGCCGAAGGCATACCTGGCGCGGATGCGCGATGTTGAATTGCGTTGAACCTGTCAACACCGTTCAACACGCTGGCCGGTGCGTGGCCGGTGCGCGGACAAAAAACCTTGGTTCAGCCAAGGAGTAAGGCGTCCGTGTGATAAAAGCCTTCGGCTGAAGGCGGCAAATTGCGACAAATGCGCGCTGGCAAAAGGCGACAAATTGCAACAAATTCGTTGCCGCATTTTGTCGCAATTTGACACTGGTGCGGATGCGGCTCGTTTCGTTGGCCGAATGGTTAAGGGGATGGTGTCTTCGGAAAATTGCCCGCAGTTAAGGGCAAGATAAACGCGAGAAATTCGCCTTGATGGGATGTTGGCGGATGCTCCGCTACTGTCACCGGGGCCGTGCGCGTGAATCAAAGGCATGATGGTATGTCGCCGGTCGGCGCGTCAATCTATTGCTCGCCTCATCCGGCTGCGCTCCAGATTGCACCCGCCGCCCGGCTCCGGGGATTTTGCCTCTGTGATTCTGCGCACGGAGAATTCCTTTACAAAGGTGACTGCAATTTGTTTCAATTGTCAGCGTTCCAAAAAAACAAATGGAAAGATAACAAAAAGATAAAAATTTGCGGCTTCGGCTGCTGTCCTCACGAAACTGGTAATTTCAATTAAACGACAGCGTTTGAAGCACGCCCCCGCTGGGCGTGCCGAAAGCGTCGTTTAAGGCATACCAGTGCCTGTGAGGGCGTGAGTAGTCACGCCCTCTTTTATTTCAGCAAGCAAAATTGCGGAACAGAATACAAACATGAAAACGGATAATCGAAATTGGCTGGCAATTGCGTTGGCAGTTTTGTTGATTCCACTTTTGGTTTTGCTGTTATATGAATCACAGAAATCATCGAAAGAAACCGCCGAAAGAGAATTTTCGACCAACAGTTTTTCGTCTCTTCTTGCCGGTCAAAAAAAATCTTCACAGACAAACCAACAGCCTATTTCCGTCCGAAATACTTCTTCGATTGCTACAAATTCAATAGTGGCCACCTTGCCTTCTGGCACGAATACAACAAACACAAACTATGATGGTCAAATTAGTGCCAGTGTTTTGAAACAGATTGCGGCGTTGGAAAAAGAAAAGGGAGGCCGCACTCCGACACAACAAAAAATTGATACACAACTGCTCTACGCTGACAAAATGCAGCGCGGTGTGCCCATTGCGGACGGCGTGCCGGTGCAGCGGGTGGATTTGGACAAGGACGATCAAGGCCGCATTTTAGTGGACATCAAGGCGGACGTTACGGACTCCCTGTTGCAATATATCAAAACTCTTGGTGGAAACGTGGTCAATGACTTCCCCCAATATCAAGCAATCCGCGCAGGCGTTCCGTTGGCGAACATTGAACAATTGGCAGGGAGAGGCGAAGTCAAATTTGTTGAACCCGCTGTCCGTGCGATGAATAACACAGTGGACAGTCAGGGAGATTATACTCATCAAGCCAACACAGCCCGCACAACATTCGGTGTAAATGGAACGGGTGTCAAAGTTGGCGTCCTTTCCGATAGTGTGGATTACTTGGCAAGCTCCCAAATAAATGGCTTGGTGACGGTTTTGCCGGGACAGGACGGTATGCCCGCAACAGGTGAGGGAACAGCGATGCTCGAAATCGTCAACGACTTGGCACCGGGCGCGCAGCTTTATTTTGCGACACGCGGGACAAGTGAAGCTCAATTTGCTTCCAACATCCGCAATCTCCGCTCCACATACGGCTGCGATATTATCGTGGATGACATTTTATATGATGATGAATCTCCATTTCAGGACGGGATTGTGGCGCAGGCGGTCAACACTGTAACTGCGAGCGGCGCAATTTATTTTTCTTCCGCCAGCAATTCAGGAAATAAAGATGATGGAACCAGCGGGACTTGGGAGGGAGATTTTTCCGATGGTGGACAAACGACATCGCCTTTAGAGGCAGGACGTATCCATAGTTTTGGCATTGCAAACTATGATACTTGTTTGGGTTCAGGCCCTGGCGGCAGCGAGTTACGCGCAGACTTATTCTGGTCAGACCCGTTGGGCGCGTCCACAAATGATTATGATTTGTATGTGCTTGATTCGACGGGCAGCAGCGTTATTGCGTCATCAACCAATCCCCAGAATGGCACTCAAGACCCTTATGAGAATGTCGGGACGCTTTCAAGTGGAGAACGCATTGTCATTGTGAAGTGGTCTGGGGCAGGCCGGTTTCTACACCTTTCAACAGGACGCGGTTTATTGAGCGTCAGCACGCAAGGTTCAACAAGAGGACATGACTGCGCCACGAATGCTTTCAATGTCGCGGCGACTGATGCAAAAAATTCCTATCCCAATCCTTTTACGGGTGGAGCAGCCAATCCCGTTGAAACTTTTAGCTCCGACGGCACGCGCCGCGTTTTCTTTCAGGCTGATGGAACACCAATTACTGCCGGAAATTTTTCATCTTCTGGGGGTGCGGTGCGACAAAAGCCGGACATTACCGCCGCTGATGATATAACGACTGATATTCCAGGCTTCGCACCATTTGCAGGAACGTCCGCCGCCGCGCCTCATGCCGCTGCCATCGCAGCATTGCTAAAATCGTATAATCAAAGCCTGACGGCATCTCAAATTCGCACGATTCTCACGAACACAGCCTTGGACACCATGTCTGCCGGTGTAGATCGGGATTCTGGTGCCGGAATCGTCATGGCATTGCCAGCTTTGCAACAGTCGCCCGTGCCGACACCAGTCGTGGTGCCGGCTTCAATGGCTGGAAACGCGATGGGCGGGATCATCACATCGGGTGACTATCCGTTTACTGCCAGCGGTGGTTATTTTTTATTCATTCCTGCCAACTCTGGAAATACTTATCAGCTAGTCGAAGTTGATGATGAGGCAGGTTTGTATTCAATTTTGACCGGAAGCGGCACTTATTCTTATACCGCCAGTGGCTCAACCGGTCTGTTTCAGTTTGTGCAGGGTTCGGATACTTTCAAGGGCAATTTGAATTTTGTTACAACCAACATCGGTAATTACTTGTTGACCAATATTACTGTGGCTCCGATAGTCGCCAGCGAAACGGGTGAATATGAATTTTATCAAGTAGCGGTTCCCGCCTCGATTGCCGGCAAATCGTTTCGGGTTTTCATTCAGGATGGGATTTCACCTTTTTACCAAACCGGAACATTTGACTTCAAAACGAGCGTCTCCGGGACTAGCTATACAATTGTTGATGACGATACGGGCATTACGAATAGCACGGGAACTTACTCATATTCAAAAATAAATTCCGCAACGGCTCAAGTTATACAGAATGATACCGCTCTTGGAACAGCGACGGACTACGTTGTTTTCTCAAGTGCGAGCGAGGGGGAATTTCTGGCAACCCAGTCTTCCTCTGGTGGTTTTCAAATTGGACATTTTGTTCTCGTGGATACAACCAAGCCAAGTGTGAGCATACAGTTTCCAACCGCAGGCACACGGCTTACCAATTCTACATTTACCGCCCAGGGAACTGCTACAGATGATGTTCAAGTCGCTGGTGTTGCTTATCAGTTGAATACAAACGGCTGGGCTGTTGCCATCGGAACGACAAATTGGAGCGCAGCAAATCTGGCTCCAATGCCGGGAACAAATACATTTAGCGCCTACGCGGTGGATACCAGCGGCAACATTTCTACCACCAACCAAGTCAGTTTCGTTTATATTTTGAGTGCCTTGCTGACTGTGCAGACCAACGGGAGCGGCAGCATCAATCCAAATTACAACGGTGCCTTACTTGCGATTGGCAGCAACTACACGATGACCGCCACGGCTGGGGCGGGTTTTGCTTTTACCAACTGGACGGACATAAATGGCACTGTGTTGACGAATGGATCAACAATAAAATTTGTGATGCAGTCCAATTTGGTTTTGAACGCGAACTTTGTAGATGTCACAAAACCGACTTTGAGCATTACCAATCCGATGGCAGGCCAACGCTGGAGTAATGTGGTTTTCATGGCCAGAGGCACAGCCACCGACAACTGGCAAGTTGCGAGCGTGCAATATCAATTGAATGGCGGAATCTGGAACAACGCGAGCGGCACGACAAACTGGTCAGCCTCTTTAACGCTGACACCGGGAACAAACACGATTGCTGCCTATGCCACAGACACAACGGGTAATAATTCGGCGACCAACAGCGTGAGTTTTGATTTCGTCGTGACCAACCAACTACAAATTCGCACCACCGGTTTGGGAACCGTTTCCCCCAATTACAGCAATGCTTGGCTGGAGATTGGACGAAATTACAGCATCACCTCCGCCCCGGCATCCGGCTTTGTGTTCACGAACTGGCTGGTTTCGACGAACTGGATTGGCAGCGCGACCGTGACCGGCACGAACTTACAGTTCACGATGCAATCTAACCTGACGTTACAGGCTAACTTTTTGGACGTGACCAAGCCGACGATTGCATTTACGGCACCAACTTCAGGCCAGCGGTGGAGTAACTCGGTCTTCACCGTCCAAGGAACAGCGGGCGATAATTGGCAGGTCAGCAATGTCTGGTATCTACTTAATGGACTGGCATGGAGCAATGCCACGACAGCCAATGCTTGGACGAATTGGTCGGCCACGGTCAATTTGGTGGCGGGAACGAATTCATTACAGGCTTATGCGGTGGATTCCAGCGGTAACGTCTCCACGACCAACAGCGTGAGTTTTGATTTTGTAGTGACCAACCAACTGCAAATTCGCACCACTGGCTTGGGAACCGTTTCCCCCAATTATAGTAATGCTTGGCTGGAGATTGGACGAAATTACAGCATCACCTCCGCCCCGGCATCCGGCTTTGTGTTCACGAACTGGCTGGTTTCGACGAACTGGATCGGAGGCGCGCTCGTGACTGGCACGAATTTGCTGTTTATGATGCAATCAAACTTGACGTTGCAGGCGAACTTTTTGGATGTGACCAAGCCGATACTGACGATCACCGCGCCAACTTCCGGCCAGCACATGACCAATGCCCTGGCGACCGTGGTTGGAACTGCCAGCGACAATTGGAAGGTTACCGGCGTTTGGTATCAGTTGAACGGTGGGACTTGGAACCAACCCGGAACCACCAATAGCTGGACGAACTGGATGACGACGGTCGAACTCCAGAACGCCACCAATAACATCGAGGCGTATGCGGTGGACTTGGGCGGGAACTTTTCAACGACCAACAGCGTGAGTTTCGTGTCGAGCAATGCGTTCAAGCTGCTTCTCGCCTTTACGACATTACAACCATTGGCGACTAACGGCCTAAACTTTGTGCTGCAAATTTCGCCGGGGCTGAACGGCCACATTCAAATTTCTACAAATCTCGCAACTTGGACAGCTTTGACTAATTTTGTGGGAACTAATACAACACTGAATTTCCGTGATCCGACAGCTACAAACTCCAGCCAGCGTTTTTATCGAGCGATAATACCGTAGTTGGCGTTTGTGCCTATAAAAAAACGATCAACTTAACGACAACGGATTTAGTAACATCACACCAAAGCCTTCCAAGTAATTATTCCGTCCGGCGCGCATTGCAGCCAAGCGGAAAAACGTCCGTCCGGTGATAGTGCGTCATAGGCCGCCGATTTGCCAAAACCAAGACGTTTCAAAGTCGCAACTGCCGCTGTCCGGGTTAGTCCGCGTGCGCCTTGGTGGAATACTGTCGCCAAGTCTTCCCGTGTAACAAATTTCTTTTTGATCGGCGGCGACGGAATTTGTGCCGCGATTTTCTGGGGAGCCGGGACGGGCGCGGAAACTTTAGGCACAGGAGACACGGAAAACGGCTGAATAATGGCAGACACAGGCGCGACGGCAGGCGGAAAAACCGGCGCAGGCGCGGAATGAATTGGAACTATGGCAGGATTGGCCGGAATTTCCGCCGGAATTGGGCGGAATGCAGGGGTTTTCGGCGGTGTTTCCGACTCTTTCCGGCGATTTTCCGCTTCGGTATTCGCTGGCGTGGTTTCCGGCTTCTTTTCCGTGTCGTCGTCGGATAAAAGCCAATTTACCAACGCGAAACCCAAACCGATTATCACCAAAACCGGCACAGGCGATCCATTACCCGGAAATTTTTGATTTGTATTCATAATTTTATCAGGCTGCAAAGTCTTGTTTAACCGGAACGGAGTAAGAAAAAGGTGTCCGTAATGTCCGTGCGGACACTTCGGACGCTTTTTTCTCATACCCAAAATTCAAAAATGGTTTCATAAGCATATCAGCATGGTTTTTCCTCGTTTGCGCCAAGCAACCGAAAGCCTTTCCAGCCGCGTTGCTTTTTGCCGTCCGCGCCTTTGATGTCGTGCCGGGTAGCCACGCGGAAAAGCCGTTGTGCGACTTCCTGACAATCGCGCCCGAATAGATTTCGGCTCAATCCCGTCCATCCCCTGTCCATGCAAAAATCGGAGTAGGCCGCGAAAGCATCCGTCACGGTCAACCCCTCGGCGGCGGCGTCGGCAATGCAACGCTCGGCAAAAAATACGTTCACCGAATCGCTTTCCAGCAATAATTCATCCACGCGCGCCTTTTGGCAGGGTGACAAGGCGAGTTGCCAGTTCGCAGCGCGGAGCGCGTAAAGGCCGTCCAGCATCCAGTTCAAAACGCCGGACGCTTCGTTTTGCAAAATCTGTTTGTCGAGATCGGGAATGACATTTGCGGGCTTCGGTTTTTCATATCGGATGATTTTCAGGCGGCGTTGCCACGCGGCAACGTCACCCTCAAGGTGAACCACCAGCCGCGAATTGCTCGTGACGATGATGTTAAATTCACAAGTGAGCGACGGCGCGGCCATGCTGCTTTTTAGTTCAACCGTTATCGGATCGCCGCCGGTCAAACTTTTCAGGACGGATGCGTTTTCGGTGCTTAAAAAATTCGCGGGAACATCCGCGCCATAAAGTAACGTGCGGTCAATCAAACGGCCAATCTCAAACCGCTGGTTTAATTGCTCTGTCCGCAAGCTGCCGATGTTTGCTTCGCCGATGATGCCTTTTAGGACGCGGACGAACGTGCCTTTGCCTGCGCCCGCCGTGCCGCTCAAAATCAGCATCGCCTGTGAAGTGTTCCTGCCGACAAGCGCAAGGCCGCACCAGCGTTGCAAAAGGCCGATGTCGTCAAAGTCGAGCGAACTGCCCAAAAGCACGTTTTCAAACGTCGGACATTTCGTGCCGGGGATATAATTCACTGCCAGTTTGTTTCGGAAATGGTATTGCGGCGAGAACTGAAGCAGCGCGCGATCACTAACGCGCAAAACACCGTTGCCAACGGGCAAAAATTCTTCCATGCCGCCGGTGAAAAAATCATCCGGCACGACGTTTAGAGATTTTGCCCGTTTCACCGCGCCCGCCAGCGCGGATGAATCGCGCAAACCAAACTCCAGCGCGTCCACGTCGCAATGATCTTTGCAGGCACGGGCGCACGAAAGCAGCAGCGCCGAAAGTCGCGCGGAAACATCTTCTTCGCTCGCCAGCGTGTAAATTCCGCGTCCGGGCGTGAAGGTGTAAAACCGATTTTCACCGCGCAAATAAACCGTCGGCTCGTCGGGGTTCGCATTTTTGCCCAAAGTCGCGGCCATGAAACTTTCGTTAAGATCGCTGGCTTTGATGCGATTGCCTTTTGACTGCAAAGAAACGGGTTCGCCGTGGATTTCCGCCAGTCCGGAAAACTTTTTCTTAAACCAATCATTCGGGGTCACTTTTTCGGCGGTGTTGGCGAGCGGTTCAAATTCCTTCGCGGCGTCGGCAATCTCGCGGAGCTGGTCGGCTGTGCCGCCTGCCTCGAAAAAATCGTGCGCGTCCTTTACCGTGCGGCCTGCCACGTCGGGCAATTCAACCACCTTCACCGATTGCGCCCTGGCTCTGACATTTTCGGCGACGGCGACGGCGTGCTTGCGTCCGGGCGCATCCTTGTCCGCGATGATGCAGACGGCCGTTGCGCCGTCAAACCACCCGGCATAATCATTCCGCCATTTGCCCGCGCCTGCCGCGTTGCAAGTGGCCGTGAATCCGTTTGCTACCAGTGCAGCAACGTCCTTTTCCCCTTCGGCGACAAACACTGTCTCGCCCGCTTTCGCCGCCGTTATGAGTTCCGGCAACCGATACGGGATAAGTTCAACGCCTTTCAAATTCCAAATCCACTTGCCCGGCGCGGCGGGGTCTGGCCTTCGCTGCCGAAAGCCTTTTGGATCAAGTCGGCAAACTTCAAATCTCAATTTCCCTTCGGCATCGTGGTATGGATAGTTTGCGACGATGTTAAATTTTCTGGTTTTCGCTGGCCTGCCATTTTTCGCCGTGCCGTTCGCGTGGAATAGTTCCTTCGGTTTGATGCCAAGCGCGGCGGTGACGGCCTCAAATGTGCATCCGGCGTGACAATTCAAAAGCAAACCGTCGCGGCCTGCGCTAATTGACAGGCTCGCGGTTTTGTCGTCATGCGCCGGGCAATGGCAAATAAATCCTTGGCCGGATGGTTTCGGCTCGTTGCCCGTCTTGGCGGTGATCAAATTTTTAAGTTCAGTGATGTTCAAAGCTGAAATCGTGAAAAATGATGGCTACGGGTTGTTTTGCAAAAAAACGACGCTCTAGGATTCGATTAGCGCGACGATTTGCGGGGTGTCCGCTATGGTGACACTCGGTTTTTTTCACCATTCATCCAATTTTGGACGCGGGTAAGTTTGAAGACTCATTGCGCGCCTCCCTTCTGTTTGCGGAGTAGTGCGTCCTCGATGGACGGCCAGTGGAAAAGATTTCGCCTGCCGATTTTAACGTGGGGAATTTTCCCAGACACTCGCCAGTTAAATAGCGTCCGTCGGCTCACAGGCAGCCGCGCCAGCAATTGTTTTTCGTCAATGAATGCCTGGTCCTTGTCGGATTCAAAGTGTCCCTCATTCTCACGAGGTAGCCGCGTCTGCGGTTGGTTTTCGTCGGGGACATTTGCTTCCCCGCTCGCCAGTGCTGTTTGTTGATCTGCTTTTTGCATAGCTGCACATTGGCAGCCAGCGGCAATTTAATGTAGAGCGAGAACGCGGAAGAATTACGGAAGGAACGCGGAATTATCCGGCGCGCTGTTTTGCCCAGAAAACAGTTGTGCGCCCTGATTTGTTTTTTCCCAAAAGTCTGGCCTTAATGAGTTCCTTCGCAATTTTTGAAACCAATAATTTTTCTGGCTGGTAGGTGTCTGATTTGCCACTGCGTAGTTTTGTGCGCGGCACATTTCCACCGCTGGCCATGATTTTTTTTATCAAATCTTGCAGTTCAGCCTCAATCGTCAGCGGGATTTCTTGGCCGTTCCTTTTTGGAATTATCGCAACAGAAAATTCATTTTCAAATCTGGCGACTGGTTTTGGCTGGCGCACTCTCGTCGCCTTGTGTTTTGTGGGTTTAACGGCCTTGGCCGGAACATTTGCTGGTTGCGCCGGAAGTTTTTTTATCTCGGCAGGATCGAGGTTGTTTTCTGCTGCCGGATGGAATTTTGTCAGCCAAATCGGGTTGCTCCGTTGTGCTGATTTTCCAAAACTGGATAGACCGACTGCTAAACCGGCTACAATCTTCGCTATTGCGGAAGCTTTAGTATTTTCTTTTATAGAATAAACGTATGCCGCATTTTTAATGTCTCGCGCAGCCGATTTCCAAAAGAACAATATGGTATCCAGCAGGTCAGTTATATTCCCCTCACCGTCTGTTTGAATCCAAGCGACGGCGTGAATTTCATCTTTATACACCCGCATATCTTCGTCGTTTGTGATGTCATAAAACCGTTTGCCTCCGGGCAGGAAAAATTGAAGGCTGTTAAGGTTGTGTCCGTTAAGTATCCATTCGCCTTTTTCATCCAATTGCAGCAATGCCACTTCCAAAAGTCTCGCTGACTGAATGGGATAATCGCCATGAAGTCGGCTGAAAACAAATTCGCCTTTTCTCGTGATGAGATTTCCGCCGTTCCAGCCTTCCACGAAATGTTCCTCGCCGCAAATAACGGCTCGATATGGATATTTAACACTCATTTTTGCAGGAACTTTTTTGGTCATTTGACGGCTCACGCCCGCGCTGTCGCGGCAGTCAATTGGATTACATTTTTCACGGACTTCTGCGGCAAAACTTTGAACCATTTTTTCGCCTCTGCTTTCGTCGCCAGTCCCTTGTAGGCCGAATGAATCACGGCGGGACTGTTTCCAGCTTGTGCCGCCGTCAGATTCTCGTTGTCATGCAGCGCGAAGTGGTAGGTGCAAAAACCGTGACGCAATCCGTTTTCCCGCGCCGGGACTTTTTGGATCTCGCGTAGTTCGACAAACGCCGCGTGGTAGGTGTCGCGGCTCTGTGTCCACAACGAGCCTTCATGCTGGCGATAAGGTTCAAGCCATGCGGCCAAGGCCGGGCAGATTTCAACCAAGCGGCGGCTGCGGGTCTTGGATTTAGTGGCGGAAATGGCGACGTGTCCCGCCACGCTGAATACATCCTGCCACGTCAGACGCTGGGCTTCTTGCAGTCGAATCCCGGCCAGACCTTGCAGCGCGATAATCGGTCGCATGGTGTCGTCTGCCGCATCCAGCATCGCCCGAAATTCAGCCGGGCGGAAATAATCCGTTTCGCCGCTGTCGGCTTTTTGCCGCTTCATGCCAGACGCATCCATCAAGCGGTGGTTCGCGGGCAAATAATCTTTCTTGATGCACCAGTTCAAAAACATCTTCACTGTGGCGCGAAGATGATTCTTGGACTTGGCGGCAAGGTGGTTGCGCCCGGCCATGAACAAGTCGAGATGCTCCCTCGTCAGGTCGCAAACCGCCGTCGCCGGAAAGGTTTTTTCAAACCAGCCAAGCCAGAGCTTCGTATTGAGGAAATAGCTTTTGCTCAATTCCGGCCTTTTGCCGTTCACCGATTTCGTCTCGGCCTCGCGCCCGTCCACAAACTCTTTCACGGCTGCGGACAAGTCCACGCGCTTGACCGTCGCCACGGTGTTCAAATAGCCCGTGACGGCAGCGGACAACGGGACATTCAACCGGCCAACCGCGTCCAGATAGTCCGCCACGGCGGTATTGAGGCTGACGCGCTTTCCTTTGGATTTGAAGTAGCCGTCCAGCCGTTCAAATGCGGCAAGGGCGTCGCGGGACTGGCTGGCGCTGAGGGCGGCGGCTTGCGAACCATTCGCCAATTCCCGCACGATGCGTTCGGCGGCGGCTTTGGCGTCGGAATAGGCGGCGAAGGTCTGCATCCGGCGTTTGCCAGCCGTGGCATAGGCGACGCGGTAGTAAGCGAACTTCCCGGCAGGCGCGTAAATCTTCGCGCTGCTGGCGCGGTGTCGGATGGTGACGGGGAA
>Ga0187872_10002227_pt1 | contig 17606 bp, 24 predicted proteins | sample June2016WEW_16_4_FD_132973 | JGI IMG/M metagenome (GOLD analysis project Ga0187872, IMG submission 132973) | Peatland microbial communities from SPRUCE experiment site at the Marcell Experimental Forest, Minnesota, USA - June2016WEW_16_40 | ecosystem: Environmental > Terrestrial > Soil >...
GTGAGCGGGCTTGCCGCCATCTTCCAGGCCAGAGCATGCTCGCGTCCGCCGGAGCCGAGGAGCAGAATGTTCATAGGCTAAAGCACATGGCAACACACATGGCCGGGCCCCTGTAGCACGGGTTTTGAGCAAGTCGAAACACGTCGTTTACCTCGATTCCATATAGCTTTTGACCTGCCGCTATCTCTGCCGTTATCTTCTTCCGCTATGACGTATCCTTTGGACCAGCGTAACCAAGCGGACGGTCTCTCGCTCTTGCGGGCGACAACAGATGAATACACGCCGCTGGTTATCTTCGATCCGCAATACAGGCAGGTTCTCGACAAATTGGCCTTCGGCAACGAGGGCGAGCGGCAGAAGGGCCGCGCGCAACTCGCACAGATGTCCCCTGCGGATATAACCGCCTTTGGCATAGAGATAGCCCGTATCCTCAAACCTAATGGTTATGTCGCGTTGTGGTGCGACAAGCTGGTCGCATTCAGCGGAACCATTCCGCAGTATTTCGGCGGCGCGCTCGCGCTCAAGGACGTGCTGACCTGGGACAAGGGCAAAATTGGCATGGGCTACCGTACGCGACGGCGAGCCGAGTACATCGCGTTCTTGCAGAAACCCCCCGGCACAACGAAGTCGTGGAAACGCCAGCCGATGATTCCCGATGTAGTCGCGGAAAAGATCACGGATCGCCGACACACGCATCAGAAGCCCTCAGGGCTACACCGGGCACTGATCGAGGCGCTAACCGAACCGGGCGATGTGATCGTGAATCCGTGCGCCGGTTCCTTCGCAGTCATGGATACCGCGCTCGCGTGCGGGCGGCATTTTCTCGGCTGCGATATAAGCACAGTGAGGAAAGTCCCGTGAAGCGTCGTACTGACTACCTCTTCCAGCGGCCCGGCTCCCGGAACTGGCATATTCGGTTTCAGGGTGAGGAGCGCACCGAGCGTTCGCTCGGCGTGTCCGACCGGCGCCAAGCTGAAATCATCGCACTCCCCATGATCGCCGCACACCGCGCCAAGGTGTTAGCGCGGCAGCCGCGCTTCGTATCCGGTTGGTGGCACGAGTACGAGCCGGGCCGCGAGCACGCCTTGCCGGATGGCACCAAGATCATAGCGACCAACGACCAGCTTATCTACATCGGGCACAACGGTTCGATCATTCGCACCGAGCCGAACGGTGGGCCGCAGTACACGCATCCGACGCGATTGAAAGAACCGTCCTTTGAGCTTTTCGACCGCGAGCGCGAGGGCGCCCCGCCGGCAAAGGACGGCGACGATAAATTGTTCGAAACCTATCTCACGCACGCCAACGTCGGTCCGAAGTACGCACCGGAGGCGCGTGCTGTCTGGGAATTGTACAAAACGCTGGTCAACAAGCCGCTCAAAGATGCGACTAGGGATGACGGCCGTAGGCTGGCGGCGCACTTCGAGGCGCAAGGGAACAAGTCGGCTACCATTCAAAAAAAGATAGGCTGGCTGACATCCGCCGTGAACTTGGCGATCAAAGAGGGGCGGTTAAAGTTCAATCCGTTCTCATCCGTCGTGACCAAGAAAAAGGACGCATTGCGGCGGTTACCGCTTGACGCCGATGACATCGCAAACATCAAGCGCAACCTGCACCGGCTGAGAGAGTCCGATCAGCTATTGATCCGTGTGTTGGCGTCCACCGGCTGCCGACTTTCCGAAGCGTTCCAGATAGACCGCGACGAAGTGGAGAACGGCGTGCGTTTCGTCATCCTCGGTCATAAGACCGAACAGAGCCTTCGCCGGGTTCCGCTGCCTGCGGACCTACTGCCGTTCTTGCCGGTGCGGATCGATGCACCGCTGTTCCAGGGCGATGCGGGGCGGCCTTCAAGAACCCTTGGCAAGTTCCTGCGGGACATCGGCATAAAAGACCCGCGCAAAGTTTTGCACTGCCTGCGGCATAGAGCCAAGGACCGGCTACGCGCGGCCGGATGTCCGATGGCGGTGCAATATGAGTTGCTTGGTCATGAAGAGGAAACCGTCGCCGCCGGCTATGGACATGGAAGTCCCGTGCCGCTGCTGAAAGACTGGATCGACAAGATCGGCTTCTAAGGCCAGGATGTTGCGTCGTTTGGGAAGCGCCGAACGTCCTAATCTCTGACGCACCGGGCTGACCGGACCAAATAGTGAAAAAGACCAACGGCCGCAGGCACTCTGCGGCCGTTGCCGCGTTTGAGAAGACTCCGGTTGCAAGTCTATTTTCAGAAGACCCTACTCGTGCTATACACGGTATCAACCTGAAACAGCGTACCGGCATGGGCTGGAACTGTTTCGAGTCCCCACCATCATCGGAGTTTCGCCAATGAAGGCTTTATCGCCTCGCGCGGCTGCGCGCCACTTTTCAATCTCGGATCGCACACTTCGCCGGTGGATCGCCGAAGGTACGGTCCATGTCTACGCCGTTGGTCGCCGCAGCGTACTGTTCCTTGAAGACCTGGAAAGCGTCATCCGCGCCCAGCCGGCGCCGAAGTCCAGCCGTGCTCGATACAACGAACAGGTGGCCCATGTCTGACATTCGAGAGCAGGGGCGGGTCAAGTTCGTAAATCAGGATCGTGGATTCTCGTTCATCCGCACCGATTCGGGCGACGATTTGTTTGCCCACGTTTCCAACTACGGCTTCATTGAGCCGCAGGTGGGCAACCGCGTCGCCTTCGAGCGCGGCACCAATCCGCGAACTAATAGGCCGGAGGCTAAAGCCATCGCCATTATCGACACCGAGGAGAAGCCCAATGTCACGTAACTTTTACTTAGAGGCGCAGGTCAAGCAAGCCGCCGCTGCGGCTGGCGCGCTCGAAGCCGCGTTGCAGGACTTCGAAATCGATGTCCAAACCTTCGCGATAACGAAGGCCGATGAAATCGAGGCTTGGATTGCAAAGTGCAAGGTGGAAAAGCCGCACCGGTTCGCCATTCAGGGTGATGCCGATGCCGAAATGTGTCATCGGGCGTTCGTTCTCAAGAACAAGACCGATGAGTCCAAGCTGTATTTGGCTGTCGGGGAGAGGCGTTATCAGGAACTGAAAGCCCAATGGGCTGACGGCATTCCCGAGAGCGAGAAGAAGCGGCTCAACGGCAGTGCGAACCACGAAAACAATCCGTGGGCTGCGGTCGCAGGAAATATTCGGAAAGACGGCCGCTACACCGAAGACGCCATCCGTAGGCAGATGAGTGCCGTCCGTGGCATGGGCACCGATAGCAAGGGCGGCCTCAAGGCAGCGGGAATCGCCGCTGCGGTCGGCGCCCGCTTGGGCCAACTCTATGCGCCGGGCTTCGCCAACAAACTTGGGAGCGTGAAATGACACACAAACCACTAGGCGCGGACGCGCAAGGCCGTCACCCATATCAGGGTGGCCGAACCGATATTCACGGGGCGTCGCCCGTCCACCACGTTTACGGCGAAGTCCCGCAGACAACGAAGTCGGGACTGGCAAGAGATACGAAAAGCCGAAAGGGCTATCCCATTCATGTGCACGGTGGTCAGTCGCATCGCGACGGCGGCACACACAACGCCGGGATTTCGCGCACCGCGTCGGCCGCCGCTCTCGACGGCTACAAGCTCCCGACCGATCCGCCCGTGGTCGTGAAGCGGCTCCCGATCCCGGCGGTCAATCCTGGCACACCGAGCCGCCCGGATCGCGGCGTGTACGATCCTGATCGTGCGAACAAGGTAATCGGCGAGGCGATCTTATCCGGCTCGACCCGGTTGCCCGACAGCGTATGCGAGGACTGACATGGGCATGAAGCACGCGCAACTCACACCGAAGAAAGTCCGGCCGGGCCAGCTGCCGCCGGCCATGTCGGCATCTTTGTTCACAAGGGCAAAACCCTTGTTGGTCACGCGGTGCGAGGTTCGCAAGTGCAGGCTGCTCGTTTCGGCAGTCACTTTGCGAAGTTGGGGAAGGTTCGGGGTCGTGCCGCCTGGATTGGTCAGACTCGCGCCGAAATGAAGAACAGTTAGGCCGGAAATAAGCCCCGGCCCGCCGAGCGGAGGTAGAAAGCGGTGAAACTTTTTGAACGGGGAAGTTATCCGCTGCACCAATGATGCTCGGCGTCAATTTGTAGGGAGTATATGTGTGATGAAAGACGAAAAAGGTCACGGCTCAAATAAGCGCGGTCAACTTGGACCGAGCAACAGGACTGCGGTCGGCCATTTTCTCAAGGCCCTACAGGGCACTCATCGCGATGTGCCCGGTCATGGCGAAGTGCCAACCGGCCAGGGCGTCCCGAGCGTAGTTCGTCATTCAAACGCCCCGAGCGTGGGGACGGAGAAGCCGACGCTCGCAAACGTCAGCGCCGCTGGCGCAACTCAGTTCAACAACAAGTCCTAACAGGGAGACGACAATGTGTGCAGTACAGGTTGATAAGGCGGCCAAGGGTAACTCCCCGGCCACTGGTATGATGAAAACTCCGCCGCCCACCAAGACCGCAGGCGAGCAAGCCGCGCTCAAAGACCAAGCGTGGGGTGGCGCCGGAAGCCGTCCAGGCGGCGGAAATCCAGGCATGAACCGGTATGCCGGCGAGGTTGCGCTGCGGCCTGGAATGAAGGCTCAGCCGGCCACGATAAGCGCGACGGCGCCTGTCGATCCCGTCTTGGATCGGCTGTTGTCCCGACCGCTCGCGGATGCAAAAACTGGCGGCAACGAAGTCGATTTGAAAAGCCCGCAGACGCGAGACATCGGACGCGACTTCCCGCCGGTTCATTCGGCGATGACGCGCCAACAGATGGACATCGCCGACATCGGGCGTCCCAAGTTGCCGGCGAGTACCGACCGAACCAATCGGCCGTCGCCAGCGGAAGCGGTACAGAAACCAGGGAAAACACGGGATTAAAGCTCGGCGCCAATCTTCATAGGGGACTCGGCGCCTGAGAGGCCGCCGCGTGTTTTGCGTCCACGCGGCGGCCAACCAAATCTAACCAGGGAGAATGAACCATGAGTGCCGCAAGTGATTTGAACACAGCTATCGGTCAGGTGAACACGGCGATAGCCGCGCTCACTCAGGCCAATGCGTCCACCGTGACCGCCGTACAGGCCGAGCAGGCCGCCATGCTCGCCGTGCAAAACGCATTGCAGGCGTTGGCCACCGCGCTCAACACTGGTTCTGCAACGTCGTGACCTGGATCGAACGCGAGCGCGTCAATCTCGATCCGATGCGACCCGTGCGCGGACGCTACGGCTCCGATAGCTGGCGTTGGCATTGGCTGACATTGGCGCTTCTGACGAATCGTCACGTCGGAGAGCATGTAGAAGATTCAGAAGTCAGTCGCCACTTGGCAAAAGTTTGGAAAGAGCAGCGGCACCTTATCCCGTTCGATGTGGAGTGACCTTTATGGCTTCTAACACACTAGCTACGACGCTCTACAACATGCGCAAGCGTTCGCGGTCTCGCCGCTTTTCTCAGGCTCTCACCGTTCATCGCGCGAATCTTACGGTGATTGGCACCGATCAAACCAACGGCAACTACGCTGCGGCCATGTTCGTGGCCTCGGAGATTGATGGCGCCCCCTGGGTTTGTATCGGCTCCGGGGTGACCGGCGCCGCGCCGTTGTCCGGCTTCGGCGTCGTCAACGATGGTGGCGCAACATTTCAATCGTGGGCGGGCAATATTTTGTCACCGCCTCTAACCCCCGCACCATAAGGGAGTCTCCGATGATGCAAGTTTTTGATTCCAAGGGCCGCTTCACGCCGCTCAGCGGCGATCAGTTTGCTATCCTCACCGAGCCGCAAATCGGCGCCTACAGCAGTCTGGTAACAGCCGTGGACGATGTGGCGACGGTCTATGCCGAACACGAAGCGGCTATCGCCGCCAATCGGGCAGCGGCTGATGCTCTCACGACGGCACAGGCAGCACACGCCAAGGCGCCAAAGTGGACGCGATTGGACGAAGTGCGGTCGCAGATCGAGCAGAGCCGGCCGGGCTACCTCGCCAGAAGCGGCTTGTCGCTCACCAAAGTCGATCCGAGCATCGGTGCGGCGCTCAACCAAGCACGGCAGGCTCACAGTGATTGCCAAATCCGCCTCCAACAGGCCGCTGATCGGCGCTCGGCCGTTAACGGCGCCCTCGCGCTCGCGCTGCGAGCGTGGCAAGTCGCCACTTCACAAACGATCACCCAAGAACAGTTGGTTCGCGCGCATTTAGCCGGCGAGACTCAGCATAGGGCCGATGTCGCGGCCGGCCGCGTCCCCGAGCGGGAGCAGCCCCGGATAGCGAACAGCAAGATCGACCAGTTCGCTTACTACACAAAGCAGCATGGCCGTGGCGCCGGGGGCGGTAGAGCCTTTGGGCGCGGCGCCTTTGGCCCCTCAATGCGGGGCCGCACGATCACGCCGAAGGAGTAACCGCCGTGCTCCGTCGCTTCCTGAAAACCCTATGGCAGATTTGGGGCGCCCCAGCTTGGCGGCGGCGACGGTGACCTATGGCTCGTGTGAGATTGGCGAACCGCAAAGGCACCGCCGAAGAACTGAGCCTATCCTCTGTCGGCCTATCGGCATCGGGGGAATCTCAGTGGTCGAGAAATGCCGCGCACGCCGCGCCAAGCGTCAACCCTAGGCCAGTCAGGTTCCATGGACGGCACACGCTCGCGCAACAGATCGCGGAGTGCGAACGGCGCATTGCGCACATGGAGTGTGAGTTAAAACTGTGCGAGCGGAGCGAGAAGGACAAGCGCGACCGGCTCAACCACGACCTAGGTATACGAATGCGGTTTTTAACGAAGCTCTATTTGGAGAAAGACGAGCCATGAAGCCCGCGCTCAAAGCCGTTCGTGCGGGCAACAATCATATGAACGGCCCGCAGCCTATTGAACCTTGGCGCGACCGTCGCAAGGCGCACAAGGCGAGGGCCGCAGCCGACCATGACGTTCATCGGCGTCAAGTCTTATGGGCGAGCGCACACAAGTCCGCCCGCGAGGCTCGCGAAAGCGGCTCGCCCCGATATGTTGGACACGTCTGCGGAAAAAATCCGGCTCATGGGGGAGAGAGGTATGTTTCGGGCGGCGGTTGCGTCGCCTGCCATCAAGAGCGAGCCGAACGGCGCCGACGCCGGGAAGGGCGACCCGTCCGAGGCGCATGTCCGCACGCTCGACACCCGCTAAAGAGTGCCAAGCGCGCCGCCGCGCGGGCGGTGCGCGCGCAAAGCACCGGAGAGGCTGTCGGATAGCCAAAAACGACCCGACGCACCAGCAACGCTCTGACGAATAATGCTAAAACGAAAATTACAGATCGGCAATATTTGCATGAGACCCTGAGAACTGATAAGACACTGCCGCCCCATTAGAAGGGCGAGAGCCAAGCGGAAGGCTGATAACCCGCACGGCGCGCGAGCAACTCTCACGCACCATCTTTTAGAAACGGAAAAGGCCAGCCCACCCGGCTGGCCTCCCGTAACGGCGCGACGCGATGATGCAAACATCCGTCGGCATGGTCTCGCGTGAGAAGGACGCTTCGACAGATGACTAATACCAAAAAACCCACCTTACGGTCAAGCCGTTTCGAAGGACGCAAAGAGCATTGTCTCACAGTAGAGCCGACAGCGGGCGCATACGGTCCCGGTCGAACCCGGTTCCTCACCCTCAACGGCGTGACGAAGAACATAACCGACTGGGCCAATGACAACAACATGAAGCCCAAGACGCTAACCAGTAGACTTGCCCGCAACGGCGACGATCTGGAAGCCGCTCTTGCAACGGAAGTAGGGCGGCACGCTACGGACGAACAAATGGCGGCGCGCAGGCAAGCCGAAGCCGCGTTCGTCGAGAGCATGCATCCCGTCACCGTCCGCCAAGTTCTCTATCATATGGAAGTGCACCATCCCGACATGATCGGGAAGGACGACTACAAGATGGTGGCGAAAGACTTGGCGGACTTGCGCGAGAATGGCGCGGTTCCCTACTCGTATATCATTGATAACACCCGCCGGACTATTCGCGGCTACGCTTACAACTCAGTCTGCGACGGGCTTCAACAGTTCGTCGAGCAATACCGCACAGACATTTGGGCAAACTACGACTGCCTTGTGCAGATATGGATTGAGAAGGACGCGCTCGCCGAAGTGCTCACACAAACGGTGCTCAAATACAATGTGCCGTTGATGGTCGCACGCGGCTGGTCGAGCCTGAGTTTTCTGCATAAGGAGGCGCAACCGTTCATAGGCGAGGAGCGGCCGATCTACATTTACCACTTGGCCGACTACGATGCGGACGGTCAGGGTGCCCGCGATGAAATAGAAGCGAAGCTCGGCGAGTTCGCACCCGGCGCCGATATAAACTTCATACCGTTGGGAGTGACGGCGCAACAGATACGGGACTGGCGTCTGCCGACACGTGAGCCGAACAGGAACAGCAGCCGGGCGGCGGCGTGGGGTAACAAGCGGTGCGCTGAACTCGACGCTATTCCGCCCGACAAGCTCCGCGACTTGGTGGAAGGCGCAATAAACAACCACATGACTGAGGAGGATAAAGATCGGCTCGAAGCGTCCAACCCGGACTTGGAGAAAGTCCGCGAGTTGATAGAAGAGTTAGAGTCATGAGCTACCCGACTATCGCCCAACGCTATGCTCGGCTTCGTTCGCGCTGCCCGGTGCCGCCGCTGGCGAAGCGGCGTCTGAGTAAGTGGGACGTTGACGACCCACTTAGCGAAACCCCACTCGTTGCCGGCCTGCGGCGCCGTCTGGCCGCGCAGTTGCAGAAGCCGCCCGGTCGTCTGCGCACCCCCTTGATTATCGATCTTGAGAAAAGGTTGGCCGCGCGGGCCGGCCTGCCGCGCTCGAAGCCGAGCGGGCCAGTGAGCTTAGGCGACCGTTCGTTGCCGGAAGATCGCGCCGATGATGTTCCAGAACCCGCTATGCCGCCGGGAGAACGTATGTCATGAGCAAGCCTCAACAAAATAGAACCTCCGACCCAAATATCAACCCCTCAAAGCTGGCCGCCTATCTATGGTCTCTGCCGGTCAACTACATCACGTTGACGGCGATCACCCCGGCGGAAGGCGGCGCGCCGCCGACCACGGCGACGTTTTCGAAGTCAGTGGATGGTCGGGCCAAGTGTTCGAAGTGGATCGCCGCACAGCAAGCCGCCGGCCGCAACATTTACTTTCAAGACTGTAGCGTCGTCACCGTCAACACGCGGCCGAAGAAAGATGATGTGACGGTCATCCATGCCGCTCATGCCGACATCGACACACAAGGCCAGCTAACAGTCGCCGAACATGCTGAGGCGCTGGCCGCGATCATCGACACGGTGAAAGCGTATCGGCCGCAACCCACCGACATCATATGCACGGGCAACGGTGTGCAAGCCTACTGGTATCTCGACAAGCCGCTACCAGCGACACCGGACAACATTGCGCTGATCGAGGCGGCCAACAAGGCGCTGGCGGCTGCGCTCGGTGGCGACGCCTGCCACGATGTAGCGCATTTGATGCGCGTACCGTACACAAAGAACATCCCGAACAAGTTGAAGCGCAGCAAGGGCCGCACGGTGACTTATAGCTATGTCATCGAAAACAACCACGACGAACCCTTCATGCGGTATGCGCTCGCCGACCTGCCGTCCGAAATAGATGGTAGCGGATCGCGACCATCTAATGACAACACCGATCCGCTGAGCTACGCCGGCATCGGCTCACCCGAACTGCCGGATAAAGTGGACCTGTCGCGGCTCGACGCGGCCGACCGCAAGACGATCAAGGATGGTCCGCCGGCCGGCGCTGATCGTAGCACAGTCATCTATGCCATTGCCTGCAAGATGCGCCGCGCAAAGTATGATGACGGCGAGATACTGGCGACGATCACCGATCCGGACAACGGCATATCGGCGCACTATGACGACAATCCGCAACGCGACCGGATCGAGCAGGCGTCACGCGTCATCGGCCGCATGAACAAGGAAGGCGTGGAACTCCCGGACTTCAAGGATAACGTCGAGCCGGAGGAGACACCGGAGGAAAAGGTCGAGCAGTCCAAGCTACGGCGACAGCGCGCCCGTGAGAAGGCCGCGAAGGAAGCGAAGAAGGCGACTCGCACGAAGCGCACGCTGATCGGCAACTTGATGGTCACGCACGGCAACGACATCGAACCGGAACTGATCGATTTCATCTGGCAGTGGGTTCTGGCGCGTGGCGTGCATACGGCTGTTGCCGGCGAAGGCGGCGGCGGCAAGTCGCAACTGGCCTATAACATCGCGGCGGCGATCACTAAGGGCGGCAAGCTCCCGGACGGCAAGACGGCACCTAAAGGCCGCGTGGTGATCTTCAATGCCGAGGATACCACTAAGACGATGTTCGGCCCGCGTCTGATCGCGGCCGGCGCGGACATGAGCATGATCGTCAAGGTGGAAGCTGTCGCCAACGCCGAAGGCGAGCGCAAGTTCAGCCTGCACACCGATCTGGAAAACCTCAAGGTTCTGTGTGAGCAACTTGGTGATGTCGTCCTGGTCATCTTCGATCCGGCATCATCCTACATGGGGGGCGACCTGGACGGCCGGCAGAATACTCAGGTTCGCAACGTGCTCGATCCGCTGACCAAGCTCGCCGAGGATTTGGATTGCGCGATCCTCTCGATTACGCACTTTAACAAGGGCACCGCGCCGAAGGCGATCCACCGCGTCATGGACAGCACGGCCTACGTTACTGCGCCGCGATCCGTGTGGGGCGTGTTCCCCGACCCCGACAACGGCATCGGCGAGAATCTCCATCGCGACCGCAAACAGTTCGTACAGATGAAAACCAACATTGCGCCGACCGATGGCACGGTGCGCGGCTGGACCTATCACATGGAAATGGCGCCGGGTGGTTTCGACAAGAAGCGCAACAAACCGATCACCGCCACTCGCATCGTGTGGGACGGCGACGCGACAATGACGGCCGACCAGATCATTGCGGCAGAGAACGACAAGGGCGCGCCGAAAACCGACTATGCGAAGAAGTGGCTTGCTGATGAACTGGCGGACGGCGCCAAGCTCGTGAGCGAAGTCATAGCCGCAGCCGAAGCGGACGGCATTAGCCTTCACACGCTCAAAGACGCCAAGCGATTGCTGCGCGTCGTGGCGATCCTTGAAGGTCCGGGCAAGCCGTGGCAGTGGCGGCTCCCGCAGGAAGAGGAACGCGGATAAGAGGGCAGAGTGTCCGGTCTGCAAAGCCCTTCACCGTACACCGGACAGACTGTGTGTCCGCCCCTCTCAGAGTGTCCGCTCTAAAACCCTTATAGAATAAAGAGTGTCCGGTGTACGGTAGAGGGAAAACGCCCCCCCTTTTGGCCCTCAAAAATGCATCGTGGGCGGCCGGACACTCTGGGCAGCCAAAGCGACTATCCGTCCCTCCGGTGACGCGCCGATACCGTCGAAACGAGGGCCTTGGCGCTATATGGTTAACAGATTATTCTCTGCAAAAATCACGCGTTTGAATGGTGCTACCTGTAAAACGAGGGGCGGTACTGCCCCTCGTTTTTGCCGCGACGCTCCCTCCATGAGGGGACGCGCGCATTGAAATCACACGTGATTTTGGCCCGCTGTCGCTAAAGTGCCGCTAAACTGATGGTAAACGGGAGGCTCATGACACCGTGGGAGCCTCCCTTTTGGCGCGGCCGAAACCGGATGGTGGAGGGTGGCTCAGCGCGAACTACCGGGTACCTGTATATTGGTTGGTCGCGCCAGGGCACCAGTGTGTGGTCATCGACGCTATCGCAATTACCCCATACGCCCAGAACCGACCCCCTGAATTATTCGAGGCGACTTCCACTAAAACGAACCGGTCGCAAAATTCCAGAGAACCCGAATTTCTCTTAAACGAAAGTGGACGCAATCCCTATCGTGCGACCGGTTGGAAACCCGGTTGCTTTTTTGCAACCCTTCGGGTAAACAAACACATCCCCTCTCTGACAAATTGCGGTTGCCGCGCGCCCTGGAATTCGGCCTCCGGTGGCTGCGCGCATCAGGCCCAGCGCACCGGCTCCTTCCCGGCGTGCTGGGCCACCAATCGAGCAGGGAGAGGCACCCATGGGCGTTCCCAAGGACAGGTTATCGCTTAAGGACTGGCAGGCGAAACTCGACGCCGAGCGCGCGGCCGGGCTGCGCCGGGGCAGTACGCTACCCAAGCCGGCGCCGCTCACACTTGAGAAGATCACGACGCCGCTCAGCCAAGAGCCACACTACACCCGCGCCAAGCAATCCAATCGCGGCGGGTTGACAGCCGAACAGGCGTCAGAGTGTTTCGATGAATTGGTCTACTCGCAGTCGGCCGGCGGCGTGTTCGCGACCTTCGCCAAGGGCGGCGACTACTTCTATCCGATGAGCCGCAAGGAAGCGCAAGAATGGTTCGATGACGACTCCCTTGGGGAGTATTTCAACGCGGAGATTCGCTAATGGGCAGACGCACCAAGGCCAACCGGCCGCGCAACGAACTACAGGTCGATATTTTGAACCGGCTCACAATCAAGCCGTCGCTCAAAGCGGCGGCTCGGGAAGTCGGCGTCAATCCCGCAACAGTGTTCAAGTGGATCAAGGATTCGGTCGAAGACCCGACCATCACCCTTAGCTGGCTCGGCTATACCCAAACCTTCGCGGCCCATGTCCAACTAGCACGCCGGTTACAGATCGTCGTTCTGGAACATGAAGCCCGTTCGCTCGCGACGCTCGGTCACGTTCAAGCCAGATGGCATGATGGCCGACCCTGCTACCGCCATGACCCGAAAGTGGAAGCCGACGCCTTAAGTATGGATGACAACGATTGGATGTTTGAGTATGGCACCCGGTCGCGCGATGATGTGTTCGCCCGAAATGAAGCCGGCGAGCTTATCCCCGAAGAAGTCGTCTCACCACCCAATGCGCAGTTGCTGGTCAAAATGTTGTCCAGCCTTGTCCCGGGCTACGCCGACAAGTCCGAAGTCAGCGTCACCCACATGGGGCATGTTTGGCTTGAGGGCAGCGCCGACGCGCCGAAAGCTCTCCCGGCGCCGTCGGCCGAGTTCAACGACGGCTTTGGCCTCACGACGCGGCCGGATCAGCGCCAGCGTCCGGTCAACACGCTCGCCGTCCCGCGTCCCTGTGTTTCTTCCGAAGAGTTCGACGGTCTCTATCGTGGCAAGAGATTGCTGAGAGAGGTTGTGCTGTTCAGGAACAGCGCCGGCAAGCTGCTCGATCTATTGCCGGACGATGTGCTGGTCGTCGGCAGTCCGCAGCATCGGGCATACCAGGACGAGCGCCCAGACTATAAGCCGACGGCGGTGCATCCGACTGAGTTGTTGAATGAGGGGTACGAGAACGATTGGTTGAAGGCGCTCGCCCCCAACCACAAGCCCGAGTTCAAACCGCCGACGGCGCAAGAGAACCTTGAAGTCGCGATCAAGGCAGCGGCGAAGATGGCGGCGTTCGAACCTAAGCCATACGTCAGCATGGAGGCCCGAGCCGAAGGAATCGGCCGGGGTGTGCCTCCGCCCGGTGGACGCCGCGTCCAACTCTAAAGGAGGGCCGCGCTGATGCCTCACGTAATTGACACCTTCCGCCAGAATCCCGGCGGCGGCTTTGTCCCACATATCCGTGACGAAGATCGCCGTCTCGCGCAAGTCGTGGCGGCGCCGCAGCCCGGCCCGTCGTTCTGGTATATGCGCGCCCCCGAAAAAGAGTTGGGCCTGATCGGCAATCGCGGCGGCGGCAAAACCCACACAATGGTTCTCAGGATACTTTCCGGCATTGGGCGCGGCTGGGGCAGTGCTTACAACTGCGTCTTGCTGCGGTCGTCACTCCGCGAAATGACTGACTTGGTAACGATGGTCAACGACATTGTGCAACCAATCTGGGGCAAGTCGGTCGCGTTCAACAAGCTGGCGCATATTTGGGAATGGAAATCCGGCGAGCGGCTCGAACTGAACTACTACATCAACGAGAAGAGTTTTGACCTGTATCAAGGCAAGTCGTTTGCCCTCATCGCCTGGGAGGAGCTTAGCCTGCAAGAGAACCTCAACGGCTACCTCAAAATGTTCTCGTCGTTGCGCAGCGCGCTCCCCGAAGATGTCATGCCGCTGCAAGTACTGTTCACCGCCAACCCCGGCGGCGCTTCTCATAACGCCCTGGTGCACCGGTTCAACTTGTCCGGTATCCCGCCCGCTGTCGGGCCGTGTTTGGTGGACGCGAACGGCGAAAAGCGGAGGGTGATAAATATTTCGTACCAGGACAATGCACTGCTCCGACGCACAACTCCCCGGTATATGTTCGACATAGAGACTGCATGTGCGGGCAACGAACCGCTTTTGCAAAGCTGGAAATATGGCAACTGGTCAATCGTGGCCGGGGGCGCCCTGGATGATGTCTTCTTCAAGTACGGCAAAACCATTTTTGTCGAACCGTTCGAGATACCGGCCGAAGGCCAACTCTTTGCTTCCTACGATCATGGTTCGACACACCCCTACGCCTATCTCGTTTGGTGGGTTTCGAACGGTTGCACGATCCGGCTCAAGAGCGGGCGCATGATGCCGACGAAGGTTGACGACTTCTTCATGGTGGGAGAAATCTACGGGTGGAACGGCACCCCAAACACCGGCACGCATGTATCCATCGCCGACATCACCACCAAAATCCGGCGCTACCAGATCAAGCGCGGGCTTCGTTACCGCGATCCGGTCAGCGGCAAATGGATCAGCACGCTCAAGCGCAACTTCGCCGACGATCAGATCGGTCAAGACATGAATGAGTTCAGCGTACAGGATGCGTTCAAAGAGCCGGTCATGGTAGATGGCGAAAAGATGCCAGGGATAAATTTCGATCTTGTCGTCAAGGAGCCGGGCAGCCGCGTCACCGGCTTTCAGTTGTTGCGCGAGCGGCTGATCAACACATCGCCACGAGCCGAGAGTGGGATCAGAGAAGGCGCCGGCATGTTCATAGTCCGCGACGAATGTCCGCAGGCGGCACGCACCTTGCCTGTTCTACCGCGTAGCAAGAAGAATTTGGACGATGTTGACGATGCGAGTGAGGCCCACATTTATGACGCCTGTAGATATGCCCTTCAAGCGGATCGCAAGCCGCACATTTCCACCCGTCGTCGCTATGTGGCGTGACCCGCGTTCGGTACTCTTTTGATGAACTCACCATAGTCCTGTTTGCTCATTATGCATTCAAAAGACCTTCCGTCGCGATCACGCATCTCAAACTTTAGTGTCTTGAGTTTGGTCCCGCCGCCTGTTGGAAGATCAACCGACAGAATTTTTGCGAGCGGGATGTGTTCGATTTTTCCCTTGCTGCCCTCGCTGGGCATGAAGCTGATGAAGTCGTCTTTTTCTGTCAAAATAGCTGTGCCCTTCTCGCCTGATGGGCCTTTTATAATCTGAATTTTTATGACCTTGCTCATGGTGCGGTCCCTCCGTTTGGCTTCCTTTGGGAGTATATTGTCGGCCCGCAGCGGGGTGCAAAATCAGATGGTTAATGCTGAGCGCGCTCGCCCTCATCGAGGGATACCGCGACGACGGACCCCGCTTAAAAGCCCTAGCGGCGAGCGTTCAAAATACTCGCTATCTCGTCTGCATTGAGCGATCTATTCGCGAGCGTCTTTCGCATCGGCTCAAAAACTCGGTACATATTCCGGTAGCCGTCGATGGATGATGGAAAGTGGGAATTTAGATCGCGGCCCTTGAAGTGTTCGAAACGTTTTAGGTCATCGACGAAATAGAGCGCGATGCCAAATTGACTTTCGTTGTTGCCGTCAAATCCGGGAAACTTTATGTCCGTTAGCCTGGTCGCCTTTTGGACTTTAGTCTTTTCAGTAGGCGGAAGGTCCTCATAGCTCCGTTCGATGAACGACCACATGTCAAGGATTTCGGCGGTCTCTTTGACTTCGAGAGGCGACTCTTCCTTCTCAAATGGAATGCCAGTGTATTGCCAATTGAACCCCCACAGGTAATCGTTCGTGATGGTGGCAGTTATAAACTTCGGATCAAATTCGGGGTCCCTAATTTTCAGATGCTTGTACATGTCGGCGAGCATCATCAGTATCAGCTTTTCGCCATCGGACAATTTCATGTTGATTACTCCATCTAAAGTACGCCCTCCGCTTCCGCCTCAATTATAGCGTGATTCCAAGCCCGCACAATATCGGCAGAGATACTCTTTTTGGTTTTTATTTCGCGCGCGGCTCACATTTTCATGCGATGAAAAGCGGAGGCCGCCATACAGACCGCAGTAAGTGCGCTGAACACTGCGGCCCAAAAATTCCAGTGTGCAGACGCCCGCACTGCCATAAGGAAAGGATCGTTGGACGGAGCAGCACCCCAATACATGGCCATCTTCGGGACGGGTCCCCAAGCAGACATGAGCCAGAAAGCCGCCGAAATCGCAGCGAATATCGCAGTAGCAAGATCGAGCCAAAACGCGATACGCATCACGCTGTCATCTGATGCATCCATTGTCTTTTGCGATTTTCATCACCGACAGTGTTTGCGCATTTGACATACCGGGCAGCGAGAGAAGGCTAGGGATGGTTCGGCAAACAGCAACTCGCGCCTGCTCATCCACAGACGGCTGCGCTTGCGGTGCTTCGTAGCATCCTCGATTGCGTGCCATTTCACTGATCGCTATTCGCGTCTGCTCGTTAGTGTAGCGGCTTGCCATGGTCAACAATGCCATCTCGCACCATTCCTCTGGCGTCAACGAACGCTGGCCCGATCCGTGCTGTTGCATGAAATCAGCAAGCGGATCGGCAGCCGACACGTTCAATGGTACGGAGGACGCGGCAACGAGAACAGCGGCTAAAAGAATCGCGCGTCGCATTTTCCAGCCCCTATGAGTTCTCGCTCACGAGCTTCTGAGCGCGCTCGACCACTTCCTTGCAAGTGCTGTCATTTACCATGCCATCAAGTTCGAGTTGAGCATTCGCCGCCCGCTGTCGGAGCGCAGTTTCGGAATCCCCAGCTTTAATTCCGGCTAGTAATTTCTCGGCGTGCTTACGAAGCGCAGCGTCGTCCGCTGTCTGCGCCTGCGTTAGTTCAAAACATTTTCTAAGGATAACGGCGATTCCGCCCGCAAGCGAAATATCGTCGGCCATGTTGGTATGGTCTCCGTTGCCTATCGGTTGGAATTTACAACGCAAGCACCGCCGGAACTCGCTGCCGCGCGTCGGCAGGAATCAGCGTCAAAGTAGAAACATTGCGTCCCAAATGATTGGACTACGCAGAAAGGCGCGCCGCTCGATGCGGGTGGTTGCACTTCTTCGTCGTTGACCACGCAAGCTCCCTGCGATCCGGCGGCTTGCCGACAACTGTTCATGTCAAAATAAAAGCACTGCCGACCATAGCCAAAGACCGCACAAAACGGAGCACCTTGCGCCGACAGTGCGGTGAGTGTCAGAAGCCAGATTGAAACCGCGATTCTCATGGCCGCTGTTTTATGCCAGCTTTAGCAGCCCGACAATGGCTCAGTCCTGTCGCTAAATTCTGCCACCAACGTCGCTAATCACCCCACTAAGCCATTGATTTTGCTCAGTCGCACACCCTGTAGCACGGGTGACTGTCGGCGCAAGATGATGCCGGGAGTTGTCCAGGGTCTTGACCCAGGGCGATCCGCCGCCCTAACAGCGCGCAGGCCGATCGCAGCATCAGGATGATGAACGAAC
>Ga0187872_10002235_pt1 | contig 17568 bp, 10 predicted proteins | sample June2016WEW_16_4_FD_132973 | JGI IMG/M metagenome (GOLD analysis project Ga0187872, IMG submission 132973) | Peatland microbial communities from SPRUCE experiment site at the Marcell Experimental Forest, Minnesota, USA - June2016WEW_16_40 | ecosystem: Environmental > Terrestrial > Soil >...
CTCAGCGCCAAGCTGAACATACTTTTGCTCGGCGCCATGGTCGTGATCTTCGCCCTGCTAGGGTATTTGAACGTCCGCTTGCATCGCCAGCATCTGGAACAGAACACTTTGCTCAGCGCCGAGCGCGTTAGCGACGTTATCAAACACAGCACTACCGAATACATGCTGCGCAACGATCGAGAGGGTCTATACCACTCGATCCAGACCATGGCGGCTGAACCCGGTATTGAGAAGATCCGCATCTTCGATCAGGAAGGAAGAATCACCTACACCACTGATGCGGCCGAGCAGAACCACGTTGTCGATAAGACTGCCGAAGCTTGCTACGCCTGCCATGCCCAGTCTCAACCCCTGGCGCGGCTGAATCGCCCGGATCGCTTTCGCATTTATCGCAACGCCACGAGAGCCCGCGTCCTCGGCATCATCACTCCGATCGAGAATCAGCCTGCGTGCTCCAACGCCGCATGCCATGCGCATCCGGCGGAGCAGCGAATCCTCGGTGTCCTCGACACCAATCTTTCTCTCGCCAAGACCGACGTCCAGGTCGCCGAAAGCAGCCGCCGCATGATTGCCTACACGGGATGCGCCCTGCTGTTGATCGCGGTCGTGAGTTGGTTTTTTGTCTGGCAAGTCGTTGGCCGGCCGGTGAAGGCGCTCGAACGCGGCACCGAACGCTTGGCCGCGGGCGATCTGGGCTATCAGATTGAAGTGCACTCCAACGACGAAATCGGCGAACTCGCCAACTCCTTCAATAGCATGAGCCGCCAGTTGCAAGCGGAGCGCAATGAGAACGTCTCCTGGACCCATACCCTGGAAGAACGCGTCGAACAAAAGACGCGGGAACTCAAGCGCGCCCACGAGCACGCGCTGCACACCGAGAAGATGGCTTCTATCGGCAAAATGGCTGCCGTGCTGGCGCATGAGATCAACAATCCGCTCTCGGGCATCCTCACCTACGCCAAGCTGCTGCATAAGTGGATCGACCGCGATGACGGCGGGCGCAATCACCACCAGGAAATCTGTGATTCCCTCGACCTCATCGCCTCCGAGAGCCGCCGCTGCGGCGATCTGGTCAAGAATCTGCTCACTTTTTCCCGCACCACGCCCATGAACCTGCAGGCCACTAACCTGAACCAGGTGGTCGACCGTTCCCTGCGCCTGGTGCAACATCAATTGGATCTCGCGGGAATTCAAGTACAACCGCAACTCGATCCCGACCTGCCCCCAGTTCTCTGCGACGCCGCCCAGATCGAGCAGGTGCTCCTCGCGCTGGTAATGAATGCCCTGGATGCCATGCCGCAGGGCGGCAATCTTTGGCTCACCACCAGCTTCGGCCACGAACCCAATCAAGTGCGCATCGTGGTACGCGACGATGGCTCCGGCATTCCCCCGGAAATTCTGCCGCGAATCTTTGAACCGTTTCTCACTACAAAAGAGACGGGACGCGGCGTCGGACTGGGCCTAGCCATCAGCCACAGCATTCTCGAACGCCACAATGGAAGCATCGAAGTGCAGTCCGAGGCCGGGCGTGGCACCACTTTTACCGTGACTCTGCCATGGGATGCGGACAGCGAAAAGATCGCTCGGTCCCCAGCCAACGAAATTGCCGCTAGCGCTAGCGGGAGGTGATTCAACGTGGAAACACAAGGCAAGCTACTGATCGTCGACGATGAACTCAGCGTCCGCGATTCGCTCGGAAAATGGTTTCGCGAGGAAGGCTACGAAATCGGAACCGCCGAAAGCGCGAGCGACGCGCTCACCCGCATGGCCGAGAATAAATGGGATCTGGTCCTGCTTGACATCAAGATGCGGGGCACCGACGGCATCGAGCTGCAGCGCCGCCTCCACGAGATGGATCCCGACCTCATCGTCATCATGATGACCGGCTACGCCTCGGTGGAAACCGCCGTCACAGCCCTGAAGAACGGCGCCTATGACTACGTGAGCAAGCCGCTCGACCCGGACGAGATCGCCCATCTGGTGAAAAAAGCTCTCGCCCACCACCGTGCCGAAAAAGAAAACGTTCGCCTGCGCGAGGCCGTCGCCGAAATCACGCGCCCCGGCGAACTGGTCGGACAGAGTCCGGCGATGCGCAAAGTACTGGAAGCCATCGAGACCGTCGGCCCCACCGATGCCAACGTCTTGATCACTGGCGAGAGCGGAACGGGGAAAGAGCTGGTGGTTCGCGCCATTCACGCTGCCAGCATGCGCCGCTTCCATCCCCTGGTCGTAATCCACTGCGGGGCTCTTACTGAGACGCTGCTGGAAAGCGAGCTCTTCGGCCACGAGAAAGGCGCTTTTACCGGCGCGCAATACCGCAAGAAGGGAAAATTCGAAATTGCTGAAGGCGGCACGGTATTTCTCGACGAAATCGGCGACATCAGCCTGAAGACCCAGACCGACCTCTTGCGTGTTCTGCAAGAGCGCGAAATCACGCGCGTGGGTGGCAACCAGGTCATCAAAGTCGATTTCCGCTGTGTCGCCGCCACCAACAAGGATCTCGAAAACATGATCGAAGAGGGCACGTTCCGCCCCGATCTTTTTTACCGGCTCAACGTCTTTCGCATTGAGCTGCCCCCGTTGCGTGAGCGCCGGGAAGACATTCCTCCGCTCGTCGAGCATTTCGTGCGCAAGTTTGCTTTGGCCATGAACAAACATGTCACCCGCATTTCGCCCGCCGCCATGGATCAGTTGCAGCAGCAGCCGTGGATGGGCAACGTGCGCGAGCTAGAAAACGCGGTCGAGCGCGCCATGGTCGTCGCGCAAGAACCCGAGCTTCGCGAGCAGGACTTCATTTTCAAATCGCAGCCCGCGCTCTCTGCCACCGGCAAAAGTCTCGACGAAATCGAGCGTGCCCATATCCTGCGTGTTCTTGAGGAGTGCGGCGGCAACCAGAGCCGCGCCGCCGAGGTCCTCGACATCGACCGTGTCACGCTCCATCACAAGCTCAAACGCTACGGCTGGACGCGCACTCCGCTTGAAACTCGAAACTGACGTTCGATGTCGAACCTCGATCAACGGCGCGCGATGAAGCCGGCGTGAATGAAGCTGGTCTAAATGAATCTGGTGCACCTGCTTCCGGTCGGTAAAGTGGATGCCTCGCTCCTGCGGGAGTTGCGCGCCACCATTCCCCAGTCTCTCCACGTGGCCTGTGAGATTCTTCCCTACGTGCTCGATCCGACGTCTTCTTATCACGCCGAGCGCCAGCAGTATCATTCCTCTGAAATCCTGCAGCGCATGCAGGCTCTTGTGCGCCCGCGAGACTGGCGCCTGCTTGCCATTGCCGACGTCGATCTCTACATTCCCATCCTTAAATACGTTTTCGGAGAAGCCCAAATGGCGGGCCCATGTGCGGTGGTATCCACTTACCGACTGCGCCAGGAGTTCTACGGCCTCGATCGCGATGATGCGCTGCTGAGCCAGCGGCTGCTTAAAGAATCCGTCCACGAGCTGGGGCACACCCTGGATCTCCGCCATTGCCAGGACTACCGCTGCGTCATGGCCTCATCCCACGCCGTAGAGTGGATTGACCTGCGAGAAACTACCCTCTGCGAATCCTGCCACTCCCAACTGGAATCGAAGGCGAATCTGGCTGGAAGACGCGACTAGGGAAAAATCACCTGCACAGGAACTCAGACCATGCGGCGCGGGCACTCTTGCCCGCGGTTCGTTATGATCTCTTCGCTGTGATCTTGTGCAGTCCGTCGAGGTGACTATGCTGCAGGGCCAGACCGCTCTGGTAACCGGTGCCAGCCGAGGAATTGGGAAGGAAATTGCCCTTGAGTTGGCGCGGAATGGATACCGCGTCGCAGTGAACTACTCCAACGATCCGGCGTCTCTGGTAGACGCAGCCATAGCTGAGATTCGCGCCGCGCAAGCCGATGTGCCGACCGCGGTACTGCCCATTGAGGCCGACATCCGCTCCAGCAGCCAGGTCACTGCGATGTTCGATCGCGTGATCAGCGCTTTCGGGCGGCTGGATCTCCTGGTCAACAATGCCGGAGTCCAAACCTGGAAGCCACTCCTCGAGGTGACCGAGGAAGAATGGGATCTGGTGATCGACACCAACCTGAAAGGTTGCTTCCTGTGTACCCAACAAGCCGCCGGGTTCATGAAGGACCACGGAGGAGGTTCGATCGTGAACCTGGGCTCGGGTTGCAACAAACTCGCGTTCCCTTCTCTGGTAGCCTACACCGCGAGCAAGGGCGGAATTGAGATGTTCACCAAAGAGGCTGCTGTTGAGCTGGGCCGTTATGGAATACGGGTAAACTGCATTGCGCCGGGGTCGATTGAGTCTGAGCGCACCCGAGCCGAGGATCCGGACTACGCCGGCACCTGGTCCAAGTTGACGCCCTTGGGGCGCGTGGGCACGGCCGCCGACATCGCCCCAACAGTGGTTTTTCTCGCCAGCAAAGGTGCATCGTTCATTAGTGGGCAGACTATTTGGATCGATGGAGCGCTGTTCACACAAGCGCAATGGCCGTATAAGAAATAATACCTATCTGGGGACAGCCGCCATCGGCTGTCCGGCCGAGCCAAGCTCGACAGTTTTCTCGCTCCAGGATCAGCAACCTGAGGCATTTACCACACACACCGATCGGACACGGCACGAAAACCGGTCGTCGTAGTACACTTTCCCGCATGATGCCAAGACACCTCACGACCGTGTGCATTACCGTCCTTCTGAACCTGGCGATCGGTGGCATTGCCTTCGCACAGGCCGGCAAAAGACGTGAGCAAGCCGTTCAGCAAACAGCTTTTGGTACGCAGGATGGGAGGCCCGTCACTTTGTACACGCTAACCAACGCAAACGGTATGGAAGTGGATGCGATGAACTACGGCGGCATCATCGTTTCGATTCGTGTACCCGACCGCAAAGGCCAGTTTGCCGATGTCGTCCTCGGCCACGAGAAGCTCGAGGGCTACATTCCGAATCCCCCGTTCCTCGGCGCCATTGTCGGACGTTATGCCAACCGCATCGCCAACGGTACCTTTACCCTCGATGGCAAGACTTACACTTTGCCCAAGAATGACGGCCCCAACACTTTGCACGGCGGCACCGACAAGACTTTCAACAAAGTGGTTTGGGACGGCGAACCACTGAAAGGCCGGGCTGGTGTCACCTTCACGTATCTCAGCAAAGACGGCGACGACGGCTTCCCCGGCAATCTGAAGGCCAGAGTGACTTACACACTGACCAATGACAACGAACTGGTCATCGACTATGAAGCCACCACCGACAAGGCCACGCCCATCAACCTCAGCCAGCACAGTTATTTCAACCTGGCCGGAGAAGGCAACGGCAACATTCTGAATCATGAACTCATGCTCAACGCCGACAGTTTCACTCCGGTCGATAAGAATCTCATCCCCACCGGCGAACTTCGCCCAGTCAAAGGCACGCCTCTCGATTTCACCAAATCCACCCGAGTCGGCGCCCGCATCGACGACAATTACGAACAACTGATCCTCGCCCACGGCTACGACCACAATTGGGTCATCAACCGCAAAGGCGACGGACTCACGCTGGCGGCGCGCATGTACGAACCCACCAGCGGCCGCGTGCTGGAAGTTTCTACAACACAGCCCGGAGTTCAGTTCTATACGGGAAATTTCCTCGACGGCACGGTCACCGGAAAGCACGGCCATGTTTACAAGCGCCGCTACGGCTTCTGCCTTGAGACCCAGCACTTCCCGGACTCCCCGAATCACCCCGACTTTCCGAACACAATTCTGAGGCCCGGCGAGACGTTCCGTCAGAAGACGGTCTTCAAGTTTTCGACGAAGTAACTCACCGAGGCGAAAAGGATGTGGTCAGAAACTCTTGTGGAAAAGTCGGCGGGCCAGAACCGGCAAGCAAGGCGCACTGGATTTCACTCCCCGCAACTTGTCCACCGGCGCCCTTCCACCTCACGGCAATGCTCCGACCTGGAGTCGCTCTACTTTGACGCAGCTGCCTGGGCGACCACAGCAGCCAGCGGAATCTCCAGCGTGCCTGCCCTGCTCGATCCCTGATCATAGACGCCAGAGCGCAGGTAGACATCGGCTGCGGGCACGTCAATCTCCAAGCTGAACGAAAGACCCTTTGCCTGCACCGCGGCATAGCGGTCGGGCGGCTCAGCCAGCTGGAGCATACGAACCATCCAGTTTAGCGGCTTGCCATCGCGGTCATAACCGAGCAGCGTCACCTCCACATTCCCGTGACGTACGCCGTCGGGAGCCGGTTCGAGCGTCAGGTGAGCGGTCGAGACCGTAAAATCCACCGCGTATCGCGTCACCGGTCCTTTCAAATTTGCATTGTCGCCCGCGCGCTCAGCACCCAGGGCTGGCTGCGGGTTCGACGGCAGCACGCGCATTGTATAGAGAATCTCGGTCGAGTCCGGCGTCCCATGGTCCATCAGCGGCCGCAGCGGATCGCCCGTGGGCTTCGATCTCACCACCGGCGCCAGAAACGCTTCGCTCGCGTAATAGCCGCGCCGATACGCCAGCCGGTAGTTCCCTCCGCTCACCTTCACCTCAATGTGCCGCAAACTGCCGTCCATGTTCTTGTTAGCCGGGGAATAGGTGAGAGTGTAATAATGCGTACCCTCCTTGAGCACGCGGGCCAGAGCCTCGTTCAACCCATTCATGTTATAGAGCGCCTCGCCGCCCGTGTCCTGCGCCAACTCGTCCATGTAAGCGAAAGTCTGGTTGCGACTCTGGGCTCCGCCCTGAAGATCGGTCGTCTGATATTGCGTGTGAACCTGCTCCGCGGTTTGCCCGATGCCCAGTCGCGGGGCCTGCTGGCTGTCGAAATCGTAGTGGGAATCCGTGGCCAGCCCTCCCGCGCCGATGGGGTAGATCGCAACTTGCGCCGCCGTCAGCAGATTGGCCGTCTTCACCACATCTTCCTGGGTAACTGCGCCAAAAATCGAAACCGGGAAGGAACTCGAAAACCAGATCACGTTCTTACGGCCGGGAATGCCTCCCAGATAGCGGGCCAGTTGCTGCATTGCTTCCAGGGTCGTCCTCACGCGCACGTCAGTCTGGAATGACACGTTCTCCCGCAGAAATGATTGGAGTGCCACCGCTGACGCGGCCGCGCCCGGCGTCTCTTGCATCTGTTCGACCATGAGCTGGCTGGCATCCATTTCTACCCCCGTTTGCAGCAGCGGGGATAGTTCCTGATTCCCTTGCGTTTTCTTCCCGTTCAACGCCGCAGCCACCACCGAGGCATCGGTCGTGAACCCCTGGACAAAGCGCAGCTGCGCACCCAGGGTGAAAATCGCCAGTCGCGTGCCCGGCTGGATTTCCCGGATGTACTTGAGCATCTCCGAGCGCACGTAGCTTTGGTCCGCCAGCGGCGTGTTGAGCGAATCCAGCAGCAACGCATTGGCCGTGTCACCCGTCTTGACCAGAGGCAGGTTGGAGAACACATTCGGCGGCAGCTTGGCCTGGATGGCCATATCTGGCAGGCCTGCGTGCTCCTCAAAAGAAGCTAAGGTCTGAGGCTGACCGTCCTCGAAGACTTCAAAGTTTTCCTTGGGCAAACCGGTGACGGGCTCATCTTTCCCGTTCGTGACCACCACGTCCACCAGAACCGCGCGCACATTGGCTCGAAACGTAGTCTGTGGGCTGGAGGATTGAGGTCTGGCAGTTTGGGAATGGAGGGGAGAAACGGAGAGCAAAACCAGCCCGAGCACGAAGTCACGGATTGGGACCATGCGAAATCCTCTAAGCAGAGAAGCCTACCACCAATGCGGGAAGTGCTCGATAGAAAGCATTTGGCGAGGCTCGCACGCCTCACTCCCCGCGCAACTCCTCCACCAGCGCCTTCTCCACTAGCCGGCAATGCTCGGCCTTTAGCTTCGCTCCGCCCGATGTCAGATAAAACGTATCGATCGCCATCTGCCCTTCAGTGTCAATCAGTGCGATCTCAATATTGCATTCCTGATCCGAGAGGCAGGACGCAATGCGATGCAGCAGGCGGGGACGGTCCTGCGTAATCACCTGCACCAGCGTGCTCGTCGACGAGCAGGAATCATCGAACTCAATCTTCGTCTCCACTTTTACCTTTGCGATCGCACCTTTCTCCGAGCGCTGCCGGTCGCGCAGCATCGTGTCCAAATCGGCTTCACCCAGCAGCACGCTCGTGACGCTGCGGCGGAACCGATCCCACTCCGAAAGGTTCAGCTCCAGCGTCCGGAAGCAGTCCGTAAAGTAAAGCGTGTCGACCACGGTTCCCGCCTCATTCGAGAACGCGTTGGCCTTCACAATGTTCATTCCCCACGCCGCCAGCACGCCGGCCAGTTTGGCAAACAGAAATGGCCGGTCTCTCGTCACCAGCGTCAACTCATACCAGTGCCGTCCTCGCTTTAACTCAACTAGCACTTGGTCTTCGCCGAGCTCCTCGGCCATCCCCATGTGCCGCATCACTTCCTCGGCAGGATGGACCAGTAAATACCTCTGCGGGAATCCTTCCAGAAACTCCTTGAACTTGCTGCTGGTCACGGGCGCCAGAGACCGCAGCCGAGCCAGCTTTTCATCATTCACATCCGCATGCACCCGCTGATCCGCGCTGCGGTTCAGGTAATTCTCCGCGCCCATGTAGAGCTGCCAAACATTCTCTGCCTTCCACGGCGTCAACGCCTCCGGGTTCACCGCCTTGATGTCGGCATAGGTCAGCAGGCAGAGCATCTTCAGCCGCTCCGGCGTTCCGACCTTGTCGGCAAAGGCCGCCACCGTTTCCGGATTGAAAATGTCGCGCCGCAGCGCTGCCGACATTTCCAGGTGGCTGCCGATCAAAAACAGCACCTCCGCCCGCTCCTTCGGATCCACGTCCAGCCGGTCCATGGCGCGGCCCGCGATCTCCAGACTGGCCTCCACATGATTGCCGCCGGGCATACCCTTACCCGTGTCGTGCAGCAACAACGCCAGATATAGCAACTCCGGATTTTCCAGTTCGCCGAGCAGTTCCGCGTAGCGCTTATCCCACTCCGACTGCGACTGCTTCAGCCGGTGCAGGCTCTCGATCGCCAGAAACGAATGCTCGTCCACCGTGAAGCGATGATAAAAGTCACGCACCACCAGCGAGTCGATGAGCTTGAGTTCCGGCAGCAGCAGCGTCAGCAACCGCAGGGAGTGCATGGCGCGCAACGCATCCGCGGCATGCGGTTGCAGCAAAGTCTCCTGCAGATACAGCCAGAGTTCCGCTCCCCGGGGCGGCATCGAGGCCAGTGCCGGAAGCGCCTGTTCGATGCGGTACTCTGTGGTTGCGCTCAACTTCAGCCCGTGGTGCGCCATGAAATGGAACAACCGCAGCAGCACCTCAGGGTCCTGCAGCGCCGAAGGCTGCTGCAGAAAGATGAGCCCATCCACCACGGAAAAATCTGGCGTCGTAAGCCGTGACCGCCAGCTCTGCACCTGCCGGTATAGCGCAGACCACGCCTCCGGAATTTCTTCCAGCAGTTGCGTCACGGTTCGCTGCACGGCGCGCGCATGGCCGAAGTAGATCCGCATCCAATCCGCTGCCGAGAGCTCCGCGGAGTCCGCGGCTCCGACCTTGCGCGCCGCTGCATCATCCTGCGCCTCCCAACTCAGGGTGTTGTCATCCCGCCCGTGCCGGAAGTGCAAAAAGCATCGCGCCGACATCAGAAAATCCAGCGCCGCCTCCAGTTGCTTGCGCACTGGGGCTCGCAGAGAACTGGCATCCGGCCAGTCGTGCAACGTATCCATCGCCGAAATCAAAGCCAGCCAACTGGCCACATTGCAGTCGCGCAACCCGCCTGGCGCCTCTTTTAAATTCGGTTCGAGATGATAGAGCGTCAGACCATATTTCGCATGCCGCTCCCGCGTGACCTCCGCCAGACCCTGCAGCAGAGGCTTGGACTCCCGCATCACCACTTTCGGAATCACCTTGTCATGAAGCCGCCGGAAAAGATCGTGATCGCCCGCGAGGTAGCGGCAGTCGAGAAGGGAAATGGTGAACTCGGTATTGTTGGGGTCGTAGCCGTCGCATTCGCTTAGCGTCCGCGACGCCGGACTCAGCTTCAACCGCAGGTCCCACAGTTCCTGCGAGAAGCGCCGAACGGGATCTTTGAAAGCTTGCTCCGCATTGCGATCCCCAAAAAGAAAGAGCAGATCAATGTCGGAATAAGGAAACAGCCAGCCCCGCCCGAATCCCCCCGTGGCCACCAGCGCGAAGTTGGCAGGCCTGGCCGCGTCGGGCGAAACGATATCGCGCCACAGCCGTGCCAGAATGTCTTCCACCAGCCGGGTGCGTTGCGCCACGGCCGCGCGTCCGTCCCCGGAGGCCTCGAACTCCCGCTGAATGCGCGCCGACTCGTCGCTGAGGGAACCCCGTAGTTCGCTGATCAATGAGGACGCTGCCATCATGAATGTATTTTCCCCCGTGCCAGCCCGGGGGAGGGCGATTCACCACTGCCCGTCAGATGCTTTTCAGTCGCGTCCCGGCAAGAATTGTTGCTCGCGGAACCCGCGCCCAAAAGCGCCTACAGGGCGCCCTCGCCACGCTCGTCATTGCGAATACGAATCGCCTCATCCACCTTAGACAGAAAAATCTTCCCGTCTCCAATCTTTCCGGTGCGTGCGGCCCCCAGGATGGCCTGCACAGCTTTTTCGACCATCGCCTCGGCCAGCACCATTTCCAGCTTCGTCTTGGGAATCAGATCCACGCTGTACTCCCGCCCGCGGTAGACCTCGGTATGCCCTTTCTGCCGTCCGTGGCCCCGTACCTCGATCACCGTCATGCCTTCAACGCCGATCTCATGCAGTGCAGTTTTCACCGCTTCCAGCTTGGAGTTTTGAATGACCGCCTCGATCTTCGTCATAATGTCGTCAAGTCCTGTTCTGCGTTCTTCACGCCGGAGCCGCGTCGAACTCCAGAATGTCCTGCCAGCCTCTACGCTGACGCCTCCCAATAATATCCCTCTTCTCCATGTTGGGAGAGATCCAGTCCCTGCACTTCTTCCTCCTCCGCAATTCGCAAGCCGATGGTCACATCGACCAGTTTCAAAATCACTAACGTCCCCATAACGCCTAAGCTCCAGGCAATCGCGACGCCCACCAGCTGATTCAGGAATTGATGAGCGTTTCCTTCCAGTAGTCCGGAAGCCAAGACATCCCCCTGCGCATCTTTGAAAATCGGATTGACCGTGCTCACCGCGAAAACTCCAGTGAGCAGCGCCCCCAACGTCCCACCAGCCCCGTGGACTCCAAACGCATCCAGCGAATCGTCATAGCCGAACTTCGCCTTCACCTTGGCCACCATCCAATAGCAAAAGACGCCGGCAATAAGGCCGATCGCCAAGGCAGGCATCGGCTGCACAAAACCAGAAGCCGGAGTGATTGCCACCAGTCCCGCCACCGCTCCCGAAATTCCGCCCAGTACGCTGGGCTTGCCGTTGCGAATCCACTCCGCTCCGGCCCATCCAAGGGCCGCTGCAGCGGCTGCAAAGTGCGTTGCCACAAACGCGCTCGTTGCCAGGCTTCCGGCGGCCAGCGCGCTTCCGGCGTTAAATCCAAACCATCCCACCCAGAGCATGCATGCGCCAATGAAGCTCAACACCACGCTGTGCGGCGGCATCTGCTCCTTCGGATACCCCACGCGCTTTCCCAGATACAGCGCGCACACCAGGGCCGAAACTCCTGAGGTAACGTGCACCACCGTCCCGCCCGCAAAATCCAGCGTCGGGAAACGCCCGCCCAGCGATGCATTCAGCAGCCCGCCCTTTCCCCATACCATGTGTGCCATCGGGTCATAAACGACGACCGACCACAAAACCGTGAACACCAGCATGGAGCTGAACTTCATGCGCTCGGCGAACGCCCCGGCGATCAGTGCCGGAGTAATGATGGCAAACATCAACTGGTAGACCATGAAGGTCTGCGCCGGAATCGTGGGTGCGTAATCCCCATCCGGCGACGCCCCCACGCCCTTGAGAAAAATATTGTGCAGCCCGCCAATGAAACTGTTCCCCGAGCCAAATGACAAGCTGTAGCTGAATAGCCCCCAGAGCACGGTGATGACCGCCATCAAGGCGAAACTTTGCATCATTGTGCCCAGCACATTCTTCTTTCGCACCAGCCCGCCATAGAACAGCGCCAGCCCCGGCCCAGTCATCATGAGGACCAGAGCCGCGCTGGTCAGCATCCACGAATTGTCCGCGGAGCTCTTCGCGTCGGCGGCTTGTTGCTCTAGTTTGGCCAACCGCGAATTCGTGTCCGTCGCTTGATTTGACACAACCCCTACATTTTGGGCGCGCCCCACTGGCACGAACGTTAATAGCAGCAGAGCCGTCGCCAGCCCGGCGATTAACCGACACTTCAACCTTGTCCCTCCATTCGAGGATTTGAATATGAACCCCAATCCAAGACCGCCTCACTCTAACGTCCGCTGCAGCTACACGGAAATCGAAACTATTTATCGTGCCTATCAGGTTTTGTTATTGAATCGGCTCAGAACTTGAACTGTACGTCCAACTGCAGTCGGCGCGGAGGCTGGGCCGCGACTGGCGTGCCGAAAAGCGGCGAAGATTGCGTTCCAATGTAGGTGACGTAGTTCGGGTGATTCAGCACGTTGAAGGAATTCAGCGACACTGACAGAACCCGGGCTTCTTTCTTCGCCTTCGAGAGGGGGAAATCGTGAGACAAGTTGAGGTCGAGATCGATCAGGCCGGGCCCAGCCATGGTATTGCGCGCAATGCCACTGGGGCGATCATTGAGGATGCCATCATGATTGTTATCGCCTCCCGTGGTGATGTTGACCGGTTTTCCCGAGTACAGGGAAAGCGCGACGCCCATGGTGAAGAATCTTGTAGGCTGTGTCGATGCCAGCAAGTCGAACTTGTGCAGGCGGTCGTTGTCGGAGCGTCCCCAGTCCGCCACCGCGTCATAGCTGTTCGCCGGAAAAAAGGTGATGCCGCTGCTGTTGTTCTCTGTGCGGCTGAGCGTGTATTGAATCTGGCCCGAGAAATACTTGCTGGGTTTGCCACGGAAAGTGAACTCCAGCGCGTTCCCCTTTAGGTATCCTTCGGATTGTATCTGCCGGACTTGACCAAGGTTTGGATTCGGTGGCATATAGTTGCCGCCGATTGGGATCGGCGCATTGGCGTCGATCGAGCGGAAAACGTCGATGCCGCGATTGCCGATATACACAGCGCTGAGCGTGCTCTTCGCCGTGACCTGGCGCTCCACGCCGATGCTGTATTGCAGAACGTAAGGAATGCGCGTGCGCGGACCGAGCGTAACCAGGCTGACGGGAATTTGTGACAGCACCAAGGGGTTGACGGGATAAGACACCAAAGGCGGATCGACGATGAAGCGCAGCAGGTTGATGCCGTTAAAGTGCAGCAGGTCGCCGATGGGGCTGGGTCCAGTCCGATCGTAGAAGACGCCAGCACCGCCGCGGATCACGGCTGTGCTTTTTGCGCTGGGCGCATAGGCGAAGCTGACCCGCGGCGCGAAATTGTGGGGCTCGTCATGGAAGTAATTCTGCCAGTAGTAACGCACTCCGAGGTAAACGGACAAATTCGCCTTCACGCGAATGTCGTCTTCCACGAAGGCGCAAATGACTTTTTCCAAAAAGGCCACATGTCCCTGCCCGGTCTGAATCAGGTAAGTTGCCGGCGTCGCGGCGATGTAGTCGGCAGCGCTGGGGAACGTGTAGGTACCGGCGCGGTTCGTGAAGTCATCGAGCCCACGGCGGCTGATGTCAGGAATGTCAATGCCGAAGCTGAGTTGATATTTGCCGTTCGCGTAGGTAGCGAAGTCGGTGCCGTCGAAATGATACTCGGTGCGGCGCGTGTCGGCTTGCGCCCCGCCCGCCGTAAACAGTCCAGAGACGGCAATCTGCGCGTCAGGAAGGACGCTGACGACCGAGGAATCGTAATGCCCCACGAGAAATCTGGTTTGGTTCAACCAGCGGGGCGAGAACTGGTGTAGCTGGCTGACGTTAATCTCGTGTTCCAGAAATCGCGTGTCCGTTGCTGCGCTTGGAAGCGTTGTGCCGCCAACGGCAGAATTCTCGCTGGAGCGATGTTCGTACGAATACCCGATCCAGAACTGGTCTCCGTTGGCCAAATCGTGGAAGATGCGGCCCGATCCGAAAAAGTGGTGCGTGGGGTTGGCAACAGTTTGCGCAAACGGACCGAAACCAAGCGACTCCGCGGCGGCAATGGCGTTGAGATCAACGACGGCCTGCTGGTCCAGCAGATCCTCGTCGAGCGCCAGCAGAAAACTGGTGCGCCTGCTGTGTCCGACCGGCCCTGTCACGGAGCCTTCATAATATTGCCGGCTCTCTGGGGGCTTCATGATCGCGAAGGCATTGCTCGCGTCGAAGACCGAGTCGCGAGCCATGAAATTCAACGAGCCATGGTAGTTGGCAGACCCGCTCTTCGTGACGATTTCCAGACGAGCGCGTCCGGGACGCGAGAAGCGGGCAGAGTAGGGATTGTTATTAATCTTCACCTCCTGCACAGCGGAGGGTGTAACGCCGGGTCCATTGGCTTCGATCCCATTGACCACTAACGTGACCCCATTGGTACCGGTCGCATTGTCGTCCAGGAATCGCGACATAGTAGTGATGTAGTCCTGATCGAAGACGGGGACGCGGTCGAGCGCGTCGCGGCTGATGCCGTTGGCGTTCTGGTTCTCAGATGTCTCCGTACTCACGACGGGAACATCGATTCCGGTCGCCACGGTAACGCTTTCGGTCTCGACGGAGATCGGCATGATCATGCGGATCGGAGAAAATCGTTTGGCGGTGACTGCGGCCGCGATGCGGGTATCGCGAAAACCTTCTGCATGAACCGCCAACGTGTACTTTCCAGGGCCAATGTTGTCAAAGTGGAAGGCTCCCACGGAGTCGACCGTCGTCCGGGCGCGAACGTCACCCCTGTTCCCGAGCAGGGTGACTTCCGCCTTGGCGATTGCCGCCCCGGAAGGATCGAGCAAAACTCCACTGATGGAATGAACTGCCGCGCGATCATCGCCTGCAACGCCATTTATAACCTGCGCGCGTGCAGAGAACGAGAGCGCCATGCCACCCAACAGCACGGCCAGCAGGCTCAGTTGGCGATAGTTCAAGAGCAAAATCCTCGGCGGTAGTTCGTAAATCGGAAACATCGAGCGTACAAGAAGAACCTGAAACTGCTCTGAAAGTCCAAATTAGACCAAGGCAAGGCAGAAAACCGATTGAGCAAACTATAGGATTTACCCTACAGTTTTTCAGGCATTTCGGTCCGTGGTCTACAGTTCCCCCCCGATGCCCCTTAAGTAGAACTATTTAGAGAATGAGGTTGTCCAGCGCCGTTTTTTGCGCGATGGAAATCCGTTGTCAAAAGCTTGCGTTGGGCCAAGGGAGGGCCACAGTTGTGTCTACCTAAACGTCGAAAGGAAGCACCACGCTTCCAAGGAAAGTCGAAAGGGTGATTCACGCTCATCCCGTTTCCGGCGAACAGGAAAAAGCCCAGATCGCGGTCGAGGGCGCAGATTACCTTTAGCGAGAGATTCGGGTTCCGAACACTCTGACCGACGCTCGTGGGCAGAAGGTTAAGCTCACGGAAGGAGCCGAGGTCCAAGTCAAGGTCCAAGTCAAGATCCAAGCTGACCCAGTGGTCACGAAAACGACGCTTCAGCAACGGCAAACCACAACGCCGGGTGCATGATCCGCTCCCAAGTAGCCATCATCCAGAGAATGAGTTCGTAGGTCCGTGCGACCTGGGGGCCCGGGGACGATTATTTCGCGGGTCCTTTCTGCTGCTCCCCCGCCGGCTTGGCAAATTTCGCATCGTCCACCGGAACGTTCTGCTTCACTTCGCTCACCTGGATCGTGAATCGTCCGCTCGGCCGCGCCAGCGTCCAGCGGTACGGAATCTTCACTCCGCTGGTGTCGCGATAATCCGCGTAATCGATCTGCGTCGGCAGCCATCCCAGCGCCGTCTCCCCGAACCGCACCAGTCGCACCAGCAATCCTGATTGCTCGTCAAAATACAAGCGGATCGGAGGTTTCCCCTCGCGCTGGCCCACTACCACGTAAGCTTCGTGATCTCCGACTTTCTCTGCACCACGCACCCGCATCTCGCTGAACATCGTCTTCAAATGCGTGGCCAGGTGCAGATCTGCATCGATCGACGCCCCGTCCAGATCGCTGCCGTGCATCTCGCGCAACGGACGCCCCGGCGTACCCAGCCATCCCTCATGCCCATTGAATGCCGTAACGCTGTCTCCATCCGGCATGTGGGTGAACGAAATGCGCTTCTCCGGTTCCTTCGAATAAATGTCGATGAGCAGGGATTTCCCGCCGAAATCAATGGTTCCTCTCATGACGCGGCTGGTAATCTTGTCGATCGCCGCCGCTCCACCCACCGCCTGCACATACTTGTCGAGCATTTGCTCTGCCGCCGGCCCGGTATTTTCTTTCACGTCATCCGGCATTGATCCGCCCATCGCTTCTTTGGGCTCGGCTTCTTTGGTTTCCTCAGTCATCACTGCCGGGATTGCCGGTGGATTCGCACCGCCGCGGTGGCACGAATAGCACGTCACCTCGCGGTGCCCCTCGAAGTTGTCTTTGTTGATGGCGAACATCATCTCCATCATTTTGCGAGCAGTCTGCTTGTTTTTCTTGTCGTCTTTTTCAAAAGCGTTCTGCACGTGACAAAACTCGCATTCCACCCCCAGCGATGCCGTGATGAACTGCATGGTCGGAAAAATCTGATCCGCCGGAACTCCCTTGAGCACCTGGATATTCTTGAACTGTTCCTCGGCCTTCTTCGGTCCAGCATTGGTGGCGGCTTGAGTTGTGCCTGGTGTGTGCGCCGCTCCGCCCGACCGGGCCTTGGCCGCGCCGATCACGAATCCAAATGACACGACAAAAGCCATGATGGTCAGAACTTCGGTCCGCTTTGCGTTCATCAATTTCTTTCCCTCGGTGAAAAAATGTAAACACCTAGATTCTCTCGGCGACCTTCGCGGGAACTTCTCATTGACTCCAACGGTAAAGATTTCGACCGCCAGCCCCAGAGCGTAACAGCCCGCACCAAGCGGCTCACGGCCGGTTGCTGTAAACGTACTTCCCCGAAACCTCTGCCACCACGAACTTGCTCCGTAAAAGCGCATCCACCTTCCCCTTCAGTTGCGGGGGCACAAACAAAAACACCCTCTCCGGCCCAGCCCAATCTTGGTGTAAATCAGCATCGCTCAAATAAATCTTCGGAGCATCCGGAAAGGTCGACCCAAACCACATCGAAGTCGTACGCCCTTCGACCAGATCGATCGGGCGCTGCAAGTAGAAGAGCAACGACGATCCAAATGCCTGATCGCCATAGATCATCACTCGATCCTCGGGACGCGCCCGCGCCGCAATCTCGCGCGCCAAATTCTTCGACGACAAATAAGGCCCAAAGCGTCCCAGAGCAATATGCGCCGCCACCAGAAAAACCGTCATTCCGGCCGCCAGCGCCCACGTCGCGAGGTAGTGTCGTCGCCCAAGGCGCAGAAAAAAGGACAACAACGGACCCACCATCAACGCCACCGCCGCCAGTGCTGCCGGCAAACGCAACGCCGCAAAAG
>Ga0187872_10002240_pt1 | contig 17532 bp, 20 predicted proteins | sample June2016WEW_16_4_FD_132973 | JGI IMG/M metagenome (GOLD analysis project Ga0187872, IMG submission 132973) | Peatland microbial communities from SPRUCE experiment site at the Marcell Experimental Forest, Minnesota, USA - June2016WEW_16_40 | ecosystem: Environmental > Terrestrial > Soil >...
CAAGAGCGGCTCCGGCCAAAAGCCGCGAGAAGATCGAGACAGCGCTCACGGTTGGTCCCTCCTGATCCGCAGCCATGCGTTTGTGCAGCCCAGCACCAGCCCGCTAATTAGTAACGTCAGGGTCCAGGAAAAGCGGCTCGGCCAGCGATGATCAATCCATGCCCCTAAGGCCACTCCAACCAGCGTCGGGACGGCCACCGACCAGCCCACCAATCCGAGAATCGCAAGGGATCCCCAGAGGTCGCCCTTCTGACTGCGCGCGCGCAAGGCGCTCGCCTGCCTCGATTCGACTTGCCGAATCATGCGTTCGGCCGAGGGCGGGAGTTTCGGAGGCGATGGCGACCCGAGATTAGACATTCTTCTTTTCCAGTTCCAAGAGACCCCGCACCAGATCTGCTTCAAGCTTCACTTCTGATGCCAAGGTCTTCTTTTCGCGTTCCTCCTCTGCCTGAAATCGTGCCTCGACGGCCTTTCTCAATTGGTCGAGGCTCGTGCCGCGCACAGCGGCGCGAGTCGAAACCGAAACTTCCGGCCCGCACTTGACCAGAATCCCCTGATCAATCGCAAGATATTCCTCATTCCCGCCGGCGCGCGCGAAGACCAGGACGCCGGGCACCAGTGCCGTGACGAAATCGATGTGCCTCGGCAGCAGGCCAAACCACCCGTTCGGGGCTTCCGCCTTGATCCCAGTGACCTCCTCCTGCATGAGAATTTCGGTCGGCAGCCGCACGGTAAGCCTCATCGTCCTCGCGCACCACTCCTCTCTCGCGCCTCGTCGATGTTTCCTATCATGTAGAGCGCCTGCTCGGGAATATTCGCGAACTCATCGTTCAAGATCCGTTCGCATCCGTCGAGTGTGTCCTGCAGTTTCACGAGTTTGCCGGACTTTCCCGAGAACTGTTCCGTGACAAAGAAAGGCTGTGTCAGAAATCGTTCAAGCCGCCTTGCGCGGCGCACCGTGCGGCGATCCTCCTGGGAAAGCTCCTCCAGGCCGAGCATGGCTACAATGTCCTTGAGCTCTTCGTAGCCAGCCAGTGTCTTTCGGATCTCTTGTGCGATCCGATAGTGCCGGTTTCCGACGATTTGCGGCGTGACCATCTTCGACCCGGACTGGAGCGAATCGATCGCGGGGTAGAGCCCTTCGCTGGCCCGCTTGCGCGATAGGACAATCGAAGCGGAAAGATGGCTGAAGGTGTGCACGGCGGAAGGATCGCCGAAATCATCGGCTGGCACGTAGACTGCCTGCACGGAAGTGATCGCGCCCGTAGCCGTGTTACAGATACGCTCCTCCAAATCGGCGAGATCGGTGGCCAGTGTCGGCTGATATCCAAGTCGTGAAGGAAGCTGGCCCATCAAGCCGGACACCTCTGAGCCGGCTTGTATGAAACGGAAGATGTTGTCAATCAGAAGCAGCACGTCCTGACGCGCATCGTCGCGGAAGTACTCGGCCATTGTCAGAGCCGAATGCCCAACCCGAAAACGGCAGCCCGGCGGTTCATTCATCTGCCCGAAGACGAGGACCGTCTTGTCCAGGACACCAGCCGCTTGAATCTCTCGATAAAGCTCCTCTCCCTCGCGGCAACGCTCACCAATGCCACAGAAAACGCTCACACCTCGCTGATGGCCGATGACGTTGTGGATGAGCTCCATGATGAGGACGGTCTTCCCCACGCCGGCGCCGCCAAACAGGCCGCTCTTTCCGCCCCTTTCGAGCGGGGCGAGCACGTCGATTGCCTTGATTCCCGTCACGAAGATCTCGGAAGTCTTCGACCGGCGCATCAATGGAACGACCGGCGCGTGAATGGAGCGCCATTCGCCGCCTTCGACCGGTTGTTTCCGGTCGATCGTCTCGCCGAACACGTCAAACATGCGCCCTAGCACCCTCTCCCCGACAGGAACTTTCAGCGTTTCTCGTGTATCGATCACGGTAGAACCCCGAGATAGTCCTCTCGTCGACGTGAGGGCGATGCCGCGGACAGTATGAGCATCGAGGTGCAATTGGACCTCGATCACAATTTCACCCTGATCACCCGCTTTCAGTACGTGGTAGAGAGAGGGAATATGCCCGAGGAAAAACACGTCGACGACGCTGCCGCGAACAGCCTCCACGGTTCCCGTATTGCCCGCCGGAGTCGTCATGAGCACAGTTGCTCAGATTTGGAAATCCAACCAAACGCGTCCGTAAATACCGGACATTTCCGATTTAGCCAGCCCAGATCAGTCGCATCCTACAACAGCGGCACCGCAGCGAATCGAATTTCTTTGTCGCCTTGGTCGCGCATCATGACGCGCGCACGGGCGAGCCGAACTGCGGATGATGGGACAACGCCTCCGACATTTTCTCCGACACCTCTCCCGTGTTACGCCCTCTCTTCGCCCACACGGTCTCCGGCAGCTATCGCGCGTCAACCGGTCGGCGTTGGCAGCGCCCAGATCCGCCGGAGCATCGACCGAACAGGCGTCGGGTCAGGTGACTCTCCGCCAGCAACGGCCAATAAACTATGGCACTGCACTAACAAGGAAACTCTCCCGTATTGAACGGTTTGCGTTTGAGAATCCATGCCGCTCCCTTTAGCGCATAATTGAAAATCTGTCTTCCTCCCTCTGGCTATGCCCAAATTGCAATGTGTTCCATATTGGACAGAAACGCGTTTCCAGACGACGGGCAGGGAATCGTGCGATCACCGATGCAGATGGAGTCTTGGCGAGAGACATGATGCGACAGATCGAACGGTTTTCAGTGTGGACGAGACCTTGTCGTCGTCAGAGTACGCGGATCGAGTTTCTGGTAGGGGCAACATGCCATTTGGTTGCTCCATTTGTTGTTGAACGCAGTTGCCGAGCGAATTCACGCCGAATACGATCGGGCCATCGCAGAAACTTCGACGCAGCCAAAGGCACACGAATCAGGTTTCTTGATATTGACAGGTGCTTAGAAGAGCGGGAAGCTTGGCGTGCATTTTGCGTCCGTTCTGTAGAGTTCCATGCAGACTTACGAGACCGGCGAGACTTACCGGACGATCCTATAAGCATGGTAAGTTCAGGTAGTAGTTAACTTGAGCATTTTCTGTCATTTGGTGATTTTGTGGATTATAGAATCCTGCTTACAGGGCTCATCCGCCAAATTTTGCGCCGGCTGCGATGCAATTTCGTGGCAGCCGGCGTTTTCGTCTCCCCGCCCTCGCCGCTATTCCCAGCCAGTCTTTGAGTTGTACGGCAACATGGTTCCCATGGCCTCGATCACATGGATCTTGCCGCCACTGACCTTGAAAATGTGCGCGGCTGGCAGGTCGAATGGCTTGAAATTCAGATCCACATGATCAACGCCGGGCACGCCCACAATCTTTACCGTTTTCTCGTCCATCGGTTGGCGAAACTGCGAGAGCCCGAATACCAGTCCAGTTTCCACGTCCGCGATTTCCACGCGCCGCGGCTCGATCTTCTTGATATAGCTCATCACTTTCGTATCCAGTTGGGCGGAGCAACCCATCGCACCCATCGTTCCCCGGCCTGGAGTGGGCGGCGGAGGATTGCCGGTCGTCTGCCTTCCGTTCTCGTGGCGGACGCAGTCGTCCGCAAACGGCGCTTCCTTTCCTGCGCCGTCCACAAGGGCGTCGTAGTACGAGAGCCCCATTTTCAGCATCTCTGCTCGAGGGACTCGTTCCGCGGGCGGAATCTCTGCGGCAACAACACTTTCGTATTAAGCTTTGATATCCTCTAGCTGTGGGGTAGGTGCGTATGTCCTTTGAGAAAAGACTGCTCGGCGCTGCTGCGCTGGCGGTGGTAGCGACGCTTCTGTCTTCTGTCGCTGCCGCCCAACAGGAAGAGCCAAAGCGCCCGCCGCCGTTGCAGGGCTTCCCGATCGGTCCCTCGGGGCGCGTCACGAGCTTCACGGCGGACCCCAGCACGATCCAACCGGGCCAGTCTGCCACTCTCACCTGGGCCGCTGTGAACGCCGACGATACTTCGATCGATGAGTGCGTGGGAGTTGTGCCGACCAGGGGAAGCCGTCAGGTCTCTCCTACGGCGACGACCACTTATACATTCACGGCTACGGGGCGCGGCGGTACGGACAAGAAGTCCGTCACGGTGACCGTGCCCGGCACGACTCCGGTTCCGGCCGACTCCAATGCCGGTTGCGTCGCCGAGAAGGACATGCCGGTGCCCCAGATGGATGGCCACCCGGACCTTTCCGGCGTCTACATCGGGGGTTTCGGCATCACCAACCGAGCCAACCCCACGCTGAAGGCCGGTGCCGAAAGCTTCAGGATTATTCCCAAGGAAGACGATCTCGGCCAGGGGGTGCTCTGCGTCCCGCCGGGAGTGCCCGCTGCCACCATGCAGCCTTACCCGCTGCAGATTGTTGAGAAGCCCGGACTCGTGGTGATTCTCTACGAGGCATATCACATCTTCCGCGTCATCCATACGGATGGACGTCCTCATCCTACGGACCTCGATCCTACGTGGATGGGAAACTCGGTGGGTCACTGGGAAGGCGACACGCTGGTTGTGGATGTGACCGGCTTCAACGACAAGACGGAGGTCGCCGGTTTCCATCACACGACGGCCTATCATGTGGTCGAGCGCTACCGCCGCACCAGGTATGACATCGTCCAGTACGAAGCGACCGTCGAGGACCCAAACGTGTTTGCGGCGCCCTGGAAATACGGTGGGATCCTGAAGCTCCATCCAGAGTGGGAGATCCAAGAGTACGTTTGTGAGGAGAACAACAGAAATTACCAGGATCTATTGAACAAGAAATAGCCTGGACTGGTTACACTGGATTCGCGGGCCCGCGAACGGGCCTCATTCGGGGGAATGTCTATGAAAACGAAGTCCGCCATCTTGCTTGCCTGTCTCTTGCTTGTGTGCGCAGCGCCGGCGTTCGCACACCATTCGGTGTCGATGTACGACATGGCGCATCCCACTACCGTTACCGGTCTCGTCACCAAGCTCGAGTGGACGAATCCTCATGGGTACATCTACGTCGATGTAAAGAACGCAACGGGAGAAGTCGAGCACTGGGCCATCGAGATCGACAGTCCGAATTTTCTGAAGCACAACGGCTGGACGAGCACCACGGTGAAACCCGGCGACACGATCACCTGCACCGGGGGCCGCGCCAAGAGCGGGGCGCTGACCATGCGTTGCACGATCGTCAAACTCTCGGATGGCTCGGAGCTCAGGTCCTAGAGCCGCATGCCCATCTTCCACTTTTGCCAGTGGCTCGAGGCCACATCCGTTGGGGCTGCCATACGTGACTCGAGTTGGCTGTTCCCGGTCATCGAGTCGATTCACGTGCTCGGCATCGTCGTGTTGGTCGGTGCAACGGGGCTATTCGATCTGCGTCTGCTTGGCGGCGGCTTTTTGCGGCACCAGCGCGCCTCGCAGGTGGCTAAGCAAGTCATGCCGTGGGTGTGGAGCAGCTTCGCCGTAATGTTCGTCACCGGCGTGCTGATGTTTTCTTCCGAGGCCACAAAGTGCTACACGAGCTGGTTTTTTCGGATCAAGCTGGGACTACTGCTGCTCACGGGGCTGAACGCATTCATCTTTCAGTTCGGGACCTATCGCCAGATCGCCAATTGGGATGAGGCCAGGGTGACGCCGGCGGCCGCCCGGGCCACGGCCTGGGTCTCCTTGTTGCTCTGGGTTTTTATCGTATTTGCCGGACGCGGAATAGCGTACTATTAGCGCGGTCCGGGGGGACCGTGCATGCGCTTCTGCCATTGGCTCTCACAGACCTGGTTTATCGCCTGGATCACCAATTCCGTCGTGATGTCCACGCTCGTCGAGTTGACGCACTACTTCAGCCTTTTCCTGCTCGTAGGATCGATCGTAATCGTCGATTTGCGCATCATCGGTCTTGCGGCGCGGCGTCGCAACGCTACCCAACTGGCTGACGATCTGTTTCCCCTGATGTGGACGGGCCTGGCGTTGAATTTTCTGTCCGGGTTCTTGCTCTTTGCGGGTGACGCACCGACTTTCTGGGTCAACTGGGTGTTCCATATCAAAATGACCGTTGTTTTGGTCGCGGTGATATTCGGCATAATCGTTCAGTGGAATGTGCGCCGGTGGGATCGGCCGTCCGGCATACCGATCGGAGCAAAACTCCTGGCCTTTGTCTCGCTGGTCTTGTGGATCAGCTCGATTCTTGCGGCAGTCGAAGTCCCGGCTCTAACGAGCGTGGGATAGCCGCAGCAAGCGAATGGGAGGGCGGGCGGAATGTACCATCTCTTGTTTTCCTTCTGCGAGTGGCTGCAAAACACTGAGTGGGCTCTGAACGTCGCAGGCTCGACTTGGGCCTATCCCTACGTTCAGATGATCCATTTCACGGGCTTGTCGCTGTGGGTCGGCACGAACCTCGCCCTCGATCTGAGCCTCCTCGGCGTGGGGCGCAAGCGTATGACGCCCGCCGAGCTTTCCAATGCGCTGTTCGCCTGGAATTGGATCGGTCTCGGCATCGCCGTTACCGGTGGATTCATGCTATTCGCCACCGCGGCCACGTCGTTCATCGTCAACCCCGCTTTTCAAATAAAACTCGGACTGCTTCTTCCGCTGGGACTCATCCTCCATATCATCGTCCAGAGCAAGGCGCGCACGTGGGGTCAGACGACGACAACGCCCGCCGTGGCGAAATTTGCTGGCTTCACTGAACTGCTGCTGTGGTTGTCTGTTGCCACCGCGGCCGTGTCGATCCCCATTTTCGAACACATTTAGGGTGAGTCGTTGAGGCCTTTTTTCCGCTGTCTTGCAGTTGGCTTCGTTGCTTCTCTTATCCTCGCGGGTTGCGGCAAGAAGGAACCGAGCGAGGGCGGTCAGGCCGCCGCTCCCACCGCGACCGTTGACCTTGCCACTGCCGCGACGATCACCGGCACAGTCACTCTCGATGGCGCGCCGCCGGCTCCGCGAAAGATCATCATGAGTGCCGGGCCCGAATGCGCCAAGCTGCACTCCTCGCCATTGGCCTATCCCGAAGTCGTTACCGGTGGCCACGGCGCGCTCGCCAATGTCCTCGTGTACGTGAAATTCGGTCTCGGCAACTATCGCTTCGACGTTCCAGCAACACCCGCCGCGCTCGACCAGGTGGGCTGCATGTACGAACCCCACGTCCTCGGCCTCATGGCCGGACAAGCCCTCGAGATTAAGAACACGGATCCTCTCATCCACAACGTACACCCAGTCCCCCACAACAATCGCGGGTGGAACAAGTCCCAACCGGTCGGGTCTGCTCCCATCGAGGCGTCCTTTGAGCATCCCGATTTCGCCATGCCCGTTCTTTGCAATGTTCACCCATGGATGCGCGCCTTTCTTTTCGTCTTTCCCCATCCCTATTTCGACGTCAGCTCGACGGCGGGAACATTCGAACTGAAAAACGTTCCGCCCGGCACCTACACTATCGAGGCCTGGCAAGAGAAATACGGAACCCAGGAACAGACGATCACGCTTGGGCCCAAAGAATCGAAATCTCTCGCCTTCACCTTCAAGTCCGCGCCCTGAGCCGCTTTGGCGGAGAGGTCCTTAGCCCTACAGCACTGCGCCGTTTGATGAATTCCTTATGGATCGCTTACACCTCGTTTACCGCTCGCACGTTAACGTAGGTATCAGCGAACGCAACGGCTCGAAGCGGTGTCCGTCGTGCTTTGAGGCGGACGCACAGTTGCAAGGCGGTTCTGATGATTGGTTCCCCCCAATCCGGCGAATGGGTCGGTCCTTACCGGATCGACAGCCTCGTGAAGAGCGGCGGCATGGCTTCCGTCTTCCGTGGCACGGATACCCGCACGGACCGCCCGGTCGCGATAAAAATCCCCCATCCTGAGATGGAGGCCGACGTTCTGTTCTTTGACCGCTTTCGTCGCGAAGCGGTAATCGGCAGGAAGCTCGATCATCCCGGCGTCGTGAAGGTGCTGCCCGAAGAGGGTTCCGGGCGTGTCTGCATGATTATGGAGTGGGTCGAGGGCCGCCCCCTGCGTGAAATCCTCGACGAGGAAAGGAAGCTCTCTCCCGAGAGGTCAGGACGCATTGCGCTCCGCGTCTGCGACGCGCTCAGCTACGTTCACAGTCACGGCATCGTTCACCGCGATCTCAAGCCGGACAACATCATGGTCGATGGCCACGACCGTATCAAGCTCATCGACTTTGGAATCGCAGGGCAGGCGGGAGTGCGGCGTCTCACATTCGCGAAATTCACGAAGGCTATGGGAACGCCCGACTACGTCTCTCCAGAACAGGTCAAAGGAAAGCGCGGCGACGCGCGAAGCGACGTCTACTCTCTCGGGGCGATCCTGTACGAAATGTAAACCGGTGAGGTGCCGTTTCAAGCGACCAGCCCGCTCACAGCGTTGAACCAGCGCCTGCTCGCGGCGCCCCCTCCGCCGCGCGACATCGCTCCCGAAATTTCGCCCCAGATTCAGGAAATCATTTACCGCGCGCTGGAGCGCGAACCGTCGCACCGTTATGCGACCGCGCGCGAGTTTGCTTGGGATCTCGAGCATCCCGATCAGGTCGGAATCGATGAGGGGCGTGAGTCGAGGAATGCCAAAACTTCGCATGTTTCGTGAAAAAGTTTCAATTGGTCCTACGTTGCGTTGGCGCTGATCCCCATCGTCATCTTCGCGCTGCTTCTGCTCTTCTCTCACCAGCAATAATTGCTCTGCCTGCATCAATTTAGATGAGGCTGAGAAGACTACGGTGTCTTGGTTGTCACCAATCCCTTTCATCTCAAATGCTGATGACATGCATCGGAATTTGGATTTGCATGTTTCGCAGCAGGCTTCCTAAAGTGAAGTATGAACGCGTACCCTGAGCGAAGCGAACGTCACGAGATTGAGGTCTTGCACGAGATCGGCGAGCGCATCGCCGCCTCGGATCCCCTGTATACCGTTCTGAAACTGGTCGTCGAGTTTGTGGCGAGCGTCGTGAAGTGCGATTCTTGCTTCGTCTACGTTCTCGAAGGAGACGAACTCATTCTCCGCGCTTCCAAGAATGCACATGCGGAGGTCGTCGACCGGTTGAAACTGAGGATCGGGCAGGGGATCACGGGCTGGGTGGCCGAACACAAGAAGCCCGTGGCCATTGCCAGCAAGGCCTCGCTCGATCCGCGGTTCCAGTCGTTCCACGAGCTGCCCGAGGATCGCTTCGAGGCGTTTCTGTCCGTCCCCATCCTGTGCCGCGACAAGCTTGTCGGCGTAATCAACGTACAGGACCGCGACTCGTATATCTATAGCCAGCGGGAAATCCACCTGATCTCGACCATCGGTTTTCTCGTGGGGCCCGAGATCGAGCTGGTTCGCCTGGAAACTGAAAGCTCGCGGCTCTCCGAGCTTTCCGAGGCGCGCCAGTTGGTCGAAACCGCCCAGAAAACGCTCGGCCGCAATCTGCGCATCACGGAAGAAGACGCCTACTTAATATTGCAAAAGGAGAGCCGGCAGCGCCGCAAGTCTATGAAGGAAATTGCCGAAGCCATCCTGATCGCCGACGAAATCCTGGGTGGCCAGCGCAGCTCCCGCCCCTGTTAGCTGTGTGCCCTGTTGATCGCGGTTATGGCTTGGTGTGTTCGCGGAGCATGAGGATGGGCTTGGGGACGGAGCCATTTGGGGAATACGGCTGGCCGTCGATGAGCTGCGTAAGCTCGCCCTCTTGCGCATTCTTGGGCAGGAACTTCCATTCCGTCGAGGGGGCGTACTGATCTTTTTGGATAGCCACGAAATAGAGCGCGCCTGATTTGACGCGGACGTTGAGCAGGGGACCATCGCCGAAATCCTTGTGCGTGTCGTCGTCGAGGTTTCCATCTTTGTCGCGGCCGATATCGAAATTGTTCAGAGTACCGGCAATACTCCCTCTGTCTTCCCTAACGACGAGGATTGCAAAGACTTCTCCCTTGAAGCTCGCCTTCCACGTGCCCAGGAACAGTTTGAGATCAGGCTGGGTTTCTTTGGTCTGCTGTCCGCTTTGGCCGGCGAAGGCCGGATACACCGATGCGCCGAGACAGGCGAACGCGATGAGCAGCAAACTGCTGAGGAGCAGCGCTGCTGCCTTGTATCCGTTTGCTATCCGGTTGCGGCTGGCGAGTTTCATCGTTTCCTCCAAACGTTTTTCCAAACGCGGCGCTACGATCCGGTAGAAGAGTAGTGCCGAGTCCCGAGATTCCAAAGCGAAATGGCGAGCGCGAGGAATACGGCTGCAACGACCGGCACGAACGGCGCGTATTCTGGCACAACCGCGCGTCCGAGCATGCGCACGCTCGGATAGAATGACGCGAGCCCGAAGGGAATGATCCAGCAGAGGACGAATTGCACCGCGCCGCTGTAGATCGAAAGCGGGTAGCGGCCAAAGGCAATCACGTTCCACACCGGGGGATGCACTCCGACGCGATCCTCGAACCAGAACGACAACGTGGTCAACATCAGAAAAATCGCAAGGTAGATCACGCTCGCGCAGATTCCGAAGAAGACGAGCATCGCCAGTTTGCCCGGCGTCCATGCGACATGCAGGCGATGCGCCGCCCAACCCATGCAAAAGAGCCCCGTCACAATCCCTTGCAGCGCCTCGATGCGAAACGTCTCGAACAGAATCTGGAAAAGAGACGAAATCGGTCGGAGCAGGATACGATCGAATTTCCCTTCGATGATGTAATCGTTCCCGAAATTGTATAGATTCGCCGCTAGGATGTTGAAGACGCCGTAAGGAATCAGAGAGAAGCCGTAAAGGAACACCTCCTCTGGGAGATTCCATCCGCCAAGCTGCGGTGCTTTTCTGAACAGGATCAGCACAAACGCAAGTCCGAAGACTGTTGCGATAAAGCTGGTAATCACGCTGACGATGAAGTCGCTCCGATAGCCCAACTGCACTTTCGCGTACTGCGTGAAGTAGTCGAACAGGAGCATGAAGTACCGCCAGATGTTGGCAGCAGCGGCGGCGAAGCCGGCCTTTTCTTCGCGCGTGTTTGGGGGCAGAGCCGTGGCGTTCACGCTAGCCTCCTTGAACCGTCATGTTGCGCAGGCAGCGGTTCCACCAGAGATGCGCCATCACCAGCAATGCCACGACCCAAAGCCACTGAATTCCAAGCGCGCGCAACGACTGCGAGTGGTTCAGGTTGCCGAGATAGATTTGCAACGGTGTGTACGCGATGTGCTCGAACGGCAGCCACGCCATCGCCTTGCGCACGCTATCCGGGAAGAACGACATCGGCAGCAGCAGGCCCGATAGCAATTCGATCAGCCACTGTTTCGCGCGGACCAGAGCCAGGATCGACTTCAGCGGTATCGCGCACGTCCCGATCATGAAGCCGATGGCGCCCATCAGAAAAAAACTTCCGAGGACCGATGCGAGAAAAAGACAGAAATGTCCGCGCGATGCCGGTCCCTGCATCGGAAATACGAGCGCCACGACGGCCGCCGTCGGCACCGTCAGCAGGCCGAGGCGGAAGGCCGACTCACCCATCGAACGGCAGATCCACATCCACTGCACCGACACGGGCTTGATCAGGTCCATTGAGATTCTACCGTCGATCACCTCGTAGGCCATTTCCTGATCGATCGTGTTCGTGTAGAACGACCGAATGATCCAGCCGACGCTGACGTAGGTGAGCATCTGAGCCATGTTGTACCCGGCAATCGACTGCCCCGGGTGGTAGACCGCGCTCCAGATGAAATAATAGATGGTCACGTTCAGGGAATACGTGATGATGCCGGTGAAGTAACGCAGGCGGAATGCCAGGATATTCACGAACCCCACACGCGCAAATCCCGCGTACGGCGCGAGCGATTCGATCAGCTCACTCATGCACTGACCTCCAGGGAGGCTTCGCCGGCGTAGATGCGCTTGACGATTTCCTCGATGGGTTCGTCTTCGATCAAGAGGTCGCGGATTTCGACGGCGCCCAGAATCTGGCGGATGAGGTCGGCGGTCGCGACTTTCGTACGGTCGAAGCGGATGCGATAGGTCAACTGATCGACCTGATCGAGCTCGAGACCATCGCGCGAAAAGGCCGACATGCTGGTCACCTGCGCACGATCCTTCAGCACACATTTGATCTGCTTCGTGCGCAGCAATCTTTCCTTGAGTTGATCGAGCGGGCCGTCGTAGAGGACGCGGCCGTGGTCGATAATCATGATGCGGCGGCACAGCTCCTCGATGTCGTCGAGGTCGTGCGTCGTCAGCAGGACCGTGGTGCGGAATTCGCTGTTGATCGAGCGCAGGAACTGCCGGATGTGGTCCTTGGCGACCACATCCAGACCGATGGTCGGCTCGTCGAGAAAAAGCAACGGCGGATTGTGCAGGAGCGCGGCGGCGAGGTCGCAGCGCATGCGTTCGCCCAGCGAAAGCTTCCGCACCGGAGTGTAAAGGTAGTCGCGGATGCCGAGGATTTCGTTAAAGCGCTCCATGCGGGCGTCGAAATCGTGCTGAGAGACGTCGTAGATCCGGCGCAGAAGTTTGAACGATTCGACCACGGCGATGTCCCACCAGAGCTGCGTGCGCTGGCCGAAGACGGCACCGATCGTCTTCACGTACTGCGTGCGCTGGCGAAAGGGCACGAAGCCGTTGACGCGGATCTCGCCGCTCGTGGGCACGAGGATGCCGGTCAGCATCTTGATCGTGGTGGATTTGCCGGCGCCGTTCGGACCGATGTAGCCGACCATCTCGCCGCGGTCGATGGAGAGGCTGACGCGATCGACGGCGGCAACGGTGCGATACTCGCGCACGAAAAGATTCTGGATCGAGCCCCAGATTCCTTCGCGGCGCTTAAAGCTGCGGAAATGCTTGGAAAGGTCGTGAACGTAAATCAGCGGTTCTGAGAACATGAACGAGGAATTTTACCACCGGCGACGAGACCGCGTCCCGTCGAAGAGGGGTCAGGTAGTGGATCAATTGCAGCCCAACACGAGCCGTCACTTCCAAGGCCCCGTTTCTGGACCCGGATGAACCGCTCGTCCGGTAATCCGACAAATCGGGAGTTATCCGAACTTGTGCTTCACTCCGAGATGCACACCGATCATTAGCCGCGGCCGATGAAGGGCATCTTGGTCGCCATGACGGTCATGAATTGGACATTGGCGTCGAGAGGGAGAGACGCCATGTACACGACGGCGCGCGCAACGTCGGCGGGATCCATGGTGGGCTCGACCGCGATCGTGCCGTTCGCTTGCGGGACGCCTTTCTTCATTTTGTCCGTCAATTCGGTCGACGCGTTTCCAATGTCGATCTGACCGCAGGCGATGTCGTACTTTCGCCCGTCGAGGGAAGTCACTTTCGTGAGACCGGTAACTCCGTGTTTTGATGCCGTATAGGAGGCGGAATTCGGCCGAGGGCTATGCGCCGAAATCGAGCCGTTATTGATGATGCGCCCGCCGCGCGGCTCCTGGTTCTTCATGATTTTGAACGCTTCCTGCGTACAGAGAAACGTGCCGGTGAGGTTCGTATCGACCACGGACTTCCACTGCTCGTACGTTAAGTCCTCGAGCGGCGTGGCGCGGCTGGAGATGCCGGCGTTGTTGAAGAGCAGGTCGAGCCGGCCGAAAGCGTCTTTTGTTTTCGCGAAAAGCTCGCGCACGGAGGCGGGATCGTTGACGTCCGCAGGTACGACGAGCGTCTGGGAACTGCCCTGCCTCACTTCAAGCGCGGTCGCTTCCAAAGGCTCCTTGCGCCGGCCGGCGAGAACCACCGAGTAGCCGTTCCGAGCAAGAGCAACGGCGACGTGCTTGCCGATCCCGCTGCCTGCGCCGGTGACGATGGCGATCTTTGACGATGAGTGGGGCGATGAGTCCATGAATGTCCTCCGCTATGTTACTGCCTTTCGCGGCCTTTGCATCCCGGCCGAAGAACGACCGGCCCGCAGCGAATCCCAAGCATATGAAGTAGGTGAACACGATCAAAGCGCTCCTCGCGCCACGCCGCAGTCACTCAGGTCTTCGTCAAAGCAGGCAACGGAGATCGCTGATTGGGATGTGTAACTTCACGCCGTGCGATCCAAACGAGCAGCAACAGCGCCGGAGTCGTCACGATGGTGGTGAGCAGGAAGAACGATACCCAACCAAGCCGCTCGGCGAGCAGGCCGCTCGAAGAGCCCACCAACGTGCGCCCGACCAGGGCGACCGACGAAAGGAGCGCATATTGAGTTGCCGTAAACGCCGGCGAGCACAGGCTCGAGAGATAGCTCACCAGCGCCGTGCCCGCCATCGCACCCGTCAGGTTTTCCGCCGTGACGCAGAGCGCCAGATAGGCCAGCCGGTGGCCGCCCACGGCTTGCAGCACGTAGAATAGATTGCCGGCCGCCTGGAGCACGCCGCACAACATCAGGGAGCGCAGGATACCGAAGCGAACCGTCACCAGCCCACCGATGAGCGCTCCCGCCACGATCCCGAAGAATCCAAGCAGCTTGGAGAACGCCGCGATCTCGTCGAGCGAAAAGCCCAGCGAGATGTAGAGCGGCGTCGCCATCACACCCGCCATCCCTTCGCCCAGCTTATAGCCGACGACGAAAAGAAGAATGGCTGGCCAAATCGGGCGGCGCATGAAATCCACGAACGGCCCGATCACCGCGGCCGATAACCGCCGGCGAAGCGCGTCCCAGCCGGGCGCGCCCTTGATCGCCTTGTCAGTGAGAGTTGCCTTCGCCGTCACACGGGGCTCTGGGCCGAAGAGGAACACTAGCATTCCCACCGCCGTTAGGGCCGCCATGCTTGCGTAAGCGGCGAACCAGCCGGCGCGAGCGGCGATCACCAATGCACCCGCCCCGGAGACCAGCATGGCGATACGATAGCCGGTCTGAATCGTCCCCGCCCCCGGCCCCTGAAGGTCGAGGGGGAGAATTTCGATGCGCCAGGCATCGATAACGATGTCCTGGCTCGCGGAGAGAAACGCCACCAGCAGCGCGAGCGCGGCCATGAGGCCGAGGTGGCGCTTTGGATCGCACGAACCCAAGGCGAGTAGCGCGGCGATGAGCGCGATCTGGATGATGATTCCCCAACCGCGCCTTCGCCCGAGCGACAGTGGCGGAGGCAGCCAGTCGAGAAGCGGCGACCAGACGAACTTGAGCGCGTAGGGCGTGCCAACCAGGGCGAAGGCGCCAATCGCAGCGCGTCTCACGCCGGCGGTAGCGAGCCATGCGGAAAGCGTCGAATACGTGAGCAGGAGAGGCAGACCACTGGCGAAACCCAACGCAAGGACCAGCAGCACGCGCCGGTCGGTATAGGCTGCGAGTGAACGCTGCCCGCCGGTCATGCGCGTCTTTTGCGTGAGATCGCTGACTGTTGTTCTCTTACGAATGTTAGACCGGAACCGTCGAGTTTTCCTGTTGGCTTTCTCGACGAGAATGGATTAGCGAACTTCATGTCAGGTTGAAATTGTAGATGAGATGGGGAGGAATGAGGTTTTGCTCCTTCCGTTCTTGCCCTAAACTGCAACGGCGGCACCGGAAAACCGACGGGATTCGTAGACGGGAAAGAGGCAAGCGCAGAGGAGTCGGCCCTTTGCAAAAGACGTAAAGGATGGGGCACCGGGCTGATGACGATGTCGTTATGATAACTTCAGTTGTTGAGGAGCCCAATCGTGAGATGGCTATTTGGAACCGAGAGACGCAAAGAGCGTCGTCGCGAACAGGAAGAACAAAGCAGAAAACACCAGGAAGCAACCCGCATGATGGCGGATCTGTTTATTCGCCATAACAGCATGGCAACCGCAGACATCATCGGCGAGCTGGAACAGATGCATCGATTCTACGCCGTGGCAAGCTGGGCACCTTCAGAAGAACGAGGGGGCTACTTCCACCAGATAGCTATGGACCTCTCGCATGCCCCACTGACCCCCGGGGAAGTCGCCCGACTCGTAGCCATGCTGCTGTGGCCGGAGCTCCGCGCCTACAAAGACCGCAACGCGCCATCATGCCTCGTAGCGACGGCAATGCAGAAGCCGAGTGAGACATATATTCCGACCCTGACCGAACATTTTGCCTGGCTTGAGGACGAGATCAAAACGCTGGCGCCGACGCAGTATCGCGCCGACGTTGCGTCCGAAATTCGACTGACCAAAGCGGCAATTCAGGCATGTCGGCTACGGCCGTGAGCTTCCTAAATTGAGAGGCGCCGACAAGGTGGCCGAGGCAACCGGCAGTAACCAAATTGCTGAGGCTGATACTTGTGAGCCGCAAACTGAGTCACCACCTGTCCCGGAGTACCATTGACTTTCGCTTTTGATTCGCCATATAGTGTACGCTTCGAAGTGTGATTGGGGGAGCGATGGCACTGACGAAGCGGCAAAAGGAAGTTTTGAATTACCTGGTGGCGTTCCTCAACAAGAACGGCTACTCGCCAAGCTTCGAGGAGATCGCGCACGCGCTGAAGCTGACCTCGCTCGCGACGGTGCATAAGCATCTCTCGACGCTAGAAAAGAAGGGATTCATCCGGCGCGGGTACAACCAGAGCCGGTCGATTGAGGTGACGCAGCTTCCGAAGCCGGTGCGCGAGGAGATTCTCGACCGGCATGTGGTCGAGCTGCCGCTCGCGGGCCGGATTGCCGCGGGGCGCCCGCTCGAAGCGGTCGAAGACAACGAAACGATCTCCCTGGCCGATTTTGCGCGCGGGGAGAAGACGTTCGTCCTACAGGTGAAGGGTGAGTCCATGCGCGAGGACCATATTCTGGATGGGGATTACATCGTTGTCGAGCAGACGCAGGTGGCGAACCCGGGAGAGATCGTGGTCGCGTTGATCGGCGAGGATGACGCGACCGTCAAACGGTTTTATCGCGAGCCGGGCGGGAAGATTCGATTGCAGCCGGCGAATTCGACGATGTCGCCGATCGTGGTGGCCGCGCAGGACGTGAAGATTCAGGGGAGAGTTGTGGGAGTTTTGCGCAAGTATTGAAGCCAGCGATTGGTGACTAGCGACTGGTGATCGGTGAATCACCCGGCCGATAGCGTCGCCCCCTCCGCACTCCGCAAAGACCTGTACTTTCGCCCATTAATGGACCGGACACAGGTGTTCCATTTTGGGTTTGGCAGGGGCGACGCGGCGGAATAGATTGATAACCCCGGTCCAGACCTTATAAGCTGACTCCGGCGCAATTGGGCCCAAGGAGGGTAGGGTAATGTGGGGAGACAAGAAGCAGGACGCTCCCACTAGGACGCCGCTTCCGCAGCAGCCTAGCCAGAACGTGACACCTGCAAAATCTTCTTCGTTTGGGGAGGCAAAGACCATGGCACCTTTGGATTCGACGTATCCGACGATTGGATCCGGCGCAAGCAGCACCGGGACGGCGCGGCTCGGCGCAAGCCTGCACGTGAAGGGCGAAATCACGGGGAATGAAGACCTGGCCATCGACGGCAGCGTCGAGGGACTGGTTCATCTGGAGGACCGCAAGCTGACGGTTGGGCCGAGCGCCAAGCTGACAGCCGACGTCATCGCCCGCGAAGTGGTCGTGTACGGCAACGTGAAGGGCAATCTGCGGGCGCGCGACCGCATCGAGATCAAGAAGGACGGCTCGGTGGTCGGCGACCTGACGACGGCGCGGATCATGATCGAGGACGGCGCGTACTTCAAA
>Ga0187872_10002242_pt1 | contig 17528 bp, 14 predicted proteins | sample June2016WEW_16_4_FD_132973 | JGI IMG/M metagenome (GOLD analysis project Ga0187872, IMG submission 132973) | Peatland microbial communities from SPRUCE experiment site at the Marcell Experimental Forest, Minnesota, USA - June2016WEW_16_40 | ecosystem: Environmental > Terrestrial > Soil >...
GGACGCGTGCGAATCCGCTTCCTTCTTCATTCGCTCGGCCTCGTCCTTGCTGAGGCCGCTCGAAGCGGTGATCGTGATCTTCTGCTCCTTGTTCGTCGCGGTGTCCTTCGCCGAGACGTTGAGAATGCCGTTGGCGTCGATATCGAACGTCACCTCGATTTGCGGCAAGCCGCGCGGGGCCGGGGGAATTCCGATCAGGTGGAATTTCCCGAGCGAGCGGTTGCCGCTGGCGACCGGCCGCTCCCCTTGCAGCACGTGGATCTCGACCGACGTCTGGTTGTCCGCCGCCGTCGAGAAGGTTTCCGACTTGCGCGTCGGGATCGTTGTGTTGCGCGGGATCAGGACGGTCATCACGCCGCCGAGCGTCTCGACGCCCAGCGAAAGCGGCGTCACGTCGAGCAGCAGGATATCCTTCACCTCGCCGCCGAGCACGCCTCCCTGAATCGCCGCTCCGACCGCGACCACCTCATCCGGATTCACGCCCTTGTGAGGCTCCTTCCCATTGAACAGGTTCTTCACAATATCGACCACGCGCGGAATGCGCGTCGAGCCGCCGACGAGAACCACTTCGTCGATTTTGTCGGGACCTATTCCTGCGTCGCTCATTGCCTGCTTCACCGGACCCACTGTGCGTTGCAGCAGGTCTTCCATCAACTGCTCGAGCTTCGCGCGCGTCAGCTTCAACTGCATGTGCTTCGGACCGGAAGCGTCGGCTGTTACGAATGGCAGGTTGATTTCAGTCTCTTGCAACTGCGAGAGCTCGATCTTGGCCTTTTCCGCCGCTTCTTTCAGCCGCTGAATCGCCATGCGGTCTTTGCTGATGTCGATGCCCTGGTCGCGCTTGAATTCGGCGATCATCCACTCCACGATGCGCTGGTCGATGTCGTCGCCGCCGAGGTGCGTATCGCCGTTGGTGGACTTCACCTCGACCACGCCTTCGCCCACTTCGAGAATCGAAATGTCGAACGTGCCGCCGCCCAGGTCGTAGACGGCGATCGTTTCGTCCTTCTTCTTGTCGAGACCGTACGCGAGCGCCGCCGCGGTCGGTTCGTTGATGATGCGCTGCACTTCGAGGCCCGCGATCTCGCCGGCCTGCTTGGTCGCCTGGCGCTGGCTGTCGTTGAAATAAGCGGGGACGGTGATCACAGCTTTGGTTACTTTTTCGCCGAGAAAATCTTCGGCGGCAGCCTTCAGCTTTTGCAAGATCATTGCGGAAACTTCCGGAGGACTGTACGTCTTGCCGGAGATCTCGACGCGAGCGTCGTCGTGCGGGCCCTTCGTCACCTTGTACGGCACGCGCTTCGCTTCTTCACCCACTTCATCGTAGCGGCGGCCCATAAACCGCTTGATCGAATACACTGTGTTTTCGGGGTTTGTGATGGCCTGGCGCTTTGCCACCTGGCCCACGAGGCGCTCCCCGGTCTTGGTGATGCCCACCACCGAAGGAGTCGTCCGCGCCCCTTCCTGGTTGGGAATGACGACCGGCTCGCCGCCCTGCATCACGGCCACGACGGAGTTGGTCGTGCCCAGGTCAATGCCGATAATCTTGCTCATGGGAATCTGCTCCTATCAGGTCGGGCTGCCATGGTCTCGAATCCTCTGCGCCGACAAACATTATGATACACATTGAGCGTCCTGTCGTCAAGTTTGTTGTGTGCCTACATGTGGCTTATTATATGCGACTTACACCAGATTCGTCCAGGTATAGCGCCGAAATCCTCCATGCGTACGGATGGATCAATTGCCCTCGCCTGGGGCCCGCAAACCCGGAGCCGCCCCGGTTGCATCACACTGTGCTGCAAGAGTTCGCGCCGGCTGGCAAAGCACAGCTGAATGAGCCGCGATTCGCGTTACAATGGGCTTAGTCTATTCTGAATCGGTCCGGGGGAGGCAGACTTGAATCGGCACCTGCATTCGGGGTTGGGAAAGAACTTGGCCGCCGTCATCGTGTTGTCCATGCTCGGGCTCGGAGTTGCGTCCCGCGCAGTTTCCCAGACGACACAATCGCCCGCCAAGGCGACGAAACCGGCTACCGTCGCCGTGAAAAAAGCCACAAGCACGAACGCCGGACAGACCCTTATCGCGCCCGTGAAAGTGTACGGCTCGAAGAGCGCGCCCATCACGTTTGAGGTTTTCTCCGACTACGAGTGCCCTTCCTGCCGCAACCTGTACGAAAACACCTTGCGGCCGCTCATCAACGATTACGTCGCCTCGGGGAAAGTTTACCTGGTTCATCGGGACTTCCCTCTCCCGATGCACAAGTACGGCTACGAAGCGGCGCGCTGGGCAAATGCATCAGCGCGAGTTGGGGAATTCCAAAGCGTTGAAGCGGCTCTCTACGATAATCAGGCTTCCTGGTCGGCCGATGGCAATATCGCGAAATACGTTTCGGCAGCGATGTCTCCTGCCGAATTCCAGCGCGTCCAGAAGCTGATGCAGGGTTGTGAGGCGACGGCGTCCGCATCCACCCATTCGCCGCAGACGGTCAACGTGGCGCAGGTGAACCGCGCCTGCGCCCTCGACGCTTTCATCGATGAGGACAGGGAGCTTGGCAATCGGATTCCCGTGAAGGCCACACCGACCTACGTCATCACCTACAAGGGCCAGCACCTGCCCGCGGGATCGGGCATCGTTTCCTGGCCGATTCTGAAGCAGTTCTTCGACTCGCTCCTGGCGCAGTAGCGCAAATCAACGCTCCGGAAGCGCGATGCCGACGAGCCAACCCACATGACGAGAAACTCCCGCAGCAGTTGGGGATGGATTCTGCTCCTCGTGGGGCGGCTGGCGCTTTCGGGCCTTTTCATCTTCGCTGCGTATGCGAAGATGAAACCTCAAGGCGGACTACCCTGGTCACTGGCTTCCGTCAGGACCTCTCTCTCAATGTTTGCGATGGGCGTCGACTCGTACCAGATGCTCCCGCAACGGGCCGTGAGCCCGTTTGCGCATTGGTTGCCACCTTTCGAACTACTCTTGGGGCTGTGGCTGCTCACGGGAGTTGCTCTGCGGGTTTCGTCGCTCGTCGCAACGCTGGCGATTTTCGCCTTCGTCGCGGCGATGTTTTCCGCATATGAACGCGGCCTGACGATTAGTTGCGGATGCTTCGGTCCGGGCGAACAGATCGGCCCGATCACGCTGGTCCGTGACGGCCTTCTTTTTCTTCCTCTCGCCCTCGCCGTTACCATCAGCGCTTTCCTGATTCATCGCGGATCGAGTGCGGATTCCATTACAGGACCGGCTCCCACACCATTTCGCTCAGAATAGTCTGCTCTACGGCGTTTGCGCTATAGTGCGAAGATACTCTCCCAAGCGGCGGCTGAATTGCTGGGCGCCCATGTAAGTGAGATGGAGCGGATCGTCAAACGCCGACTCCTCCGGCATCCAGTGACTCGCATCGATGTATGTCACTCCGAGTTGACCGAGCAACCCCCGTACGTGCGCGCGATAATCCGCCCAAGCCGGAGCATCGTAAAAGGAATGCACGTGCGCGGGAGGCATGGGCATTTCCACGAAATAGACCTCGCTCCCCGCCGCAGCTGACTGCAGCGCGATTTCGCGGACGGCCGGAATCAGATCGCGGCGGCTCGCGCGGCCGCATTCCTGGATGAATGCCGCAGTGCTTGGAAACTCGAGCAACGCGAAATCGTTCGCTCTTCCCATCGCGTTGGTTTTCTCCGGCGGCATTCCTTTCTGCGAAATCGCCCTCCGGAAACGTTCCACCCGCTCCCAGACTGTGCCACGATCGGCGAACAGCTCGAAGTGCCGCATGATCTCGAACTCGATCCGGTCGTGCAGCGAAAGACTATAGAAGTTCCGCGCATATTCCGGTTCCACGTAATAGAGCATGGCGCGGTTCCCAATCAAATCCTGGGTAGTGAGCTCGGCTGGATGGGTAAGCTGAAAATCATAAAAGCCGTATACCACAATCTGCGGGCGTATGCCCTGGTGGAGCGCGTAGCGCAGCATCAGCAACTGCTCGACCGGCGACGATGCGCCGAGACCGAGATTCACCGCTCCGCTTTGCGGGACGAGTCCCATCCCTTCGTCGAAAGCAGATTCGACGAATCCTGTGCCAATGAGTGAATTCCCGAGCGCAATAACCGAAGCGCCGGTCGATTGCCGGGCATGGGCCATCAGACGCCGCGGAACGGATTGCCGCGTAGCTACCGCGACCGTCTCATTGAGGCCGACCAGAAATACAAGGAGACCTGCCAGCGCAAGAACGAGTTGGCGTTTCGGCAATTCCACTCAGATCCCTCCGTAGCCTCAAAAATCGATGTAAATGAATTTGGAGCTCTGACCGGAAAAGACATAAATTACAAGAGCCATTGCCGCCCACCAAATCGTCCAGAACCACCAGTTGCCAAGAGTTGCGGGAAAGCCGGAAGGCGGCTCGTCCTGCGCGCCGCCGATGTATTCAAACGCATGCTTGATCCAGTCGAAGGTTGTCATCGCGTTATCCAATCAGGAGCCTCCGGAAAAAAAAGAGTGCCGTCTTCACGTCCATGCAAAAGAAAGCCCACGCGAAATTGACGGCAACGTAGGTGAGAAGCCACGAGGGCAAGCGGGACCAGAGCGGCGCTGTTTCCGACGGCGCGGGGCGAAGCCGGCGCCACGCGCGGTGGATCGCGAGCATCACTCCATGCAGCAATCCCCACACGATGAAATTGACTCCCGCACCGTGCCAGATTCCGCTGACAAACATGGTCACGAGGATGTTCGCGTAGACCCTTTCGCTCCGCACGCGCGAGCCGCCAAGGGGAATGTAGATATAGTCGATGAGCCAGTTTGTGAGCGACATGTGCCAGTGCCGCCAGAAAGCCGCAATGTTCGTTTGCAAATAAGGCCAATCGAAATTCTCGGGGACACGGATCCCGAATAAGCGGGCCGAACCGATGGCAATGTCCGAATAGGCGGAAAAATCCGCGTAGATCTTGATGCCGTACGCGAAGAGCCACAACGGCAGGACCACCCGTTCCGCGCGGCTGATATCCGCCCAATTCAGGTGATTCGTGTAAGCCGTGAGTACGTCGGCAATTGCGAACTTTTTCGCAAGGCCGGTGAGAATCCTCGTGATGCCGCGCTGCCAGTCCACCACCCATTCCTTTGAAACGCTGCGCAGCTTGGGCAGAAAATCCTGATAGCGCTTGATTGGCCCCGCCACCATGGTCGGGAAAAACAGTATGAAAGCGAGGTATTCGCTTACGGAGCCTTCTTCGGCGCGGCCCCGATACCGGTCGGCGGCATAGTGCACAAACTCAAACGTGAAAAAGGAAATGCCCAGAGGCAGAAAGGCGTGCTGCCAGTAAAGAGGGTTTTTGTCCGGAACCCGCCAGAAAAGCGCCGTCAGGAAATTGCGGTACTTAAAAAGAACCAGAAAAACGACCGTCTGCGCGACACCTGCCCAGCAAAACCACGAAGACGGCTTATAGAAGCGGCTCACGAACGATTCCCATAGGAAAATGCCCAGGCAGAGATCTCCGAAAATTCCGCCGAATTGGGTATAGGAAAAGTAGATAAAGAAAAGACTACCGCTTAGAAAGATGACCCACGGGCGCGTCTTCGGACTTGCTGCGCGGCAGAGAATGGCGCTGGGAATCAGAAAGAGAACGTAATAGTCCCAATTGTTAAAAATCATGCGCTACCGAAGCGTGTGGCTCACCTGCCGGCCATGAATCCATGGATGAAGGAGAAAACGACTCTATCCGACAATCGATGACTTTACAATGCGGAGGGGCTGAGCTGGAATTCAGGAAAGATCAATCGCCTGTGGACGCCGTTGCGGGGGTTATGTCGCGAAGGTAGCGCCAAGGATTCACGGGAGTGTTGTTGATGCGGACCTCGTAGTGCAGATGCGGGCCGGTGGAGCGGCCGCTACTACCTTCGTAGCCGATCACATCGCCTCTTTTCACGTGGGTACCCGCTTGGACATTGAAGCCCGAAAGGTGGCCGTACCAGGTCGTAACGCCAAAGCCATGGTCCAGGATGATCAGCCGGCCGTAGCCTGCGCGCTGCTCCACGTTCGTCACGTCGCCATCGGCCGTGGCACGGACCTCATCGCCGTAATGCGAAGCAATGTCCAGCCCGGAGTGGAACGCGCCCTCGCCGCTGAACGGATCGAGCCGTTCGCCGAAATGCCCCGTAATCTGTCCGACCACAGGCCAGAGCGATGGTACGATCCCCAAGCTGCTGAGTTGTGAGGCGGGCAGGAGCCGCACCCCGCTGCTCGACATCGCGACTGCCGCAACGTTCTTCTCGAGATAGCTGAATTCATCCAAGGATTGTTGAAACGCCGCGTCCGCTTCGCCGGCGGAATCGGTCAAGCCGAAAGGAGTCTGGCGAAAGCGCGTGATGCCGTAGGCCATCGCCACTTCGCCGGCGAGAGATTGCAGGGAGTTCAGGCGCTGGTTGGTGTCCTTCACCTGAGTCTGGAGCTGGAAGTACTGCTGTTTGAGGTTATCCTGTTCCCGGCGGAGCGAGTTGTAGTTCGTCGCTTTCCAGAGCATCCGCGAATAAGAACCCACCGCCGCGGCAACCGTAATGCTGCCCACGATCGCAAGAATCGTCAGCAACGGCACGGCGTAGAAGGGCACAGCCAGCCGTCGCATCCCGCCGGAAGCGGTTGAGGCGATAAAAAAAGTGTAAGACCTACCCCTCATCGTCTGTCTTACCTTCTTCCGAAGGAGTATTGCGACGGCTGGCTCGGAACCGCGCGCCCCCTATGATCGCGGTTCGCTGGTTCCCTGTGAATGACCCCAGCCGAGAGTTTGAACCGAGAGCCCTGGTTCGAAACGCAGCAGATTGTAATGAGCGCACCCCACGAGCGTCAACTCTAATCTTTCGTTTCGCATAGGGCCAAAGCTCGATTCCTGATCCCGATACAATCTATAATCCGGAGGCCGCCTACCACAACTCTACGCTAATAGGGAGGCGCGGGACAACTGTCCAGAGGGACAGGGATGATCGGTGAAGACGAGCTGATCAAGAGGATAGCGCGCGCGATCCCCTCCGAAATTGGCCAGCGGAGGATCGTCAGCCGCAGCGGCGTCCGCCTGGGAATCGGCGATGATGCAGCGGTCCTTGCCCTGGCGTCGGGGTCGGATTGGGTGCTGAGTTGCGACGCGTTCCTCGAGGGAGTTCATTTTCTCGCGAAGCACCACCCGCCCGACTCCGTCGGCTTCAAATCCCTCGTCCGGGCCACCAGTGACCTCGCCGCGATGGGCGCCACCCCGCGCTTTTTTGTGCTCACACTCGCCCTGCCCGTCGATCGGACCGGGGCCTGGCTCGACGCGTTCCTGCGCGGGATGGGCCGGACGGCCCGCCAGCTCAAAATGCGGCTGCTCGGCGGCGACATGAGCCGATTTCCCTTTGTTTCCATCAACATCACCGTGCTCGGGGAGATCGCCCCGGGCCTCGCCGTGACGCGCGCGGGGGCCCAGCCGGGCGACATCCTGTATGTCACCGGAAGGCTGGGGCGGGCCCAACTGGGTCTGGAGCTTGTCAAGAATTGGTCGTTTAGTGAGCTTAAGGGGCGGTTAACGCGCCAAAATGGGCTTTTTAGACAGCACCTCTATCCTCAGATCCGAGTGCAACTCGGGGCGTGGCTCGCGCAACATCGCGTGGCATCGGCCATGATGGACATTTCGGATGGGCTTTCGACCGACCTATCTCGTCTGTGCGTCGCGAGCGGAGTGGGCGCTCGCCTGTGGGCCGAGCGGATTCCTCGGATTGAAATCCCGGCCCAGTTCAGGAAGCTGCGATTGGATCCGTTGCAAATGGCGCTAAACGGCGGCGACGATTACGAACTGCTCTTCACCGTCCCGCGCGGGCGCGCGAAGCTCCTGCGAAAAGCGCCTCAATTCTCAGACATGACGGCGATCGGCGAAATCGAACGCGGCAAGCGAATCTTGCTGGTCGGCACCGATGGACGTGCGAAGCCTCTGAAGCCGGGCGGCTGGGATTCCTTCCGAGGAAAATCGTCGCGCGACGCCCGTTAGTGCGCCCCAGCGGGCGTAGCGTTCGCATCTGTTGGGGCTGGAGGTTTGGCAGACGGAGCTTCTGATGGCGGAGGCTCCGGCGCCTTGTTCTCGGTCAAGCCCTGTTCGGCAGCGTCGGCGGGAGGAGCCGTGTCCGGTGTGTCCACCTGGACCGCGTGCGCGCCCACTTGCTTCTCGAGCGGCACGACGTTCGGGAAGTCCTCGACGGGCATTCCTTGCACGGCCTGCTGCATGAACTCGAGCCAGATCGGAAGCGCGGCGCGCGCGCCCGTTTCCTTCTTGCCGAGCGAGACACGCTTGTCGTCGTTTCCCACCCAAACGCCCGCGGTGACTTGCGGCGTGAAGCCGATGTACCACGCATCGGTGAAATCGTTGGTCGTTCCGGTCTTCCCGGCCGACGGCCGTCCGAGTTCCTTTGCGCGAACGCCGGTGCCGAATTGCACCACGTCTTCGAGCATCGCCGTCATCGTCCGCGCGACTTCCGGCGGAATCACGTCGGTCACTTTCGGGCGCTGCTCCTCGAGCAAAGCGCCGTCGTACGTCGTGACGCGCCGGATGTAGTACGGGTCGATATGGATGCCGTCGTCGGGGAAGACGGTGAAAGCCGACGTGTGCTCCATCAGCGTCAGATCGGCGGCACCGAGCGCCAGCGGTAGATACGGCGGCAGCGGGCTGGTGATGCCGAACTTCCTCGCCAGCTCCACCGTGTTTTCGATTCCGACGCGGTCGAGCAGGCGCACCGCGGGAATGTTCCGCGAATCGGCGAGGGCGCGGCGAAGCGTGATGCGCCCTTCGAACTTCTCGTCGTAGTTGTGCGGCGAGTATTCCTGGCCGCCGCTGCGGAACGTGACTGGCTCGTCCACGACCGTATCAAACGGCGAGGCGCCCTGCGCCATCGCCTCCGCATACACGTACACCTTGAACGAGCTGCCGGTCTGGCGTAACGCCTGGGTCGCGCGGTCGAATTTCGATTCCTCGAAATCGTAGCCGCCGACCATGGCTTTGATCTCGCCGGTCGCGTTGTCGATGGCGAGCAAAGCCGCTTGCGCCACGGGCTTCTGCTCGAGATCGACCTCGGCTGTCGCGCCGCTGATCTCCTTGATGCGGACGACGACGAGGTCGCCCGGCTTCACCAGCGCCGTAACCGACTTTTGCCCGGTCCAGGACAAGTCGGCGGGTGTGAGCATCGCGTGGTATGCGCCAATTTTGATCCAGGCGAATGTCGGCTGGGCCGAAGTGACGAGGCCGGTGACGTAGTCGCCCTTCGCAATCGAACCGCGCCAGTCGTCGCTCTGATACTTCTCGAGCGTGCCGAGATTGTCGCGGAGGACGTTCGGGAGATCACCCCGCCAGCCATGACGCCGGTCGTAGGCGTGCAGGCCGTCGCGCACGGCCTGGTCCGCCGCTTTCTGCATGGCCACGTTTAGGCTCGTATAGACGCGCAACCCCTGCTCGTGCACGGCCGCGGTGCCGTACGTGTGTTCAAGATACTGGCGAATCTCCTCGACGAAATAGGGCGCGAGATCGTTGCGCAGCGACTGGATGTGCAGGCCGAGCGGCTGCCGAGCCGCGGTTTCCTCCTCCGCTTCCGTGATCTTGCGGTCGTGCGCCATGAGCGACAACACTAGATTTCGCCGCGCCAGCGCGCGTTCCGGGTGCGTGATCGGCGAATAGATGGGTCCGCGGATGATGGCGGCGAGCGTGGCCGCCTCGGCAAGCGTCAACTGGCCCACTGGCTTGCTGAAATAGTATTCGGACGCCGCTTCGAATCCGTAGTTGCCGGACCCGAGATAGATCTGGTTGCAGTACATCGTGAAGATCTGTTCTTTCGTGTAGTGGCGCTCGATCTGCAAGGCGAGGATGGTCTCCTGCATCTTGCGGTGGAAACTGCGATCGGAGCGATTCAGGAAAAGACCGCCGGCAAGCTGCATGGTGAGCGTACTGGCGCCCTCGGCAATTTTGTGGTGTCTCATGTCGTGCCAGGCGGCCTGGAGCACGCGGGGGAAATCCACTCCCCAGTGCTCTTCGAAGTGCTGGTCCTCGGTGGTGAGGACCGCGGCCTTCAGCACCTTCGGAATCTGGTTGTACGTGATCAGAATCCGCCGCTCGAGCGCGAAGGTGCCGACGGACTGGCCGTCGTCCGCATAGAGCTGGGTCTCGGTCATCGGGCGGTAATCCTCGAGCGCTTGAATTTCAGGCAGGTCGCTCGTGTAGACGAACAGCAACCCCACCGCTGCGCCGAGTGCGATCGAGCACAGGACGAGAAACGCCAGGGCGAGGCGGCCGAGGAACGTGTTGCCGCCGATCCTCATTGTCGCGCGATAGAATCTCTCTTCCATTTTCGTGTGTGGCTATTCTATCGCATCAGCGCGAGCCCCGCTGGAATCGGAGTTGAGCGTGTGCCGGTTTCCGATAAGTACGGTACGATATGTCCGCGCCTGGAGAGGCGTGCCATCCAAATGCCACGCGACCTCGCACTGAGCGATCCTCTATTGCTGAACGACTGGCTTGCGGTGGCCTGGTCTTCGTCGGTGCAGCCGGGCAAGTTGGTGCCGGCGCGCGTGCTGGGCCGCGATCTGGTCTTGTGGCGAGGCGAAGGCGGCTTGCATGCGTGGGGCGATCTATGCGTTCACCGCGGAGCGAAGCTCTCGCTCGGCAAGATTTCCCGCAAGGAAAACGCCGACTGCGTCGCGTGCCCATACCACGGCTGGGAGTACGGCGCCTCCGGCGAGTGCGTGCGCATTCCAGCGCATCCGGATCAGCCTCCGCCATTGCGCGCGCGCGTGGAGACTTTTGCAGCGCGAGAGAAGTACGGCCTGGTGTGGGTCTGCCTGGGTAAAGCGCATGGCGACGTTCCCCTGTTCCCCGAAGGCGAAACGGCGGGTTTTCGGCTGGTACCAACGGGGCCATATCAGTTCCACGCACAGGGACCGCGCATCATTGAAAACTTTCTCGATGTGGCGCACCTGCCGTGCGCCCACGTAGGTTTGCTGGGCGATGCGGCACACGCCGAGATCGGCGAATATGGGATCAAAACCACAGGACAAGGAATCGTCGCGCCGGACATTCCGATCTGGCAGCCCGACCCCGATGGCACCGGGCGCGCAGCCCAGGTCTATTACACTTTCTGGGTCGAACGCCCGCTGACAGCGCGATTGACCAAGCTGCACGGCGACCAGCGCTTCGCCATTCTCGGAACGGTCACACCTGTGGACGTGGAAACAAGCCTCGCATGGATCGTGCTGGCGATGAATTACGCGCACGACGTTCCGGAAGAGGAGCTGCGCCGCTTTCAGGACGTGGTGACCGCGCAGGATATCCGCATCGTCGATTCGCAGCGTCCCGAATTGCTGCCCCTCGATTTACAGACGGAGCTTCACTTGCGCTCCGACCAGCTTGCGATTGCTTACCGGCGCTGGCTGAACGACCTGGGCTTGCGTTACGGCACCACATGACGCGAGGGCGCATTCATCGCTAGCACGGCTCAATCTTTCGGGGACGCCGGACCGCGCTGGTTTGTTGCGGGCGATCTCGACGGTTTCTTCGGCCTCTTTTTCAGCGGCTTTCCCGATCTGCTCTTGATCGCAAGCCTGACGCCCTTGTGCGGCCTGCCTCCGGAAATGGTAGCCGGGCGCATTCTGCCCGCGGTGGCGTTCTCCATATTATTCGGCAATCTGTTTTACGCCTGGCAGGCGCACCGATTGGCGCGGCGCACCGGCCGCAGCGACGTGACGGCGATCCCTTTCGGCATCAACACCCCGACCATCTTTGCCTACATATCCCTCATCATGGTTCCGGTCTACCTGCGCACGCACGATGCGACGCTGGCCTGGCACATGGGCATTTTTGCGAGCCTGCTGAGCGGGGTGGTGCAAACTGTAAGCGCCTTTTGCATCGACTGGCTGCGCCGCACCACGCCGCTGGCGGCTCTATTGTCTCCGCTGGCTGGACTTGCCATGGCTTTTCTATGCCTGGGCTTCGTCTTCGGCATCTTCGAAAACCCGCAGGTGGCGCTGCTGCCGGCAGTGATCATTCTGGCGACGTACGCATCGCGCATGCGCCTGCCGCTGCGAATCCCGTCGGGATTCGTGGCCATGGCTATCGGCGCGCTAACCGTGGTGGTGCTGAAAGCATTCCATCTGTATCATCTGCCGGCGCAACAACCGCTGCTGCCTCTGGGACTCTACCTGCCGAAGCCGGTGAATCTATTCCACGTTCTTACCTATGGCGAGGGTTGGCGGTACGCGTCGATTTTCGTGCCTCTGAGCTTGCTGGACACAATCGTTTCGCTCCAGATTCTCGAAAGCGTGAAGTTGGATGGCGATGACTACGCCACGACGCCTTCGTTGCTGGTGAACGGCCTGGCCACTCTCGCCGGGACGGCGCTGGGCAGCGCGTTTCCCACAAGCCTCTATATCGGCCACAACGCGCACAAGGCCAACGGCGCGCGCATCGGGTATTCCATCCTCGGCGGCATCACAAGCGCCGCACTCTGCCTCAGCGGCCTCGTGCCCGCCGTGTTGCACGTCGTGCCGCTCGAAGTCGTCGCATTCGCTGTGGTCTGGTTCGGACTGGCGATGGTGGGGCAAGCGTTTGCGGAGGTTCCGGCTTCGCATTGCGTCGCCGTGGCTCTGGGACTCGTGCCGATGCTGGCGCAGTGGGTGACGCAAACTGTGGACCTGGCGGTCCGCAAAACGGGCGGAGACCTGATGACCGTCGCTCCGCGCTTCGGCGGCGAACTGGCGATTTACGGTTTGATCGCGCTGGGCCAGGGTGCGCTGCTCGTATCGATGATATGGGCAGCGGCGCTCGTATGGATGATCGAACGCCGGTTCCTACGAGCGGCGATGTGGATGCTGGCGGCCGCGGTTTTCTCGTGCTTCGGCTTGATCCACGCGTACCGGCTCACGGCGCAGGGCATCGAGAATAAATTCGGTTTGTGGGCCGCCCCGGGATTTGCGCTGAGCTATCTCGCAGCGGCATTGTTTCTTCTGATCTGCCATTGGTACATTCAGAGAAATCCTACCGCCGCGGCGCCTGCGGACGTACAGATGGCGGACTAGCGAGATTGGCGCGCGCGCAACTGCTGGAGCGCCAGGTCGCGGTCTCGCGCAGCCGCTTTCAGGGAGGGATCGAGGGCAAGAACGGCGTTGAACTGTTCGAGGGCTTCGTCGAGCTTCCCGGTTTTGACCAGAGAGCGCGCGAAGCTGTAGCGGGCTTGCACGTCGTCGGGCTTGAGCGCGACTGCAATCCGGAACTGCTCGAGCGCTTCGCGCGAGCGGCCGATGGAATCGAGCGCCATGCCCAGGTAACGGCGCGCCTCCTCCTGCTTCGGCTCGATGCGCACCGCCTCTTCCAACAGCGTCACAGCGCCGGCCGGATTGAGTCTCCCGAGCATCAGTGTGCCGAGGGCGAGGCGCGACGGAAAGTCATTGCTGTATTTTTCCACGCGATGCTGGAGCAGAGCGGATTCAATCTCGATGCGTTCATCGGCGTTCCCGCGCGGCAGCAACTGCAACCACAGGTGAGCCATTTCGTCCGTGGACTGGTTGCCGCCCTCGACGCGCCGCGGAGGAGAGTTGGGATTGCGCGGATTCGCGGAAGAATTGTCGTAGTGATAGCGCATGGAAATGACAGTGCCCTTCGGCAGGAAGACGGGCTTGCGGTAGTGGTACACGGCTTGCCATTTCGGGTCCCAGTCCGGAATGCGGATCAGCCATTCCCGCTGGCCGTCCGGAAGCGTGGCGTAGCTCTCGAGGATGTGACCGAGATAGTGCGTGTGCGGGTAGACGGCGAGCGCATCGGCGTCGACCGGCAGGCGGAAACTGTCGCTCACCACGAAGTCGCGAGCGCCCGCGGGAATGTCGAGAGCCTCGTCATTCTGCAGCTCGATCAGCATCGGGAAGTGATCCGGCGCCCGGTCGGTGAAGTAAAGACCGATGGAAGGCTTTGCTTGTTGCGGCGTGCCGATCGGCATGAAGTGCGCATTGAGTACGAGGTCGGTGCCGGGATCGAGCCGCCACGCCAGGCCGTCGGGTTCGACCCACGGCGCGCCGCCCGGCTTCCAGAAAAGGAAATGGCTTGGGATGTAGAACGGGCTGCTTTCGAGCGTCAGGTCCATACCCGGGAAACCCTTGCCGGGCGCTGGCTCCAGTCGGCGAGCGGAACGCGCAGGATCGAGGACCACGTTCGCGTGGTGGACCAGACTCAGGTCGCTCCCGGGACGGATTTCGATGGCGCGAACGTAGCGGGTCGTCTTGGTGCCGGGCGAGAAGATGAAGTTCCAAAAGACGTCAGGGCCCGAAGCTGGAATGGAGAGCGGGCGCGATGATTCCAGGATCATGTCCGGCTGGCCGAGTTGCCATCCTTCGGAGTAATGCGGCGCAGGCGTCGTTCCGGAATCGGTACCGGCCGGAGCGCCTTCGCGGACCCATTCCGAAACGAGCCGGATCTGCGCGTCACTGAGGCGATGATCGTCCGCGAAATCCCCGTAGCCCGGCTCGGGAAGCCAGGGTGGCATGACGCGGCTGCGCGTCACCGCAACAATTGCGGAGGCGTGTTGTTACACATCCTCGTAGCTGAGAAGCGGAAACGCGTTAGTTCCGCAGAGCGCGCCGGGTTCGCTCGAATGGTGGCAGGCGGCACAATTCTGGTACACGATGGGAGCGACATCGCGGGCAAAAGTCGGATGCAGCGGGCCTTGCGATGCCGGCGGGGTTGCCGCGTGCGGCGAAAGTGCCAGCAGCAGAAAAACCAGGAGAGCCGGGCCGCCAAGAAGCGCCCAACGCTTTTGCGGGTGCATGGACATCGGGAAATCATCGCGCATTCAACGGCAAATCGTCCAACGAATCGTTGCGCACGCGGCGGGGCAGGAAAAGCGCCCTAGTGATCGGAATAATAGCCGTCTCGCGCCTGCACGGTCAGATCCTTCTGGTTCGTCGTGAGATGGATTTTGTGATAGCCTGCGCCGGGATTGGGCGGGTTCGGTGCGTAGCCCAGGCTGTATTGGTTCCGTAGCTCCTCTTCCACTTGGGCGTAGATCTGATCGATCGACAGTTTTTTCGAAACCTCAAACATCCGGCCGCCAGTCTCCGTGGAGATTCGCTCGAGCACTTTCTTGCCGTCGGGCCGCTCTTCCTGAGGGCGACGCCCTCCACCACCGCCACCTCCCCCTCCGCCGCCAGGCCAGCCGCCTCCCCCTCCGCCGCCGGGGCCGCGACCCATTCCTCCCCATCCTCCATGGCCGCCGCCGAAACCGCCGCCGCGTTCGTGCGATTCGTCATCAGCAAAAAGGATGGAATAGACAGAGGTATCGGCGCGCTGAGCCGACTCGACGGCCTCTTCGAGCGTCTCCTTGCTTCCGTGGTCCACGCCGTCAGACAAAACGAAGAGCGCTTTGCGGCCCTGCTGCTTCTTCATCAGCTCATTTGAGGCGAGGTAGACCGCGTCATAGAGCAGTGTGCCTGCTCCGCGGCGCCCTTGGCTCTGGCCGCCTTCGCTGTCTCGATCAAACTCGGGAGTTTGAAGTAATTTGAGCGCCGCCTGGAGCTTGGGACGCGAAGAAGTGAGATCCTGGAGGAGCTCGACCTCCCGGTCGAAGTGAATCACGAACGCTGTGTCCTTCTCGCGCAACATGTGATCGAGAAACGTATAGCTCGCGTCGCGCTCGGCATCGAGAACGCGCCGCTGGCTCAGGCTCGTATCCACGAGCAGGCCGAGCGTCAACGGAAGATCGGTGTCGCGCACGAAGTTGCTGATCGTCTGCGGGCGCCTGTCCTCGTCCAGGACAAAATCTTCCTTGTTCAGGGTCGGGATGATTTTCCCTTTCTTGTCGCGCACCGTGGCGTAAACAGTCACGAGCTTCACTTCGGAGGATATTTTCGCCTCTGGCTGTGGCTGCTGTTGTCGTGGGGGCGGTGGCTGCGGCTGTTGCCGCTGAGCCAGCAGGATTCCGCCTGAAAGCAGGAGAGGACCCATCAGGACGGCCGCGAGCAGTTGACCGTGTCGCGGCCTCCGCCGAAACGCGCTGTTTTGATTTGGCATGGACTTTCGGATTGTCAGCTATAAAAGATTCCCACACAACGTTTGAGGTTGCCCACTGAAATCTCGCGATGCAAGGGGTGATTGAAAAACCGCCGAGAAAGCCGCGGCGCGAGAAACGGCTTGCGGACAGTTTCAAGATTGTGCATCAATATAGGCGTTTATGCGCGCATCCGGCCCCAAACGGCGCTCTTCCTCCGGCTTCACTTGAACGTCCTTCCAATAGGCGAGCCGGCGGCCGTTTCCTGATTCTATTAAGACTTCCAGCTAAGAATTCGACGGAGGGTTATCCAAATGTGGCGAAGAACCGTTTTGTGCGGAGCCGCGGTTTCTCTGGCGATGCTCTGCTGCATGACCGCCCGAGCCCAGGAGCAGAAAAGCGCCCGACCCGAGCAGGCGTCGTTTCACGTGAAGAATGCGTTTACAGTAAAGGTGCCGCAGGGAGCGCACAGCGTGCGCGTCTGGTTTGCGGTTCCGCAGGAAGACGCGTATTCGGTGATCACGAATTTCAACGTTGCGAGCGATTATCCCGTTCACTACGACTGGGACTCCTCGGGCAACAAGGTAGGTTATCTGGAAGTTCGGGACGCGGCGCGTCCGGAGATCACCATTACGGAGGAATTCGATCTGAAGCGCACCGAGATGCGCAACATCATCGATCCGAAGGAGACGCGTCCTCTGACCGACGCGGAGCGCGCAGCGCTATCCCGATACCTCGAGCCCACCAAGTATGTGATCGTGAACGAGCAGATCAAGGCTCTTTCGGCGCAGATCGTCGGCGGTGAGACAAATCCGATTCTGGCGACGCGAAAACTCTACGACTGGACGCTGCAAAATATCGACTACTGGGTCAAGGACCCCGATCATCTGAAGGCTTCTTCGGTCGGGAGCACCGAATACTGCCTCGGCAAGAAAACGGGCAATTGCACGGATTTCCACTCGCTGTTCGCTTCGCTTTCGGTCGCAGCCGGCATCCCCGTCCGCATGATCTACGGCTCACTGCTGAAACCCACGCTCAATGGCATGGCCATCGATGGCAGTTACCATTGCTGGATCGAATTCTACGCGCCGCAGGTGGGATGGATTCCGCTCGACGCCTCGCTCGCCAATATCTATGGCAAGGAATTCGAACTCACGGACAAGAACAAGAACTTGGTGGAGCTTACTACGGCCACCGGCTATCACGGTCTCGACAAAAGCAAGATCGACTACTATTTTGGCAACATCGACGATCGCCGCGTGGTCTGGTCGATGGGCCGCGATCTGATGATGCAGCCGGCGCAGGACGATGGTCCGGTGAATTCGCTGCCGAAGGCGTACGTGGAGGTGGACGGCAAACAGTCGACCGATTTTACGCGCCAGTTCACCTACAAGGAGCTCTCGGCGAGCAGCCGCGATAGTTCGGATTGAGTTGGTTGTGGATGATTGCCGATAAATGGAACGCCGGAGAAATGGGATGCGGGGAGCTGTTGATGGAGCTTGCCCCCCGAATGA
>Ga0187872_10002243_pt1 | contig 17523 bp, 9 predicted proteins | sample June2016WEW_16_4_FD_132973 | JGI IMG/M metagenome (GOLD analysis project Ga0187872, IMG submission 132973) | Peatland microbial communities from SPRUCE experiment site at the Marcell Experimental Forest, Minnesota, USA - June2016WEW_16_40 | ecosystem: Environmental > Terrestrial > Soil >...
CGGTGAGGTCGGAAGCATCGACGTGATCGAGGAGAACAAGCTCCCCGCGATCATGATGCTCCGGCTGAAGGTGGTGGACCACAAGATCAGCGAGGTGGAAACGATCCTTGTGCGCTCACAGGGAGAAGCGAATCAGGTGGAGAACGCGCACACTGAAAACCTGACTACATCGGATCCCCTTTGGCAGCAAGATGTTCCCACCAGCAACCGCCCGTCACGCGAGGAGATGATCGCCACTGTAAGCAAGTATTTTGATGGGATCGAACAGATCAACGGAAAGGTCATTCCCTATGCCGACAGTGGCTACCGGATACTGAACGGTACGCTGGATTGCAACGATACAAAAGCTGCCAACACATCGCCGGCGAATATTTCCCGGTTTGGAGCCATGACATGTCCGGATCAGATCGACACGGGGGCATTCAGTTACATCCATTCAATTCGTCCCCGCAGGTTCCCGGTTGTCGATCGAGAAAAGGGACTGGTGCTGACTCAAATTCGTTTCAACCACCCCGGCAACTTGCTAACCCTCCACCTGAGCGACGGCGGAACCGTCGACATGACGAAAAGTGCCTGGGGGCAGCACCCAACGAGCGCCTTGATGGCGGAACTGTTCAAAGTCGAGAACGGCAAGATTCGCTTACTTTTTGGCGTCTACACCAAAGTACCTTACAAAAATCCGGTTGGTTGGGATGGCGAGTAGGGCAAGCGTTGCGAGACACGAGCGAGGAGGAATGAGGATGCCCAGAACATCTGGCTTTGTCGCTGCGATAGGGCTTTTGATCCTAGGCACGACAGCTGTTCGATCAGGCGAGGCCCAGACGGCGGACTTTCACTACGATCCAAGCACCTCATATGACTGCGACCGAGCTTGCCTGGACAGCATGGTCGATCAATATCTGGCATCGCTTGTGTCGCATGATCCTTCGAAAGCGCCGCTAGCCAGGAATGTGAAGTTTACGGAAAACGGACAAGAACTGAAGGCTGGAGACGGACTCTGGGAAACCGCCAGTGGCTTACCCACTTATAAGGTCTATGCCGACGATCCGGAAGCCGGTGAAGTCCTGTTCATGGGGGTTCTGCCGGAGAACGGAGCGCCCACGATTTTGGCCGCACGCCTGAAGGTTGAATTGAAGAGGATCACTGAGATTGAGACGGAGGTGGCACGAAAACAGGATGTTAGTTTCGTCCACCCCGAGCGGCTGATCGACAGGCCTATCGTATCCGAAATCATCCCCCTTTCCGAGCGGCTATCTCGCCAGAATATGGTCGCCCTTGCCAACGCGTACTTCAGTGCGATCGAAAAGAACGACGGCTCGCAGTTTGTGCCTGTCGCCAGCGATGTTGTACGGATCACGAGCGGCGATCAAGACTGTCCGAAGCCGAGACGAGGAGGAGAGCCGAACCAAATTCTGAGCTGCGCTCAGGAGCTTCAGCTCGGACTCTACAAGGAAGACACGCTGCTTCGCGATCGGCAGTGCAAACTGGTCGATGATGAGCGAGGCCTTGTATTCTGCTACGTCTATTTCGATCATGCCGCCACGTTGAGATCTTGGCAGCTGACCGACGGTACTACAGTACCCGCATCGCACCCTGGACCGTGGAGTTGGCAGGTGGCGGAAATGTTCAAGATCAAGCATAAGATGATCGTCTACATCGAAGCGCTCGTTAACCCCATTCCTTATGGAATGAAGCCACCTACTTGGTAGGGTTTCGACAACAGGAGGCGCGATGGCACTCGATCCGCCAGACCCGTGGACGCGCCAAGGTAGGATTTTTGCTTTGGCTATTTTCCGGACCAGATGTCACAAGAGAAGTCCTCAGTGTTGTTTCCCCTGGCGGTCTTCGGCTAACTGCTCGTTGGCGCGATGAATGATATACGCGCGAATCGCATTGATTTCCTTTGGACGCAGTTGCGCGAAGGCCGGCATGCCAGCCGACCGCAGCAAACCATCGTGGACAATGCGCTGCACCATCGCCGGATCAGCAAGCGAGGCCGAGTATCGTAAGTCGGGCACCTCGCCAGCGCTGATCGCCCAATAGCCGTGGCAGGGCGAGCAGTAGTTCGTGTATTCGGCGTGCCCTTCGCTCACGAGGGCAGCACTCGCTGTATCAGGGGGCGGATTCAAAGCCGGCTTCACGGGTGGCGGTATCGTTGGCAGTACGTCTGTGCCGTTCAGCTTGAAAGCGAGCACACGAGGCCGGTTGCTCGGCACGTGTGCGTCAAGACCGATCGGGCCCTTCTTCAGCCCCAAGGATCCGCCCCATCCGACCGCAAGTGCCACGTACTGCTCGCCTCCTGCCTCGTATGTGATTGGGGGCCCAATGATGGCTGTCTGGACAAAAGTCGACCATGCTTTTGCACCATTGTCAGCGCGGTAGGCTGCCAGCTCACCGCTCGAAGCTCCTTCGAAAACCAAGTTGCCGGCGGTCACAAGCGTCCCGCCGTTCCAGAGGCTGGATTGCTCGACGCGCCATACTTCGTGCTGCGCGACAGGATCCCAAGCAGCGATGTGGTTTGTGTACAGAGACCTCACCCGCGCGATTACCGCTGGCAGGCTCACCCGATGTGCGTCCCCACCCAATTCCTGCGCTAGATTCTTCTCAGCGGAATCCTCAGCGGCGAAAATGTTGGGCCACTCCATGACTTCGATATAAACCAAGCCTGTAAGAGGGCTATACGACATCGACTGCCAGCTATGCCCGCCCAGATACCCCGGTATGACGACAAAGGGATCAGAGCTGTTGGCAAACGGGGCGTTCCGTGCAGCAGGATTCTCGATGGGCCTGCCAGTCTTCATATCGATCCCGGTGGCCCAGTTGATCCGTTGGAACAAGGGTTTTGCCGAAAGGAGTTCGCCTGTGGCGCGGTCCAGAACATAAAAGAATCCGCTCTTGGGCGCGTGAAGCAATACCTTGCGCATTTGACCGTCGATCTTGACATCGGCCAGGATGATCTGAGGCGTTGAATCGTAGTCCCAAACGTCGTCCGGGTTCTCCTGATAGTGCCAGACGTATTCACCTGTGTCCGCATTCACCGCGACAATGGAGTCGGTAAAGAGTTTGTCCATCCGTTCTCCCTTGTACGATTGCTCGGGGGCATTGCCCACTCCGAAGTACACAAGGTTCAAGTCTGGATCGTAGGAGATGGAGTCCCATACCGACCCTCCTAGACCGAGTTTCCCGTCCCAGGTCTTGGCGGCCTTTTTTAGAGCAGGGCTTTCAAATGGCTTGGAAGGATCACCTGGCACGGTATAGAAGCGCCAAGCAAGTTTGCCCGTTTCAGCCTCGTAGGCTGACAAGTATCCTCGTGGACCGTAATCACCGCCGCCGTTGCCGATCAGCACCTTGCCCTTCACCACGCGCGGCGCTCCCGGAATCGTATACTTGGAACCCGGAGCAATCGTCAGCACTTCCCAAACGGGTTTGCCTGACTGGGCGTCAAGCGCAACGAGCCGTCCGTCGAGCGTGCCGACATAGACCCTGCCGTTCCAAACGGCGACGCCGTGGTTGACAGCGTCGCAGCAGCTAACTAGGCTCCAGTCTTTCGGCACTTTCGGATCATACGTCCACAGATGTGCCCCATTCCGCGCATCGAGTGCCACGACCTCGCTCCAGGCTGTGCCGACATACATCACCCCATCAACAATGATTGGCGTTTCTTCCTGTCCTCGGTCGGAATCCAGATCGAAGTGCCATGCAGGTTTCAACTTGACCACGTCGTCGACCGTAATCTGCGTAAGCGGGCTGAAACGCTGCTCGCTGTATGTGCGGCCGTAGGTCATCCAGTTGGCGAGATCCCGGTCGGCCGCTGTCAGGCGCACAGCGTCTACTGCGGCGGGACCTCGAGGGGATAATTCGTCACTTTTTCGAGAGTGCGCACAACCATAAGAAAACGCAGCCAGCACAATTGGCAGGGTAGCTGCCAACGGCTTCCATGGAGCGCGCGGCATCAGAAAATGAACTTGAGCCCAAACTGAATTTCCCTGGAAGTAGTGGTAGTCGACGTAATAACTCCGGCTGTTGGATTCGGAATCCCGGTACCGTCTGGGTTGACTCCGACAAATAGATTGGTGATGGGTAACTGAAAGCTGGGGTGGTTCAAGATGTTGAAAAATTCAGCCCGGAACTCGAGCCTCACTGACTCGTTGATCGCAGTAGTCTTGATAATGCTCGTATCTAAGCCAAAAAGCCCTGGGCCTGTCAGAGTGTTCCGAGGAACATTTCCAACTTCGTTCGCTGGCTCTAGCACGAAATCCGCAGGATTAAACCATTCCGTCACCTTGCCTACGATCGGATTGAGACTGCCCCCGGGGGCGAGGTTCGGCCGGTCCGTGTTATCAAAAAAATCGGTGTTTGATTGAGGAATTCCATCGAGCACTGTAAATGCCCCTCCGGTGTGCGCTGTAAGGATTCCGTTGATTGTCCACCCTGTAACGAAGCGATTGCCATGGAAGGGCAGGTTGGCCACTACGTTTGCCGTGAGATTGTGTCGGATGTCGAAGTTGCAGCGGCCGTATTCCGCGCGTCTGCCGCTCGGGTAGGGATTGAGTTGGGCGATGCTGTCAGCGAGGCTGTACTCCTGTTCTTGCGAGGCGTAGTCCAAACAGTGAGAATACGTGTAAGACACCTGGGTCCGAATGCTTCTGCGGAAAGTGTCAGTGTAGCTCGCCTGTAGCGAATTGTAGTTCGAGTTATCCCACGGCTCAAGAAAGTAGACTTCGGAGAGGTTGGGGTTGATACGGTCTCCCGGTCCGAGGAACACGAGTTGGCCGTCGGGCCCAGTGGTAGTCTTCGGCGGGTTCACATCGACGACTTGGTAGAAATGCGTTCCCTTGGAACCGACGTAGCCGACTGTCAAAACCGAGTTTCGTGTCAACGAACGCTGCACGTTCAGGTCGTATTCCTGGAGATAGGGAGTGGCAACACCTTTGTAGGTGAGCGCCTGCGGTTGGCTCGGGAGCGGAGGCGCGAGACTGCCAGTGAATCCCAGGGGAAACGGGGCAGGATCATTCTGATCGGCCCAGAGATACGGCGGATTTGAGTCATATCCCAAGACCACCTGTCGTTCGGTGACCATGTCGTCGTAGATACCGTAGCCACCGCGAATGGAAGTCTTATTGTCACTGAACGGGGAATAGGCGAAGCCGAATCGGGGTTGCAAGTTCGTCCAGCTCGGATTCGAGGCATAGGCATGTGTTACATGTGAGTACCCAGTGTCGGTAAGCGGATTAATTATTTCGTTAAATTTCCCGTTTCTCTCCACCGGATTGGTTGCGAAGTCCCAGCGAATCCCCAGATTCAGGGTCAGGTTCCGTCGAACTTTCCAATCGTCCTGATAGTATGGGGAGAAATCGATCTCGCGAATGCTCCGATGGCCGTCGTCTTCTCCCGGGTACCCGCCGTTAAAGTCGTACGCCCCGGTTGTGCATGCTAAGCCGGAGCTCGTTGGACACTGCTGGTTTTGTAGGAAAGCCGCGATATTCTGAAAACTATAGGAACCCGCGTCCGCCAAGGCGGTCCAGCTGTTATTCTGTTGACGCTCGATTGTGATGCCAGTCCGGACCGAATGTCCGCCGTGCAGCCAAATGATGTCATCCGACCCGTAGAACTTATTCTGGCGCTGCAGAATCGGAGTATTACCGTCTGTGCCGAGTATGCTCAATCCTCCAATTGACAGAATGCCGGGGGAGATGACCCGCCCGGGGAAAAAGTTCAGAGGCGAGTTTGGAATAATGGCCGACAACGTGTCCATTCTGGTCCGGGTGAATCCGAAGCGCACAAGATTGATGAAGTTCGGAGAAATCACCCTCTTCCACTCCATCGTGGTATACGTGTTAAGGCCATGGCCAGTTTCAGGGAATCCAGGAGACGCCCCGCTCGCGAAGGAATCATTCTCCAGGGCACCGTCATACAGGAAGCGACCGAAGAACGAATCCCGATCAGACAGATTGTAATCAAGACGGGTGTTGACGTAATTCTCGCGTACGGCTGAACTGCTCGCGGCTTCCCCCTCGCCGATCCCCTCAACAATCGGTGCCAATGTAGGATTCGGCTGTACATATAGCCCCAGGGTCTGCTTCTGGAGTGCACTCAGGGGATAGCAGGGGCCCCCTTGTGAGGGGGCCGCGATGCAGCCTTCTCCGGGAGGGTCGGCAGGATCGGTACCGCGCACCAAATTGCTCGGTACGAAGAAGTCTAGGGTCGTCTCAAGCAACTGGCTAAGGCCCTCGTAGTTCACGAAAAAGAAAGCCTTGTTCTGCTTAATGGGACCACCCACCGAGCCGCCATACTGATTGCGCCTGAAGGGGGGCTCGAACGGCGGCGGAACTTCGCTTCCCGACCACGGATCGAAGTAGTTACGGGCATCGAACTCACTGTTGCGGAGATAGTCGTACGCCGTGCCGTGAAAATGGTTTGTACCAGCCTTAGTAACCTGGTTGATGGCCGAGCCACTCCCGCCGTACTCTGCCCCATACGTACCCGTAACGATCGTAAATTCCCCGATCGAGTCCAAACCCAGCGAAGTACCCACAAGGATATTCCCTGCGCCGCTGTTCCAGAAGGTCTGGATTGGGGTTCCATCCATCACAAAATACTGACCCATCGTCCGGGCGCCATTGATCGAAAAATCCTGGAATCGGCCCATGAGCGAACCCAATGCGTCCGAGGTATTCAGCTCCGTGCCCGGCGCAAGAAAAATCAACTGCTCAAAGTTCCTCCCGTTCAGCGGTAGATCTTGCAACTGCTCCTGGTTCACGAGCGAGGCCAGGTCCGCTGTCGTGGTGTTCACCTGAGCTTCTGAGGCTTCTACGTTCACGGTCTGCGTAACCCGTCCGACAGTCAGCACAATGTCGACAACGGTGGTGGTTCCAACGATGACTGTGACGCCCGTATGTACGTTGGTCTGAAAACCTTCTTTCTGCGCCTGCACCTCGTACTGGCCGACCAATATGTTTGGTACCTCGTACCGGCCTTGCGAATCGGTCGTTACGGTTTGTGTGACACCAGTCGCCACATTCTTTACGCTAATATTCGTGCCGGCGATGGAACCACCAGACGAGTCCGTGACACTACCCCGAATGTCTCCCGTGCTTACCTGGGCTCTTGTAGCAATAGCGGTCAAAGCTAGGAGACCGATCGTGAGAGCTAAGATAGTCATAGCCCGCAACGTCCGGACGTCAGTGAAAGTCTCAATGGCTCTCTTCATCGCACCCCTCCAAGAAGCAAGCACCCGTCGCGGGCTCGGTCGAACGCGCACCGGATATGACGAGTCAGAACCTAAAGTTCTCGTGTCGAACTCACCAGCAAGCGCTTCGTTCGGATCGCGAAGGATTACCCACCAAGTCCGCTTTTCCATCATGGTAAAGGGTCGCCGCCCGGATTGTGGAACGGCGCAGGCATATGCGGCCCTTCCTCCGGTGGAAAAAGCTTCGTGTGCACGCCGAACTGACGTGTGCGCGGCGCATTGCCGGTGAGACCGTTTACTACGTGCTCTTTTGGGTTGTCTATACCCCCACAGGTGTATCGGCAGGACCTTGCGAGAAACAAAGATGGTTACTCGGTTCAGGGCAAAGCTGAACCCGAGTGCGGGCGATTCAACACGGAGGAGCCACTAGGAACGCAGACAAGACGTTCAGCAGTGGCTATGTTACATTTTGAGCGCTCGCTCGCGACATGGCATCAAGGAAAAAGAGAGGCAGTGACCAATGAAGGCGCTATCTTCCACTCTACCCAGCCGGTCAGGCTTTCTGCTGGAGCAGTGGAGCCGCGGAGTGGGCGAGATCCTGGCGGCGTTAGACAGTTCGCAGTTCAACCATGTCCTACACAAGGCGATTTGTCGCGTGGTACAGATCGATTTTACCCTGGCGTTTGCCTATCGCGGCCAAGCCCAGCCACTGGTTCTGGGCAGTACGATCGAGGAAGAACATCGCCGCGTGATGCTCGGCGACTATGTGAGCGGTCCGTACTTGCTGGACCCCTTTTTCCATGCGACATTGGCCGGAACAAGAAGAGGTTGCTACCGCCTCAGCAGCCTGGCTCCCGACCATTTTCGTCAATCGGAGTATTACCGGAAGCATTACCACCGGACCAGTATCGGCGAAGAAATCGGCTGTTTCTTTGAACTCCCGGACGACGTGACGGGCGTACTTTCACTTCTTCGCTGGCAGCAACATTCGCCTGTATCTCACCACGATCTGTCCATCCTGCAAGCCATTGAACCCACGCTTCGAGTCATCAACACGATGCGCTGGAGCGATGTTAGCCGAACGATGCTCAAGGCGAAAACGACGGACGGGGACGGAGGCGCCCCGGGCAGCGGTTTCCTGCGGGACTTCGAGAGCTTTGGGGGCCCGCAACTCTCCTTGCGAGAGCACCAGATTGTGTCATTGATCTTACAGGGGCATTCAACGGAGTCCATCGCACGGCACTTTGACATTAGTCCAGGTACAGTAAAGGTTCATCGCAGAAACGTGTACAGGAAGCTGGGCATCTCGTCGCAGGCTGAACTCTTCGCGGCCTTCCTGGAATCAATGCGAGAACGCGAAGCCGAGCTGCACAGATAGGATTTACGGAAAGCAAATCGCCGGCTAGCATAAGGAATGGAGCATCCTGCCATCTCTTATCTCATGCAGGCCAATGATGCCAAGCGATCAAATTCTGACTGTCACCGCAAGCAGTGACTCTCGTCCAGAGAAAATGTATATCCCCAGGGGTATCGACAATGACCAACCGCGCTTGCTAAACCTCCCGCGATGTCCTGCGTTCCATGCAGCGACATCTTGCGCGGCGACGATAGCGGCCGGAGACATGGCCGCGCCCGTTTGGAATTCCGTGAGAGGGGAAAGCTCTGTTGAGAGAACGCGGGGTTTCGTACACTGGAATAACCAACCGCGCGGGCGACGGTCAGATGGGTTCGATTCGACTCCAAACGAAGATTCCTGGTCCTCACTCGAGGGAACTGCAGGGCCGCAAACAACAGGCGCTTCCCCGCGGACTCAATCAGCATACGCCTGTCTTTGTCGCCCGGGCGGAGGGTGCCTTACTGGAAGATGTGGACGGCAACGTCCTGATCGACCTTTCGGGCGGAATCGGATGCCTCAATAGCGGTCATCGCCCGCCTGCAGTTGTTTCTGCCGTTCATGCACAAACCGATCTGTTCTTACACACATGCTCCCATGTCACACTCTATGACTGCTACGTCGAGTTGGCGGAGACCTTGAATCGCATCACGCCTGGTACATTTCCTAAGAAAACGTTCTTTGTCAATTCTGGCGCCGAGGCGGTGGAAAATGCGGTGAAGGTCGTCCGGGCGTCGACCAAGCGCCCGGCGATTGTCTGTTTCCAGGACGCCTTTCACGGGCGTACCGCGATGGGAATGGCCCTGACAGGTAAAACGCACCCCTACAAGGCAGGCTTCGAGCCACTCCCAGGACCGGTCTATCGTATTCCCTACGGATACTGTTACCGCTGTTCGTATGGGAAGTCCCACCCGCAGTGCAAACTCTATTGCGCGTCCTCGGCCGTCGAGGATTGTTTCCAGCGCATGGTTTCTGCCGAAGAAGTGGGAGCGGTCATCGTGGAGCCAGTACAAGGGGAGGGGGGGTTCATCGTCCCGCCCGCGAATTTTTTCCGCGAACTAGAGGCCACTTGCAAGAAGTACGGCATTCTCTTGGTCGTCGACGAGGTCCAGACAGGTTTTGCCCGCACCGGCCGAATGTTCGCTTGCGAGCATTTCGGAATTGAACCGGACATCCTAATAACCGCCAAGTCCCTCGGGGCTGGACTGCCCCTCGGTGCCATAACAGGCCGCGCGGAATTGATGGACGCGCCGGCTATTGGCGCCCTGGGAACCACGTTTGGGGGCAACCCTCTTTCTTGCGTGGCGGCCTTGGCGTCTCTCAAAATCATCGACACGGAGGATTTGTGTCGAAGGGCGGAAATACTGGGAGCTCAGTTCGAGCACCGGGCACTTTGCTGGCAGAAGCAGTGGCCCATCGTCGGTGACGTTAGGCGGCTTGGTGCAATGTGTGCGTTGGAACTCGTCCGATCGACGCAAGAACGGACGCCGGCCGAACTGGAAACTAAGAAGATCTTGGACTTCTGCCATACGCACGGCGTGATCATCATTTCCGCAGGTTCCTTCGGAAACGTCATCCGGTTGTTGATGCCCTTGGTAATCACAGACGCTCAATTGAATGAAGCACTCGACGTTCTGGAAGCAGGCATTGCATCGGTAACGACTACAGGAGCTGAAAGAATCGGAGATGACCGCGGCGCTTAGAACATTGGTTCAGTGGACGTCGAATCTTCCCAACTGCCCCATCCCGAACCCATCCCGTAGGGAACTTGATGAAACTCAGCTTCGATTTGGCGAATCTCGCCGTTCTGGACCTCGAAGAGTTCGGCAAGTTCCCATGTCCATGGCGTTGTCGGGCCTTCGGTGATCGTGGACCCGTCGGGTAGCTGAAAGGTGCGCGTGTTCCCGGCGGCGTGATCGAAGAAAGCGAAGGCGAGCGCGAGCCCTCGCTCGGTATCAACTACTAGAAATCGGCGATCACGGATCCGAGTGACAAAGTGATAGAAGCCGGACTCGAACTGTTTCTTGCAGGACCACGCAGTGGACATATACACGGGCTGACCCGGGCGAGGGGGAGGCTGTGCGGCAGGGTTGTTAGTGCCGAGCGTGCCATTTTCGACTCGATTGCAGTCGTCAGCGAAAAACGAGTAGTCGCCCTTGCCGTCGTTCAATTGCAACGCCGAAAAATATTTGTTCGCAGTCTTGATCAGATCCAGCCGAGAAATTCTCTCTATCGGAGGGATGGACTGCAAAAAGCGGGGATTCGGGCTGCCCAACTTCTCCAGATTCTCTGCTTCTTGGGCATTGCGTACGACGATCGTCTCGATCTGCGATATCTTTCGGTTTTCAATCTTCAGGCGGATAGCCACCATCACGGGAGTGCCAGCCTCGCGCATGGTGCCCATGAAACCGACCTCTCCCGCTTGCGTGTCATCCACGTAGAGCTTGTAGGTTCCCGGGCCCGTCGCGGTTCGCCAAAATCCATCGCCAAGCTCCAACTTTTGGCCGTTTTCGGTGAATTTGACCAGTTTCGTGACGGCCAAGCGGGAAGGATCGTGCGCCACAACGGCATCGAGATACCGGCCAACGAAGTCATTCAAGCAGGCGCGATCGCACTGTTCGTCGGTAAACGCACTATCCTGTTGAGCAGATGCCAGGGTTCGGCGAGGCGCATCCAGATGGACTCCGATTACTATCGCTCCGATCGCAGTAACGACAAAAAGCTTTCTGCGCAAGGTTCCTCTCTCCAAATTCTCGATCAAACATCACGATGCGCGGAGGCCGTTCAAGCCTACTAGGATGTCGATCAATAGCCTTGATTGCCGGGCCCACCTCGTACTTAGTAATGACGCGCAGTGGTAGCTTTTGTCCCTATGTTTGATTAGTCTTTCGTTGGAATAGAGAACCCCCTAGCCTGCGTGGACATCGAGTCCTGCCAACTACTCCATCCGGAACCCATCCCATAAGGGCACCGGTGATATACCGCTTCAATGCGACGCATTTTCCCGTGCTCGACTCGGAACACTTCCGACATTTCCCAAGTCCATGGAGTCGAGGGGCCGGCAGTGATGGTGCGGCCGTCGGGTATCTTGAATGTGCGAGTTTTTCCGGCAGCGTGATCGAAGAAGCAGAAAGCCAACACCACTCCGCGCTCCGGATCGACCACGAGGAATCGGCGATCGCGGATCCGCGTGACAAAATGGAGCAATCCGGACTGAAACTGCTCCTTGCATCCCCACGCCGCGGAATAAGTCAACTCGGACCTGTGCCGAGGACTGTTGTCCACGGAATTGCCTTGCGCCCCGACTGCATCCTCCGTGCTGACCGTGTGATTGTTCGTCGCTTCCGTGCCATTTTCAACTCGGTCGCAGTCATCGGCGAAGGGGTAGTCTCCCTTGCCATCATCGAGTTGCATGCCCGAAAAATACATATTTGCGATCTCAACAAGGTTCGCACGGGAAGCGCGTTCGGCTGGGGGGATCGTGTCCGTGAAGAGTGGATCTGGATGGCCTCGTTTCTCGAGACTCTCCGCGTCTTGCACATTGCGCACAACAATCGTCTCGATTTCGGCTATGTTATGGTTCTCGATTTTCAAACGGAGGGACAGAATGATAGGTTCATTCGCCTCCCGCATTGTGCCGAAGAAGCCGACTTGCCCCGCTTGTACGTCCTCCATATAGAACTTGTAGGTTCCCTTCCCGGTAGCGGTGTTCCACAGCCCGTCACCGAGATTAAGCCGCTGACCGTCTTCGGTGAATTCGACCGTCGCGGTCACAGGCAAGCGTGAGGGATCATTCCGAGCGAGGGCATCGAGATACTGATCGACCAATCCGTCCAAGCATGCACGATCGCAACTGCTTTCAGCTCCCGCATTCAACCGGCCAGCGAACATGCGGTCCATGCACGACGTACCCAAGATGGCTGCGAGGATGAATGCCCCGATTGCACGGATGAACAGAAGTCTTCTGCACATGCTTTTGCCCCTCCAATTCGAACATAAGTAACGGTTTGACTGTGGTCAATCGTACGTCTGAACGGCCGCTATCCTAGTAGCATGCCGGTGCTTAGCATATACCCCCAAAGAGATACCCACATTAGCGTCTGTCAGCGGCTCTAAAAGAGGCGGTCTGAGCGTGAGATGGCTGGCTGCCGTGTCGGGCTGGAGATACATCCAGCGGGGTATCGACACTGGGGGCAGACCGATAGTATAGGCGCTTGCAATTGGCTTGGCGGGCGGGGCCCACGGAAAGGCGGATATGGTAATGGTTTCAAAGACAAAGCGATGGGCGACAATTGTTGTACTTATCTCCGCATTCCTGGTCACGGCCGGCGCAAACATCACTGACGGGCAGGTTGATAAGGGGACTATTTCGGGAACTGCGACGGATAGCTCCGGGGGAGTATTGGTTGGATCCATGATCCAGGCGAAAAACGTCGGAACCGGCGTAACACAGACTGGCGTCAGTGACGCACAGGGCCGATATAAGATACCGGACCTTCCCATCGGCAACTATGAGGTTCAAGCATCCATGTCGGGCTTTGAAACCGTGGTTCACACTGGGATCACACTCACCGTTGGAAGCAATCCGGTCGTGGACTTCTCACTACCGGTCGGCAAGACGACGCAAAGCGTTTCGGTCGAGGGCCAAATCTCGCAGGTAGAAACGCAAACTGCTTCGGTCTCTTCGCTCGTAACCGGCGCGCAGATGTCGGACTTGCCCTTGAATGGCCGAAACTTCGAGCAACTTTTGACGCTCGCGCCCGGTGTGCAGAGGATAGTTGGGAACCCCGCAGGTGCAAGCGCTGGGAATTCGTTCTATGGGAACCAAGATAACTACTCAGTTTCCGGATCGAGACCTGTCGGTGAAGCGTTTCTGCTCGACAACACGGACATTACAAATTTCTGGAACCATGGAACAGGCTCGGGGATCGGGGGCACCTCACTCGGCGTCGAAGCGATCGCGGAGTTTCAGGTGCTGACAAACACCTACGGGGCGCAGTTCGGGGGAACCGGGGCTGTGATCAACGCCGTAAGCAAGTCGGGAACGAACGATTTTCATGGCTCGGCATACGAATTTTTCCGCAACAGCGCTCTGGATGCACGCAATTATTTCGATGGGCCGAGCGTGCCGGAGTTTCAAAGAAACCAGTTTGGCGGCAGCCTGGGTGGGCCGATCAAGAAAGAAAAGTTATTCTTTTTTGTGAATTACGAAGGCCTTCGGTCATCCTTGGGCCAGACCGAAGATGCGTTCGTGCCGGATGCGCAAGTCGACGACGTGACGGGCACGCCCGGGAATTTTATGGGGCTATTGCCATGCGGCGCCCTCAACTCTCCGCCTCCCGGTTGTAGTGCTTCCACCCCCTACATTCCGACCCCTGTCAGCGATTCCATAGCGCCCATACTGACGACAATCTATTCCCGTTATCTGCCGCAGGGCCCCGACCTGCCTGTAGCGCTACCGGGATCGACTACCCTGGTACCCAGCGGCATCGGAGAATACAGGTCTGTTGCCAGCTTGATAACGAACGAGAACTACGTTCTCGGGCGCGTGGATTACACTCTCTCCTCGCAGGATTCGCTCTATGGGCGGTACGTGTCCGACAGAGTGCAGCTGCTGAACCCTTTTGCCGGGTCGGCGATTCCGCTCTGGCCCGATGCTGAACATACGGCCAACCAGTACGTCACGGCCGAAGAAAAGCATATTTTCTCTCCAACCCTGCTCAACTTGGTGCGATTCACCTTCGTCCGAACGCTCGAGGACGGCACAACAACGGGAGAGACCCCGGCACTTGATTTCTTCCCGGGCTCTGGGCGGGAGGATGGCCAGCTTTCTCCTACTGGCGCCGCCACGGTCATCGGCGCCAGTGGCCTCGACCCGTTTTTCATTATTCAGAACAAGTTCACGGAAGGCGATGATCTCTTTTGGATTCATGGAGCCCATAGTTTCAAGATGGGCGTTTCCTTCATAAGAATTCAAACGAACCTCTCAGCACCATTTCAAGTGGGAGGAGATTTTTCCTTCGCCACGCTTGAGTCGTTTTACCAGGCCGCTCCGTACTTCTTCCTCGGTTCTTCCGCTCCCACACCGCCCCCTTGCGCGCCCAATTGTTTCGTGACCAACCGATATTTCCGTCAAATCGAGTTCTTCCCCTATTTCCAAGACGATTGGAAAGTAACTCCGAAGCTTACATTGAATCTCGGCTTGCGGTGGGATTTCGCAACCGACGCAGTGGGTGCGGGAGGCGTTCCCCTCTATGCGATCTTGAATAATTTGACCTCGACAGGATTCACACAAGTTGGGCATGCCTTTGCGACGAATCCAAACTGGTTGAATCTCGACCCGCGATTGGGTTTGGCCTACGATCCCTTCAAGGATCATAAAACGTCGATTCGTGCCGGCTTTGGGATTTTTCACGAGCAGGTGATCGATCGTACGTATGCATCCGCCTATTACTTGGCACCTCCGTCGGGTGCCACGCTGATCGTGAATTTCACGGGTGGTCCAGTACCTTATCCGAACCCGTACGCCATTGAGGCACTACCGTACACCGGGTTTGCGGGAGCGGACTACCATACGGATACGGCTCCTTACGTCATGCAATACAACCTGACGATCCAACGACAGATTTTCGGCCGCATGGTGCTTTCGGTCGGGTATGTCGGGTCGCAGGGAGTTCATCTGTTTTCCGAGCGGGATCAGAATCTCCCCCAGACGACAACGGGCTCCGCGGTCGGAGCAGGATCTTTGGCCAACCCCTTCATCGGCGTCGACACAAACCCAAATTTCGGCTCTCTTAACAACGCTGCTGCAACAAGCCATTCGACCTACAACTCTTTGCAAATCGGCCTCAATCGCCAGTTGAGCCGCAACCTGCAGGCGCAGCTGTCATACACATATTCCAGATGCATTGACGATGGTTCGGTCACCTCGAGTACTGAGCAAGGCGCCTACGAAGTGACAGATCCATACAATCAATCGTACGACCGCGGACGCTGCGCTTTCGATATCACCCACGCGCTGACCGTAAACGGTTTGTATACGTTGCCGTTCCAAGGCAACCGGCTCGTATCAGGCTGGGAGCTGACGGAAATTCTGAGTGCCTCAACTGGCATTCCCGTGAATATTCAAGATGGTTTCGATCAATCGCTGTTGAGTGGAATCGAAGGCGATCGGCCGAATTACTCGGGAGCCGCCGGGTGTCATCCAAGTCAGATCCTGGATGTGCAGGCCGAGCCGGGGGCGATGGCCGGGCCCCGACAGTGGTTCAATCCCCTTTGCTACGCTTTGCAACCTGTCGGAACGCTAGGCAACGTAGGGCGAGATACCATCAGCGCTCCGGGTATTTTGGATCTCGACTTTTCGATCATCAAGAACACAAAGATTTCTGAGAAACTTGGCACTCAGTTCCGGGCCGAATTCTTCAACATTCTCAACCACACGAATTTCGGGCAGCCCAATTATATGGTCTTCACCGGCAGCCCGGGCGGTCCGCAAGTCTACAGCCCAACCGCTGGTCAAATCACTACCCTGAACACTGCTTCGCGTCAAATTCAGTTTGCCCTGAAGCTGATTTTCTGAAATCGGAAATCCCGGACTAAGATGCGCCGGCGGGCCTTGCGTTTTGTATGATGCGCCGAAGTGGACTCGGGCGAAAATCCGAAGACAGGAGAAACGGAGATGCGGAAAGCGACAGTCGTTCTGTTGGGCACCATTGTTGTGGCTGTTTTTTTGACGGCCACTGTTTCGACGGTTTGGTCACGAACGACCCAAAGCAGCTACGCCGAGGATAGGGCGGAGATCGAAAATCTGCAGGCGCGCTACATGTTCGCGCTGGATTTCAACGATGCGGATACCTACGCATCGACGTTCACGGAGGATGGCGTGCTCGATTACGGACCAGTGGTGAAGGGGCGCGAGGCGATTCGGAAACTGATCGCCGACTGGGGCAAGAGGGCCGCGGACCAAGCGGCTAAGGATACTTCGGGGCTGCGTCCGTCGGTGGGGCGCACCAACATTTCAAACATCGTCATCAAGATCGACGGGAACAAGGCGGAGGGGCGAGCCTATTGGTTTGCCTACGCCAATAACAACCCAAAGCGAACGGCCACTCTCGACGCGTTCGGCAACTATGAGGATGAGATGGTGAAGGTGGACGGCAAGTGGCTGTTCAGCAAACGGAAGATTTACAACGAGCAGATGGCGGACTGGGCTTACAAAGGCGGGAACCCCGCCTGGTAGCGAGCGCGGGCAGACGACCTGGAGGCTCCAGGCACCGTGTTCGAAGCGATGTTGGGATGATTGATACGAGATCGCGCGTGCTTTCCGGAGACGTTCAAGAGTCTTTGCGGAACACCGAAGAATATCGCATTGAATTCTTCTGATTAAATTGGGCGAGACTTGGTGGAATTGTGTCTATGATCACCAAAGTACTCAGCGGCGATGTCAGTTTAATCCTCTGGGCATCGGCGATCTCAGTTCATTCTCCGCCGGTGCGAGATTGCGCCCAACGCGATCCAAATTCCGAGCGCCAGCCATTCGTAGACCGTGAAATGGCCAGGTATCGCCGGGACGACCTTCATCAGCGACATCGCGGCGGCCACGAACAACCCAAAGCTGGCAACCAGCCATTCGACTGCCGACAGCTTCGACTGGCCGGGCAGTGTTCCCGACCGTCCCATGTGGAGATAAGCGGCGCAGGTCGCTGCCCATCCTATCGCGCAGGCGACCGAGCCAACCTCGGTGATCGGTACCAGGATCGCATCTCCCAGGAACATACACGCGGCCGTGGCCAGTCCGATCGAGAGAACTGCGGCCGATGGAGTCTGGTGTTGAGGGTGAATCCGGCCGACGCGTCCCTCGACCATGCCGCGGCGTCCCAGCGCAAACAGCAGGCGGCTCGCGGCTACGAAATTTCCGTTGAAGCACTTGAACAGGGACAGC
>Ga0187872_10002250_pt1 | contig 17476 bp, 15 predicted proteins | sample June2016WEW_16_4_FD_132973 | JGI IMG/M metagenome (GOLD analysis project Ga0187872, IMG submission 132973) | Peatland microbial communities from SPRUCE experiment site at the Marcell Experimental Forest, Minnesota, USA - June2016WEW_16_40 | ecosystem: Environmental > Terrestrial > Soil >...
GACCAGCGCCGCCAAAAGACCTGCCCAGAACTTTCGCGAGCTGCGTTCCCCCTCCATCTTGCCGTCTCCATTTCGGGCGCCTGCCGTCGGCAAAACGCCCGTTTAGCGGCTTACCGCCGGCGGTTACACATGCTCATCACAACGACGAAGTGTCCAAAGAGCGGGACAATTGTGTGTCCAAAAGGCAATGGGACCGTATCCAGAAGAGCCATCAAGGCTTTGGGCCCTTCGGCGGCGGCCTTGTGAGCCTTGGGAAAATGCCCTTTTATTAATCTTTCTAAAAACATCGGCCTGTGAAGTAAGCAAATTTTATACCGCTCAAATCGTTCACAATTCTCGCGATTGCATTTAACGCCCCGATTTTAATTCTTGCGTGTACTCCAAACGGCATGGCGGTGCAAGATTCCCAGGCGGGTCTATTCCACTGCCTTTCCAGCGCCGCCGGGAGGACTGGCGGACGCTGGAGGACTGCCGGACGCTGGAGGACTGGCGGACGCTATATGTCGTCAGGACGGTTTTGGACAAGTTTGGACAAGTTGGTTGTACGTCACCGAGGCGCGGGTCAGGGAGCCCGCCGTGCCAACGAAACTCACCGCAGCCGGATGTTGGTGGTATCTCGCGCGTTCATGACGCGCGCCGTCGCAGGCGCGGTGAGCGAATATCCGGGAAAGTCAGCGAAGCGGGGCGGGTCAGGAAAGTTTGTCGGGTTTTACGGCCTCTGTCGCCTTGGCGTCATCGGTCTTCGCGACGGTCTTGGCGGCATCGTCGGGCTCGTTCATCGCGCGCTTGAAGTCGCGAATCGCTTTGCCCATCGCGCCGCCGACATCGCCGAGCTTGCTCGGCCCGAAGATGACCAAAATGATCAGTAAAATGATCAGCAGGTGAGTTGGCGCAAACAGATCCATATTTTTCTCCGGGCCGGTCGCGCATCCAGTCGGCCCATCGAGAAGTCTATATCCTTGACTGCCGGATTGCCACGCCTATTGCCCGGCCCTCACGCCGAGCGCGCAGGCTCCTGATGCACGGGGCTGTCGCCGTCGAGGTGATAGCGCTGGACCTTGCGATAGAGCGTCGAGAGGTGAATCCCCAGCACCTGCGCGGCCTTCACCTTGTCGTTTTCGACCTTGTCGAGCACGCGTTTGATATGCTCGCGCTCAAGCTCCTCGAGCGTGAGCCCCGTGTTCTCGATACTCGCTATCACGGGCGACGCGCTGCTGAGCTTCTCGGGCAAATCGTGCGAGTGGATGACGTCGGTCTCGGCCAGAATGGCGGCGCGCTCCACGGCGTTTTCGAGCTCGCGGACGTTGCCCGGCCACGCGTAGTTGATTAGCAGGCGCATCGCGCCTTTGGAAAAGCGCATCGTGGTTCGCGACATCGACTTTTCGTACTTGCGCAGGAAATGGTTGGCGAGCAGGGGAATATCGTCCTGGCGCTCGCGCAAACCGGGCAGGTTGATGTTGATGACGTTGATTCGGTAAAGCAGTTCCTCGCGGAAGCGGCCGGCCTTGACCTCGGCTTCCAGGTTGCGATTGGTGGCGCACAGCACCCGCACATCGAACGCCACCGGATCGTTGGCGCCAAGCGGGTAGACCTCGCGCTCCTGAAGCGCGCGCAGCAGTTTGACCTGCAGCGCGAGCGGCAACTCGCCAATCTCGTCGAGCAGGACGGTGCCTTTGTCGGCGGCCTTGAGCAGGCCCACCTTGTCCTGCGTGGCCCCCGTGAACGCGCCGCGTTTGTAGCCGAACAGTTCGCTCTCGAGCAGGTTCTCGGGCAGCGCGCCGCAATTGATCGGCAGGAAGCGGTTGTTGGCGCGATCGGAGCTGAAATGAATCGCGCGGGCGACCAGTTCCTTGCCGGTGCCCGATTCACCGCTGATCAACACGCTCGAGTCGGTGCGCGCGACTTTTTCCATGACGCGGAACACGCTTTCGATGGCGTCGCTTTTGCCGATGATGCTCTCGAAGCGGTACTTCTCGCGCAGTTCCTGGCGCAGAAAACGGTTCTCCCTGAACAGCGCCTTGCCCTCGAGCGCGTTGCGCATCACCTTTTTCAGGTGATCGTTCGCAAACGGCTTGGTGATGTAATCGTAAGCGCCCTGGTGCAGCGCCTCGACGGCTGACTCAACGCTGGCGTACGCGGTGACGATTATTCCCATCACCTCGGGGTCGAGTTCGCGCATCTTGCGCAGCAGATCAAGTCCGTTGCCGCCGCTGGTCAGGTTAAGGTCGAGAATCGCGAGATCGATTTTTTCTTTTTCGAAGATGCGCAGCGCGACCTCCGCGGCCGGCGCCTCCGTGACCTCGTAGCCTTCGCTGCGCGCGAGCTGCACGATGATCGAGCGCATCAGGGGTTCGTCTTCGACGATCAGCAGCCGGTAAGGTCCGCGTTCCTGCGCGGTCCATGAAGCGTCGTTGTTCATCGCGTTTCGATTCTCAAGACGCCGCCATGCTCGCTGCCTGTTCCGCCCGTACCAAATCCTCGGCGGCCGCCGCCAGCGTGACGGTGACGGCGGTGCCGCGGCCGACCTCGCTATCAACCCGAATGGTGCCCTGATTGGACAGGATCATGCGCTGGCATAGCGACAGTCCCAGTCCGACCCCGGCGCCCGCAGGCTTGGTGGTGAAGAATGGATCGAACACGCGCTCCAGATGTTCGCGCGGAATTCCGATGCCGTTGTCGATCACCTTGATAACCACCCGGCGCGATTTGTCCGCGCCCTGTCCGGCGCGCTGGTTCTCGGTGATCACCTTGATCACGGCGCCCTCGGCGGGGGAGGCGTCGGCGGCGTTGAAGAGCAGATTGAGCAGCACCTGCTGAATTTCGTTGTCGTCGGCGAACGCGCGGCGCAGATCGGGAGCAAGAATGGGTTCGATCCGGATGCCGTTGAAGCGTGTGTTGTAGCTGATGAGCCGCAGCGTCTCGGCGATCAGGCCGTTGACGTCGACCGGCTTGCGTTGCGCGGTGGTCGGTCGCGCGAAATTCACCAGGTCCTTGAGCGTGCTCGAGATGCGCGTGATCTGGGACAGGATCGTGTGCAGCGTGGCGCGCCGCTGGGGGTCGTTCTCGCCGGTCAGGATCGATTGAACCAGCGATGAGATCGACGCCAGCGGATTGTTCACCTCATGCGCCACGCCCGCCGCGAAGGTGCCCGCTGCGGCCAATCGCTCGGCCTTGATGAGCGAGTCGAGCATGTCGTGCCGCTGCGTCACGTCGCGCAGGATCATCTGGACGAATTGCTTGTTGCCGTAGGTGATGAGCGCGGCGTTTACGTCGAAGAAAAACGGCCCGATCGGAAATTCCGAGATCTTCGTCGATCCCTGGCGCAAAACCGGGACCACGCCCGCCTCCAGGTTCTCGAGCACTTTTGCCCTTATCTCCGGCGGTACGGCATCCGGCAACGGATGTCCGATCGTCTCCGTCGTTTCGTCCCCTTGGTCGGCTACCATTCGATGGAGCTGCTGGGCGGCCGCATTCATCCCGACCACGATCCACGTGTACGGTTCGATCTCATACATCGGATCCGGCGCGTGGTCGATCGTGTTGCGGTACTTCTCTTCGGATTCGCGCAGCAACCGTTCGCGCGATTCGATGTAGAACTGCGAGACCATCAGGCGCCGCTCGTCGATTGCCGCCACCACCAGGTCGCGCACCCGTTCCATCGCGGGACCGGTCATTGAAGATTTTACGTGATTGAGAATTACTTGCTTGAGAGCGATGTGGATAGTGTTGAACTGAGAGGGTTTGGCCCGCGCGAGCATCCCCTCCTGGCAATGTTTGCGCAGATAAACGTACGTGCAAATGTCGTCGGGATCGCGCAGATGATCGCCCAGCCGGATGAGCGCATTGACCATATTGGATTTGCGCACTTTGTCGTCGTATTGGGCGTGACCGTCGAAGATGACGGTTACCGCATCTACCCACTGGTCGACGATGCCGTCGAAGTGCCGGTCGATCAGATCGGCGGCCTCGGTGCGGATCTGGAGGCACTCGGGCGTGCGGCTCCAAATTGTCGGACCCCATAGGCGCGAGAGCGATTGCTCGATCTCAGCCAGCTGCTGCCTTATCGCCTGTAGTTCTTCGGGCGTGGCCTCAATTGGCGCGTCGGTTGGTTCACGGTGTCGTTTGAACTTTGGTGGTCTGGAGCATCCACAAGCGAGCAATAGTTTCATTGCGGTAAAACCCGGCAAGAGGATTTCAGCGTTGATGTGTCAACCAACTGAGGATAACATTCGCAAAATAACCAATCTAGCGTGTCTATTCGGGCGGCATTCTGCCTGATTTTGCACACTGCGAACTGTTCGCTCCGAGTCCGTGCCCGAGGCGCAAATCGTACAGGGCTCATCCCAATTGGTTTGTGCGAGGCGGGCGTTCGCCGAAAAAGCCCCATAATCGCTGGATTTTTCCGGTGGCATGGCTTTGGCACTTAGGTCCTCATCGAGAGGACACCTACATCCATGCTTATCAAGTCCGGTCCTGCGCAACAACAACACGTAACCCCACACGGTAAGTTCCTTTCCCGCGCAGGACAGAAGTTCTTTTTCAAGGCGATGCGCCTCGCTGACGTGAGCGCAAAGCTCGATTTTACTCAGAAGCTCAAACTAAGAAAGCGGCTCGACAATCTCAGAACCGCGCACACGACCGGCGTGGTGCTGACCGAGGCGCAGTCGCAGCCCTGCCTGGACATCGCGGCCCAGTCGGGACTGGTCGCCATGGTCGAGTTGAGAATCGCCGCGGATGAGCTTACCCGCAGCCGCGGATGGAAATCCGTGGTCTCGCGGATTGCGCGTACGGCAAACATTCTCGGAAGGCATCCTGCCCTGGTCGGTTACCTCCTCGATTGCGAAATCGGCCAGGACGCGCTGCGTGCGGGCGGACTGGAAAAAGCGCGGCGGCGCGTGCGCGGCGTCGTGAAGACGATCAAGGGACGCGCGCTGGAGGCGATGGTCGGAATAAAGGTGCGGCCGGAAACCCTCGCACTTTCAATCTTGGAACAAGATTTTCTTTACGCGGAAATTCCTGCGCTCGAGCCGGTCGAGATTCGCGATTTCGTCGTTGCCTTGCATAACGTCGCGGAAGCGCGGCCGGTGGTGATCGAATTCAAAGACGCATCGCCGGGGCAGGACGAAGCGGTAGCAGTGGCGTTTGGCACGGGTGCGGCTGGCGTGGTTGCTCCGCCGGTTCCTGCTCCGGTTTCTCACGACTGGCTTGGCGTGCGCATGATGCGCGCGTCGGATGTGATGCCGTTCGTGACGCTCAATGGCGCCTGCCCGCCGCGGCCGCCGAAGGCGCCGATGGTGTCGGTGGTGATTTGCGCGTACGACGCGGAGCGCACCATGCGGGATTGCCTGGAGTCGCTGCGCCGTCTGGACTACCCGAATTTCGAGGTACTCATCGTCGATGACGGCTCACGCGATCGCACCGCTGACATCTCGATGGACTTTCCGGAGTTCCGTCTCATTCGCCAGCCCAACAAGGGACTGAGCGTCGCGCGCAACGTCGGGATGCAGGCGGCGCGCGGCGAAATAATCGCGTACACCGATTCGGACTGCGTCGTCGATCCGCATTGGCTGACGCTGATGGTCCGCTCGATGATCGAAGGCAATTTCGACGGATGCGGCGGACCGAACTACGCGCCGCACGAAGACGGCCGGATCGAAGCCAGTTGCGCCGCATCGCCGGGCGCGCCGTGCCACGTCCTGATCGCCGACGATCGAGCGGAGCACCTGGCAGGCTGCAACATGCTCTTCTCGAAGGCGGCGCTCGCAAAGATTGGCGGATTCGATCCGCAGTTCACGTCCGCGGGCGACGACGTTGACATATGCTGGCGAATGCTCGACGCGGGCTTCAAGCTCGGCTTCTCGCCGGCGGCCTTCGTCTGGCACTTCCGGCGCAACACGGTCAAGGCTTACTACGGACAGCAGCGCGGCTATGGACGCGCCGAGGCGATGCTGCATCGGCGCTATCCCGAGCGCTTCAACGTGATGGGCCAAATCGCGTGGCGCGGCACGATCCCGGGGCTGGCGCGGACGATTCCGGGCGGGAGCCGCAAACGCGTGCTGTGGAGGACTGCAACCGCAGGTGCGCAGACGCTGTTCGATCCCGGACTTACGCTGGCCAAGGTTATCCCGCAGACGCTCGAGTGGACGGTGCTTTCGGCGATTGCGCTAGCCGCGTCGATAGTACTTGGGGCGCCGCTGATTCCCGCGGCTGCGATGCTCGCGCTGGGGCCGATTTGGGCGCTGTACTATGCGTGGCATGCGCCGCTGGAAAAATCTCACGAAAGTTTCACCGCGCGACTTCTGATCGCGTATCTCGCTTACACGGGGCCGATGGTGCGAACGATGACGCGCTACAAGACGCGGGCGAAAGCCCTGACGGGACTCGCGGGCGCTGACGGCGTGCGCCAACGCCCAACCATCAACTGGCTCAGACGTACGATCCGGCTGGACTATTGGAACGACGAAAGCATCACGCGTGACCGCCTGATGGACAGGATGCTGAAGCTGTTCGCGCGCAGCGGGCATGGCGCGATCGTCGATGCGGGGTGGAACGACTACGACCTGGAAGTGCGGCCGAATCCGTGGACGCGAATCGAGCTCAAGACCGCCGACGAAGAGCACGAGGCGGGCAAGGTCACCAACCACGTACTGGCGCGGATAAAGTCCACTCGAATCAGCAGGCTGGCTCTGGCGGCGGGCGCGCTGAGTGCGGCAGTTGTGGCGATAGCGGGACTGCCTGAGATGGCGCTGGGCTTGGGGGCGCTCACGATGGCTGGCGCGGTGTGCCTAGTTTCCGAAATGGTAGAATCGGGAAGAATCGCGCATCGCGCGACTGATGAATGCGCAACCGAGCTGAATCTCGCGCCGCTGGGGGTACTGGTCCGTCAGGCTTCGGGCGCGCAAGCTGCGGCCGCCGGGCGCAAGCCGGCGGGCGCGCAGTTGGCCTCGCAAGAACGCATCGCGGACTAGTTTTTTCAGACTCCATCCGTCCGCGTCGCGAGGTTTGGCGCGATCGCGCGGGTCAGTCTTTCAAAATCTTGTGGATCGATTGGAGGTCGCGGCGGACCTCATTGAGTACGCGGCGCGCTTGACCGTCGATTTCCCCAGCCCGCGCAGCCGCGCGCTCCGATGACGACGACGCCGGCTTCGCGACGGGCTTGCCAGTCATCAAAGCGTCGATGCCAAATTCCTTGATGTGCTTGTTCGCGCCTACGATCGTGAAGCCTTCATCGTGCAGGAGGCGCTTGATGAGGCGCAGCACGTCGAGGTCCTTTTCCTGGTAGAAGCGATGCTTGGTGCGCGTGTGCCTGGGTTTCAGAAATGGGAACTGGGTTTCCCAAAAACGCAGCACGTAGGTCTCGACGCCCAGCGCGCGCGCCGCTTCGCCGATCTTCAACCCGCGCTCGGGGAACAAGGACATCGTGGCGCGCGCATCGGACGTGGGTTTTCGCCGCCGAACTGATGGCTGGCGTGGCATCGGGGTCATAGCGCCGGCTTGGAGCCGTCGTTAACCCGCTCCTTCAACACCTGGCTGGGCTTGAAGGAGAGGACGCGGCGGGAATCTATGGTAATCGGCTCGCCGGTCTGCGGGTTGCGCCCGCGGCGCGCATGTTTTTGATTGACGAGAAAGGTGCCGAAGCCGGAAATTTTCACTTTCTGACCGTGGCGCAACGAATCCCTGATGATCGCAAACACCGCTTCGACCACTTCACAGGCTTCCTTCCTGGAGGAGCCTACCCGCTCGTAGATCAGCTCTACAAGATCGGCTTTAGTCATGCCCTGCGGCGTAACGACCCCCACCCGCTCGCGTTAGGCACGCTTACTGCCGCAACTCCGCCCCTAATCGCATCCGCGCCTGCTCGACCAACACGGCGTGAATGCGGTTAACCTCCTCATCGGTCAGCGTGCGATCCTTTGCACGGTAACGACAAGCCAACGCCACACTCTTTTTCCCGGCCGCCACCGCGGTCCCCTCGTACACGTCGAAGACCTCGACGCTTTCCAGCAGCGACGCGCCGCATTCCCGAATGGTTTTGAGTACCATATCCGCCGGGAAATTTCGATCCAGCACCAGCGCCAAATCGCGCCTGATGGCGGGATATTTTGGCGGCGGCTGGAAAGTTTTGCGCGGCGAGAAACCATAGGCAATGAGACCGCTCAAGTCAAGTTCATAGACCGCGCAGGGATCGTTCAGATCAAGGCGCATCGCTTCCGCCGGATGCAACTCACCAATCAAACCGATCGCCACGTCGTCGAGCGTAACGATAGCGCTGCGGCCGGGATGGAGGAATGGCGCATCGGCGCTGTCGAGAGTTTTGTACGCCACCCGCGGCGAAATTCCAATCGCTTCCAGGTACGTCTCGAGGATTCCCTTGATCGAAAAAAATCCCGCCGTGACGCTGTGCTCGCCGATTGCAGAGAGCGCGTAAGCTCCGTAGCTGACGGCGGCGAGATGATGGCGCTCGGTCGCGACGTCGCCGTGCATGCGGAAGGTCTTGCCGATTTCGAACGCGTGAAAGGCGCGGGCCTCGCGGTTCAAATTGAACCTGAGCGAGGTGACGAGGCCCGGCATCAGGCTCACGCGCAGCTCGCTGAGCTCCGCAGACAGCGGGTTGGTTACTTTGATCGGCCGCGTCGCGGCTTGAATCCCCGAAAAGCGCGCGTTGTCGGCGGGCGCGATGAACGCGATGGTGGCGGCCTCGGTCAGGCCGCATCCCAGCATCACCTCGCGCGTGCCCGTCAAGAACTCGCGCTCGCGATTGACGGGAGCCAGCGCAGTGACGCGTTCAGGCAGCAGGGCCGGAATGTCCTCGAGACCGCCGAGCCGCGCGACTTCCTCGATCAGATCGGCCTGCTCGACCAGATCGGAGCGGAACGATGGAGGCACGACCGCGAGGATACCCTTGGCGCGCGTGCTCACTTGCGCGCCGAGCGATTTGAGACGGCTCCTGGCGACGGCCGGCGGTATCGCGGCGCCAAGCAACGACTCCATCGCGCCGAGGTCGAGCGCAATCTCGCGCGGCTCGGCTTTGCGCGGCTCGAAGTCGGCGATCGGCGACGCCTCGCGTCCGCGCGCGATCCTGCGGATCAATTCGGCGGCGCGAATCAGCGCGACGACTTGTCCCGCTCGATCGATGCCGCGCTCGAAGCGGTAACTTGCCTCGCTACGCAAACCCAGGCGCCGCGCCGTGCGCGCTATGGTCATCGGCTCGAAGTACGCGCTCTCGAGCAAAATAGTCCCGGTCGAATCGCCGACCTCGGAGTTGAGGCCGCCCATCACGCCCGCGATTGCGAGCGGCTTGTCGCTGTCGGCGATCAGCAGATCGTTTGAATCGAGCGCGCGCGGGATGTTGTCGAGCGTGACGAACTCGCGCGTATCGCCGGCGCGGCGGACAATAATCCGCCCGCCGGCGATTTTCCCGAAGTCGAACGCGTGCAAGGGCTGGCCGAGTTCGAGCATCACGTAGTTGGTCGCATCGACGACGTTGTTAAGCGCGCGCATCCCGCATAGTTCCAGCCGGCGCTTGAGCCAGGCCGGCGAAGGACCGATCTTGATTCCGGTCATCGCGAGCGCGGCGTAGCGCGGGCATAGATCGGGCGCATCGATCGAAACCGAAAGCGAAAAGCGCGCTCCGTCGGGCGAGCCAGCCGAATGCGCCGCGCGGAGCCTGGGCGCGCGCAGTCTGGCGGCGAACAATGCGGCGACCTCGCGCGCCAGGCCGAGAACCGACAGGCAATCGCCTCGATTCGGCGTGACTTCGACATCGAGCACGGTGTCGTCGAGGTGCAAATACGCAGCCACGTCGCCGCCCAGCGGCGCATCCGCGCCGAGCGCAAGGATTCCAGCCTGATCCTGCGACAGGCCGAGCTCGCGCTCTGAGCAGAGCATGCCCTCGGAACGCACACCGCGAATGACGGCTGCCTCCAGCGGCGGTTGCTTGCCAAGCTGCGCGCCAACCAGAGCGAGCGGCGCCACCATGCCGGCCTTCACGTTGGTCGCGCCGCACACGACTTTGAATTGGCCTTTTTGACCCGCGTCCACGTCGCAAAGATTCAGCCGGTCCGCGTTGGGATGCTTTTCGACGTGGAGCACCCTGGCGGCGAACACGCGTGCGAATCCGGGCGTGAGTTTTTCGACATTCTCGACAACTAATCCCGCGTAACTGAGGCGCCGCGAGATTTCCTCGACCGGCGCGTCGATGCTGACGAAGTCTCTGAGCCAACTGAGCGGAAGCTTCATCGCACACCTCCGCTGAGCACCGGGAACTGGCTCAAAAAGCGAAGGTCGTTCTCGAAAAACAGACGCAGGTCGTCAACGCCGAGCTTCAATAGACCCGTGCGCTCGACGCCCATGCCGAAGGCGAAGCCCTGGTACTCGCCGGGATCGTACTCGACCGCGCGCATCACGTTGGGGTGGATCATTCCGCAGCCGAGCACTTCAGTCCATCCGGAATGCTTGCAGACCGGGCATCCGGCGCCGTCGCAGAGAATGCAATGCATGTCGAGTTCGGCGCTCGGCTCGGTGAATGGAAAATAGCTGGCGCGAGAACGGACCGCAGTCGTGCCGAAAAACGCGCGCGCGAATTCGGTCAGCACGCCCTTGAGATGCGCCATCGTGATGCGCCCGCGTTTATCGACCATGAAACCCTCGATCTGCGTGAACATCGGCGAGCTGCGCACGGTCAGGTCGTCGCGTCGATAGCATCGCCCGGGACAAACGACGGCCAACGGAGGCCGGCGTTTCTCCATCACGCGGATCTGGCCGTTGGAGGTATGCGTTCGCAGCAGCATCCCGCCTTCGAGGTAGAAGGTGTCTTGCATATCGCGCGCGGGATGATGCGGCGGGAAATTGAGCGCCGCGAAGTTGTGAAAGTCATCCTCGATATCCTGGGTCATCGCGACTTCGAAGCCCATGGACTCGAAAATTTGGAGCATTTTTTCGAGAATGTCGGTGATTGGATGGATGTGGCCGCGCGTGATGCGCATGCCGGGCAGCGTCACGTCGAGGCGTTTTTCATTAAGCGATTTGGTCAGCGCCGCGGCTTTGAGTTTCTCGCTCAGAGTCTCGATGCGCGCTTCGAGTTCGCGCTTGATCTGATTGATGAGTTGGCCGATGGCGGGCCGCTCCGCATTGGGGACCTCGCGCATCCCGCGCATGATTTCCGTAAGCTCACCCGAGCGGCCGAGCACGCGCACGCGAACCGCGTCGATTTGCGCTTCGCCGGCGTCGTCGGCGAGTTCCGCGATCGCGCGGCGCCTGATTTCTTCGAGTTGTTCTCTCATCGTGGTCTTCCCCACATCCAGCTCAGTCTCGCCATTCATCCGTCGTGCAATGTTGCAGCAACGAAAAACCAAAAACAAAAAACCACGTGGGCGAATGACCCACATGGTTCCTGGTGCGCGGCGCTTGGAACGGCGCGGCTCTATGCTGCTTGCAAGCCGAGCGCGCTCTTCGCGGTGCGCACCAGCTCGGTAAACAATCCGTCGCGCTCCTGCGCGCGCTTGGCGAGCATCTTGCGATCGACCTCGACGCCCGCCTTCTTGAGCCCGTTCATCAGGCAGCTGTACGAGATTCCGCTTTCGCGCGCGAGCGCGTTGATACGCGCAATCCAGAGCGTGCGCTAGTCACGCTTTTTCTGCTTGCGATCGCGATAGGCGTAGGTGAGGCCCTTTTCGAGCGTCGAGCGGGCCTGGCGGTAGAGTTTGCGCCCACCGACGAAACCGGAGGCGAGCTTGAGTTGACGCTTATGACGGCGGCGCGTCTTGGGTCCGCCTTTGGCGCGAGGCATCGGAGTAGTGAAATCCTTCCTTGGTAGATATCCGGTGAGTTAATTTTTAGTTGGCCGCACTCACGCGTACGGCATCATTATCTTAACTTTTTCGGCGTCGGCCTTGCCCAAGATACCGGTCCTGCGGAGCCGCGCTTTCTGTTTCGGATTTTTGGCCGAGAACATATGGCGGGCATACGCGTGTTTGAACTTGACCTTGCCGCTCTTGGTCACGGAAAAACGCTTGGCGGCGGTACGGCTGGTCCTGATTTTCGGCATACGATGGTCGCTTTGCTTGTTCCCTGTAATTTCCTTTTCCGGCCTATCGCGGCGTCAGCAGCACGGACATGTTACGTCCTTCCATCCGGGGCGTACCTTCGGCCTGCGCGATGTCCGTAACCTGCGCGATGATTCTCTCGATCAGCGCCCGTCCGAGTTCCGGATGGGTAATCGCGCGGCCGCGGAACGAAACCGTGAGCTTAACACGATGACCTTCACCGATAAAGCGCTTGATGTGGTTAACTTTGAAGTCCACATCATGCTTCCCGGTCGCCGACCCCATCTTCACTTCCTTGATCATGCTGATGGTGTGCTTCTTGGAGTCGTGCGACTTTTTCTTCTGCGAGTACCGGTACTTGTCGAAGTCGGTGACACGGCATACCGGGGGCGTCGCCGTCGATGAGACCTCGACCAAATCCAAGCCGCGGCTCTCCGCCACTTTGATCGCCTCGCGCAGGGGCAGGATTCCGATCTGGCTGCCGTCGGCGTCGATTACACGAACTTCTTGAGCGCGAATCAGGTTATTGACGCGAATCGCGGGCTCCCTTGAGGGCGGGGTTCTGAAATCTCTTCGGATAAAGCACCTCCTCCGGCTCGGTGGCCGGATGAACTTCCTAAGCCGGGATTGGCTCCTTCTTTAATAGCTCGACAAGCGCCGCAAGCGGCATCGCATTGCTCTTCGCGCCGCGCAGCAGCCGGAGCGATACCGATCGATCGGCGGCCTCGCGCTCGCCGACCACGATCATATACGGCACCTTGGCGAGTTCGGCTTCACGAACCTTGAAACCGAGCTTCTCGTTGCGGATGTCGGCATGGGCGCGGAATCCCTCGCGCTTGAGCAGGTCGGTGGCTTCGTTGGCGTAGGTCTCGACCTTTTCGCTAAGCGACAGCACCCGCACCTGCTCTGGCGCGAGCCACAAGGGCAGCACGCCGCCGGTATGTTCGATCAGCACGCCTATGAAGCGTTCGAGCGAGCCCAGGATCGCGCGATGAATCATGACGAGACGTTCTTCGGCGCCGGCGCTGTTGGTGTACGTCAGGTCGAAGCGCTCGGGCATGTTGGGATCGAGCTGTATCGTCGCGACCTGCCACTTGCGCTTGAGCGCGTCGGATACGTAAATCTCGATCTTGGGGCCGTAGAAGGCGCCTTCCTTCGGGTTTATCTCGTACGCGATTTCGTTGCGCTTCATTGCGTTGCCGAGCTTTGCCTCGGCCATACGCCATTGCTCTTCAGTGCCGAGATGCTGCTCCGGCATCGTCGCGAGCTTGAACTCGACGCGTTCGAAACCCAGCGCACCGTAAACGTCGCGAACCATTTGGAGATTCAGTGTGATTTCGTCCTCGATCTGATCTTCCCTGCAGAAGATGTGCGCGTCGTCTTGCGACATCGCGCGCACCCGCATCAGGCCGTGCAGCGTGCCCGAGCGTTCGGCGCGATGCAGCCGGCTGAACTCCGCCAAGCGCAGCGGAAGATCGCGGTACGAGCGCTTCTCGGCGCGGTACACGAAGGTATGGCCGGGGCAATTCATGGGCTTGAGCCCATAGCCGTGATGCCATCCGTCGGGGCCGGTATCGATAGTATGCGTCTCACTGTCGGGATCCGGCGAGAGGAACATATTCTCGCGGAAATTTTCCCAATGCCCCGAGGTCTTGAAAAGCTCGTTCTTGAAAATCAGCGGCGTGACGACCTCGTCGTAGCCGTAGCGCCGGTACAGTCGCCGCATGTAGTCGACGAGCGCGTTGAAGATGATGACGCCCTTGGGCAGGTAGAACGGCGAGCCCGGCGAGATTGGATCGAAGATATAGAGGCCCATCTCGCGGCCCAGCTTGCGATGGTCGCGCTGGCGGGCGAGCTCGACGAGTTTCAGATGCTCCTCGAGCGCCTCCTTGCCGGCGAACGCGGTGCCGTAGATGCGCGACAGCATCGCGTTGTGCTCGTCGCCGCGCCAATACGCGCCGGCGACGCTGGTGAGCTTGAATGCCTTGAGATAGCGGGTCGAGGGGACGTGCGGTCCGCGGCAGAGATCCATCCAGTCGCCCTGGCTGTAGATCGACACGTGATCGTCCGGGATGCCCTGGATTATCTCGACTTTGTATTTCTCGCCCATCGCGGCGAATTTGCGAATAGCGTCCTCGCGCGACACTTCAGTCCGCTGGATCTTGTGGTCGGCCTTCACCAGCTCGCGCATCTTGGCTTCGATCTTCGGCAAATCCTCGAGTGTGAACGGCGTGGCGGGCGCGAAGTCATAGAAAAAGCCGTCCTCGATAACCGGGCCGATCGTCACCTGTGTGCCGGGATAGAGCGATTGCACCGCCATCGCCATCAGATGCGCCGTTGAATGACGGATTACCTCGAGACCCTCGGGCGAGTCGGCCAGCACCGGCTCGACGGAGGCGTCGTGTTCAAGCTTGCGCGTGAGATCGACGACCTTGCCGTTGACGCGCGCGGCCACCAGATCGCGGCTTGGGATCCCGTTCAGTACGTCGCGAACGATAGTGCCAACCGGCACGACGCGCGATTCGCCGTTCAACGTTACAGTTATTTTGGAACTCATCAAGCGAAGATTCTAATCATGGCAGGATAAAGAGCGAACTTCAGGCGCATATGAAATGAACTGGCGGGGCGAAATTCGCGCGCGTGGCTGTGGGCACGGACCTGGTAGGCACGGGCGGGATTGAACCGCCGACCTCTTCCGTGTCAAGGAAGCGCTCTCCCACTGAGCTACGTGCCTTCACGGGCGAGGGGTATTGACTGGATACTTCAAGCAAACGCAAACGGTAACCGATATTGGGCGCGCGGGCAACCGAAGCATCGCGCGGCCCGATTCACCGTGGGCCGGCAGGCGACCGTAGTGGGGGCATCTGCTAAGCTTGCGCGCCAAGTACCGCGCGCGCACGGAGGGACGTCACGGCTTAAGAAAATGGATCGCGAGCGCATAGTGCAGCTCTTCTTCTTCGGCTTTCTGGCCGTGATGGCCTACGAGCTGTACGAACTGATGCTGCCGTTCCTGACGCCATTGGCGTGGGGAATCCTGCTCGCATTCATGGCGCATCCCGCGCTGATCGAAGTCGAAAAGTACGTCAAGCGGCGATCGCTGTCGTCGGCGATCATCAGCGTCGTCATCGGGCTTGGCGTCGTTCTGCCGGCAATTTGGGCCTCGGGCCGTCTCGTGCTTGAGGCGCAGGCGCTTTATGCGCAGGCCACGGAAATGGTGAATAGCGGGGGCGTGACGAAGCTGCACGACTGGGCGGTTAACACCGAATTCGGCGCATGGGTCGGCAAACGGATGGGGGAACGCGGTTACAAGCTCGACGAGGAGCTGCCCAAGCTCACGCTGCAAGCCGCGCAGATGACCAGCGATTACGTGGCCAGGAACGCGACCAACGCCGCGAAAAACGTCGTCTCGTTCATTGTCGACTTCGGAATCTCGCTGCTCGCGTTCTTCTACATGCTGCGCGACGGCGACTACTACTACCGCAGCCTGCGCGACCTGACCCCGCTGCATGAAGATGATAAGAAGGCGATTTTCGATACGCTGCGCACGACGCTTTCGTCGGTGATGCGCGGCCTGATGCTGTGCGCCGTGCTGCAGGGCGTGACGATCGGCCTGGGCATGCTGATCTTCGGAGTGCCGTACTGGCTGTTCCTGGCGATTGCATCGTCCGCCGCGGGACTGATGCCAATCGGCGGCACTGCACTGGTATGGATTCCCGCGACGCTCTACCTGGGCTTTGCGTCGGGCTGGTCGCCGGCGGTCGGCCTGGTCATCTGGTGTTCGATCGCGCTCGCGGTCATCGACAATTTCATCAAGCCGCTGGCGATGAAGCACGGCACGGGCCTGCCCACTATGGCGCTGTTTCTCGGGATTCTCGGCGGGCTCGAAGCGTACGGACCGCTTGGCCTGTTCCTGGGCCCCGCGATTATGTCGGTGTTTGCGACTCTGCTGCGCGTCTATAAAAAGGAATACTCGGGCAGCGGCAAGGAAGCAGCCTGAACGCCTGGCGCGCACGCAGTTCGCCCCGAAGAAAAAATCGGCGAAGTACGCATCCTGACGAACTCATCCATTTAGCCGCTCCCCCCGTATGGCGCCTCCCAATCGCGCCGCTATAAAATGCGCGGTTGGAGAGTCGCCCATGAGCGACAAAGAGCAAAAGGCGCTCTATATCGTTCGCCGTCTCGTCGATTCCGGCTTTCGCGCCGTCTTCGCCGGCGGATGTGTGCGCGATCGAATCCTCGGCGTCGAGCCCAAGGATTACGACGTCGCCACCGACGCGCGTCCCCAGGTTGTGCAGAAACTGTTCGACCGCACCGTGGCGGTCGGGGCGAGGTTCGGCGTAATCGGCGTGCTGATCGACGAGGACCTGTTCGAGGTCGCGACGTTCCGCGCCGATGCCGAATATGCTGACGGACGCCGGCCCTCGTCCGTGCGCTTCGGCGCGATCGAGGAAGACGCGATCCGCCGCGACTTCACCATCGGCGGGATGTTTTACGATCCGATCGCCGACCGCCTGATCGATTTGGTCGGCGGGATGCGCGATCTGCGCGCCGGAATCATCCGCGCGATCGGAAATCCGTACGACCGGTTCGACGAGGATCATTTGCGCATCCTGCGCGCCGCCCGCTTCGCCGCGCGGCTCAACTTCACGATCGATCCTGCGACCTGGGCCGCGATGAAACGCGCCGCGCCGACGATTATTTCGATTGCGGCCGAACGAATCGGCGAAGAAATCGTGATGATGATGACCGAGGGCGCCGCCGCGCGCGCGATGGATCTGATGATGGACAGCGGCCTGATGCAATTGATCCTGCCCGAAGTCGTCCTGATGCCCGGATGCGCGCAGCCCGAAAATTTCCATCCCGAGGGCGACGTGTACACCCATACGCGGATCGGCGTCGCGATGCTTCCCGCCGGATGCAGCGAGACCGTTGCGTTCGGAATCCTGCTGCACGACATCGCCAAGCCGCAATGCCGTGCGGTCGCCGGCGACAAGGTCACCTTCTACGGGCACACCGAGGATGGCGCCGTGAAGGCGGCGGAAATCATGGCGCGGCTGAAGCGCTCGCGCGCGGTCCAGGAGCGGGTCGCGTACCTGGTGAAGAATCATCTGAAGCTCTGCATGGCGCCGCGGATGCGCCCGGCGACGTTGAAGAGAATGCTCGCGGAAGACGGGTTTGACGAATTGATGGAAGTCGCGTTTATGGACGCGATGGCGTCGAGCTCGCACCTGGGCTTCTGGCTCTTTTGCCGCCGCGCGATGACGACGATGACCGCAGCCGAGATTCGTCCGCCGCGTTTAATCGGCGGCGAGGACCTGAAGCAGTTGGGATTTACGCCCGGGCCGCGCTTCAAGGAAATTTTGAAGGACGTCGAGGACCATCAACTCGACGGCGCGCTCGAAACCCGCGAAGCCGCGCTCGAATATGTGCGC